>Ga0209521_10004348_pt1 | contig 11291 bp, 10 predicted proteins | sample Rifsed19ft4_FD_184016 | JGI IMG/M metagenome (GOLD analysis project Ga0209521, IMG submission 184016) | Soil microbial communities from Rifle, Colorado, USA - sediment 19ft 4 (version 2) | ecosystem: Environmental > Terrestrial > Deep subsurface > Rock core/Sediment | place: Rifle, Colorado... | reverse complement strand
CCACAACTCTGCCTTTAGCCATGAGCGGAATAGCCAAAAGTGTAACAAGCCCTTCCTTTTCAAGGTCTGGTATAAGGTCACGGCTCGAGTAATGGTCTATATCTGTGACAAAAGGCTTTTTCATTCTTACAGCAGTACCTGCAATGCCTTCACCCACATTTATTTTAGAAACCGCCTGCACGAATTCCTGAGAAATACCTGAAGAGGTTTTTAGTCTGAGCGTTTTTTCATCTTCTTCCAGCAAATAGATCGCCCCGGCAACTGAAGCCGTCACCTGCATGGTTTTGGCGAGAGCCTCTCTGAAGGTTTCATCAAGGTCAAGAGACTGGCTCACAACCCTGTCTATCTCTAACAGCGTTTCCAGGGTTTCATCATGCTTCTTGAGCTGGGAATATAAACTCGCGTTCTCGACCGCAACCCCTACCTGGTTGCCTATGGAAGAAAGTATCTCAATATCATCCTTTGAGAATACCCTGGGCTTCTTGTTCGAGAGAACCATTGCGCCAACTACTTTTCCTTTTGCTATGAGAGGGATGCCTGCAAGGGATGCGATCCCGTCTTTTGTCATCATCGGGAGAAGATCCTGATAAGGATAGTTCTCAATATCCATGGTCACAGGCTTGCCTGAACTGACCGCCATTCCTGATACCCCCTTCCCCACCGTCAGTTTAGACCCGAGTGCTGCAAGATCGGGAGATATGCCTGTATAGGTTTCAAGTGTCAATGTCTCCCCGTCTTCCTGAAGCAGATAGATCCAGCCGGCATCTGAAGAGGTCACCTGAATTGATTTTGTGATCGCCTTTTCTAACATCTCATCCAGGTTCAGGGACTGGCTTACGACCCTGTCTATCTCAAACAGGATCTCCAGAGTTTTACCATGCTGCTTGAGCTGTGAAAATAAACTGGCATTCTCGATTGCGATCGCTACCTGATTCCCGATCGTCTGGCAGACCCCGATCTCCTCGGCATTGAAATGTTTCAGCTCACCGATGCTGCTCAGCAGCATTATCCCGAGCGCCTTCTCACCCAGCACCAGTGGAACTACAAGGATGGATCTCATATCCAGTCTTTCTGCGATCTCCAGTTCTCTTATAGACAGCTCTGCTTTCAATGTATCAGGAACCAGTACGAACTTCTTTCCCAGATAGGCTTCGTTCAATGTTGGACAGTCTTTCAGGTACAATTTCTCCCCAAGTGATGGGTGAAGATTATCTCTGGGGCTGTATTCAGAAGCCACTGTCCCATAGTCCTTCCCTTCTTCTATGAGAACGATGGAGCAGTAAGAGACATTGACTATTTTTAAAGCTTCTCTGACAGCTATTTCCAGGATTTTATTCAGATCCAGACCGCTTGAAATACTCTGGTTTGTTTTTATCAGCGCTGCAAGTTCCAGATTCTTCCTGTTCAGATCCTTGGTCCTCTCCCTGACCTTGAGATCAAGTTCCTCATATAATTCACTCAAAGTTTTTACCATCGTATTGAAGGACTGAGCAAGTTCACCGATCTCATCCCTGCTCTCTGCCTTTATTTTCACTGTAAGGTCTCCTCTGGCTACTTTCTTTGAAGCATCTGTAAGTCTTACCAGCGGATCAGTAAACCTTCTGCCCATCAGATAGGCAAGTGCTCCTACTATTGCGAAATAAAAAAATCCAAAAGCAATGCTCCGCTCTTTTGAATCATTTACAGGTATCAGTGTTTCAGACGCATCTATCTTTACCACAACTCCCAGGTCTGTAATGGGATTGTATGTATATGCAGCAAAAACGTCTATTCCTCTATAATCAAGCGAACGTATTGTGCCCTTTTCTCCTCTTGCGGCGTGAATGGCTGGAATGGCTCTGTCAGAATCAATGGGCAAACGCAGATTGAGAGCTGCGCTCGCATTATGGCGCAGCGGGTTCAAAAAGACAACATCATTCCCTCTTCTCTGAACCAGGAGCGATTCACCGCTTTCTCCCAATCCTGTATAATCGCCTGTAACATCATATATAAGCTGGGGATAGATCCTGATCACAACCACACCGATGAGCCTGCCTGTGTTCCTGTTCAATACAGGAGAGGAGATAATATATCCTGTCTGATTATCGTAATATTCTATATTGCCAAGATACAGGTTCTCTTTTGCTTCCCTGAAAAAGTCTTCACCAGAGAAGTTTGATTTCAACAGCCTGCTATCGGTTGATGCCACAACCTCGCCATTTAGATCGAGCGCAGATATTTCGAAAAATAATGGAATTTCCCTTTTCACCCTGTTGAGATTGAAAACAAGATTACTTGTGTTTTCGCTATTGATTTCCTGCATGAAATTGGATGAAGCGATCTCTTTTACCTGCTCGATCCTGAAGTTTACGACAGCCGAGATATGGATATTCTTTGCTTCGGCGAGCGCGCTCAGATCATCCAGTATCTTTTTCTCAAGCGCATCCTTTTCTGCTGAGAAATTGATATAGCTTATTACAACATAAGGCAGAAGCGATATTAATATGAGAGATATTATTAATTTCTGGCTTATCCTCATCGCTACTCTATCATCTTTTTGACCCTTTCAATAAGCTCTTTTCTTCCAAAAGGCTTGGTTATATAATCATCTGCCTTCAGCACATGCAATCCGAGCATTTTGTCGATGTCCTGATTCCTCACAGTGAGCATGGCGATCGGAATATCCTCGTATCTTTCCCTGATTTTCTTGAACACTTCCCAGCCGTCCATCTCTGGCATCATAATATCCAGAAGCACTACATCCGGTTTTTCATGCGATATCTTCTCAAGGCACTCCCTTCCGCTGTAAGCCGTCATTACCTCATAGCCCTCTGTTTCAAGCACGAGTTTCACCAGGTCCACTGTATCAGGCTCGTCATCCACGACCATGATTTTCTTATTCATTCGATTTACCTCCCAAATTTATACTTTCCCAGAATTCATCCTTCAGCCACCACCAGTACTTAAGCGATGCAGCGATGGCGGCAGCATTTCCAATCGTAAGAAGAGTGAATAGAATATCTTCCATGTCCTTTTCCCCTGTGTAATGGATAGACCAGCCTGCAGGAAGCGTCAGAATTAAAAATAAAATCGCCAGATAATATAACAGATAATATCTGGGAATACCCATCCCTTCCCCCATTCGTGCGCTGAGGTGCGCCAGCACGATGTAAAGAATGATCAATCCCAGGATTCCGATGGAGAAGAGGATGAACTCGATGATCATTTCCACCTCTTGGTCATGACCTGATGCAATCTCATGCTTGCACCGCCGAGAATCGCACCACCGAGAGCAAAAAACACATTTCCTGTGAAAAATGAGGGATACATATAGCTGATCAAAGAGGCGATGAAAAGCGCAGGGGACACCAGGAATAGGAACGGATAGGTGTTTCTTTTAAAGGTGCGCTGATAGAACAGCGCTATGCTGTATGGTATCATTGTCAAAAGAACGATCGAGATTACCCATAGAAGCACAAGGATGTAATTCAAGGCTTTCTGCCTCCGAACATCTCTTTAAATACCTCGGACGGCGGTCTTCGTGCACTGCCCACAAGTACGTTCTCGTACCCTTTGATCGCCACCTTTACATCTATTCCCTTGTCCGTTATTTCGAACTCCCTGATTTCTTTATCATGGTTTGAGCCGCGGGACTTGAGTACGCTCAATGCCTTCTTCATCTGTCCTTCCACCTCCACATGCCGAAGCAGCACTATAACATCAACAGCGCCAGAAAAGGCTTCATGCGTCAGCTTGATAGCTCCGAAAAGCTCGGGTATCTCGCTGTTCATAAGAGTGGTTATGCCCTGAGCGGAGAAGTAATCTACCAGAGAATGGATGTAATCTCTCCTTTTTAATGAATCCGGGATCGCTGTTTCAAGGTTGTTGATCCCGTCAAAAAAGATTCTCTTTATATTATGTTCTTTCAGGACATTCTTTATCAGGATAGCATGCTCATCTGCATGGAAGAGAGCAGGAGAAAAGTACAGGATTTTGATCATGCCTTTCTTTTCAAGCATTTCAAAATCCCATCCAAAGCCTTTCGCATTTCTGATCAGTTTCTGAGGCCACTCCTCGAATGAAATGATCAGCCCAGGTTCATTTTTCTCGGCACCTTCGTTTATGAAGTGCATACCGAAAATCGTCTTTCCAGTTCCCGGGCTTCCTGAAAATAAGATGATATCATCCTTGAGAAGACCCCCTTTTAACATCTTATCCAGACCTTCCACCCCTGTGCTTACCCTGATAGTTGAAGCAGATCTCTGGATCTCCATTTCAGGAAGCAGTCTTGGAAAGACCTCGACCCCATCCACGCTCAATTTATAAGTATGCCTGCCTGTGATATATCCTCTTCCCCGCATCTTTATCACCCTGAGGTGGCGCTCGCTTTTATCCCCGAGAGCGACCTCGGAGATGTGAAGGATGCAGTCAACAAGGTAGCTGAGCGGACTTTCTTTCAGGCTATCCACTGTGAACTCGCCTGTGAGAAGGACGAGCTGGTTCCAGCTTTTCATCCGTGTGAGAAGCTCATAGAGAAAAAGCCGCCGCCCAAGTTCGCTTTCTTTTGACTCTGCAAGAACGGTCACTGGATCAATGATAACCCTGCTGGGCTTATACATCTGTATTTTTTCTTCGATGAACTGTATGACCTCGGGCGCGCCGGCTTTGAGCAGTTTCTCTTCGATATTGAATAACTTTATCTTTTTCTTTTCAAGCAGCGAGTAATCAAAAAAGGAATAATTTGATAGAAAACTTTCCATCATGGCGACAGGTTCGGAAATTGCAGATATGTAAAGAGAGGTTTCCCCTTCCCTTGCTGCGTTGAATACCGACTGCATGACAAACGTGGTCTTTCCTGCGCCCGCGGTGCCTGCGATCAGGACTGTCGAAGGGTGACTGAACCCCCCGTTCAGAACCAGATCCAGACCTTTTATCCCTGTAGAGACTGTTTTCATTCATGTCACCTTCATTCATGGACGACGCTCATTTCTTATCTAAAGAAATTCTTTGACACCACTGATATATATAGGTGATACACTAGATATATTTTTACTGCGTGCGCAACGTGGCGCTGTCAGGGACGAACCCGATTTTGTATGATAATGATAATAATTATTATTACTACCATTAATATTTATATGCATAAATATATAAGCCGAAAGATTGTATTTGAAATGGATAGGACGGGTGGATGGGAGTGGCTTTACCTCCATCTAAACCATCATCTGCAGCGCTTCTTTTGCGTTCATCCCCGCTGTTATCCCGAGCTTCTCTGCAGCCTCTGATACATCAACAGCCTTTGCATTCAGCACATCTTCGAACGTCCTCACACCTGTGACCCTCACTGCAGCATCTCCGAGCTTATTTGCAACTTCGATATTCAGGTATCCGCACATAACAAAACCCTTTTTTGCCCTGATCACAAGCAGCGGAGCGTGTTCCATGTCCATCTTCAGTCCGATCGCGCTCCCGTTTTCAAGGTTTATCTGCTCCACAAGCATGAACTACACGTGGAGCTACCGATAGAAATATTTTACCCTGGTACCAAGTATCACTGAACGGAGAATGTAAAAATGGAAGATCTCCAAAAAAACCTGAAGATAGCAATCTTCCTGACAACGCTCATCTTTTTCCTTGAGCTTGGAGGGGGGATATTCTCAAACAGCCTTGCCCTGATCTCTGACTCATTCCATGTCCTGATGGACGTGGTGGCGCTCGTTCTTTCTTACGGCGCGATAAAGATCTCTGCCCGTCCGTCCAACAGTAACATGACCTTCGGATACCACCGGTTCGAGATCTTTGCAGCCATGATCAATGGACTGACGATCATCCTGATCTCTATTTTCATTTTTTATGAAGCATACCACAGGATCCTTGCTCCTGAGCCTGTTAAAGGTACTGAGGTGCTGATAATAGCCACGATCGGGTTGCTTGCAAATACCTGGGCAGCGTCAAAACTTCACGGACATCACGATCTAAATATCAAAGGCGCATATCTTCATGTGATCGGAGATGCGCTCGCCTCCGTAGCCGTGATCGCAGGCGCGATCATCATAATTTCCACAGGATTGAACATAGTGGACCCTCTGCTCAGCGTCCTGATAGGCTCGATGCTGCTCTACGGCGCAGGAAAACTGGTGTTCAGCTCTGCAAGGATCCTTCTTGAGTTCGCCCCAAAACACGTTGATGCTGATAAGCTTTCAAAGGTCATGATGGATATCGAAGGGGTCAAAGGAGTGCACGATATCCATATCTGGAGCATCTGTTCCAACATCCATGCCATGAGCGCCCATGTCCTTGTGGACAGGATCCATGTTCAGCAGACAGAGACCATGATCCAGAAGATCAGCCAGACCCTGAAGCACAGGTTCAGGATACTGCACACCACACTGCAGTTCGAATGCGCTGAGTGCGCGCCTCTGGAGATAGGGCATGAGAGTTATCACGAGTGAGGTGAGTGAGACGGATGGTTGTTTTGGAAAAGTAATCCTGATAATCCATATTTTATTAGAAATAGTTGCCCGCTAACCAGAGGTCGAGAGGGGAGACATGAGCTTGCGGGAATCCTTCAGAGGGCAGCAACTCCCAGCGGCTCCTGCGGTGCGGATGGAATACTTTCGCACCGCTCTGGTAAAATATATAAATATAGGAGTGCTTTAAAAGAGAAGGTGGATGATGATAATAGCTTGAATACAGGTATTGGAACATATGGTGTAAAGCCCGCCGATGGGGGCGGGGAGGAGTATGAGGATGAGGGGGCGGGAGAGCGTGTGGATGGAGGGTGATGGGAAATGATTGAGGCGATAAAAAACATCGGGGAATTCATTAATGCAAAGGAAGGAAAAGAAAAGCTATTGGAAAACCTTTGTATAAAATTGCCCCTTGAAAAACGCAACAATAAGGGAGAATCTATTAAACAACGTATTGTGATATTGAATTTTGATGAGACAAATGGGAAAATCATTTGTGAGATCGAAGCAGTAAAAGAAGAATCTGGAAAGGAATACCTATGGTTAGGAAATAATCCTGGCAATAAACCACAGATTTTTCTTACATCAAAAAATATAGATTATCTGCTTGAAGACTCTATAGCTAACATTCAGAACAAGGTAGAAGGAAACCTCAAAGAAAGTCTAAAAAAAGTTCTAAACGAATTTTTCATCCGTGAGAATGGAAAATGTACAATCAAACCCGAGAAATTTATTTTTATAGATGAGAGAAAAAAGTTTATTGAAGACAAGTTAGGAACGGTTAAAAACAGACTTGAAACTGCAAATACTAAAAAAGAAATCGACTCGATAATAAAAGATATTAAAAATATTTGCTCTGATATAGAAGAAAAGTTTGAAGTATCTCCCAAAAGCAGTTCAGAGGAGCTAAAAAATAAAATTTTATCAAAGCTCGATGAATTAAATAAAATAGATATTAAAGATCTCTTACTAAAGATATACAAAGATAAGCGGAAGAAATTTATTGAAGACTTACTTGATAGTAAATCTTTGACTACAGATGGCGTTTCAATTTATTCTGTAAAGCTAAACAATGATTTGCTTATAAAGAGAGAAGAATACAGGGCAATGCTTTTTGATGAAAAAATAGGTTGCCTTTTTGATATTAATAACAAAAATTATAAAAAAAATTTACTGAAAGAAGGTAGATGCTCTCTTTGCGATAAAACTAATATTCAAACTACAAGTAACGCCACCAACTTAAATTTCAAATTTTATATGACCGATAAAATAGGGTTCTCATCCGATTTTGATGGGAAATTTACAAAGAATTTCAATATCTGCAAAGAATGTTACATGGATTTAATGGCTGGGGAGCGATTCATTGATAATAATATGAAAACGTATATTGGTGGATTAAGGCTGTACATAATTCCAACTCTCCTTTTTAAAAATGCAGATTTAAACTTTGTAGCATTGTCTAATTCTATTAAACATTTAAATAATGCAATTGTAAATCTTAATTCTTTATCCAAACTCGATAGACAAATAATAGAATTCAAAGAATTCAAAGATGAAAAAAATAATTTTATTATAAATTATTTATTCTATAGAAAGGGAAAAAGTGATTTTAAAGTTTTAAAATTGATCAAAGATGTGCCTCCAAGCAGATTGACTTTAATAAATAATAAAGAATTTCAAATAGACCAATTAATAAAAGAAAGTTATAAGGATAACAAAATATTCAAGATAGATTTAAGAAGTATTTATTATGCTATTCCGATAAGTGATAATGATGTGGCATATTCAAAATTTTTAGAAGTTTTAGATGCAATATTTTCAGATAGAAAAATAGATTATTCGTTTTTGATCGACCAATTTGCTGAAATAATTAGAATAATTCATTTTGCACAAAATGGATATAATATTTCTCCCAAAAGCAGTTTAGAATTTAAAACAATTCAATTAAACTTTGCGTCATTATTCTTTAACAAACTAAATCTATTAAGAGGGTTGAAAATGAACGAATCAAAAGGAAATATTGCTGTTCCAGAAGAAATCACAAAATTCTGGAATGATATAGGAACATATGATGACCCAAGAAAAGCATTATTTTTACTTGGGTATATTGTTGGAAACGTTGGGAATAGACAATATAAATCTGGTCATGAAACCAAACCTATTCTAAACAAAATAAATTTTCAAGGTATGAATATTCAGACAATCATACGTTTGACAAATGACATTTTTGAAAAACTTGCACAATATAAAATATTAGGCTATAATGAGACCATATTCCACCAATATAAGCGATTAGTAGATATCTATTCCAATGATTGGCCACTTAACAACCAGGAAAATGTATTTTATATTTTGTCTGGTTATAGTTTTTCAACTTACCAGGCAATTACCACTGGTAAAATAGAACTACCAAAGGAAGACGAAACAATAGAAGAAGGAGGAATTGAAAATGAGTAACGAAAAAACTATTTCTAACAACCATGAGATATTATTTGTATATGATGCAAAGATGTGTAACCCGAATGGAGACCCAGACAATGAAAACAAACCAAGAATGGATGTAGATAGGGAAATAAATCTTGTGTCAGACTTGCGATTAAAAAGATATATTCGGGATTATATTGAACAATATCTTGATAAACCAATTTTTGTTTGTAACATCGATGGCCGCGTGGTTAACGCTACAGAAAGATTAAACATTCTTGCACAACAGAAAAAAGTCAAATTAGAAGATTTGTCAGATGATGATTTACTTTCTGAACTTGTCGATGTCCGCTTTTTTGGAGCAACAATGCCTATTAAAGGCGAAAAAAATAAACCGGGCTCTTCAAGAAAATTTATTGGGCCAGTACAGTTCAATTGGGGATACTCTTTAAATAAGGTTACGCTCGTTAACTCAAATGGAATAACTTCTCATTTTAGCTCTGAAAGTGAGAAAACACAAGGGGCAATGGGCAAAGATTACAGAGTTGATTATTCTCTCATTGCGTTTCATGGGATAATAAGCGCGAAAAGAGCAGAGAAAACCATGTTGACTGATGATGATATAGATTGACTGGATAAAGCAATGATAAACAGTATTCCTCTTATGGCTACTCGAACTAAGATCGGACAATATCCCAGGTTGTATTTAAGAATCGAATATAACTCACCAGAATATTTACTTGGCGATCTAAGAAAATATGTAGCAATTGATTCCGATTCAAAATCCCCAGTTCGATTTGTAACAGATTATAACGTGGATTTATCTGAATTGAAAAAATTTTTAGATAACAACAAAGGTAAAATTCAAAAAGTAAATTGGTGGGTACACAAAGATTTGAAAATAAAAGATGGAAAAGATGGAAATTTAGGTTCTTTATTAGCTGGATTAGAGGGAAAATTGGCCCCGATTATGGTAAGTTAAAGCGAAAAATCAAAAATTAGATAGAGGAGACTTAATTGACAAATATGTTAATATTTGACCTAAAAGGGCCATTTGCACATTTTAGAAAATATTTCACGAATTCATCCTCTTTAAGTTATTCTTTTCCTCCAAGAACTGTAATAACAGGCCTTGTGGCTGGGCTTTTAGGCTATGAAAGGGACACTTATTATAAAAACTTGAGTGATTCTGAGTGTAAAGTAGCTGTTTCTATTAAAACTCCGATTAGAAAAATAATGCAGACAATGAATTATACCAATACCAAAAACTACACTATAGAATCGATTTTAGCAGGTAAAATGGAACATACCCCAATACCAGTGGAAATTGTGCGCCCATTGAATAATTATGATATAGTATATAGAATTTATTTTCAGCATGAGAAAATTCACCAAATATTTAAGGAAAGGTTAGAACAACAAAGATTTTTTTACCCACCATATTTAGGAATTACTGAGTTCTTAGCGGAGATAGAGTTCATAGATGAGGGAGAAATATCCGATCCACAAAAACATACGGATGTAAGATTAAACTGCGTTTGTAGAAAGAACGCTATTAAAGATCGAGGTATAAAGTTTGAGGATGATAATTCGCAATATCTCATTGAAAAAATGCCTACTGACTTTTCTGAAAGTAGGGATATAACGAGATTAGAGCAATATATTTTTGAGAAAAGTGGAAAAGACCTGAATGTATCTTTGAATGAACCCTTCTACAAAGTAACCTATAAAAAAAATACCGAAAATATAATATTTATGTAACATGAAAGAGTTTTTTTCGCACCTAAACCCAGATATTCGATTGAAAGACCATCTTCAAATAGTTGGAGAAAATGGAAAAAAAATATTACTTGAGAAGCAACTTAATAATTTAGACAAAAATCTTTTATCAGATATTGCATATCTCGTCGGAATTTCACATGATTTTGGAAAATTTACACAATATTTCCAAGATTACCTATATGGAAGAACATCCGAAAGTGGATGGACTCATCATGGATTAATTTCTGCACTTTTCACGTTTGAGGTGTTATCAGAGTTTGTTAGAATTAAAAATGCCGAAGATCATAAGATTCATAATTATCTCCCCCTTTTTGGTTATTTTATTGTAAAGCATCATCATGGCAATTTGAATGACATTAACAGTGATGTAGAATCAAAAGATTTAATTAAAGAATTCAATTTTATCAGAGAACAACTTTTGAGTATAAAGAAATCTGAGAAAGAAATTGAAGAAATATATAACGGCCTTTTTCAAGGCTATGGATTGAATTTTCCACGTATTATAAGCAATTTATACCGTTATGGATCCCCATTTGCGAGTTTTCAAGAATTAGATAAAATAATTAAAGAATTATCTGGAATTGGATGGATAATTGTTCATAAAAAACCAAAATTTGTTGGAATTTCTCTTGACAC
>Ga0209521_10004343_pt1 | contig 11299 bp, 25 predicted proteins | sample Rifsed19ft4_FD_184016 | JGI IMG/M metagenome (GOLD analysis project Ga0209521, IMG submission 184016) | Soil microbial communities from Rifle, Colorado, USA - sediment 19ft 4 (version 2) | ecosystem: Environmental > Terrestrial > Deep subsurface > Rock core/Sediment | place: Rifle, Colorado... | reverse complement strand
GCCTGGTTCTTTGTAATCATAGTCATACTTGGTGCAGCATTATTCTTTTTAGTAATAAACAAAGTCTGGGGCGACTTCTCAACTCCTTTTGGAGAAGCAATAAATGAAAGCATTCCAGCGGGAGACAGACTTGCTGTAAGCGAAGCAATTACCGATACATCTTCAGGGATAAGTTTATTTGACAAATTGCTCCCTTTCTTAATCATAGGCCTGTTCGCTTTCGTGTTCATTATAGCAGGGACTATGATTGATTCTCCAGTCATGCTGTTTGTTGGAATAATAATCATGGCAGTAGTTGTTCTTTTAGGAGTAATCTATGCGAATGTATACAATGACATTTCAACAACTTCAGAATTTACATCAACAAATGACCAGTTGCCTATAATAAACAAGTTCATGGAATACCTGCCAGTAATAGGATTCCTGATGGCAATAGGAATAGGTGCTGCAATAATGCTCCGTAGGGGAGGAATTTCAGGGGGAAGATACTAATGAGAAAACTATTCATTTTTTTAGCACTTGCGATTATTTTATTAGCTGGGACATTTTTATTTAAGCCAAGTTCTGATGTTCAAGAAACAATTCCTCTTAAAGTTCTTGATTCAGAAACTGAACAAGTAACACTAAAAAATCCAAGATATGCTAACGGAGATTTGGATGCTATCTTTGATGATGAAATTGAGCCAGAAGTTTTGGAATTTGACTTGAAAAGCCATAGTTCAGTAAATGAGATTAAAAAGGTTGGTTTAGGGAATCAGGTTGTTATGTTCTATGATGTTCATTCTCTTTATGGTCTATCTCAGGCATTAGGTGAGCCAGAATTTACAGACATGAGAACAGGAAAATTAGTTCAAAGAGATTGGAGATATGTTTATTTTGGAAATGATACAAGGGATGTTTATGGTAATGGGCAATGTAATACATTAGAAAATGGAACAGAAATCTGCGAACAAATCATTACGGGGACTGAAACTTATCTAACATGGCTTCCTTACAATTCAAGGGATATTCCTAAGGGACAAATGAGAATAGGCATAGAAACTTATGTAAATGAAAAAGATTGGAATGATGTTGTCTGGAATGTCGGTGGGAAAAGAATAGACAGGCACGCTAACTTTTACGGGTCAACAAGATATGAATATTATCTCTTTCAGGATAATTGGAACTCTTGCTTTAATACCGCAGGAAATCAATGTGCCCAAACATTCACAATAGGAACAGTTGGAGCAAATGAAAATTTCTCAATTGCAGGGGTAAGTTTAAGATTATTTAAACAGGACACTCCAGATATTTCAACAGTCTATATAACAGCAGTCAATGCAATAGGAGACCCAAATATGTCAGCAATTTATTCTTCAGGGACATTTAATGGAAATGATTTGGGAACAGATACTGCAGGAGCATTTTATAATATCAGTCTTTCTCCAAATATTTTATTAAATGCATCAACAAAATATGCAATAGTTTTAAATTCAAATGGAACAACAACAACTGATGACATTAATTGGAATAAGCATACAAGTGGCAATTATACTGGAGGTCAGGGTTACTTGGGAACAATATCAACAAATAGTTTTACAGGTTTTGCGGGAGATTTTGCATTTGAAGTTTGGGGGAATTCCACTGTTGTTGTTACAGATTTGAATATATTTCTTATATCTCCAGCAAACAATACAAACTTCACAGAAAACAATATTTCTTTACAATCTAATGTCACCCCTGATTCTGGAATAACCATAGCAAATGTATCTCTTTACATAAACGGAACAATAAACGAAACAAATACATCTGGAATTTCAGGAACTTACAATTTCAGCAAGACATTATCTGACGGAAATTATAATTGGACAATAAAAGCCTATGGAAATGATTCAATTCAATATAATGCAACAAATGGGACTTTGTTTTTTGCTATTAACTTAACAGAAATAAATGTAACACTCAACTCTCCGACTAATGCCACCATAACAAATGACTTATCCAATATATTCAATGCAAGTGCAACAGGAAACAGTTATGATTTGGATAATGCTACATTATATATCTGGTTCTCTAATGGAACACTTTTTTTGAATGAAACAAATACAAGCATTTCAGGAACAGGAACAAGCGAGTTTACAATCAATGCAACATTGGATGGGTTCGCTAATTATTTGTGGAATTTTTATGTGTGTGGAAATGCTACTTTGAATAATTATTGCACTTTCGCAACTAATAATTTCACCCTTATATTATCCCCCTTCTCCGAAAATTCAGTTAATTATACAGGGAATGTATTAGAGACATCAGGACAAATATTTACAATAAATGTAAGTGCAAATCCATCAGTTTCAGCAGTCTCAGGAAAATTATGGTATAATGGTTCAGATTACACAGCGAATATAAGCAATCCCACAAGTGGAATATACATTTCAAATAATTCAATAGACATTCCATTACAAGAATCAGGATACTCAGTAAACAAATCATTTTTCTGGCAGTTTGATGTTACATTAGATGATGGAACTCTGACACAACAGAATACTTCAACAAATAATCAGATAGTAAACAGGACATATTTTGAATTATGCAATGCAACTTATCCAACCCCTTTAATAAATTTTACCACGAAATCAGCAGAGAATCCATTCCCTGAAGTTAATGCAACATTCAAATCAGCATGGAGTTGGTTTGTATCTACAGGTGAAGGCAGTGTAACAAGAAATACAAGCTATGAGGATGTAAATGAAAATAAAACCACTTTTGACTTTTGCACATCTAATTATACAACCTCTTTTATAACAACAAGCATAATAAACTATGATGCAAATCTTTATTCGCCTAACTTTTATTACTTAAAAAATGCCACATTGTCTAATACGACACAAGATATAGAATTATTTTTATTAAATGATTCCAAAGCCACGGTAACAGTAATCAAAGTGAGGGAAGAAGCCCAACAACCAATAGAGGATGCATTGATTCAAATTCAGTTATTTGATGTGGGAACAAACACTTATTTTACAGTTGCCATGGCCGAAACAAACTTTGATGGAGAAGATGTTGTTTATCTTAATTGGTATGATACTTTATACAAATTTATTATTATAATAGATGGAGAAACAGTCAAATCAACACAGCCATATAAAATAGCAGAAACTCCGCAGATATTTGATATAATAGGTGACATTACTTTTTCATTTGAAAAGTTTAGGGATTTCCAGTATAGCCTTGTTTACAATAACCTGACGGGCAATTTTGTATTGACTTACACAAAACCTTCTGGAGCAGTAGACGAGGCCTGTCTGAGGGTCACAAGAAGAACAGCACAGAACGATACCCAGATCTGTTTGACTTGTGAAGCCTCAAGTTCAGCCACACTATTCTGCAACATAAACAACCAAGGAAACGGAACATATATAGCTTCTTTTTATGCAACAGGCTCTCTTGATTTAGTCGATTGGATAACAACAACAATCGGAGGAAGTTTTGCAGAAGAAATATTTGAAGAATTAGGACTGGAAGATGCAACAGCTTATGCAATATTATTCGGTGGATTGGTCTTTGCTCTATTCTTAGTCACGCCTGTCTTAGGAATCATAGGGATAATCTTGGGAATCTTCGGGGCATCTGCTCTGGGATTCGCAACAATTGATTATATGACTTACTTCGGGATATTAATATTAGGGGGGATAATGATATGGATTTTAAAAAGATAAGAAAAAGCCAACTAACAATGACTACCTTAGTCATAGCAATGATCGCAATAATATTCATTTTCATAACAATGTTCCAGTTCTTTTCAACAAAATTAGACGAGGCTAATGTAACTATAGACGATAAATACAATGATTCTTATACTAACTTATTAGAGAATCAGGAAGATTTAGAAACAAACATAGACGATATAACAGATGCCTCAAAAAACATCAAAGAAGCAGATGACTTTTTTAATGTAGCACTTAATGGATTCAAGGTATTGGGTTCAACCTTATTGTTATTATTGAATTTCTTAACAACACCATTTGATATATTAAGCTCGATACTTGTTCCTCTTGACTTTGTTCCGCAATATCAGAAAACATTGTTCGTAATGGGAATCACAGCAGTAGTTGTATTCTTAATATTAGCTAATCTGAAAGGAGAACCAAGAACATAATGGCTTTTTACGATTATCCCACTAATTTTTCCAATGGAAGTTCAGTAGATGGAGTCGCAGACTTCTTTTTTAATTATCCAAACTTCGTTCTTGACTATTGGTATTCAGGTGGATGGCTTTTATTTATCTGGTTGTTCTCTTTCCTTATCTTGTTACCCTTCACAGCGAGGAGAGCATTGTTAGTCAGCAGTTTGGCATGTTTTGTATTCTCAACTTATCTGGCAATGCTGGGGAATGTAAATCTGATTTTCCCTATAAGTTTTATAGTATTAACAATAATCGGTGGAATTGGAGCAATGGCCGATAGTAACTCCTACTAATGAGAAAATCAATTCAAGTTAAAGTGCATCCTGATTTGATTGATGTATTTGGAAATATAGGAAGGGCATTTGCTGAAAAAATAAAAAAGGAATATGGACTTGAAACCTTAGAAGTGCCAAATACACTGGCAAGTCAAATAATGGCTGCAAAATTTAAGGGACAGAAGATTTTTAATTTTAAGGTGGAAAAAAATGGATTGAATAAGGGAAGATTAGTCTTTGATGGATGACTCAGAGATTACCCTGATTTATAAGCACTTTTTCTTATCAATTAATAAGAGACGCAGGGAATAGTATTAGCGTCTCGGCTATTTCTTGCGTCCACATTAAATAAAAAGAGAGAACATGGAAAAACTACAGTTAAAAAATTCTGCAGTTGATCTAACAGGCCTTGCTATAGGTATCGTTGTTCTTGGTATCGTTGTTTCAATTGGGGCTACAATCCTTTTGAATGTCAGGGATACCAACATAGCAAACGATGCCGCATACAACCTTGCTAATAGTGCCGCAACTGGTCTTCTTGAATACGGAAATTGGTTCGACATTTTGGTGATCGTTGGTGTTGCAGCTGTCGTATTGTCATTGATATTCATGGCATTCGGCAGAGGCGGCGGAACTGGGGTCACAACTTACTAAATCTATTTTTTACTTTTACTTATTTAGTAAGTTCATAGTCTAAACAATGGAAACAATATTAAATAATAAAGCGATAGACTTAACAGGGTTAGCCATAGGGATAATCGTGTTGGGCATAGTCGTCTCAATGGGTGCAATCATTCTTGTTGGAGTCAGGGATGCCAGGTTAACGGATCTGGATGAAGTCACAACAAATAACGAAACAACTTTCATTAATCAAACAACAGATACCTTAGCAAATACTTGGGGAAAATCTGTGGATTCTTGTTGGGGTTCTTATAATCAGACTGGTGCAGATATAGGCAATCTTCCAGGAGGATACAATGTTTCTATTCCAGCAGGAAATTATACAGCTACAATTAGTGATCTAAATGGACAAATAACCCTTCAGAATTCAACAGTGACTTATTATTCTAACTCATCGTGCAGTTATACTACTTTTAATACATCCAGGGCAGACTGGAGTCTTCCAGACCAGGCAGCCACAGGTCTTTTGGAGTATGGCAATTGGTTTAATATTCTTGTGATAGTAGGTATTGCTGGAGTAATTCTTGCACTACTTTTCATGGCTTTCGGAAAAGGCAGTGGGACTTCTGGAGGAGAGGGCGAAGTTGCCTATTAGGAGGCAAAATGCCAAAAGAAGAAATTCTATCTCCTCTTAAACTATTAAAGCAAAGAGAAAAAGATAAGAAAGAATTAAGAGAATATCAAGTAAAGACTGATTTAGGAGACAGATTTCTTTATGGAAAGTCTAAAGAAAAATTTCCTCAAAAAATAGCAAGTGCAAATCTTAAACAAGTTCAAAGGATTCAATTACCCCCACAAAGATTAATCAGCAGAGAGCAGGATATGTTAGGTCAGTTATTTGGCCATGGGGATAAATTCTTCGGTTCTAAGAAAATGCTTCCTTTTGCAGGAACACCCGATGAAGAAGGGAGTGAAACATGGAGGGCTTTTGGAATATGAAACCATTAAGATTCTTTGATTTAATAACAAAAAAAGCCTTTGAGAGCGAGAATTATCAAATCGTCATAAAAGGAAAAAGAAAATTTGCAGTGACCAAATCACCATCAGGAAAAGAATCCTGGAGATTATTATGAAAAGAGAAATGGAAAAAGTAAATGAAGTATCAGAAAAATTAGAGAAAGCAACTGGGGGAAAAGAGATGGCCAAAAAGGTGAAAGAGAATTCAAATAAACATGGATTTATCAAGTGTCCATGAAAAATCTATTAGCCTTGCCCTTAGGAATAGCGGGAACAAGCGTTGGATTAGGCATCATGGGAGAAGCCTTCGATTCAGAAGGTCTTGTTGACGCAGGGGAATCTGCTGGTCAATTTATTGCCCCAGCGATTACTATAAGCATAGGGGGAACTTTAATTAAGCAATTAAGGGATTTAGAAAAAGAAGTGAAAGATATTAAATCTAAGAAGAAAGAAAATAAAGACTTTCGTTTCACAATCTAAATAAAGATTGAATGAATCATATTATTGAAAAAAAGAGGGTTAAAACTCCTCATACACTTTGAGGCACGGATACCCTCTTACTTCTTTGAGGACTCGGCATTCTCCATAGGAAATCAAGGTGTGTGTTATTACTCTTAAGGAAAACAACTATTTATAAGGGGTAAGGGCTTCTATTAATTATGAAAAAGTCATTTATAATCTGTGAATGTGGCTTAAAGATTAAGGGGAATTCTATTCTTCATGCTGAAACAAATTTAATCAATCATAGGAAATCTAAATTACATAAAAAGTTGATGGAGATGTATGGAAAAAGAAAAGCTGGTTAAAATCATAGGCGAACTGAAAGAGGTAAGGACACAGACAAAAAGCAAAGTAAGTGATGGGATTCTCTGGGATACTGCAATTCGTGTTTATAATTCTGAACAAATAGAAAATCATAGGCAGGGGAAAAAGTTCTTTGATTTACCTCCAAGACCTCATTCGAATTCCCCTGCCACCCAATCTCAAAAGAATCTGATGACTTCCCTCAAAATAAAATATTCAAATAACATAACAAAAAAAGAGGCACAGAAACTTATTTCTGAAAAATTAAGATGAAAGAACCTATGAATATTTTTTATGGTATAATTTCTTCTTTAGTAATTGTTTCTCTTTTAGAATTAAGAAGGATTTATGGGGTAACATCTTTGACTATTTTATTAGAATTTATTGGATTTGTTTTTATTGTGTTACTTTGCATATTCTTTTTTGAAAATCTAAATGAAAATAAAAAGGAGCTAAAAAATGAGAGGAAGACCAAAGGGTTCAAAAAATAAGCCAAAAGTTCCACAAGAGACAGAACCAGTTGAAGGAACAAACCAGCCAGAAAATTTAGAATCAAAGTAAAATGGAAGAAGAATACGAGAATGGTGTCTTTGTAGAAGACCAGGAAGAATTGAGTAAAATAAGTTGGGAAGAATTAAAGAAAGTATCAAATGATAATTAAAGAGCCAGTCATCCAGGTAGTCAAAGAAGAAAAACCAAAGGAACTGAATTATAAGAATGTGATTTATTGGTCAGAACATTATAAAAGACTTGTAGGAATGGCAGGAGTCAAGGAAAAGACAGCTCATGCAATCCAGGTTAAAGCAAAGTTATTCTTAAAAAATAAGAGTATACAATATGACCCAAACGAATCTGGATATGATTCTTACAGTTCAAACTTTGATGGTCATAGATTCATTTGTCTTCCTATCAAAGGATATAATTCTACGACTTATAGATTATGGATAAAAAAAGATGGTTCTGGGGAATGCTCTTGTCAATTCAATCAAACAAATAGTATAGATTGTAGTCATTTAATAGCATTATTTATGTGGTTAAAAATATTAAATTGGAATAAGAAAAGAAATTAATATGAAAAGAAAGTTTCCTATAAATAAGTATCCTAATTTTGGTTGGAGAAATAAAAAAGTTATTGGTTCTTCTAAATTTTCCGAAGAAACAAGAAAAAAAATGAGTAATTCACATAAAGGATTAAGAGCATCTGAAGAAACAAAAAAGAAAATAAGTAAAAGTCATGTGGGGAACAAATGGGGTTTTGTAAAAGGCAATATAATCTCTAAAAAAAATAAAGAAATAACATCAAAAAGGATGAAAGGAAATAAAATTGGTAAAAAGTTTGAATCTGGTGAAAAACATTGGAATTGGAAAAAAGGTATAACTCCAATTAATACTAAAATTAGAATGTCTACTGAATATAAATTATGGAGAAAAGCAGTCTTTGAAAGAGATAATTATACTTGTATTTGGTGTGGGAATAAACAAGGAAAAAATTTAGAAGCAGACCACATTAAACCATTTTCTCTATTCCCAGAGTTAAGGTTTGCTATTGATAATGGAAGAACGCTTTGTATTGAGTGTCATAGGAAAACAGATACCTATGGTAATAAAAGGAATTGGAATAAATGAAAATAGAAATTGAAACATCTTGTCAGGAAGATATAGAAAAAGTAATATGGAATGTGTCAGAATTTTCCAAAGACAATTTCAGGCAAAGTAAGGTTTTTATCGACGGAAAACTGATACACGAACACGATTGGAGAAGTGAGGAAGAACGCTCTCAAATAAATGAGGGATTGACCAGCCCTTCGGGGCTGTCCCATTCACAAACAAAATGACAAAAACAAAACCAAACCGAAGATTTAAGATAAAAACAACAATCAGAAGAATATTGGCTTTTCCATTTTGGATAATCTTTTTACCATTTTTTTGGTTACTTTCTAATGGGACTATCAAAGACAATTGGGATAATTTTTTAGAATTCACAGATGAAGATACTGATTGGGGGTATGGGAAAATATGACCAGAAAAACCCCCGCCGAATTTGAAAGAATTCCTTGGTTCTGGATTTTATTAGCGGGTTTTCTCGCTGTTTTGTTATTAATTGCAACTGAACAAGTGAGAAGTTTACAAAATGAGAACCTCGCCCTGAAAGAGCAGTGTATTTCTTTTAATATTAATTATAGATGTTATGGAATGGAAGGTTGGAAAACCTTTAATTCTACTTATGATAATTATTTTGATTATTCTGAACAGAAAGTTCATTTTGAGAAGTTGTTTGAATCAATAAACTGCGAGGTGCTACCATGATAACCAATACTAATTTTTACCAAGAACATAAAGAAGAAATTGCATCTGGACTTGCATCTGGACTTGTATTTGGACTTGCATTTGGACTTGCATCTGGACTTGTATTTGGACTTGCATTTGGACTTGTATTTGGACTTGTATTTGGACTTGCATTTGGACTTGCATCTGGACTTGTATTTGGACTTGCATTTGGACTTGCATCTGGACTTGTATTTGGACTTGTATTTGGACTTGTATTTATAATAATTAATTTTTCTGAAGCATTCCCGTTTATATCTGGAATCACAGAAATATTATCTGTAATTTTAGTAATTATTGTTATTGTAGAATTGCTTTTCTGGCTTGATAGCTCAGAGAAACCTAAAGGGATTAGTCTAACTAAATTTACATTAAAAAAGAAATTTGAAGCATTCTTAGAAATAGTTCTTGGTTTATCAGGAATAGCCCAAGTTTATATATTATTAAGAGAAATTCAGATAAGAGATTATTTTCCAGTCATCTTAAAATGGATAGGATATATCGGAGCAGGAGCAATAGTTCTTATAGTAATTGCTTTAATCATTTATCTTTGGATAAAACTGAACGAGCAGAAATACAAAAAATGACATCCCAAATCTGCACCTGCGGGCATAGAAGGGAAGACCATATGATTTTTAGAAATGGGGCTAAAATGGGAAGATGCATGAATTGCCCCTGCAAGAAGTTTCAGCCCATTTATAGTCCTAAAAAGACAGGAGATAAATAATGACACAAGGAAAACTTAGCAAAGAGGAAGCTAAGAGTTGTTCAGAAGCGCTTGATGAAATAATGAAGGCTATGCCAAAAAGCAAGGTTGGAGATTTTATAGGTCACTTCAATGACCTGTTTTTGTTTTTAAGCGCTTGTCAAAGAGAGCTTCCAAGTGAGCAGGTAGAAGTTCCTGCTTCACAATCAACAGAAGAACAGCCCCGAAAGGAGAAGATAAAATGAAAACACAAACCTGTCAGACCTGCGGGCATGTAAGGTTAAAACATAGAACTACGGAAGACGGAGTTAAATGGAGATGGAGAACTTGCGAGCATTTAGGTTGCCCCTGCAAGAAGTTTGAGCAGAAAAAACAGGAGGTGAAATGATGGAAAATACAAGTTTGATTTTTAAACCTGTCGATTTTTTAACAAGGGATTTTTCAAGTCTTTATAAATCGTTTTTTGAATTCTCAACGGGAAATCATCAAAAAAATTATTTTAACTTTGGTGCTTTTATATATGTGGAGGTAACAAGACGATGGTAAATAAAACATACAACAATCTTGAGATTGCCTACGCAACTGAATTGGAATGTTTCCAATGCGGGAAAAAAGAACAGACAGACCCCGCATTAAACAGACTTCCCTTTGGTTGGAGAAGAGAACTTGCAGATGTCCTGAACAAGGAATTGGGTGCGATGAGAATAGCAAAGTTCATCTGCAATAAGTGTGATGTCGAGATGGTAGATGGTGTTGAGTTTGTAACAACACCAGGCAGTTTTGAGAAGTCGGGGAAAAAATTCCCCGCTTCCCAATCATTAGAAGAAAACCCCCGAAAGGAGAAGATAAAATGAAACCAAAAACCCCTGTTGAAGTTAAGATTATAGAACACCATCATAGATTTATCTTTACTTATTATGACATGGTTGATATTTTTATGTTAATTGGCGGTTTAACTTTATTAATAAAATGGATTTTAACTTAAAATGAAACCCCCAAAAAATCAAAGTCCGCAGACAAAACCTATCGGTGACGCAGAGGCGGTTCACGTACGAAGCGTTAGAAGAAGGGACAAAACTGCGGACACGAATATTCAAAGTCAGGCTGGTGTAAATATGCACAGCTCTAATAATGAGCAAGTGGAAATGGTCAAACATTCCCCTGACACCCTTCGGGGTGACGACGAGATTTTGAAAGAGGTTTCCAAAAATATGTTTTGGGTATTAGATGGAGAGGTTGCAGGTGCTATTAAAAAAGCAATCGCCCTGACGAAGCAGAAATGTGAAGATAAATTGAAAAATCAATATATTAAAGGATGGATAAAAGGGAATTCTTTGCATCCGTCACATACTACTGCCAATACAAGATATAAATTAGGTTATGAAA
>Ga0209521_10004339_pt1 | contig 11302 bp, 5 predicted proteins | sample Rifsed19ft4_FD_184016 | JGI IMG/M metagenome (GOLD analysis project Ga0209521, IMG submission 184016) | Soil microbial communities from Rifle, Colorado, USA - sediment 19ft 4 (version 2) | ecosystem: Environmental > Terrestrial > Deep subsurface > Rock core/Sediment | place: Rifle, Colorado... | reverse complement strand
AGCATCCCCTTATGGGGACGGGATTCGAAATAATAAACTCTCGTTTTATCGAGAGTTTATTCGGAGCGGGAGCGACGGGATTCGAACCCGCGGTCTCGGCCTTGACAGGGCCGCATGTTAGCCACTACACCACGCCCCCCGAACGAGCGAAATCTTATCATGTTCCGTACAGACCGTCAAGTATTTGTCCGAAAATCCTGCTGGCAGAGCTTGAAACCTTGCAAGACAATATCGAAAGGCCCAGCAAGGTAATATACTTGTACTATCCTATGATCTTGATCTCCCAACCGGGATTAATAATACGGAGAGTTCATGCCAGAAGCGATTACAGTCCGCGGCGCACGGCTGCACAACCTGAAGAATATCACCATTTCCATACCTAAAAACAAGCTGGTCGTATTTACCGGTCTGTCCGGATCGGGCAAGTCCACGCTGGGATTTGACATCCTCCTCAAGGAAGGTCAGCGTCAATACCTGGAATCGCTGGGCTTGATCACTTTCGGGTTTGCAAAACCCCCGGTTGACGCCATAACCGGTTTGTCACCTGCCATCAGCGTTGATCAACACCTAACCAATCACAGCCCGCGCTCAACGGTGGGCACATCAACCGAGGTTTTTACCTATTTGCGGGTGTTATTTGCCCGCCTGGGACACCGCGCCTGCCCAAATTGCGGGCAGAAAATTCTGCCTTCGTACAACTCCCTTTCCGCCGGCTGGGAAGGTGAATCCGTAAATGGGGATGAAGGCGGAGACGAAGATCTGTTTTTCCCGTGCCCGCATTGTGGTCAACCGGTGGCAGAACTCAATATGGCAAATTTTTCATTCAATAAGCCGGCTGGCGCTTGCCCGACTTGTACCGGGCTTGGGACGATTCACCAGGCTAATATCTCGCGTTTGGTGGATGAACAAAAAAGCCTTCCGGATGGAGCGGTAGTAGGATGGGAAACCAATCTCCTCAATTACTACACATCCATATTGATGGCAGCGGCGAAATATTACGGTTTTACATTCGACCTGAACCTTCCCGTCAAAGACTATTTACCCTCGCAGCGCGACCTGTTATTTCACGGAGTAAACTCGCCAGTCTTTCGCCGGCATTTTCCCGGGATCGAACCGCCGGAAACCACCCGCCAAGGCCGTTTCGAGGGCATAGCTATCAATTTGCTGCGCCGTTATGCAGATAGGATCGAAGATGCCGAGTATCGCGACAAGCTGAGCGAATTTCTGATCACGCAGACCTGCCCGGATTGTGTAGGAACCCGGTTAAAGCCAGAGAGCCGGGCTGTGACCATCAACGGTGAGACGATCATAGCGCTCTCGAGCCTGCCATTGACCGACCTCCATGCCTGGCTGACCCTCCTGCCGGAGACACTTACAACCGACGAAATGTTATTTGCTCAGCCGATCCTGGATGACCTCTCCGCACGGATACCGCGATTGATCGAGGTTGGCGCCGGCTACCTGACATTGGATCGCGCTTCGCCGAGCCTCTCGGCAGGGGAATCGCAGCGATTACGGCTGGCGTCTTTGCTCGGCTCAGGTTTGAGCGGCGTTCTGTATGTATTTGATGAACCGACCATTGGCATTCATCAGCGCGACACACACCGCATGATAGAGGTGCTGCGCCAAATCCGCGACCTTGGCAACACTGTCCTGGTCATCGAACATGATCTGGAAATGATCGCGAGCGCGGATTATCTGGTTGATTTTGGGCCTGGTGCTGGCAAGCATGGCGGTCAAATAGTCGCTGCCGGACTGCCGGTTGATGTGAAATCAACTCCTGGATCCATCACCGGCGACTATTTGGCTGGCAGGGCAACGATTCCCTACCCGAAGGTGCGGCGCCGACTGCAAGACAAGAGCATCACGATCACGGGCGCCTGCCACAACAACCTGAAAAACCTCACGATCCGTTTCCCATTAGGGCTGCTGGTCGCCGTGACCGGAGTATCCGGCTCGGGCAAGTCCTCCCTGGTGTTTGACATTCTGGACCGCGCCATTCGCCAGCGACTGTATCCCTCGAGCAGCCTCGTTGCAGGCGGGCATGACGCAATCGAAGGCCTTGAATTCATCGATAAAGTCATCACCCTGGATCAGGAACATATTGGGCGCATTCCCCGCTCGAATGCTGCCACCTATTCTGATTCTTTCACGCCCATTCGGGAAGCGTTCGCGGCGACACTAGAGGCCCGAACACGAGGATTATCGCCTCGTCATTTCTCATTCAATGTTCCTGGCGGGCGTTGCGAACGCTGCCAGGGCACCGGTGTATTGACGGTCAGTATGCATTTCCTGCCGGAGGTAGAAGTGCGCTGCCCGGTTTGTCATGGACGGCGCTTCACCACCGCGACGCTGGAGATTTTGTACCGGGATCACAATATCTCTCAGGTACTAGACCTCACTGTTGAAGAGGCACTCCTGCTATTCGCCGATGTTCCCGCAGCCCGTTCCCGCCTGCAGTTGATGGCGGATGTCGGGTTGGGTTACCTCCAGCTGGGGCAGCCGGCAACCACACTCTCCGGAGGCGAAGCGCAGCGCGTCAAACTTGCCAGAGAACTGGGACGCCGCGGAAAAGGTCACACGCTTTATTTGCTGGATGAGCCGACAACAGGCCTGCACCTGGCGGACACTGCCCGATTACTGGGTGTCCTGCAACGCCTGGTGGACGCAGGCAACAGTGTGATCCTGGTGGAGCACAACCTTGAACTGGTCAAAGCAGCCGATTGGATCATCGACCTCGGACCCGAAGGCGGCGCAGCCGGCGGCAGGTTAATGGCAGAAGGCACCCCGGAGCAGGTGGCTCAAGTTACTGCTTCGTTCACGGGTCAATATTTGAGGAAGATATTAGGTAAACCAGGTAAGGCTTAATTCCCCTCAAAAATCCATTCGTCTACAGGCCGCTGCCAGCTGACCAGTTCGTTTTCGCTGAACCAGAGACCAATTTCAAAGGCAGCTGTTTCAGGACCGTCAGAGGCATGTGTCAAATTCCGCCCAACGGATAAGCCAAAGTCGTGACGGAACGAACCCGGAGCTGCCTCGACGGGCCGTGTGGCGCCCATCGTCTGCCGTACGGCAGCGATGGCTTGCGGACCTTCCCACACCATCGCCATAACCGGCGCTGAGGTAATATATTTGATCAACCCTTCATAAAATGGTTTACCCAGATGCACTGCGTAATGCTTTTCAGCTAATTCGCGGCTAACCAGTAAAAATTTTGCACCGACCAACTTCAATCCGCGGCGTTCAAGCCGAGCTGTTAATTCGCCAATCAGGCCGCGCTGAACGGCGTCTGGTTTGGCCAAAATGAAAGTACGTTCCAAATCTTGCCTCCGTAATGTTGGTGTGGATGATTATCGCAATAATTCTTCCGCTTTGGTGTACGCGTCGAGGGCTTCCTGCAGCTGATTGCTGCGCATGTAGGCATCCCCCAGCGACTGCCAGATGTTCACATCGACCGGGTAGCGGTAAACCGCATCTCGCAAATCGTGGATCGTATCTTCCAGAGCCTCACCCCGGCTGATCAGCCTGTTGTAGTAATCCAGGGCGTTGTCGATATCCTGTTCATTTAGTGCAGCCTGGGCATTGTACAGGTCGTCTTCGCCAGTCGACACTGGTTGCGCAACTGAAGGAGTTGGCGTTACCCGAACCGGGCTGGTATCCTCGACTTTGCTGGCTCCCGCGGATTCTTCGGCTTTTTTCAGCCATCCCGTTTGACCGGTGGAGGCAGAATACGGTACCGCTGGCATTAATCCAGATTCCTCGTCTTCCAGGTCCTTCAACCATTCGGGCGGTTTCTCTGCATCGGCTGCAGCAACAGGCACAACCCCGGCTTGCTCTTCCGCCAGGCCCTGCAGCCATTCTGGTACTTCCTCAGGCTCGGTATCTTCACTTGAGGTGACCTCACGAACCGGTTCCGCGACCTCCGAGGAAACTGGTTCGGTTTCTTTAACAGTTTCAGCGGCAAATTCATGCCTCGTTTCGGGTTCTATTTCCGGTTCGGCTTCCACTTCTGCCGATATTTCGGCGGGAACCTCAACCTCTGGCTCGATCAATTCCTCAGGCTGCCACTCTCCAGCTGCCCGGTAAATGACCGGCTGTGGGGCTGCCTCAAGTTCCTCTTCAATCGTTTCATCCTCGGCTTCCAGGGTTTCCTTAAACCATTCAGGCAATTCCTGGTCTTCCGCTGACGGAGCAGCCTCGGTCATTTCAGGTTCCGTTTGCCCGGCTGGAATTCCTTCCTGTTCTTGAGACCAGGCAGGGGGTTCAATTTCCACTTCCGGGGTCTCGTAGGATGGAATGGGTTCCGGTTGCGCTTCGACCGCTGTTTCCGCTTCAACCTCTTGAACCGCTTCACCGGAGAGGTCAATTTCAGGTTCCAACTCTTCAGCGGCAGAGACCTGTTCCACATCACTCCCAGCCTGCTCGATTTCAGACTTGATCCAATCTGGGGTTTCTTCCAGCCGCTCTTCAGGAGCTACCTGCAGCGTTTCTTCGTCTGCTCCCTGGCGGGCAGCCAGTGCTTCCAGCCACGAGAAGGCAGCGTCATCATCTTCACTGGTGACATCCTCTACCAATTCTGGCTCACCGGTGATTTCCTCGGCTGATTGCTGTGCCTCGGGCAGACCTTCTTCAAGTTCTTCGTCCGTGACCTCGGGTGTTTCCGCGACGGTTTCTTTTTCCAGCGATTCTTTGAGCCAATCTGGAACGTAAATATCTTCAGGTTCGGTTTCGGCTAATTCTTCCTCTTCCATGGACGAACGGACCGGCTGTTTTTCCTCCGGCTCGACCAGGTCGAAAATGGATAAATCTTCTTCATCCATTAATATTGGAGCAGGTACCTTTGGCGGTTCGGCAGCTCGCTGGGTTGATTCCGTTTCTTCGACCAACGGTTCAATTTCTGCGCCAAATTCAGCTTGTTCAATGAAAGTTTCACTTTCTTCCGGAAGCGTTTCCTCAGTCTCAATTTCCTGGAATGCTGGTACTTCGACCGGAGGTTCGGCTTCGGGACGGCGCACGCGGGTTGGTTGGGTGGCATCTGGATCCACCGGGGCTGCTGCTTCAAATTCTGCCAGGAAATCCCCAGTGGTGTTCTCTGCGTCTGCAGCTAATTCAGCCGCAAATGGCGCAGCTTCTTCCGGTTGGACTTCTTCGTCCCAGGAAGCAGCAAATGGAACCGCTGGGGTTTCAGGTGCGGCAGTTTCTTCGTATTCAATTTCGGATTCAACTCCAAAATCTTCAGCAGGAGCAAAAGTTTCCTGGTCTTCTTCTGTTATCCCGGTTTCAGTCTCGGGGATGACACCTTCCTTCGAAGACAAGATCTCCAGCCAATCCTCATCCTCGGTGGAAGCAACCGGTTCTTCCACAGGCTCGTCGATTTCGGCCAACCCGGTCAACCATTCCGGGATCTCGCCGGTGTCGTCAGGTGTAGTTGCCGCAGCGTCAATTTCATCCAGGAAGTCCTCGCCTATTGCGGGCGGCAGCTCTTCACCGATACCCATGGCCTCCAAGAGGCTGCCATCATCTTCCGGGGCTAATTCAAGGTCGCCAAGGGTGCCAGCCTTTTGTTCAGCTTCCGACAGAATGCTCTCCAACCAGGCGTTGTCCTCTTCACTATCCGGCGCCGCCCGTACAAGACCCTGTTCAACCGCTTCATCGGTCGGGGCTATCGCCTGAAGCCAATCGGGAATCTCGGCTTCGTCGGCAGGCATCTCGGCAGCGGCTTCTTCATATAGATCCTCTATAACCGGTTCCTCGGTTACATCTCCGGTGGCAGGCTGCCAGCCGGCTGATTGCATCCAATCCGGTAATTCTTCCTCAGCCTCTGGAATTTCTTCCACCTGAGGTGCTTCTTCAACCTGTGGTGCTTCTTCAACCTGTGGTGCTTCTTCAACTACAGGCTCACTTACCGGCACCTCAAATTCGGGGGCGGGTGCCACTTCAATCTCTTCAGCGGCTTCTTCTTCTTCGACGGCGGCAGGTACTTCGGGCTCGAATTTGCCGGCCTCTGGAGTCATTAGCCAATCCGGTAGGGTTTCTTCCGCCGATTCCTCCAGTTTGACGCCGACCGATTGCGCCCAATCCGGTTGGGCTGTCGCCTCTTCTTCTGCTTCGGTATCGAAGATATCCAACGTAACGGCGTCATCAGGTACGTCCGCGCTTGAACTGGAACCGGATGGAACGTGTGCCAGGTATGGATCAAGCGCAACGAGCCGCTGTTTGTACACTTTTGCGTCTTCCGCACGCGCAGTTCCCGGTAAAACTTCAGCCAAAATCCGGTTGGCTTCCACACAAAAAGGCAATTTCTCAATCAACTTGCTGGCTACTTCAGTGGCAGAAACCTTTTGTCCGGAATTGAAGAACATGCGCGCCAGAATTACTTCCAACTCCACTCGCTCGGGATTTTCACTCAGGGCTACCTTCGCTTCAGCGATAGCTTGTTGGAACAGGTCGCCGCGGGCATACATGCGCACCAGGGCGCCGCGGGTCAGGCGGATTTTAGGCGGGACAACCCCGTCACGCCGCCCATATAATCTTTTCAATTCTTCCTGAACCGCGCTATTTGAGGGTTGGGCTTCGAAAGCCCGTTCCATATGGAAAATGGCGGCATCCAAATTACCCTCGTCCTCGCGGATCATGCTCATGCCGATTTGGGAGACAAAATCGTCAGGCAGACTGGAGAGGACGCGCTGGAGCACATCTGCAGCCTCAGTGTAGCGCTGTGACTCAAGGTAGGCTCGGCCTAGTAAGCGATACGTTTCGATGTGCTTCGGAAATTGGCGCAGGATGTGCCGGCTGTGCGCGATGGCATCCTTCACCTGCTCGGTTTCAATCAAGCCTTCGATTTCTTTGTTATACGCGCGCAAAGAGATGGATGCCATGTTTATTCTCCCGGCATTTAGTATGCATTAACTTGTATGATATTGCAAGTATTTTGCCCGTTGACGCTCTAAATATAAAGAAAAGACTGCATTTTCCTAAGAAAATGCAGTCTCGGATTTCGCTAAATGTTTACTCCCCGAGGTAATCGCGAAGTTTGCGCCGGATGGTTGGATGGCGCAGGCGGCTGAGCGCCTGAGCTTCGATCTGGCGCACCCGCTCGCGGGTGACACCCATCTTGCGCCCAACTTCTTCCAGCGTGTAGGCCTGCCCATCCAGTAATCCGTAGCGCAGCTGCAAAATACGAACCTCACGCGGCGGCAGCGAATTGAGGACTTCCTCCAGGTGCTCGCGCAGCAAGTTATAAGTGGCGGTGTCGTCGGGCGGGGGGGCCTCATCGTCTTCGATAAAATCGCCCAGCACAGAATCTTCCTCGTCATCAGTCGGAGTTTCGAGGGACAGGGGGCGGCGGGCTACCTGAATCATATTCTCGACTTTTTTCGGCGGCACATCCAGGGCTAATGCCAGTTCATCGACGGATGGCTCGCGGCCCAGGCGCTGGGTCAACTGGTGCTGCGTTCGCAGCAATTTATTGATCTGGTCGCCCATGTGGACCGGAACGCGAATGGTGCGTCCCTGATCCGCGATGGCGCGGGTGACTGCCTGACGGATCCACCAGGTAGCGTATGTGCTGAACTTGTGCCCGCGGCGGTAATCGAATTTCTTGGTCGCGCGTATCAAGCCAATGTTGCCTTCCTGGATCAAATCGAGGAAAGGAACGCCGCGTCCCATATATTTTTTGGCAACGCTAATCACCAGTCGCGAATTGGCGGTGATTAAATGCTCGCGGGCAGCCCAGCCGTCCTCGATTAAGCGGCGTAATTCGTGCCGACGCCGGATACTGACATTGCCGCGCGCCAGTTCTTCACGCGCCATGCGCCCGCGTTCAATCCTCTGCGCAAGTTCCACCTCTTCTTCAGCAGTTAATAGCGGAACCCGGCTGACTTCCTTGAGATACAAACCGATGGTGTCATCAGTGTCGATGTTCTGCAAGTCATCATAAGCTGCTTCGCGGGCAGCCTCTTCTGTGTCATCTTCACTTTCGTCCAGTTCGTCTTCGCTCGGCTCCGGTGCGAGGGATTCATCTTCCAGATACGGAATACCGGCACTCATGAGCGCAGCAAAGGCTTCTTCCAACTGACCGACATCCTGCTCGGCCTCCGGGAAGAAGTGCAAAATATCATCGATTGTTACATAGGTTTTCTGACGACCAAGCTCAATCAACCGTGCAATCGCAGGGTATTCTTCATCCTCATCGTCAACCACATTTATTAAAGGGTTATCCATTCTGCTTGCCGACTGCCTCTTCTGGTAGAAGGACCGTAAAATCCTTCGAATTTTTCTGTCATCCAATTCCATTCGTCGCCTGCCTGATCAGGTTGTTATTTCAGAATACACACTTTGCGCCTGAATTTCAATACCTGTAAAGCCGCTCGAAGGCGGGCGGAACCCTTATTGGATTAATATGTCCACGTCATTTGTTAATTTACACACAAAACGAGCGGAACGAAAATTCCGCCCGCGCAGCCGTCCTAAAGCGTTTGAAGCTCCGGAAAATGGCCGCATAACAATATACAACAATCAAAAACCAATTACAACTAGTATGAAAATATTCTTATGAAATACTAATGTTGGACAATATTATTGACATTTTTGCGCCTTTATATACAATAAGTCGTGTCCCGCACACGTCTCCCTCTATTTATTTAAATTGGGAGGCCCATATCCCCCTTTTTTATATTGTTACAACCTGGAGGCAACATGGATATCTTTGGATTGTCCAGGCATGGATTAACAACTGCATTTGAGCAGTTTGCCGTGCTTGGAGTATTGCTCGTCGCCTTACTTAGCCTGCTCTACGCTTGGCTGCTGCGCGGCAGTGTGCTCAAGAAGGACAAAGGCACCGCAAAAATGCAAGAAGTATGGGATGCAATTCGAGTTGGCGCAAACGGTTACCTCCGAAGCCAGCTGAAAACCATCCTTCCTGCCATGGCGATATTAACAGTCGCCCTCTTCTTGAGCGTCATAACAGGGAAACCCAGCCTGGAAGCCCAACGAGAGTTCGGACACCTTGGCGAGCAGGCAGTAATATGGATTATTGCCGTTGGCCGCACAGTTGCTTTCCTGATGGGCGCATTTTTCTCTCTATTAGTAGGTCAATTGGGAATGCGGATGGCAATTCAAGCCAGCGTGCGTTCCGCCTCGGCTGCTAAACGGTCCTTCAATGAATCACTGTCCATTGCGTACTACGCCGGTACGATCACGGGCATGCTCACCGACGGCCTCGGTTTGATGGGTGGTACTGTAATCTTTATTATTTTTGGCCGGGCCGCGCCAGACGCGTTGTTAGGATTTGGTTTTGGCGGTACGCTTTTGGCATTATTCATGCGGGTTGGTGGTGGAATTTACACCAAAGCAGCGGATGTCGGTGCGGATCTGGTGGGTAAGGTCGAAAAAGACATTCCTGAAGACGACCCGCGTAATGCTGCTGTCATCGCTGATCTGGTGGGCGACAACGTCGGTGACTGCGCCGGTATGGCAGCCGACATTTTCGAGAGTTACGAAGTCACCATTGTTTCCGCGTTGATCCTCGGACTGGTGCTGTACGAGGCCACGGGTCAGATCCTCTATATCGTTTATCCGTTGATCATTCGGGCGATCGGCGTTATCAGTTCCATTCTTGGGACGTTCGCGGTGCCGATTTGGGAGAAATTCCCGATCAAATTCCTGCGGGCACATGATGCCGAAGAATCAATGTTCCGCTCCTACGAAGTCTCCAGCGTTAATACCGTCATTTTCGCCTTCCTGCTGGCAGTTTATTATGCCCACGACTGGCGTTTGGGTGCGTTGACCGCCCTGGGCGTTGCATTGGCTGTAGCCTTCAACCCCTTGACGTCGTACTTTACCGCTACCAAGAAGGCTCCTGTCCAGGAAATCGTTAAATCTTCCCGCACCGGTCCGGCGACGATTATTCTCTCGGGCCTGTCGGTCGGCATGGAGTCCACCGTCTGGGCAGTGGTGGTGATCGCCATTTCTTTTGTCGGCGCGCTGCTGCTTTACCAGGGAGACGGCCCCATTTATGTGCTGTATGCGGTCGCAATGATCGGTATTGGTATGCTCAGCCACACCGGCAATAATGTGGCTATGGACTCGTACGGCCCTATCTCTGACAATGCTAACGGTATTGCCGAGATGGCCTGGCAAGGGATGACAGACCCCGATACGCTGCGTGCCCGTCAGATTATGGCCGACCTCGACGCGGTTGGTAATACAACCAAAGCCATCACCAAAGGCGTGGCCATTGCTTCCGCGGTGATCGCAGCTGTCAGCCTGTTTGCCTCCTACATCACCGACATAAACCGGGTTAAACCAGGTTTACTGGATGCAATTCGCATCTCCGACACGACCGTCTTTGTTGGCTTCCTGCTCGGTGGTGCGCTGCCGTGGTTATTCTCTTCCCTTTCCATCCGCGCGGTTTCGCGGGCAGCCAGCCAGATTGTGGAGGAAGTACGCAAGCAGTTCCGCATCCCCGGTATTATGGAAGGCACGGTAAAACCGGACTACGAGCGCGTTGTTTCGATCTCCACCCGTTCATCGCAGAAGGAATTAATCCCTCTGGCGGTGGTCTCGATCAGCATGCCGTTGCTGGTTGGGCTGGTTTTAGGCGTTGAAGCGCTTGGTGGCTTCCTGGCAGGCGTAATTCTTTCCGGTCAACTGCTGGCGGTCTTTATGGCTAATGCCGGCGGCGCATGGGACAATGCCAAGAAATCGATTGAAGACGAGCCGCGCGACCTGGTTGCCAATACCGGTAAAGGTTCTGAACGCCACAAGGCAGGCGTGGTGGGTGACACCGTTGGCGATCCACTGAAAGATACCGCTGGACCGGCACTCAACCCGATGATCAAAGTTGTCAACCTGGTCAGCCTTCTGGCTGCGCCAGTCCTGGTCAACTTTACTTTGAAGAGTCCGATCGGGATCATCGCGGTAATCGTACTGTTTGCCGGTTTCGTTTGGGCTGTCTGGCAGAGCAAGCGCCCGGTACCCGAACTCGACTAAATTTCGTTGCGATTTAGGAATGAAGAAGCCGGAGAAATTTCCGGCTTCTTTTTATTAATGAAAGCGCAATACTTTTAATGTCTCAGCGAAATCAATGGGGTGGGGTGCTTGCAGCGTCACAGGCTGGTTCGAGATGGGATTTTGAAAAGTGATCTCATGTGCATGCAAGGCTGTGCGGGATATAGGCAGAAATTGTGCATGCGGCAGCAGGTCGGAGCGGTGCAGCGGTTGAAATTCAACCGGCAGCGGGAATGGACGCGGAAAATAGAGCGGATCATCCACCAGCCAGAGTCCAGTGGCAGCACAATGC
>Ga0209521_10004333_pt1 | contig 11317 bp, 10 predicted proteins | sample Rifsed19ft4_FD_184016 | JGI IMG/M metagenome (GOLD analysis project Ga0209521, IMG submission 184016) | Soil microbial communities from Rifle, Colorado, USA - sediment 19ft 4 (version 2) | ecosystem: Environmental > Terrestrial > Deep subsurface > Rock core/Sediment | place: Rifle, Colorado... | reverse complement strand
GCGTTGCGAGACCAAAGATTGATTATTTACAACAAATTTGTAAAATTAATTATGATTGTACAATAGTTAAAAACAAAAAAATCATAGATAATTTTGTTGAAACACATCCAATACGTTATCATTTTCTAGATGATTTAATATGGATTCTTGAAAAAAACGGTTTTGAAGTGTTAAAAACAACAGGGCTTTCCAATACACCTAAAAAAGAATCCTATTTGACAGAATGGTATCTTTATGTGATAGCTAAAAAGGTGTAATATTATGGATTTTGATATTCGGGTTGCAAATCCAATAATAGATGATAAAGACATAGAGAGTGTAGTCAAGGCTCTAAAAGAAAAAAGATTAAGCTCAGGAAAATATGCTGAGATTTTTGAAAAGAAATTTGCCGAGTTTATAGGTGTAAAACATGCAGTTTCGATGAATTCTGCAAGCTCTGCATTGTTAGTGATGTTAGAAGCAAAAAAAATCGGTAAAGGTGATGAAGTGATTACTACTCCATACACATATGCCGCTACAGCAAATGTAATAATGCTTCAAGGAGCAAAGCCAGTTTTTGTTGATATTGAAAATGAATCATATAACATTGATCCGACAAAAATTGAAGAAAAAATTACAAGAAAAACTAAGGCAATCATGCCAATTCATTTTGGGGGACAATCAGCTGAAATGGAATCAATTAGAAAAATTGCTCAGGATGTAGGATTATTAATTTTTGAAGACGCGGCACCGGCTGCAGGAGCTACATATCAAAATGAAAAAATAGGAGGAATAGGAGATGCAGGTGCTTTTTCATTCTTTCCAGATAAGAATATGACAACAGGCGAAGGAGGGATGCTTACTACAAATTCTGATGAAATAGCTGAAAAAGCAAGCATATTAAAAAAAAATGGAGCAAAAGAAAGATATCATCATATCGCAATTGGTTGGAATTTCAAAATGCCTGATCTCAATGCGGCACTTGGTATTTCGCAATTAGAAAAATTACCATTTGCTATTAAAGAAAAAAACAGATTGGCTGAAAATTACACAAAAATGATCTCAGAAGAAATTGATGGAATAGTAACTCCAAAGACTAAACAAGGATGTTTACATACATTTAATCTTTATTCAGTGAGATTTGATAATCAAGAGATTAGAGATAAAGTAAAAAAACATCTTGAAGAAAATAGGATAGAAACAAGGATTTGTTTTCCACCGGTGCATACTCAACCAATTTTTATGGAATTACTGAAAACAAATAAAGGAGATTTTCCTGTTGCCGAAAAGTCAGCTGAAACAACTCTATGCCTACCAATGTATTCAGATTTAACAGTAGAAAATCAAAGAAAAATCATATCACATATCAAAGAAGCTATAGAGATGGATTAATGGAAAAGAATTCAAGAATTCTTGTAACAGGTGCTACTGGCTTAATTGGCACACAACTGGTAAATTTATTGTTGAATAGAGGATATAAAGTGAGGGCAATTTCACATAAAAGAAAACCAAATTTTGTAACTAATGAAAATCTTGAAATTCTAAATTGTGACTTGACGGATGCAGGATTTTGTGTAAAAGCTTGTAATAAAATTGATTATGTATTCCATCTTGCAGTTGAGACTGGAAGTATCGTAAAAAATGCAAAGCATCCAGCTAGCATAATGACATCTACTATTCTCATGGATTTTAATATGCTAAAAGCAGCACATAATGAAAAAATCAAAAAATATCTTTATTGTAGTTGTGCATGTGTATATCCAGAAAACATAGAGGAGATGGTAGAAGAAAATGCCTGGGATGGGCCACCTCCTAAAATGCATGAGACAATATCATGGGCAAAGAGACTTTCTGAATTGCAATGTAAAAGCTATAACAAAGAATTTGGTGACGATATAGTCATTGTAAGGCCATCAAACACTTATGGTCCAAATGATATTTTTGATCCTGAAAAATCACATGTAATTTCTGCATTTATAAAAAAAGCAATTGATGGAGTAAAACCGTTTACTATTTGGGGGAGTGGGGAACAAATTCGGGAATTTGTTTATTCACGTGATATTGCTGAAGGAATGTTGTTAGCTATGGAGAGATTAAGAGATGTTAATCCCATAAATCTTGGTGGTGGAACATCTATTAAAATCAAAGATTTAGCAAAAATCATACTAACCATGGTAGGTTATAATCCAGAAATAAAATTTGAGAAAGACAAGCCAGAGGGACATAAAAGGAGAATACTTAATTCAAAAAAAGCAGAAGATCTTCTTGATTTTAAACCCACTACAAGTTTAGAAGAAGGGTTAGAGGAGACTATACAGTGGTACAAGGATAACAAATATCACCCATGAATAAAAAAGTATTACTCAAACCAAGATTTTCAGGAATGAGGCTCCATTCTTTATACAAAAGTATTTTGGAAAATCCTCCAAAGGGATACTCTATAGAATATAATGAAAAAAATGCAAAAGAGTTTGTTTATTCAATTGATAACAAATCTGCCAATCCAATCATTAGGCAATTAATTTACAATTTAAAACCAGTTCTATATATTCTTGCACAAAGACTACAAAGAAATAATTTTGATTATGATCTTATATATGCTTCACAGCATGTCTTGTATAATTATGAAAAACCATGGATTACAGATTGTGAATTTGCAAATGCATTTGCTGCATTTGGCAATATTTCACTAGTAAAAGAATCAATAAGAAAAAGACTTGAAGCAAAAAGTTGTAAGTTCATTTTGCCATGGAGTAATTGGTCTAAAGAAACTATTCTAAATTCCATAGACTGTAGAAATTTAAAAGAAAAAATAAGAGTTGTAAGATATACAGTAAAGCCAAAGAAATTTACAAAAATAAAACATGATGGAATAAATTTTCTTTTTGTAGGTTCCAGTAACCCCATGAATATAAGAAATATTCAATTTAAGAATCTCAAGGAAACTATTCTTGCTTTTAACAAAGTATCAACAAAGTATGATGAAATTTCATTAACCATTAGAGCACATGTGCCTGAAGAACTCAAACAGAATTCAAATAAAAATTCAAAAATAAAAATAATTAAGAGTTTTTTGAGGGAAGAAGAACTTTTTGATTTGTATGCTAATTCCGATATTTTTGTACTACCATCTCATGAAACTTCAGGAATATCACTACTTGATGCAATGAGTTTTGAAATTCCTGCAATAGCTATGAACATTTACGATATACCAGAAGTTATTAATCATTTAAAGAATGGAGTATTGTTATCTCCTCCACCTCAGATGAAATATTATACAAAAACAAAAGCTCCAAATGATCATTCACCAGATTTCATTAATGGAATGACAAAATATTCAGAATATATCGTAAACCAATTACAAGAATACTTCATTCTTTTGATTGAAAATTCAGAATTAAGAAGGAAATTAGGAATCGAGGCAAGAAAAACTATAGAGAACGGGGAATTTTCTTTGGAAAATCAAAATAAAAATTTATTCTCTGTTTTTGAGGAAGCAGCAAAATAAAATAGTAACCGATTTAAGAGCAAGATAAATTTCTTCAGATGGGACAAAGATGTATGATTAGTACAAAAAAACAAAGATTGCAAAAAAAAATTAATCAGTTATTTGATGAATATTATTCAGAACCTAAAGAAGAATTTAAACCAAATAAAACCATCATTCCATTAATTTCACCATCATATGGAAAAGAAGAAGTAGGAGAAGCTGTGTCATCACTTCTTTCTACATGGGTAACAATGGGTACAAAGGTAAGTAAATTTGAAAAACAATTTGCAAATTATATTGGTACAAAATATGCGGTGATGGTAAATTCTGGGTCTTCAGCAAATCTACTTGCATTATCTATTTTGTCTCATCCAAATATATCAAAAGTAAAGAGAGGTTCAGAAATAATTACTCCTGCAGTAACATGGTCAACTACTGTTTATCCTATGATAAATGTCGGATTAAAACCAGTTTTTGTCGATGTTGATTTTGACACATATTGTATTAATGTTGAAGAAATGAAATCAGCTATATCAAAGAAAACTTCGGCTATAATGCCAGTCCATCTTTTGGGGAATTCTTGTAAAATGGATAACATTTTGAAATTTGCAAATAAAAATAATTTATCTGTAATTGAAGATGCATGTGAGGCTCATGGTGCACAGTTTATGGGTAAAAAAGTCGGAAGTTTTGGTGATTTAGGAACCTTTAGTTTCTTTTTGTCACATCACATTTCAACTATAGAAGGAGGAATTATTGTTACAAATAATGAAAAATTCTATGAACTTGCAAAGACTATGAGAGCATTTGGGTGGATTAGAGAATTAAAAAACAAAAAATCAATTGCTGCTAGATATAAGAATATAGATGAAAGATTTTTGTTTACCAATCTAGGATTTAATTTTAGACCAACTGAAATTCAGGGAGCCTTTGGAATTCATCAGTTAAAAAAATTAAGTAATTTTCTAAAAATCAGAATAGAGAATGCAAAATATTGGGATAAAAGATTTATGAGTCTTAATGATGTATTTGTATTACCCAAAGTAACCAAAGGGGCAAAACATGCCTATTTTTGTTATCCTTTGACAATTTTTCAAAATGCAGATTTTTCAAGAGAAGATATTGTCAAGTATCTAAGTAAAAAAAAGATAGAAACTAGACCAATTATGGCAGGAAATATGGCCGAACAACCTTCCATTGATCTTTATGGCCATAGAATTCATGGAAAATTAACAAATTCAAAATTAATTATGAGAAATGGATTTTTCTTTGGGAATCATCAAGATATAGGTCAAGAAGAAAGAGAGTTTCTTGCAGATAGCATAATTGCATTTGTTAATGAAAAAATTAGAAAGTAAATTACATAGATTTTAGATATTTTTCAAATGATGTAAATTCAAATTTTTTGATCAATTTATCCATTTTTGGAAATGCCTTGTCAATGTTATGGTAGGTAACAAATTTGCTTAAAACAGGAAGAGGCAATCTTGGCATATACTCAGGAGTGAGCTCCCATGAATGTATGTAAAATGCAGATGGGATTTCAGATTTTGAATTTTTTTCTATTGCATTTTCAATAAATCTTAATGGAAGTGTTCGCAAGAAAAACCCTCCAGCAGCAGGTATACGCCACCTTAAAAATTTTGTAGTTAAAAGTGGGAATTCAATAATTTTTCCATTTGGATCGTTTGTATGAATTGATTTTCGAGAAATTTTGTATGGTTTTAGGTCTGCAGAAGGAACACCGTAAAGGGGTGTTTTTGCTGGAATTATACTGCTATCATATTTGTAATCGTTTCTTTCTAGTGAATCTATAACCCATGAACTTTTCTGATTTAGAGAAAGCGAAGGGGCTCTAAATCCTTTGGATTTTCCCGAAGTTAATTTTGTAAAAGTTTGAATTTCTTCTTCAAATTTTTCTTGGAAATTTTCAGAGTCAATTCTGGTGTGATACATGGTATGAAAACCAATTTCATGTCCTTCGCAAATGATTTTATCCAACAATTCTGGTTGAAATTCAAGTAATTCTCCCACCATAAAGAATGTGGCAGTAGTTTCATTAATTTGAAGCCAATTAAGAATTTTGTCAATTCCTTTAATTACCTTTGGTTTTTTCTGAATAGCTGCTACATAGGGTTGAATCAATTCTGGGTGATACCAATCTTCAAAATCTATTCCAAGTAAATTCAATTATACTAAATTGAAATTAAGAGTTTATATCTATACGTAATTTTTTTAAGAAAATTGATATTAAATGAATTTCAAGCATATATGTGCAAATTGAAAAATGGAACGGTTCAAGTAAAGATAAAAATAAAATTTTATCTTTAATGAAGGCAGTTTTTGGGAAAAGTGAATATTCCACAATGGACTATTTTGATTGGATTTATGAAAAAAACCCACAAGGAAATCCTATTGTTTTGTTTGCTAGGGATGAGGAAGATGATTCTATAATTGGAATTGAAACAATAATTCCTATGAACTTATGGATAGACAAAAAATTAATCAAATCAGCTTTATCTTGCAATTCAGCGGTTCATCCTAATTTTAGAAATAAAGGCATATTTGGAATGTTAATTGATGAAATTCAGAAACTAGCAAAAGAGGAAAAATTCTCTTGTATTTACGGAGTTCCGAATCGTAATTCACATCATGCTTTTGTAAATAGAGGATTTTCTGAAATTGGCAAATTGAAAATTTATGGAAAACTATTAAAGATTTCAAAATACTTTGGAAATCAAACTATTCTAAAACCCTTAGATTATTTGATTAAAAAAGGAAATGAACAAACTAAACTTGAATCATTTAAAGAAGACTTTGATTCCAGATTTGATGATTTATTCAATAAAAAAATAAGTATTAATGGAATAATAACCACTAAAAACAAAGATTTTTTGAATTGGAGATATAAACAACATCCAACAAGAAAATATGAAACATTTAGTTTTCATGAAAAAAATGAATTGTTATCATATATTGTTTTAAGAAAAACAACATTTGAAAATAAAGAAGTAGCAGTTATTGTAGATTTTGTAATCGATCCAAAAATTTCTGAATTCAAAGAAATAACAAAATTTGTTTTTTCAGCCTTAAATAATTACCGAGATGATTGTATTGCAGTAATTGTCACATGTAATCCAGAATTTAGAGAGTATCATGTTCTTAAAAATCTTGGATTTATGAGTATACCAAAAATCTTCAAACCTGAACCATTTTATTTTATTACATCTATTTTAGAGCCTTTTAAAGGACAAGAAAAATTTCAAATCTTTAATAATTGGTTTTTTTGTTTTGGGGATTATGATGTATTTTGAGCAAATAAATCCATAAAACAAAACTCAAATTCATTCCTGAATAATCAATAGTTTTCAACAGAATTAACATGATAAAATGTTTGAGAGATATTTTCAAGATGTTTTTGAAAAAATAACTCGTATTTCAGTACCAATCTGTTCTGATGAGGAAATATTGTAATCTTTTTTTATGAACCAATAGACTAAAAATTTAAGGTGAGAGGATAATGTATCCAGACCTGAATAAAAAATATCTTTTTTTAAAATATTAAAATTGGTTTTATTAGCAATTTTTTCAAATCCTTTTAAAGTAAAATGATGGATGTGTGGTTGTTCGAAAATAGAATGTTCCAGAATTTTTTTATTTGAACAATTAGGTACCTCGAGAAATAAAATTCCATTTTCTGAAAGTTTTTCATTTAATATATCCAAAAGATTTCTATAATTTAGAACATGTTCAAAAACATGAGATAATATGATAGCATCAAATTTTTCATTGAATTTTTCAACATCTTCTGCAAATCCTTGACTACAAATTTTTTTCCCTAATATTTTGTTAATTCGTTCAACATTTTCTGATGATGGTTCAATTCCAAATACATCAAAGCCATTTTTTAAGAATAATTCCAATAGAAATCCTTCACCAGAGCCAATTTCTAAAATTTTTTTACCTTTGATAAAAGGTATAATGTAATTAAATTGTGAAAACGCTTGGGCTTTACGAACTCCTGTCAATTCAACAAGATCCTGAATAAATTTGGGAAATTTCTTTAGAAGGTATCCCGAATCGACTTCTTGTTTATTTACTGCTTTATTTTCAATATTTCTAAAAGTTGACCAATAAATTTTATCATAGTATTTTTTTAGATCAAAATTCTTATCTATTTGTGTAGAACTTGATTCACAGTTTTGACATTTTAAAACTGGAAATTTAAAAAATGAAGAATTTTTTAAATTTTCAAGTTTTTCAGAATCACAGCATTGACATTTTGTCTTAGTCATATTTTCAGATTATTGTTTTGTTTAATATTTATTCGGATTATTTTTCCAAATAACACTTTACGCTGATTTTTATTCTATCTTTCTAGTTTCTTTTTAAGTCAAAAATAGAATGCCCAATCATAAAAACACAAAAAATAATGCCGAAAGAATATGTAGCCGAAAGTAACCAATTACAAAAATGAGGATTTTAGTTACTGGAGGTTGTGGGTTTATTGGAAGTAATTTCATCCTAAGATGTTTTGAAAAATTTGAAAATGTTTCAATAATAAATGTAGATGCAATGGGTATTGGTTCTAATCCCCTGAATTTAAAAGAATTAAAAAGTTCAAAATACAAATTTGTTAGAGGTAATATTTGTAATAAAACACTATTGGAAAAATTAATTCCAAAAGTAGATCATATTGTGAATTTTGCGGCAGAATCACATGTTGATAGAAGTATAGTTAATCCAAAAGATTTCATAAAATCAAATTATCTTGGAGTATTCAATATCTTAGAAGTTTTAAGAAATCACAAGAAGATTAAACTTCTTCATATATCAACTGATGAAGTATATGGTGAGATCCTTAAAGGTAAACATGTAGAAAATGACGAAATGAATCCATCAAATCCGTATTCAGCAACAAAAGCGTCTGCTGAAATGATCATCAGAGCATATTCTCGTACCTACGATCTTGATACTACTATTACTAGAGCTACAAATAATTTTGGACCACGACAGTTTCTCGAAAAATTGATTCCAAGTACTATATTATCTGCATTGAGAAACGAAACCATGCAACTTCATGGAAATGGAAGTTACAAGAGACAATGGATTTATGTTAATGATCATTGTGAAGCACTTGTAAAAATTCTCAAAAATTGGAAAAGTTCTTCCATTTATAATATTGCTGGAAATAATGAAGTTACAAATTTGAATATTGTTAAAAAAATAATGAAAATAATGAATAAAAATAACCTTATTTCGTTTGGTCCAGACAGACCAGGACAAGACAGACGATATTCAATTAGTGGAAATCTCTTAGAGAAGAGAACAGGTTTTCGAGCAAAAACCAATCTAGATGATGCTCTAAAACACACAATTGAATGGTATGTATCTAATAGAAAATGGTGGGAGAAAATATCATTACAAAAAATAAACCCAACACCATGGTTAAAAAATAGACAATTATGATTAATCATCTTGTTTCTCATACTAAATCTATATTGACATCGTAATTCTCAATTGATCATCTATGAACGAATTGATTTCTGTGATAATGCCGGTCTGGAAACCAAATATAGTGCAATTTAATTTAGCATTAAACAGTATTCTCTCCCAAACCTATTCTAATATTGAATTTTTAGTAATTTACAAAAAAAGTGGAGAAATTGTAGATAATGAAATTAATGAAATAGTGAATAGAAACAAGGATGATCATAGGTTAAAGTTTCAGATTAACAATAATGGTTTTGTAGAGCGTCTTAATGAAGGGATTAAACTTTCAAAAGGAAGTATAATAGGACGAATGGATTCGGATGATATTTCTACAAAAAATAGATTTGAAGAACAAATCAAGTATTTGAGAGAAAAGCACTATTCCATTATAGGTTCATGGGTGTATTCTATTTCAACAGAGGGAGAAGTAATTGGTACTATTGAGCCACCGTATGAACCAAATCATATAAGGAAAAAAATTATGTATCATTCGCCAATTTCCCATTCGTCAATCATAATAGATAAAAAAATGTTAAATGATATAGGTTTGTATGATCCAAGTTTTCTTGGAGCAGAGGATTATGAATTATATTTAAGAGCAATTTCAAAAGGATACAAGATAGCAAATATTCCAGAATATTTGATATACATTAGAGAGCAAGAAACTTCGTTTATGCGAAGTAGTGGTTGGAAAAGTTCTAGAAAGGCCTACTTTCGGGCAAAAACTAAAGCAATTTCAGAATATGGGTTTACGAGATTTCCAGATTTATTTTTTTGGTCTATTACTCCTTTAACATATTTTATTAATCCCAAAATAGCTTATTTTATGAAAAAGAAGATTGGTTGGTATAAAAATTCCATTAAATGAAGAATCAAAAAATTGATGTAAATTTCAATCAGAATATTCACATGATGTAAACAGCCTTAAATTACCCAAATTGTATTTTGACATGTTTTGGAAGTAATAGGAATACCTGCATATAATGAGGAAAAGAACATAGCTGTTATTATTGCTAAAATAATGAAAGAAGGATTCTCAGTTATTGTGTGTAATGATGGTTCTGCTGACATGACTGGAATTGTAGCTGAAAAAATGGGTGCTACTGTAATTAATCATACAAAAAATCTTGGATATGGGGCGGCAATACGAAGTATTTTTCTAAAGGCTAGAGAACTAGGATGTGATGCGCTTGTAACATTTGATGCAGATGGTCAACACAGAATTGAAGATATTTTTAAAGTTTTAGAGCCATTGAGAAAAAACCAAGCAGATATGGTAATTGGATCAAGATTTTTGGGGAAAAATGATAAAAATATTCCAAATTACAGAAAGGTTGGCATTAAAACTTTAACAAAAATTTCTAACATTTCTACAGATTTAAAAATTACAGATTCTCAAAGTGGTTTTAGAGCTTATAATAAAAAAATCTTAGAGCAAATAATACCAACTGAATCTGGAATGGGGGTATCAATTGAAATTTTAATGAAGTGTAGTAAATCTGGTTTTAAAATACTTGAAGTTCCAATTAAAGTGATATATGAAGGAGATACATCAGTACATAATCCTGTGTCACATGGTGCATCGGTAATTTTGAGCACAATGAAATTTACTGCAATAGAACATCCTTTAAAGTTTTATGGGATTCCAGGATTTTTATTATTAATAGTGGGATTATTTTTTATTGTTTGGACTATTCAAGAATTTACTAACACAAGACAGATTATTACAAATTTAGCTCTTATAGGAACTGGATCTACTCTTTTGGGAGTAATGTTGCTCATAACATCTATTATTCTATATTCATTAGTGAGTGTAGTAAGAGAAAGACACAATCCATAATAAATTAGAAAATTAAGAGTAAAACTAGAAATTGCGAAAAACTAATTTTTTATCAAATTTTAAGGATCTTTCAGCAGTAGGCATAGCCAATATCATACCAACAGTCATTGGAGGTTTATTTTGGTTCTATGTAGCTAGTTTGGTACAGGTAGATGAATATGGAGAAATAAATTATTTATTAGCTGTTGCAGGCATTGCCGGAATAATTTCTATGTTGGGAGCAGGAAGTAGTGTTACAGTATATACTGCAAAAGGATACAATATTGTACCAATTATTTCATTTTTTGCAATACTTTCAAGTGTTATTGCATCAATTATTTTGTATATTGTATTAGATGATTTAGGAGTCAGTATTTGGGTAGTAGGATTTGTAATTTTTGGTATTATCACAGCTGAATTACTTGGAGGTAAAATGTATGCCCAATATGCAAAAGTTGTAATTTTTCAGAGATTGTTAATGGTTGGATTTGCAATTTTATTTTATAATTGGTTTGGATATCAAGGAATAATTCTTG
>Ga0209521_10004331_pt1 | contig 11319 bp, 8 predicted proteins | sample Rifsed19ft4_FD_184016 | JGI IMG/M metagenome (GOLD analysis project Ga0209521, IMG submission 184016) | Soil microbial communities from Rifle, Colorado, USA - sediment 19ft 4 (version 2) | ecosystem: Environmental > Terrestrial > Deep subsurface > Rock core/Sediment | place: Rifle, Colorado... | reverse complement strand
AGAGACGGATGACGAAGGCTCGCAAGGTGCCGCGAGGACTCAAGAAGACAGTTCGACGGACGACCCGTAAAACGGCCAGGCGGCATCCTCTTGTGGTTGGCAAACGGGTTGCCCTCCGCGAGAAGAAGGCCAAGGCCGCCCCTCCCGCGCCGCTCCGAAAGAGCGCGGTCCGGAAGGACTCCGGACCCCTCCGAGAGCCTAGCCGACCCGGTAAGGCGGCTGCGAAAGAGCGCGGTCCGGAAGGACTCCGGACCCCTCCGAGAGCCCTGCGGACGGGCAAAGGCTCTGAACGCGGGAAGATGCTGATCGCAAAGAGACAGGCCATTCAAGGCCGGGGGGCCAGAGGCGTGGTTTCCCCCGGGCGGAAGAAGGGCTTCCTCACCTACCGGGAGATGAACAGCCTGCTGCCGGAAGAGGTTGCGCCGGCTGACCAGATCGATAACATCTTGAATCTTTTTGACGAGATGGAGATCGAGGTGGCGGATGAGGCCGAGCGGCCCAAGGCTGTGGGAGCGTCAGAGCCCCAGGAGGAAGAGAGCTCCGAAGTGGAGCTTGACCTCGTTCCGTCGTCGGTCGGCAGGACCGACGACCCGGTTCGGATGTATCTGCGGGAAATGGGGAAAACCCCTCTCCTGACTCGAGAAGGAGAGATTCGAATCGCCAAACGGATCGAGGAGGGACGCAAGGAGGTTGCCGACGCTGTCTGCCGGGCCGGCGTCGCGGTTCGAGAGATTGCGGAGGTCGGCGAACGGCTTCTGAAGGGCCGGGCTCGAGTTGGAGAGCTGTTCGTGCTCAACGAGTTCGACGAGCTCTCCGAGCAGAAGGAGAAAGAGCTGCTGGCTGAGAACGCCCCGTTGCTGGAGGGTCTCCGAAAAGAACAGGCGAAGATCGATGATCTCCGGCGCCGCTACCAGCGGGGCGTCGGTCGGCTTACCGAACGGTGGCTCCAGAAGATCCAGGATGAGATCGCCCGCCGCAAGGCTGCCCAGGCGACCCTTCTCCAGAAGCTCCATGTGAACCAGCGGGTTGTCGAGAGGGTCGTGACTAGGATGCGTAATCTCTTGGGGCGGATCGACCAAGGCGAGCGGGAACTGCGCGAGACAGGTCGAATTCACCGTCTCTCGATGCAGGAGCTGAAAGTCATTTTGAGCAACGGCCGGCACAGGGCCTCAGCCGTGCGTGAGATCATGCGCCGGACCAAGCTGAACCGAAAGCAACTGGATGAATGTGAGCGCGCGATCGTGGCCATCCAGCGAAAGATCCGAAAGGTGGAGGAGGAGGCGGATGCCTCTGCCAAGGAGCTGCGATCCCTGCTGCAGGCCATCACCAACGGGGAGTGGAAGGCGCTCAAGGCGAAGAAAGAGATGGTGGAGGCCAACCTCCGACTGGTGATCAGCATCGCCAAGAAATACACCAACCGCGGTCTCCAGTTTCTCGACCTGATCCAGGAGGGAAATATCGGCCTGATGCGGGCGGTGGACAAGTTCGAATATCAGCGAGGGTATAAATTCAGCACCTACGCCACGTGGTGGATCCGCCAGGCGATCACCCGCGCCATCGCCGACCAAGCCCGAACCATCAGGATCCCTGTTCATATGATCGAAACCATCAACAAGTTGACGCGTGCCTCCCGGTATCTCGTTCAGGAGATGGGACGAGAGCCGACACCGGAGGAGATTGCACAAAAGATTGACCTGCCGGTGGACAAGGTCAGGAAGGTGCTGAAGATCGCCCAGGAGCCGATCTCTCTCGAGACGCCGATCGGAGAGGAGGAGGATTCCCATCTGGGAGACTTCATAGAGGACAAGGGGGCCGTCTCTCCGGTCGAGGCCGTGATCGGGATCAACCTCAGCGGTCAGACCCAGGAGGTTCTCGAGTCACTGACGGAACGGGAGACAAAGGTGTTGAAGCTCCGCTTCGGCATTGGGGATGGCCGTGATCATACCTTGGAGGAGGTGGGCCAGCAGTTCGAGGTCACCCGCGAGCGGATCAGGCAGATCGAGGCCAAGGCGCTGCGGAAGCTTCGCCATCCGACGCGGAGCAAGAAACTCAAGAGCTTCGTCGAAGGCTAGGGGCCGAAGAGCGGCCCAGTTCACGGTCAACAGTTCACAGTTGACAGTCTGCAAGAATGGCTTCAAAAAAGCGTGAACCGTCAACCGTGAACCGTTAACTCCTGTGGGCCCATAGCTCAGTTGGTTAGAGCCCCCGGCTCATAACCGGGTCGTCCCTGGTTCGAGTCCAGGTGGGCCCACCACTTCAGAGCCGTCAGCTTTCAGCGCTCAGCGTTCAGCTCTGCAGATCATCTCTGCTGATGGCTGATGGCTGATGGCTGAAGGCTGTTTCACTGGAGCGTGCCGTGCTGGCGGATTTAGAACGGCTTGTCGAACTTCAGCAGCTCGATTCAGAGATCGCCGAGGTCGAGGCGGCTGCCGCCGCCATCCCGGGCGTGATTCGAAGGATTGAGGAGCAGCTGATGAAGGCTAAGGCCGCCCTCGATGCGGTGACGGCGGAGACGGACAGGATGACGAAGCTTCGCCGCCAACAAGAGCGCGAATTGGAGGAGGTTACTGACCAACTCAAGAAGCGACAGAGCCGGCTCTTTGAGGTCAAGACCAACCAGGAGTACTCCGCGGTCCTCAAGGAGATCGAGGGGTTGAAACACAAGGTGTCGGTCTTGGAGGAAGCGATCCTCGTGCTCCTCGATCAGATCGAGGTGGAACTGAAGGCTCGGGCTGAGGAGGAACAGAGGGTTCGATCCAGCGAGGCGGAGGCCCTCCGGGACACACAGCGAAAGGAGGCCGAGCTTCGGCAGCTACGGGGCCGGCTATCTGAGTTACAAGGGGCCAGGAAGGGCCGGTCGAAGAATGTGGAGTTGTCACTGCTGCAGCAATACCTCCGCCTCCTCAAGAGTCGTGCCGGCCTGGCCGTGGCACCGGCAAGGGATGGTTCCTGCGAGGGCTGCCATGTGGCCCTGACCCCTCAGTTGTATAACGAGGTGCGCCGGAACGAGGAGATTCTGACCTGCGAACGGTGCGGTCGCATCCTCTACTGGAGAGGATAAGGTGGGATCGGATAGGATCTGCGCCGCCCTCAGACGACTGGCGGCAAGGGCCGCCACGGATATCGAAACATCTCCATCCCCACGCCTCTCTTCGAAAGATCGAGCCGCCCTGCTGGAGGCGGTGGAGCTGATTGAACGGGCGTACCCGCCTTTACCCTCACGCGCGACAGGGGGACTACGCCTCGTGATGAACATCGATGGAGCCTCTCGCGGTAATCCGGGGCCGGCCGGGATCGGCGTCATGATTCGGCAAGAGGGCGGGCCGCTGGAGCGGGAGCTCTGGAAGTACATCGGCGAGGCAACCAACAATGTCGCCGAATACGAAGCCCTCCTCCTCGCCCTGGGCGAGGCGGGCAAACTGAAGGCGTCGGAGGTCACGATCCGGTCGGACTCCGAATTGGTGGTGCGGCAAGTCGAGGGTCGATACCGGGTCAAACATCCCCGCCTCGCCAAGCTCCACTCCCAGGCGTGCGACTTGATGAAGGCCCTTCCATCTTTCCACATTGAGCACGTCGGTCGCGAGCGGAACCGTCAAGCGGACGCGCTCGCCAATCGGGCCATCGATGAAGCCCTGGCCGCGTCAGGCCGAGACCAAGGGCGAACCTGAACGGACCGCGTGGCCAATTTGTTTCATTTTCAATTGGCGGCCTACTTCCAGGTGCCCGAATCCGAAATGCTGGTGCCGCGGGTAGAGTTTGTCGGATGAAGAAGAAAGGATCATCCACTGAAGGTGCCGAGCGGAACAGCCCCTCCAGGTGCGGGGATATTCTCCTAGGGGCCCTCGAAGGAATGGGTCTCGTTGGGGTGATTCGCCATCTTGCCCTGCTCAGGGCATGGGAGCAGGCCATCCCCTTGAGGATTCGGGAGCGGGCGACCGTTGAAACCTTCAGAGAGGGGCGACTGTACGTGTGCGTGGAGGATCCGATCTGGCTACACGAGCTCCACATGCTGCGCCACAAGCTGAAGGTAATGTTGAATAAGGAGCTTGGGGAGCCGGCGGTGGAAGAGATCATCTTGAGGATCGGCCGGGCTTCCCGCCGTTCGGCCCTCGACACCCCAAAAGCCCGCGTCCACAGAGCACCACCGGTCCCGTCGAGTGGGGCGGAGGGGCGGATCAAGGAGTTGCTCGCCCCTTTCGAGGAGCGGCCGTATCGCGATGCCTTGGAGCGGCTGATTCACCGGTGGGCAGCGAGGTTTATCTGACACACCTGTTGCAGCGTCTCAACACCTGTGCATATCCAATAGGCCATTCTCTTGGGGTAGCTTTATAACTAGTTGGATTTACTGTTATTTTTTAGTGGCGTTTCGCTCTCCGTTCAATAGGTAACTGGTACATGGCTTGCAAATGCGCTCTCAGCGCCTTGTTACCAAGTTGCGCCTTGAGCCGTCGGATTATGTGTTGTTGTCCTCGAGCGTGGGCATATTGAGATCACCTGGGAGGGGATATTGAGCCATCAGCGGACGATTCAGAAGATAGCGGCCTGCGAAGGGATAGGACTTCACACTGGACAGCCGGTCCGAATGAGCCTCCGTCCGGCCCCGGCCAACTCCGGTGTCGTGTTCAGGCGGATCGATCTTCGGGACGCGCCGACCATCGAGGCTCAGCCCGCGAACATCATCGATGTTCATCATGCCACCTCTATCGGGAAGAATGGGGTGAAGGTGAGGACGATCGAGCACCTGATGGCGGCCTTCGCCGGGATGGGGTTAGACAACGTGTTGGTGGAGCTCGACGGCGAAGAGGTCCCCGTCATGGACGGCAGCGCTGCGCCGTTTGTGGAGCTGATCACGCGAGCGGGCCTGCGACGCCAGATGGCACCCAGAACCTATCTCAAGGTGAAGGAGCGTCTCGTCGTTGAGGACGAACGCCGCAGCATTCAGATCGTTCCCTCGGAGCGACTTCAGGTCATTTACACGATGCGCTTCGACCATCCTCTTCTGGGAGAGCAATCGGTCGCATTCGATCTCTCCCGCGAGACGTTCGTCCGCGAGATCGCGAGTTGTCGGACCTATGGGTTCGTCAAGGATGTCGAAGAGCTTCGCCGACGCAATTTGGCTCTGGGTGGCTCATTCGACAACGCGGTGGTGATCGGCGAGGCCGGGGTACTCAACGGCGATCTCCGCTTCCGCGATGAGTTGGTCCGCCATAAAGTGCTGGATCTCCTGGGAGATCTATATCTTCTGGGCCGACCTGTTGTAGGGACTGTCATCGCCCACAACGCGGGCCACCTTCTCCATACCAGGCTCGTGCAGGAAATCCAGCGTCACCTTGACCTTCAGCAAGTGGCCCCCGCTCGGAATAGTGTGATCGAGCGATGGGCAAGGCCGCTGCTTCAGCCAGGTCGCCCGCTCAAAGTACCCTCATAATTTCGTATACCATTACTCCCCACAAGGTCATCCCGCCCATTTTCCTCGCGGCACCGCGTTGTCGATTATCGACTTTGCCCTTGCAATCCGTCCGAGATTTCGGCTATAGTGGCCGAAGAGTTCGGGGTGCCAGCCGAGGTGAGCGTCGTGCAGGTCAAGACAGCGAGCGACTCCGTCGAGCCGATCTTCCCCCTCTACCTCCTGTTGTGTCTGCTCTGCCCTGGTTTCGATAACCCCAACGCCACCTCGGCGCTCCTAGAAATACGCCCGTAAAATAGGCAGGCACATGGCTGTCCCGATCAATCCCGATCGTCGCAAGCGCCGTACCCGCCTCATCCTGGGGGGTGTCCTCGCCCTCGTCGTGGTATTGACGACCGTCCAGGTCCTGATCCATCAACTCCGATTTCCTACTCCGATTGCCAGCAACATCCTGATCTTCGCGCTCGTCAACGTGAATATGGTCCTCCTCCTGATCCTCGTCCTTCTGGTCTTTCGGAGCCTCTTCAAAGTCTACCTCGAGCGTCGGGATAATCTGCTGGGTTCCAAGTTTCGTGTCAAGCTGGTGGTGGCCTTTGTGAGCCTCTCACTCCTGCCGGCCTTCCTCCTCTTTGTCGTGGCGAGCAACCTCATCACCAACAGCGTAGATAGCTGGTTCAACATCAAGGTGGAGGAGTCGCTCCAGAATTCGCTGGAGGTGGCCCAACTGTTCGAGAGGGTCGCCCACGAGACCCTCGTGATCCAGGCGCGCCAGATGGCCTCGCGCATCGATCCGGGCGGCCTCGACAGCGAGGAGGGACAGGAGTTGGCGCGCGGCCTGATGGCCGAGAAGATGACGGAGTACAACCTCAGTGCGGTTCAGATCATTGACGGGACCGGCGCCGAGCTGTTGGGGCTTCGCGCGAAGAGGCGACTGCCGGCCGACCTGCCCGCGCTCGGCCCGGCGCTCCGGCGAGGCGGGAGGGGCGAGACCTTCGCGTTGATCCAAGCGATCCCCGGGGGGGACGTGATCCGCGGGGTGGCTCCGATCGCCATGTCGGACTCGAAGGGCCGGGCCACATTTCTGGTGGCAACCCACTACATTCCCGAGGGACTCTCGGCAAGGGTCGGCGAGGTCACTCGTGGGGTCAATGAGTACCAGCAGCTCAAGATGCTGAAGAACCCCATCAAGGGGATCTACATCATGCTCTTTCTCATGGTGACCCTCGTGATCATCTTCGCCGCTGTCTGGGTCGGGATCTACTTGGCCCGGGGTATCACCGTGCCGATTCAGCAACTGGCCGAGGCGACCAGGGCCGTTGCTGCGGGGAACCTGGCCTTCAGGGTTGACGCCAAGGCGGACGATGAGATCGGGATCCTGGTGAACTCCTTTAACAAGATGACGGAGGACCTGCGGCAGAGCAAGGCGGAACTGGAGAGCGCCAACCTTGACCTCCAGCACTCGAACGTGGAATTAGACCAGCGGCGCGCCTACATGGAGACCGTCCTGGAGAATATCGCCACGGGCGTCCTGTCGCTTGATCGGCAGGGGATGATCACGACCATCAACCCGGCGGCCATTCACATCCTGGGGCTGGAGGGGCGTTCGATGCGGCGCTGTCACTATACCGAGCTCCTCGGGGGCGGCTCGCTCGCCCCGCTTCGCGGCCTGCTGGAGCGGACTGCGGACGATGCAAGCGGGATCGTGGATCAACAGCTCACGCTTCAGCGCAATGGCCGGGTCGCCAACATCGTGGTGAACATCAGCGGTCTGACCGACCGCGCGGAGAGCCATCTGGGGAGGGTTGTGGTGCTGGAAGAGATCACTCAGCGGATCCGCGCCGAGCAGACGATGGCCTGGCGGGAGGTGGCGAGGCGGATCGCGCATGAGATCAAGAACCCGTTGACCCCGATCCAACTTGCTGCGCAACGGTTGAGGAAGAAGTTCGCCGACCGAGCGCCTGATTACGAGCAGGCATTCGAGGAGTGCACGCGGACGATCATCCAGGAGGTCAACGGGCTCAAGGGCTTGGTAGACGAATTCTCCAGGTATGCGGCCAAGATGCCATCCTCCGATCTGAAGCCCAACGACCTCCACCTGGTGGTGGAGATGGTGCTGACGCTCTACGCAGCCGCCCCGAAAGGGGTCAAGATCGCCCGCGACCTTGACCCGGAGCTTCCCCTCGTGAACCTGGATCCCGAGCAGATGAAGCGGGCGCTGATCAACCTGGTGGACAATGCCCTGGATGTCCTCGACGGGGAGGGAGAGATCGCCATCAGGACGCGATTCCTGAAGGAGACTCACGTTGTCGCGCTGGAGGTCGTTGATAGCGGCCCGGGGATTCCCCGCGCCGACAGGGAGCGACTGTTCCTTCCCTATTTCTCGACCAAGCCCGGCGGCACCGGCCTTGGGCTGGCCATCGTGCACCGGATCGTGGCCGAGCATGCCGGGCAGATCCGCATCGAAGACAACGTCCCGAGAGGGACGCGGGTCATCATCGAGTTGCCTGCCCTCTCATCCTCAGTGGATAATGGCGATGGAGTCGGGCCGTGGCCCACGAACACATCCTAGTCGTTGACGATGAACAGAAGGTCCTGAAGTCGATCGTGGACATCCTCAGGGACGAGGGGTACCGTGTCTCAGGGGTCGGGGACGGGAACGAGGCGTTGCGCGCCATTCACAAGAGCCCCCCCGATTTGGTCATCCTCGATATCTGGATGGCAGGGATCGACGGGTTGGCGACCCTGGAGGCGATCAAGCGGATACACGTGGAATTGCCTGTCATCATGATCTCGGGGCACGGCACTATCGAGACGGCCGTGAAGGCCACCAAGCTTGGGGCCTACGATTACCTGGAGAAACCCCTAGACCTGGAGAAGGTCCATCTGGCGGTCCGCCATGCCCTGGATCTGCACCGACTTGAGTGGGAGAATCGATCGCTCCGCGAGACGCTTGATCGGCGCTACGAGATCGTAGGAGAGAGCAAGGCGATCAGGATGCTTCGTGAGCAGATCTTGTCGGCCGCCCCGTCCAACGGGCGGGTGTTGATTCGGGGGGAGAGCGGCACCGGGAAGGAGTTGATCGCCAGGGCCATCCATCGCAACAGCGCCAGGAGTGATAAGCCGTTTGTCGTCGTCAACTGCGCCGCGATTCCGGAGGAGTTGATCGAGAGCGAGTTGTTCGGCCATGAACGGGGTGCATTCACCGGCGCCACGGGCCAGCGGCGCGGCAAGTTCGAGTTAGCTGACGGGGCCACGATCTTCCTCGATGAGGTGGGGGACATGAGCCTCAAGACACAGGCCAAGGTCCTCCGTGTCCTTCAGGAACAGACCTTTGAACGGGTCGGCGGAAGCGAGGGCCTCACCGTGGATGTCCGGGTCATCGCCGCTTCCAACAAGGATCTGCTGGAAGAGATCCGTCGAGGCGCCTTTCGAGAGGATCTCTTTTATCGCTTGAACGTCATCCCTTTTGAGATCCCGTCGCTCCGGGAACGCCAGGAAGACACCCCGCTCCTCGCCCGGTATTTTCTCCAGTCCTTCTGTCAGGAGTACGGGAAGCCAGAGAAAGATCTGTCACCGGAAGCGATGGAGCTTCTGGTCGAGTATCAGTGGCCCGGCAATGTCAGAGAGCTCAGGAACGTCATCGAACGACTGGCCATTATGGTGGCGGCGAGAACCATCCAGCCTCTCGATCTTGCGTCGTCTCTTCGCCGAGGTGGACCAAGGCGGGAGGTGTGGCCCACTCCCGACGGCACGCTACGGGATGCCCGATCGCGGTTCGAGCGGGAGTTCATCCTGCGTCGGCTGGAGGAGAACCAATGGAACGTTACCAGGACCGCTGAGCGCCTTGGGATCGAGCGGAGCAACCTTCACCGAAAGATCAGGGCGTATGGCATCGAAGGCTCCGGCCGGTAGCGGAGCAACCTCCGATGTAGTAGATGGAATGGTATGTCAGGGCTCATCGAGGTGCCCGACGATTGGAGGGCGCTTTCCGTCAGGATCGATGCTGAGGGCGGATTGGCCGTCCTCCTCGGAGCGTCCGACTCCGGCAAGACGACGCTGGCGCGTTGGCTCATGCGCACTCTTACGGCGGCTGGCCGGCGCGTCGCGCTTGTCGATGGCGACATCGGCCAATCGACCGTCGGGCCACCCGCGACGGCGGGCTTAGCATTCGCTGCTCCTGCCCAAAACGAATCCGTTCTTGCTCCTGTCGCGTTACGCTTCGTTGGCGCCGTCTCCCCAGCGGGACAGAACCTGCCGCTGGCCGCCGGCCTTAAACGGCTTGCCGAGAGGGCCTCTGCCATGGGGGCAGAGGCCCTGCTGGTTGATACCACCGGCTTCGTTCTCGGTCCTTCCGCGCGTCGCCTCAAGTTTCACAAGATCGACCTCCTGACACCACAACACCTCATCGCGTTGCAAAGAGATGACGAGTTAGAGCCGATCCTCCGCCTCTTCGAAGGCAGAAAGGGGATGGCGATCACTCGCCTCCCCGTGAGCCCGCATGCCATCCCCCGATCCTTTCAAGTCCGGCGAAGCTATAGAGCGCAACGGTTTGCCGACTACTTTCGAGGCTCCTCCCTCGTTGAGATCTCGCTGCAGGGGGTCGGGGTCCAGGGGAGCTGGATATACGGCGGGAAGCCGCTCGATGCTGCCGGACTACGAGAGCTGTCGGAAGAGTTTGGGGCACAGGTCGTGTGGGGCGAGCGCGTACAGGACGAGGCCTTCCTCCTGGTCCGGGGCGAACCATCCTCCGAAGGTCTGCAGCTCGCCAAGAGTCGTCTTGGCGTGTCGATCATTCGGATCACCGCGATTGACGAGATTCGAGGGCTGCTCCTGGGGCTTGCGGACGCCGATGGCGAGCTGCTGGCTCTCGGTCTGCTGCAGGACCTCGATCTGACTTCGGGGCGAGTGCTCTGTGTGAGCCCGTGCGCCGAGCCTCACAGAGTCGGCATCGTCCACTTTGGAAGCATCCGTCTCGACCCGTCCGGAGAAGAATTGGGCGACGCCGCGATGAATCAGGTGATGCAGTGAGAAACCTGGAGATCGCAAAACTGTTCAACGAGATCGCTGACCTGCTCGAGATCAAAGACGAGAATATTTTCAAGATCCGCGCCTATCGCCGGGCGGCCATCAACCTGGAGAGCTTGACCGAAGAGATCGAGGCCGTGGCAGCGCGCCGCGGCCTCACTGAGATCGCGGGGATCGGCAAGGATCTCGCGGCGAAGATCGCGCAGGCGCTTGAAACAGGACGGATCGAGCACCTGGAGGAGTTGCGCAGAGAGATCCCGCGGGGCGTCGTCGAGCTGATGACGATCCCGGGCGTCGGGCCCAAGACCGCCAAGCTCCTCTTCGACAGGCTCCAGGTCGATTCCGTCGAGAAGCTGGAGGCCCTTGCTCAGAAAGGGAAGCTCCTGGGCCTGCCGGGGATCAAGCAGAAAACGGTCGAGAACATCGTGAAGGGGATTCAAGTGGTCAAGAAGGGGCGGGAGCGGATGCTGCTGGGGCAGGCCCTTCCTCTGGCCAGAGAAATCGTCTGGATCCTCGAGAAGCTCCCTCAGGTAAGGGAGATCAGCATGGCCGGCAGCCTGCGCCGGATGCGCGAGACCGTCAGGGACTTCGACCTGCTAATCACTTCAACGAAACCGGCAAAGGTGATGGGGACCTTCACTTCGCTACCACAGGTGGCTGAGGTGCTGGTTCACGGAGAGACGAAGGCGACCATACGGCACCGTGAAGGGATCCAGGTTGACCTGCGCGTTGTCGAGCCCGAGTGCTTTGGCGCCGCCCTCCAATACTTCACCGGCTCGAAGGAACACAACATCCGTGTGCGGGAGCTGGCCTCACGGAAAGGGCTCAAGGTCAGCGAGTATGGCGTATTCAATGAGGCCACCGGAAAGCGAATCGCCGGCGCCACC
>Ga0209521_10004328_pt1 | contig 11325 bp, 8 predicted proteins | sample Rifsed19ft4_FD_184016 | JGI IMG/M metagenome (GOLD analysis project Ga0209521, IMG submission 184016) | Soil microbial communities from Rifle, Colorado, USA - sediment 19ft 4 (version 2) | ecosystem: Environmental > Terrestrial > Deep subsurface > Rock core/Sediment | place: Rifle, Colorado... | reverse complement strand
CGTCGTATTTGTCGGCTACAACAACAGAAATTTGGAGACGGTCACTTCGGTTGTCATCGACCCGGGCGGCGCCAATCAGACCAGCATGGGCGCGGCTTTGGCGACGACCAACAACGTCGACGACGCCCGAATTTATGTTTATGGCCTGGTCAATCCGCCGCAGGGCACCTTTACGATCCGGGTGACGTTCAGTGCTGCATTGGTGGGCCAAGCCGGCAGCAACGTGGTTGTCTACCCGTTATCCGGGGTGGATACCGCCGCCGCATTCGGCACTCCTGGAACCAATCTCGCCACTTCCGCCACTGGAAACGTCACTGTCCCCTCCGCCGCGGGTGAACTGGTCCTCGCAGGCTTGGCCGGCGAGACGATTGGCGTTAGCTCGGTCGCCTCACCGGCGGTCGAGGATCGGGACATATCGAGTGGTGCTTCAACTTTTGTTCACCATCTGGCAACGGCTCACCGGGATGGCGCGGGTCCGAGTGTCACATTTAACTGGAGCCACGGGAACGATCACTGGGTGGCAGCCGGCGTCTCGGTCAAGCCCGGGGGTGGGACGACCAGTCTGACCCTGCCCTCATGGACGCCGCAGGCAGGCGAGCTCTTGCTGGTAGGTATCGCGATGAGGGATGAGACCATCTTGCATTCGGTCTCAGGCAACGGCTTGACCTGGACGTTGGTCGCAGACCGGGACAATGATCGGGGCCAGATGGGAGTTGCCCTGTATCGGGCGTCCGGGGCGTCGCCGACGGCCGGCTCGATCGTGGTTACCCTGACCGGGAACACCCTGCCCGCCTATGCCGTCGCGGTGCGCTTGTCGGGTGTCGATACCGCCGTCAATCAGGGTATCGAAGCGGTCGCCACCGCGTCGGGTCCCGCAGGAGTCGACGATGCCAATATGAAAGTCACCGTGACGACGGTGACGGCGAATGCCATGGCTCTGGCATGGGGCGGACAGCGGGGTTCGGCGACTCTCACCCTGCCCGCGGAGGAAACGATCATCCTCCAGTCCAGTGCCGATTGCGGTACGAGTGGGGACCGGATGCGCGGCCACATGTGGCGGGAGATTGTCGCCACACCGGGGCCAACCCAATTAGGCCAGGATAACAGCCTCAGCGCCGCCGTCCCGTGGGCCGTCATTGGCGTTTCCATCAAGCCATCGGGGGGTGGGCCGGTGCCGCCGGGCGCCTTCAACGTCTTCGAGACCAGCACCGCGGCGGCCGCGATCACCGGCGTCATCAAGACCAAGATCGCGGGCAGCGCGTTCAGCCTCGACGTCGTCGCGATCTCCGGGGGCGCGCAGGACGCCGGATTCACGGACCCGGTGACCGTCGAGCTGCTCGGCAACAACACTTTGGGGGTGTCGCTCGACGCCAACAACTGTCCCACCACCTCCACGCTGGTGCAGACGGTCTCGCCCAATCCGACCATCACCGCAGGGCGCTCTACCGTGAGCTTCGCCGTGGCCGCCAACTCGTGGCGCGACGTGCGAGTGCGGGTGAGATGGCCGACGGCCTCGCCGACGGTCACGAGCTGCTCCACCGACAACGTTGCGATCCGCCCCAACACGCTTGCCAGCTTCGCCGTCACCGACACCGACTGGCAGACGACGGGGACCCCCGGTGTGCGCGCGCTCACTGACGTTACCTTCGGCACGGTCACCCACAAGGCCGGCCGGCCGCTCAGCGTGCGCGCGACCGCGCTCAACGCGGCCGGCACGCCGGCGGTGACGACCAACTACACCGGCGCGCCGACCGCGACGCTCACCGCGTGCGTCGGCGCGGCCTGCACCGCGACCTTCGGCACGCTGACGCTCGCCACGACGTTCGCGGCGGGGCAGCTCGCCTCCGACGTGGCGTCGTACAACAACGTGGGTTCGTTTGCGCTGCAGCTGGTTGACAGCGCCTTTGCGAGCGTCGATGCCAGCGACGGCTCGACCACCACCGAGCGCAACATCACTTCCGCCGTGATCAATGTCGGGCGCTTTGTGCCCGATCATTTCGCGGTCGCGCTCAACGCGCCGACGTTCGGCACCGCCTGCGGCGCGGGGGGCTTCACCTACGTCGGCCAGGTGTTCAATTACACGGCGCAGCCGGTGATCACGGTGACGGCGCAGGATTTCGCGAACAGCACGACTACGCTTTACGCTACCAGCGGCAGCTGGTGGCGGATCACGAACGCGAGCGTGACGCCGGCAACCCAGGCGGCGCGCTACTCCGCGGCGAGCGGCACGCTCGACCTCGCCGGGCTACCGGCGGTTGGCGGCGATCCGGCGATCGTGCCGAGCGGCCTGGGCGTGGGCACGCTCACTTTCAGCTCCGGCACCGGGCTGTTCTTCGTGCGCTCGACCCCCGTCGCGCCGTACGACGCCGATATCAGCCTCGCGATCAACGTGATCGACGCCGACGGGGTCATTCTGGCGAGCAATCCGGCGCGTTTCGGGACGGCCACCGCCGGCAACGGCATCGCTTTCAATTCCGGCAAGTCCATGCGCTTCGGCCGGCTCCACATTTACAACGCCTACGGCTCGGAACTGGTGTCCCTCTCTGTTCCGATGCGAGTGGAGTATTACTCAGCTGATGAATGGGTGACGCATACCGCGGATACCTGTTCTTCGGTGGGCCTGAGCGCCCTCGCCAACTTCCAGGGAAATTTGAGCGCCGGCGAGACTTGCGTGCAGGACACAGGCAGTCCCGGCGTCAGCGGTCAGGGATGTACAGTCGCGGGACCCCTGGTTCCGGTTAACGAGCGCTATCTCGCGCTTCCGTCCAGTGGTGGTTATAACCTCTATCTGAAAGCACCGGCGGCCACCAACGAGGGCAGCGTGGACGTGAGCGCGAACCTCGCGGCGAAAACCTGGCTGCGATTTGACTGGGACGGCAGCGGGTCGGACGACGATCCCACCGGCAAGGCTACCTTCGGCCTCTATCGCGGCAGTCCGCGGCATATCTACCTGCGGGAGCGGTATTGATCTTTCCCCTGACGGGAGATCCGGATTTCCTTGCCTGTCCGCAGGTATAAAATCGGTCTGAGTCCGTCTCGTCGAATCGATCCACCGGCCGCGCCATTACCGCCATCGTTCCCTCGATTTTGGCCAGTTTCATAGGAAATTCGAGAGAGAAATCACATTGACAACAGCAGGTTATTGAACGATTCTTAACTTAAACCTCAGAAAATCAAGCAATAACGCTGATCTCTGGGAGTTTGGCTGTTTTTTTGCGTCGACAAAAGGACTCATTCGGGATAAGGAGATCTCCCCTGTTACCGTTCCTCAAAAAGAAAATGCTGCCCGGGCTGACCGGTGTCGGACTGCGGTCGGATGGACTGTGCGTGGTGCGCATCGAGCGCATGACCGGCCGTCCGCCGGCGCTGACGCTGGTGGATTTCCGTCCCTGGGGCGACCAGGGCCAGGAGAAGGTGCTGGAACGCGCCGCCGCCGATTACGATCTGGCGCGTTCGCGCTGCACCACCGTGCTCGACTCGAATGAATATTCGCTGCTGCTGACCGAGGCGCCGGACGTGCCGCCGGACGAGCTGCGCGCCGCGATCCGCTGGCGCATCAAGGACCTGATCGATTTCCACATCAACGACGCGACGCTCGATGTTTTCGATCTCCCGGGCGAGAAGCCCGCGGGCCGGGCGCGCACGATGTACGCCGTGGCGGCGCGCAGCACCGCCATCCAGAAGCGCGCGGACATGATGAGCGCCGCCGGCATCAACCTCGATGTCATCGACATTCCCGAAATGGCGCAGCGCAATCTGGCCTCGCTGCTGCCGGAAGACGCGCAAGGCGTCGTGCTGCTGTCGTTCACGCCCGGTGGCGGTTTGATCACCATCAGCAAGCAGTCGGAGATTTATCTCAGCCGCAACATCGACATCGGACTCGATGCGCTGACACAGCTGTCGGATACCGCCAGCATGTTTGACCGTATCGTGCTCGAAGTGCAGCGCTCGCTCGATTATTACGACAGCCACTTCCGTCAGGCGCCCATCACCACGCTGGCGCTGGCGCCCATGCCCCGGGAAGTCCCGGGACTGGTGGGTTACCTCAAGGCGAATCTGAGCGCCAACGTGATCGCGATGGACCTGACGAAACTCATGGAATGCGAAGTGGATCTCAAGCCCGAGCTTCAGTCGGCCTGTCTCACGGTGCTGGGCGCGGCGTTGCGGCAAGAGGAGAAGACACTGTGAGCCAGCAGATCAACCTCTATCAGCCGATATTCCGCAAGGAAGAGAAGAAGTTCTCGACGGTGGCCATGCTTCAGTCGGTGGGTTTGGTGGCGATCGGCGTGGCGGCGCTGTACGCCTTCACGTGGTGGCAGATTGGGACATTGAAGAATGAACTGAAGCGGGTGGAACAAAGCCACGCCACGGCCACCAAGCGCCTGGCTGATGTCGCCGAAAAGTTCGGCCAGCGCCCGGGACGCACCTCGCTCGACAGCGAAATCGCGCGCCTGGAAGGCGAAATTGTCGCCAAGCAGCAAATCCAGGAGATTCTCCAGCGCGGCATTTTCAGCAATACCAGTGGATTTTCGGATTACTTCGTTTCATTCGCCCGTCAGCGCATTCCGGGAGTGTGGCTGACCGGATTCGACATCACCGGCGCGGCCGAGCAGATGATGCTGGCCGGACGCACCACCAATCCGGAGCTGGTACCGCGCTACATGCAGAAACTCTCGTCGGAAAAAACGCTTTCCGGAATCGAGTTCCGGACATTCCAGATGAACCGGCCGGAGCCGGATCCCAAGGACCCGGACACGCTGTTTGTGGAGTTCCAGGCCAGAACCGCCGTTAATTCAGGAACGCCATGACATCCGACGACCTGAAAAATCAACTCAGGGGATGGGCCGGCCGGATCGACGCCATGTCGATCCGCGAGCGCGCCCTGATTTTCATTACGGTCCTGGTGGCGCTGTATTTCCTGGCGGTGAATGTCCTGTTTGGGCCCCTGAATGCACAAAAAGATCGCCTTCAGCAACAGGTCGACCTGAAACGTCAGGAGACCCAGGCACTGGAAGCGCAGATACAGGCCATGGTGGCAACGGGGGGAGAAGGCCCCGAGGCCGTCAAGCGCAAAAAGCTCGAAGCGCTGCGGGAAAACCTGAAAACCATGGACGCGGGACTGGTCCATGTCACGGCCGGGCTGGTACCGCCCAAGGAGATGGCGCGGCTTATCGAGCAGATGCTGCTTAAGAACCACGGCCTGCAGGTGATGAAGGTGGAAAGCATCCCGGCCACCCCGTTGCTGGAAGGGGGCGCGAGTGGCGGCGCTACCGGCGCCATGGTTTACAAACATGGCATGAACATCGAAATCAAGGGCGGGTATCTCGATATTCTGCGTTATCTCAAATCCCTGGAAGCACTGCCCTGGAAAGTTTTTTGGGGCCAGATGACGCTGAAGACGGAGACATACCCGGATTCGCGCGTCAGCCTGCTGATTTACACCCTCAGCACGCATGAAGCCTGGATCGGACTGTGAATGCAGCCCTGCTCGCGGCGCTCGCTCGTCTTGCCATAATAATAGCCGGCTTGGCGGGAATGATGGCGGCCGCCGCGGCGGATGATTTCGCCGGTCTCGCGGACCCGACGCAACCGGCCTATGGTGTCGCTGCCGGCGCCGGCGCCGGCGCCGGCGCGGGCGCGTTGGCGAGGCCAGCGGGCCCGTTGCTGCAGTCAACCTTTATCTCGGCGAACCAGCGGCGCGCCGTGATCGGCGGGCGGTCTTATACGGTGGGTGACAAATTCGGCGGCGGGACGATTACGGACATACAGCCGTATGAAGTGGTATTGAAACAGGCGGGCCGTGAATCGCGCCTGCGTTTATTGCCGAGACTGGCGAAAGAAACGTACATGGTCAAGGTACCGGCGTACAGCCAAGAGAAGTGGCACAGGGGTGAGCCATGCCAGTGGCATGGCGAACGGGCGCACAGGGATGTGCGCTCTGGACTTGATTGCGAAGCAGGAAAGCGCAGCAATCAAGTGCCGTCTACGGACCGAAGGACGGAAGGTGGGCAAAAATGAAATTTGCTGATGACATCGGGATGACAATCCGGCGCATGCTGGTCGCGGCGCTGGGTATGTTGCTGGTGGGGTGTCAGAGTGTTTCGCCCGGCTGGCGCGATTCCGTGAGTGCCGGCGTGGACGAAAGCCTTTCGCAGGCGCGTACCGGCAAGGATGGCAAGGCGGTTCCCCCGGACGTGAGCCGTGCCTTGTTGCCACCGATTGAAATCACGCTGCCCCAGGGCGGCACCGTGCCGCTCGAGCCGCGCTTCGATCTCACCGTGAACAACGCGCCCGCGCGCCAGGTGTTCATGGGGCTGGTCGAAGGCACGCCGTACAGCATGATCCTGCCTCCGGACGTGAGTGGCACGATCTCGCTCAACCTCAAGGAAGTCACGGTGCCCGAAACGCTCGGCGCCATCCGCGATGTTTACGGTTATGAGTACCGCCGCGAGGGCAACCGCTTTTTCATTCTCGGGAACGAGATGCAAACAAGAATATTCCCTGTGAACTACCTTAATCTTTCGCGCAAGGGGCTTTCCGACACGCGGGTGGCGGCGAGTGGCTTGACCGCCACGGGTGGTACGGCCGGCACCACGGGCACGACAACCACGTCTGCCCAAGGCTCCAGCGGCGTTCAGATCCAGACGCAGACGCAAACGGATTTCTGGAATGATTTGCCCACAGCACTGGTGGCCATCGTCGGCGCCGACGGTGGAAGGAAAGTGATCGTCAACGCGCAGGCAGGCCTCGTCGTTGTGCGCGCGATGCCGGACGAACTGCGGCTGGTCCAGGAATACCTGGGAGTGACCCAGACGAGCATGAACCGCCAGGTCATCCTCGAGGCCAAGATAGTGGAGGTCGAACTCAAGGACGGATTCCAGGCGGGCATCAACTGGGCTGGGATTGCGGAGAAGAACGGACGCAGCGTCACGCTCGGTCAGGTGGGGGGCGGCTCATCGCTTGGCTCCGCGGGGCTCAGCTCAATCTCTGGCAACACCGGCAACCTGAATCCCACGACCGGAATCTTCAGCGCCATTTCCGGGACCAACAGCTCCGCCTTCGGCGGGGTATTCACGCTGGCGGTGAAGGCCAACAATTTCGCGGCGTTTTTCGAATTGCTCAAGACCCAGGGCAATCTGAACGTGCTTTCCAGCCCGCGCGTCTCCACCATGAACAACCAGAAGGCGGTGATCAAGGTGGGCTCGGACTCCTTCTTCGTCACCAACCAGTCGACAACCGGGACCAGTGTTGTGGGCGGCCTGCCGACGGTGGCAACGACGCTGGCGCCGTTCTTCTCCGGCATTGCCCTGGACGTGACGCCGCAGATCGACGAGGCCGGCAACATCAATCTGCATATTCATCCGTCCGTGAGCGAGGTGTCGGAGAAACAGATCACCGTCGCCTCGAACCAGACGATCTCGACGGCGCTGAGTTCGGTGCAGGAATCGGATAACATCGTGCGCGCCAGCAGCGGCCAGATCATCGTGATCGGCGGTCTGATGAAGGAGGCGAGCACCGACGACAACGCCTCCGTGCCCGTGCTCGGGGATATTCCGCTGATCGGCAACCTGTTCAAGCATAAGAAGGTGACGCGCATCAAGCGCGAACTGGTTATCCTGCTCAAGCCGACGGTTATCAATGTCGGTCAGGACTGGGGCGACGCGGCCGGCGAGTCGCAGGAGCGCATCAGGAAAATCCGCATCGGATCATGAAACGAGAGAAAAGAACAAAGAGAAAAGAGAAAAGCATGAATCGCAGAACGGATTCTTTGTTCTTTTCTCTTTCCTCTTTTCTCTGGATTTAACGGCCATGTACGGATCGCATTTCGGGCTGAAGGAACTGCCGTTCACCATCACGCCGGACACGAGCTTCTTCTTCGCGCACTCGTCGCATCAGGTGGCGCTGAACACGCTGCTGGTCGCGGCGCGCAGCGGCGAGGGTTTCATGAAGGTGATCGGCGAGGTCGGCATCGGCAAGACGCTGCTGTGCCGCAAGTTTCTGGGCGCGCTCAATCATCGCGAATTTGTCACCGCCTATATTCCGAATCCCTATTTGCAGCCGATGACGCTGCTGCTCGCCTGTGCCGACGAACTCGGGATCAAATATCCCCAGTACATCAACCAGCACCAGCTGCTCAGGCTGCTTAATCGTTATCTCATCGACAGCTACGCCAAAGGCAAGCGCGTACTGCTGTGCCTGGACGAGGCCCAGGCCATTCCGATCGAAACCCTGGAGAGCCTGCGCCTGCTCTCGAATCTCGAAACGGAGCGGCGCAAATTGATGCAAGTCGTATTGTTCGGCCAACCGGAGCTGAACGCGCGGCTCGACAACCCCTCGATCCGCCAGCTCAAGCAGCGCATTTGCTTCGCGTGCCAACTCTCACCGCTGAATATGAGCGAGGTGGAGTTTTATATCTCGCATCGCCTGGCCGTGGCTGGTTACCGCGGCCCGCGTCTGTTCCCGCACCGGGCGGTGAAGGCGATCTACCGTGTCAGCAACGGCGTCCCGCGTCTGGTGAATATCCTCGCGCACAAGGCCCTCATGGCGGCGTTCGGCGAGGGCGCGCGCGTGGTGGCCGACAGGCACGTACGCATGGCGGTGGCGGATACCGAATCCACGCAGGGGGCGCTGACGGTGAAGGCGCGGATCAAGAAGTATCTGACCGCGCTGGTATCGGCCGTCACGGCCATCAGCCTGCTGCCCCTGACAACCCTGGTGCTGACCGGCGCAACGCTGGTCACGGGTAGTCCGGTGTGAGCCTGATCAACAAGATGCTCCAGGACCTGGAGTCGCGCCAGAATCCCCAGGCCGAAGCGGCCCAAAAGAAATCTGTTTACGAGGACCTCAAGCCCCTCAGCCGGGTTTCGTCGTCGCGTGCCCCATCACGCCGGTTGACGATGCTGTTGGCGGCGGTCGCGGGGGTCGGCGCCGGTGTCTATGCCTGGCCGCCGTGGGGCGATCGTCTTGTTTCAAGTCTGTTTCCTGACCAGGTTGTGACCCAGGCACCGCCGCCCAAGCTGGCGCCCGTGCCCGCTCCTGCTCCGGCGACAGTCGCCATCGCTACTCAGACGACCGAAGTAGAAACCCCGCCGGCACCGCCGGCGCTAGCAACTGACAAAGCGGCTGAAACGCCTGTGAAAGCGGCGCCATCTCAAGTCGCGGCATCCGTTGCCACGAAAGCCGGGAAAACCGGGACGGTGCCTGCCCCTGCCGTGCCGCCGGCAAAATCCAAGGCCGCCGCCGCGGAAGCCGGCTACTGGACCGTGTCCCGCGGCGAAACGCTCTACAGCATCTCCACCCAAACGGGTGTTGATCCATGGAATCTGTCCAACTGGAACAAACTGGGCCGCGGGCATGTGATTCATTCCGGCCAGCGGCTGCGTCTGACAGCGCCGGCAACGACTGCGGCAAAGGCCGAGACCCGGCAAGCAAAAGAGGAAAAGGCCAGCCCGGCGGAAAAACAAAAAACGATTGTCGCTTCCACGGGAACACCGAGCGAGCAGAAATCTGAATCGAAAGCGACGCCGGCAACGGCACCCTCCTCCAGGGAGATTCAGACCGGCAATGCGGTCATGGACAAGAAGATCAAACCGCTCAGTTCGGACGAAAAGGCGGAAAGCGAATACCGCCGGGCGGCAGACCTGTTGCAGAAAGGGCGCATGGCCGATGCCGAGAAACATCTCAAGTCAGCCTTGAATGCCAATGAGGCACACACGCCGGCGCGCGAACTGCTCGCCGGCCTGATGTTGCAGCAGGGACACTGGCGCGAGGCGCAGCAGCTTCTGGAGCAGGGCGTCGCCAAGCTGCCGGCCTATTATCCGTTCGCGCAACTGCTCGCGCGGATTTATGTCGAGCATGGCGCGGACCAGAAAGCCTTGACCGTCATGGAAGCAAGCCGCCGGGCCGGCGCTGAAAATCCCGATTACGTGGCGTTTCTGGCGGCGCTGTATCAGCGCGCCGGGAAACATGCCGAAGCGGTCAAGACATACAGTGAGGCAGTCACGCTCAACCCGCAGGAAGGACGCTGGTGGCTTGGCATGGGCATCTCGCTCGAGGCGGGGCAGGACTGGAACGCCGCCGCTGCGGCGTATCAGCGCGCCATAGAGAGCGGTTTGCTGGAAGACAACCTGCTCAAGTACGCGCGCCAGCGCCTGGCGGTTGTGAAGGCTAAATAGAATGGGGCTGTCTGTAGGGGCGGGATTTATCCCGCCCGAGGGCGCGGAGAATGTAGCCCTGCTTCGCTCGTCTTGTCATTCATAATCGCGCCCCTCCCTAAGCCCTTGCAACCACCCACACCCGCACTTCCCTGGCTCCGCTCTTAAGCAGGGTCTCCGCGAGGGCGTTGGCGGTGTGTCCGCTGGTCATCACGTCATCGACAATGGCAACACGCTGACCGGCGAACACCCTGCTGGCCGTGAACGCGCCGCGCACGTTTTTCCGTCGCTGATCGCGGGGTAATTCCGTTTGGGGCGCCGTCGGGCGGATGCGTTGCGTGCCCTGCCAGTCGAGCGGGACTTGCAGTTGTTTGGCGACGAACCGGGCGATCTCGAGCGACTGGTTGTAACCCCGATCGCGCAGGCGCGATACATGCAGCGGGACCGGTACCATTACGTCGGGAAGCGCATCATCGAGTGTCAGCATATGTTCCGCGAGATATCCGCCGAGCACGCGCGAGAGTTCGAGACGGCCGTGGTATTTGAGGTGTTGAATCAGCCGGTCCACCGGTGAGGCATAGCGGAATACCGCGCGCGTGCCGTCATAGGCGGGCGGGTGTTTCTGGCACTCGCCACAGATGGCGTCGGTCCCGACGACAGCGCCCGGGGCGCCGCAGCGCGGACAGGCCCCTTGCGCACGCGGCAGCGATCGATCGCACGCCGCGCATAAATCCTTTCCCGCCGGGGCCCGCGCGTGGCACAACAGGCAGTTATGCGGCCACAGCCAGCGATGTATATTCTTTGTCCGAGTCGGTACTGTTTTTGAGGATTCTGGCATTCCTTTGCGCCATCGGTGTTATGCGTTATGACAGGCTTGTGCCTCAAAAAAGGGGGTTTCCACCCCAAATTAAACGTCAGACGGGCCTTTCGTACAAGTCCGCTTTATTCACGATGCATCGTATACGGTGCTGCCAACATGACCATCGAAGGGGGGTTCGAGGCATAATCGGCGAATGAATATTATCGACCGGTCCCTATGCGGGTTACCGCTACCGCAACGAGAGCATCTAATACGGCAAGACGAGCGAGCGCGGCGAGCAGGGCTACCTTGTCACGGCAAGACGAGCGAGCGCGGCGAGCAGGGCTACCTTGTCACGGCAAGACGAGCGAG
>Ga0209521_10004326_pt1 | contig 11325 bp, 13 predicted proteins | sample Rifsed19ft4_FD_184016 | JGI IMG/M metagenome (GOLD analysis project Ga0209521, IMG submission 184016) | Soil microbial communities from Rifle, Colorado, USA - sediment 19ft 4 (version 2) | ecosystem: Environmental > Terrestrial > Deep subsurface > Rock core/Sediment | place: Rifle, Colorado... | reverse complement strand
CGTTTCCAAACGCATCCTTGATCTTGACGGTCATGTGCCATTCACCTTGTCGGTGCCCTGGGATGGAAAACGACGTCCCAGCCGCGTCGCTCGGCTGCTTGTTAACCCGTGCTCACTCGTTGCCGCGAACGAGTGCGGGGGTAGTTGGACGGCTTGTTCTGACCGGGCTCACTCGCGGCCGCGGGCGAGTGGCGGGGGAGGAGCTCAGTTGGTCTTGAATTCGAAAACGGTTTGGACTTTTGGCAGCTGACTCATCTTCTGTTGGCAGCGCCGGAAGTCCTGCTCACATTCGGCATACCGGGACGCCTTGGTGTTTTCGTTGTTCAACTCGCGGTCAATGAGCCAGATATTGGCTCTGTTGCAGTTGGCGCGGTTGTTGTCGAAGTGGTCGTATTGGGCCAACGGCCCGAGCTCATCGGACAAGATGAGTCCGTTCTCTACGATCTTCCTACCGGTTACCGGAGAGACTCCACCAAAGAACGATTCGATTACGCGCAGCGCATCCCACTTGTCTCTCGGACTGAATCCTTTGCGCTGCTTTCCTCGGTAGGCCTCTAGGTCACCGATTCTACGTTCGTGGTCATCTGTCCGTGTGAGTGCCCTATCGGCTTTCCCCTCGACCCGCTTTCGTTCTTCTTCCACCTGCGCAGCTACGAGCTCAAACCTCCGGTCGGTGTGCTCGATGAAGACGGCCAGAGCTGTTTCATACCTAGTCAACCCTTGCGCTGGCGCCTGGCCGGTCATGTGGAGCATGTAGGTCTCGAGCACATGGACGTGGAAAGCCGGAGACAGATACTCGGCGTACGCCAGTGCCACTCGCCAGTCAGCCCAGGTCCCGCCTCCAACACCCCTGTCCGCTCGCCAAAGCGAAATGCCGGATTTCTCGGCATTTGAAATCTCCGCGAGAAGTGCCTTGGTTTGGGGCAGAGCCAGCCAATCCGAGGGCCGCTTCGAATCGACTGCCCCGGCCGCTCTCCACAGGTCGGTCAGGCAGATGTCTCTTCCGTCTATTCGGAAGGTCTTGCCGCCAGGAAGGTCGAGATTGGCCAGCGCGGCATTGCTCTTGTCGTTCATGGAGGCAATCCCAAAAGCCGGGCGTCCGTCGCCCGGGGTAGAATCGCCGCTATTCACCGCGTCCGTTGGGGTTCGGGCTCGGCTAGGCCAGCGGCGTGGCCCGTAGTGTTAGCGTCCCAGCCCCTGAGAGATCCTCGGCGCCAGAGTTCCTGCGCTTGAAGCGGGAACCGGCCGTGTCTACTCAGCAGCGTCGGCGAGCGGCTCCGGACTCGGTGCCCGGCATTCCGGTGACAAACCAAACGTGTCGTCTATTTTCGACCCCAAAAACCCGACACGAATCAGCGCAGATTGCTGGTGCTTGGTCAGCTCTGTGAGCTCCACTTGGAGCTTCCCGACCTTGTCGTCCCACGATCGTTTCTGCGACATCTGGTCCTCTAGCAGGGCCCAGATTTCTGCTAGCTCAGAGAGCTTTTGCCCCCAAGAGTTACGATGCTGCTCTAGTTTACCGATAACATCCCCAGCCCACTGGATTCCCGTCTCCAAAGACGTGCAATCTCTCTGTATCGTGTAAGTTCCCCCTGGACGTTGGTTCAACACCACAGCAACGGTTACTTTGCACTTGTTCGTGTGAATCGACATCATGCTTCGGATGTCGCCGGGGTCATATTTGTCGGAACTCCAGTTCCAATAAGCGCTTACACCACCGTGGTTCCACGTGCATACCCTCCAGGTTCTACCTTGGTGTGCTTGCTGTTCTTCGTGGATGATGCTGTTCTCGGACATAGACTTCTCCTGTTTACCCGTCGCCAAACGGGCATGAATCACTCTCGTTTTCCCCGCGGACCCGGAGGAGGGTAGAGCCTCGGGCGGGTCGCTCCCGCGCTCGACCGGAAACGGCTGCCCCTGCCGGCGGGCTTCTGCATGTCGTTCAGCCGCTTCAGAAGCGCTTCCGGGCTGCTCTGCCGCACGCCGGGGCGAATACCCTGTGGCCCTTGCGTAACGGCCCTGATGTAACGGAGGGCGCTTCGGTCCTGGATCTGGAAGACGTTGACAGGGTTGGTCGCCGCCAGCGCGTTGCGCGCTTCCGGTGTCATCCTTCCCCGTGGAGAGCGCGCCCCAATGAGTTCTCGGAGCTCAGCCTTGATCTCGCCGTAGTCGACCTGGAGCCCCGGGAGCCGGCGCCGCATCGCCTCGGGGATGACCATGCTCACGACGGCGCACCGGCAGCGGTTGTGCAGTGGTACTTGGGCGTCTTCGTCGAATGGCTTGTCAAACGGGACCATCTGGGCATCGAGTCTCCAGCAGACCGCGCAGGTCCGACCGTCCAGGAACGCCGACCAGACCTTGAAGGTCATGGCGGTCCAGCCCCATGGGAGGCCGATGTCCGAGTCGGTGACCTCGTCGACCCGGGGTCGTGTTCGTCGGGCTGCCTCGTCCCGGAGCCGAGATATCTCGCCCCAGGCGCTTCGGTGCTCGTGGCCGTAGGCCTCGAAGGCCTGGTAGCTCGCGTGCCCCACGAGCTTGTCGGAGAGCGTTCCGCCGGCGCGCTTCAGCGCTTCCTCGAGTCGCCCCCCGTCGCGCCCCCAAAGCGAGGTCCCGAGCATCATTGCGCTCGCCCACTGCGACACCGCGGAGCCGGTGGCGATCGTTGCGGCGAGCTCGTCGACCTGTACCGCCTCCCAGACCTTGGGGGCCGCTGGGATCGTCCAGCCGAATCCCTTGGCCTTCCCGTAGGCCCCGACGATGGCCAGCTCGGACGCTACCTGACCCTGGGCGAGGTCGCGGGCCGCCATCCGGCCCCGGGTCGTAGCCTCCCAGAACTGGTCTTCGAGCTGCCCGGTCTCCTGGTGGATGGCCTGGCGAAGGAACCGCTGGGACTCGTCGGCGTCTCGCGTCTTGGCCCGGCGCCGGTTCGCCTCGATGAGCCTCCCCGTCGCTGCCTGCGTCGCCTCGGTCATCATGCCGAGGCTGACCGCCTCAGCGGCGACGACCCGTTGAATTGCGTCCCGGTGCTGAGCCAGCAGACGCTTTCGGGTTTCCTCGCTCAGTACCTTCGGCGGCATTTCGCGGCTTTTCCTCTTCGAGCTCTTCGTTGCCCTCTTCCGTCCCCTCTTCTCCCGCTCGGAGCGCAGCCTCACGAAGCGCGTCGGTCATGGCCTGGTTCTCGTCGATCCCTTCGTCGATTTCCTTCTGAATCTGCACCCGCGTCTCGGGCGAGCAGTGCGGGACCAGGGACAGTGCCAGACTGGTCTTGTACTCTTTTTGGAATGTGCTCGACGGGATCGGAATCGTCTCCACCGTCAGTGCTTCATCGACCAATTCTCCGCGCTCGTTTAGCCGGAACTTCGAGCACCCGTACACGGCCCAGACGACTGCTTCTCTGCGCGCATCACTGAGACAGCTGTAGACCTCTTTGGTGGCACGGCGAACGAACTTCCCGAGCGCACCCAAGACCTTCTCGGCTGACGACGAATCCTCTTTTTTGCTCTCCCCGGAGCGTCCGACCGTGGACGCCGTGTTGGGCAGCGATAGCGCCATCGCCGTTACGGTCAGGTAGATCTCTTCCTTGAGACTTTGGAGGCTCTTGTCGGCAATACTGAAGGCGTTCCCGCTCGGACTGGCATAGCCGATCTCATCCTTGTCCCCGATGGGTACGATGCCTTTCTCAAGTAAGGCCTGTAGGGTCTTTTCTCCGCGCTTCTCGTCCTCTCCGGTGGCACTCGGAAGTGCTTCTCCGACTCCTCGGACTTCCGAACCCTGTCGATACCACGGGATTTCGATCAGATTCCTGCCTATCGCACCGAAGAGATCGGAGCGCCGCTGGAAGTGCTCTTCGGCTAACGCTCCGATCTTATTGCCCGCCCAAAGCCCATCCGGTAGCTCAAGCACTACGATCGGAATGCGATTAAACGAGGTCGTTCCCTCACCCACCTGGAACATGATCTCGTTGTCGCCGATGGGATCTCCGATCTTGTGGAGTTTTGACTCGAGCACCACGAACTTGGCAACCCCGCCCTCCATGTACCAGCACTTGAATCGGCACTTGTACTCGGTGCGCTCGTTCCAAGGGTCAAGGCGCTCGATGAGTTTGCGCATCGTGATGGCCCATAGCCACTTGCCATCATCTCCGATTCGCCAATCCAAGAGCTCTTGCTGGTCCAGTCCCTCGTCCCAGCAATACCCGCGCCCCGCCCCCGTCTTCTCTTCTTGGGCCCGGTTCGTGATCTCTGCGCCAACAGGGGGGAAGTCGAGATAGATGACGCCACGCTTGAAGAGCAGCGCCTGCGTCACGATGCGGCGCATCACTTCTGCGAAAGGGCTTCCGGCTCGGTCCGCGTCGTTTGCGAAGTCTGGCCAGAATGCCTTGTCCGGTAGCTCCCCCGGAGTGTTCGGGTCTTTGGCGTCCCCCGCTGCGGTTACCGAAAGCTCTTCCTCGAAAAGCGCCGCGACCAAGTAGTCGACGACCTGGCCAAAGTAGTTGATGTACGAGACGCGCTGAATCCGGTACTCGTAAGTCTGCTGCGTCTCGTTGATCGCTTTCTCGATGAATTTTCGCGCCTGCTCCTTGAGCTCATACCCGCCCTTGTAGAGCAAGCGGATGCGCTGCCAGATCTCCGGCTTGTTCTCCGGATTCTGCTGCGACAGCTTCTTGAAGCCGACGCTGGAAACAGACTCGGCGAAGGCCATCGATTACCACTGCACGCCGAGGCCAGTCGGGGCTCCGGTGGCGGTTCCGTTCGTCACCCCCACCGAAAGGCCCAGGGTCGTCCCGACGCCCGCAGCGCTGAACGCAACGACCTCCACCGCTGCGGCCGTCCCGTGGGCGCGCCCGGTCAGAACGTACTCGTCGATCACCACGGCTACGAAGGCGTGGGTTGTGGCCTTGCCCTCTAGTACCAAGACAGCAGCCTGAACCGCCGCGTTGATCCGAGCGGCGACCAGCGCCTGCGTATCGTCCGTCGCTAAGAACGTGACCACAACGTCCCCGGTGTCGTAGATCGTTCCTTCGTCGAAACGAAGCGTGACCGTTTCGCCGCCGGCAAAGGTCGGCGTCGTGTCTGCGCTGCTACTCGTGACCGTGGCTGCCGTCCCGGTCCCAACGGTCTTCCACGGCCCCATGATTCCGTTGGTGTAGCCCGCTCCCAGCGGGATCGCCTTCGTACCCCGACTATCCGTCAGGTAGATCGTCGCCTCTGAGTTCGCCCATACCAACGCCGCCGGCTTGCCGCCTCCGCCCTCGGCGACCAAGTCGAGGTCGCTGGCAAGCGACGTGTAGTACTCGGTAACGATCGGCGAAAGGGCCGCCAGAAGCTTGTTGCTCATCGGTTCAACTCATGGTCGGCAGAAACCTAGACCGCATCGCCCGGTCACGTTCCGCCTGTTGGGTGTTGCAGAGTTCGTCGTGCAGGGCCGCCAACGCATCCACGATATCGTCGTGGTCGTCTTTCTTGGGGTCCCCGGTGAACGACAGGACCTCGTTCAGGAAGACGTCGACCCATTCGCCGTAGAGCTCAGAGTCTTCTCCGGGCACGAATATGTGTCCCCGTTTCCCTTCGATGGGTTTTCCTTCGTCGTCGGTCGGAACGTTCCAAGTGGATGAGACCGGGGTTGCGCGGACAAGCTTGTCGGCCGTCGCGCGCAGGGCTCTCAGATAGGTTCGGTTGTTGGCGTCACAGAGGTGCTTTGCGATGAACTGCGCAGTGCCCTTCTCTCCTCCGCCACCGATGTACCATCGGATGATTCCCCGGCGTTCAGTCAGCTTCGCCTTCATCGTCAGGACGAACGACGTTGCCTCGACCTGCTTTCGCTCCATCCCGACAACGTAGATGTCACTTCCGAAGATGTAGCCGCGGAGCAGCACCGACCAGTCGGATTTGGTGCCCACCGTGTAGGCGAGGTCGGCGCCGTAGGCGATCGCGTACCCGCCTTCGCTCGGGAGCCTGGTGAAGCGCTGAACTCCATTAAAGAGCGCTCCCTCGACGGTCTTGACGAGCCAGTTACCGTCGCGGAGCTGAAGGCGCCTGACGCGGTCTGGAATCGACGCAACGCGCGCCCCGTACTTCGGGTCTGCCCTCGGGTTGTCCGCGAGCATTGCCGGAATGAAGGTCCGCGAAAGTGACTTCGGTGTGCCGTCTGGGTTCAGGACCCGTTCTCGGCAGTAGACCTCGTTCCCTGCATCATCGAGGTAGACGTGCCAGATTTCTCCGGGCTTGGCCGGAGGAAGCTGTCCAGCCTCGTCTTTGCGCTCTGTCAGTCCCTGCGCTTTGAAGTTCGGGTTGAGCCACGCCCCCCAGCGTCGGAAGACCCACTCGTGCCCGTTGCCGCCGGGGTTGGTGGTAGCCCGCACGTAGACCGGGAGTCCAGGACGACTTGATCGGTTTCGTCCAATGAGGAAGGTGTACTGCTGCTCGGTGAAGTGAGTGAGCTCATCGAAGATCAGAAGGTTGATTTCCCAACCGTCGTAGTTCTTCCAGTCGTCCTCGTTGTTGCAGTGGCTGAGACTGACCTCGGCACCGCTCGGAAACGTCCACCGATAGTGAGGGCTCTGGACCTTCGTCGCACCGGTGCACACCGCCGGGTATAAATCCCAGCTCTTGTGAATGAGGTCGTCGAGATCTTTGCTTTGGCGACGCAGGATGAGAGTCCGCATCCCCGGCAGGTGACCCCACTTGAGCGGGAACGCGACGGATGCGGCGGATTTGCCACCCCCAGCGGCCCCGCCATACAGTACCTCATCGCAATCGATGTCCCAGAAAAGCTCCTGAGGGCTTTTCCCGTTGTCGTAGGTGGGCCTGCCTTCGACGGGCGGATTCGGATTCCAGACTGCGGAGACGTCAAGCGGAACCGGGTCCGACTCTTCGTCCTCAACCGCCCGCAGTCTCGCCAGCCTCGCGCCGGCGATCGAGCTCCATGAGGTCTTCGAGGATCCCCTGGAGAATCTTTCTTGCAAGAACCCCTTTGACATGCTGGTTCAGGTGCTTTTCGACGATGTCGAGAAACTCCTCTTTCGCTTGCTTGACCTCGACATTGACCTTCTGCCCGTACTTGCCGGGCCTGGTCCGCTCAAGCAGGAAGGCCAGCGCCGTCCATTGCCCATTACGAATAAGATGTTCGTTGCCGTTGGCGTCGGTGGTGAATGCGTCTTGACCCGCTTTTTGGATGGCTTCGAGCGCCGTCTGCTCGAACATTGCCTGAGCCTGGTTGACCTTCGTGGCGAAGTCCGTGTAGGCGTTCGTTCTGCCTTCACTCAACGCCTTGTCTCCCCAGCGCTTCCACTCGTAGATAAGCTGGCGAGACAGCCCGCATCGCTCAGCTGCTGTGGATAGCGGCATCCCCTTGTTGGCGCAGACGCAAATCTTGTTCGTGGTCTCTGTGTCGGGTTTCTGTGCTGCCATGGACTATTCCGCGGCGGTCGACTCGGGCTCTCCGGCTTTGCGCATTCGGAAGATCTCACGGAGCTTGTCACCGGACTGGAAGCGGTTCGCCTCGAGTCCAAGCTCTTCCAGAAAGGCCGCCGCGTCTTCTGGCGACTTGAACACCGAGACGAAGTAGAAGTCCGTGGTGTTGTAACGAGCCCCAGCCTCGGCCGTCTTCGCAACAACCTCACGCGCTGCCCGTAGCCGGTCGGCCATTTCCTCAAGCTTTTGTGCCTCGGCGTTGTCGACCTGGTCTCCGAGCATCCGCATGACGTCGGCATCGTCGAATCCGGTAGCCTCCAGGTCGAGCCCCGGCAGCATCTCGTTGAGCTTCTCTGGATCCCAATCGCCCTGAGCGGACCAGTTGTTCAGGAGCAGGTTCGCTTCCTTCTCCTGCTTTTCGTCAAGGTCGACTACCGCAACAGTCAGCAGATAGTCTGGCTTCGTCTCCATCTGGTCTAGAATCGAGAGCCGCTGGTGCCCGCCAACGAGGTTCCCTGTGCGCTTGTTCCACTGCACGGGCCCCAATAGTTTCAGCTTCTTGATCCCGTTGCGAAGCTTCTTTCGTGCCGCATCGCTGATGCGGCGCGGGTTGTAAGGCGCATTCTTGAGCTCACTCCGTCGCCTTACCTCACAGACGAATCCTTCGAATTGCGTCAGCGTGAGCTCTTCGAGTGAACTAGCCGAGTCCATAGAACTCACGTCGCGCCGGGACTACCCCGACGTAGGGGAATACCTGGGCAATCCGATCGAAGTCATCAGGGTAGTTGTCAAAGAGCCACAGCAATCGAGGGATCGACAGATCAATCCCGGTCGTTTGGGTGCCCTTCTGAGCGTCTGGCAGCGGTATGTTCCGAGCCTTCAAGTACGCCAGCACGTCGAACTTGTTCCACCCGACAATCGGGCAAATCGTCTTCGTTCTCTGCGCCTTCCGCGCGTTGGATGCGCGGAACATGTAGTCGGCTCGACGCTGCCCGTTGGCTATCAGCCGAATTCCCGTGTCTTGCGCAGCCACCTCGTAGATATCCTGAATGGAGAGCTTCTCGAGGTCGCTGTATTGGTCGCGCACAGGGCAGAAGATCTCGTTCTGTAGCGACACCAAGACTTGCGGGTGAATGTACTCCCGGACCGTTACCCCCCAGCGCTCCTTCGCGTAATCCATGAGCGGCTGACAGCACCGCAATCCAGGCAGGAACGACATGAAGAAAGCCTCCATCCGCTTGAAGGCTCTCGAACAGAGGTCGATGACAGCGAGACTGTCTTTTCCGCCTGAGTAGGCGACCAGAACAGCCTCGCTCTCATCCGCGGCTTCGCGCAGGATCCTTTCGGTCTCCTGCCATGGCCGCTCCATCGCTTTCGGCAAGTTCAGCCTGCGGAACTGCCCACGCCGGGCGTAAAGCGGATCGCTCCGCCGCCAGATGCCTTACTGAACCTCACGGGCGCCTTTCGCACGGGAGCCTTCTTTTTTCGAGCTGCCATTGTTCAACCTCCGGAGGGTTGTTGTTGTCGAACGCCGGACGACCCGGCGAGTCGTCTGTTCACCCAGCAGAACTACCAGCGCCGGGCGTAAAGCGGATCGCTCCGCCGCCGGCTGCTTTACTGAAACGCGCCGGGGACTTCCTACTCTCCCGACGCAATTTGGACTTCACGTCGTAGGGTCCACCCTTGCGGGTGTAGCTGGGTAGCTTTGCTGATGCCATTTGTCACCTCTCAAAGTTCGGTGTTGACCTGGTGTCGTGATGTCCCCGCGCGCGCGTAGGCGTCGGTCGCTGATCGGGTGTAAGGCTACTTCCCCTTACCTTTTCCCTTGCCCTTGCCGCCCTTGGGCATCTTCGGACCGCCGTTTCCCTTACCTTTGCCTTTTCCGCCGCATCCCATGATGGTTTTCTCCTGTTGCTGCCGCCGGACGGCGGCTTGAAGTCTTCGAATCTGGTAGCGGAGGCGGGAGTCGAACCGCGCTGCTTCCGGGGTATGAACCTCAGTGCCCTTCCGTTGGGCCACTCCGCAGTAGCCCCCTTGGTGCCGTTGCGACGGATCGCAGAAGCTCGGGGGCCTGTCGGTGCTCCCGGCGTCTCGAGCCCTCGAGTGGTGCCGACCCACTCCCCGGCGGGTACAGGCCGCCGGGCATCGCCGGATGGCGAGGGCTTACGTTCTGACCAGAGGGTTCTCGGTTCCAAGCCGAGCGGCCCACCCCGGGCCATGACGCTTGAATCGGTTGATGATTTGTGGCCCGTCCTTGCTGCTCCCGGAAGTGGCCCTAGCCAAACGGGTATGTCCCAGGATGAGCTCTGCGAGACGACCGAGGCGGACTTGGAGGCGGCCCTATCTGCGCCCGGGGTCCACATCTACACCTGCATGGTAGCGACGGGAGGGACCCCCGAGCACATCCTCGCGATCCGTGGGCACAGCGGCCGATGCTTCGTCTCGACTGACGCTGTCCGGGGCGAACCGGAGGCCTCGTCTGAACCGCGCGGGATCCTGACCTGACAGGTTGTTCCGCCTGGGTGCAGAGGGTCGCTCGCTTCGCTCGCTCCGGCTCCTCCCCCCAGTCTTCGGGCTCGCCCAGAGGCGATCCCTCAGACAGCCCCCAGGTTCGAAACTGCCACCCTCCTATCCATCTCGCTTTCGCGTGGTTCGTGCTGGTCAGTAATGGTCAGTCTAACACCGGCCAACCGAGCGTATTTCAGAGCCTGAATCGGCTGAAGTACGAATAAAATTCAGGAATTTTCAAAAAGGCTCCGGAACCCATGGGCCGGGCGTACATCTCCGGACATCGTGGCCCGTACTTTGCACTGCTGGGGCGGCTATGCCCGACCCATGCTCCGTTGAACTCGGAAGACAAATCTACGAAGCCATTAGAGACCAAGCCTTTGGCTCTTTCGAGCGACGGCTAAGCAAGCGTGCAGGGGGCCGAGCTCCGGAGAAACCTGTTCTTGTCGAGCATTTCCTTCCCAAATTTCGCCAGGAAACTGGCCGGCGACAGCCCACGCAGGTCGTTTATTTCATCCAATCGAGCTCCGGGGCGATCAAAATTGGGACAAGCTTGTCGGTCCGGTTAGCCAAGAGGCTCACCGAGCTCCAGAGCGGTAACGATGGCGATTTGAGCGTGATTGCTACGCTTCCCGGTGGCCTCCCGCTCGAGCGCAGGCTTCACCGCAAGTTTCGGTTGGCTCGAATTCGACACAACAACGAATGGTTTCGACCGGTTGAGCCGCTTCTGGCCTTCGTTCGAAGGGTCGCGCAAGCGCCATGACCAACGACCCACGCACTTGGGCCTATGGCCACTTACTGAGAGAGCCGGGCGGCAAAACCCCGCCTCTAGTTCGCCAGTTGCGCCGGACGGCCATTGCTGGCATCAGGCGCGCCCTTAGGGACGCCAATAGCGCCACTGCCGCGGCCAGGGCACTAGGACTGAGCTACCACGCTCTGATGCGTTTAGTGCGAGCCCATAGGAGCGAGCTCGGAGCAGCCTATGAGGCCTGCGCCAATACGGCCTGCCGACCCAAGACGGGGCCCACGCAACCATTGCATGGTGCCTATGACGTGGACGCCATACCGGTCGAGCGCGGGGACCAGGGCACCAAGTAGCCGTAACCACTAAGGTTTCTTGGCGCACCGGGCGTTCGACTGACTGTCGGCCAGTCGTTAGCTATGACATTAGCGCCATACCGGGCTAGTGGACCAGATCGGTACCCGGCCTGGTTTCGCGGACTTGGCCTACCCGTTGCGGCTATGGCGTGCATGGCATAGCTCATGCATTAGCAGTGGGCATGAGCCGCAACGCAAGGCGGCCCAGGCCCGCACCCCGCAAGGGGCCGGGCCTTCGGGCGTTAGAGGGAGCCCCGCCGTAGGCGGCCGTCACCCCTCGCCCCCTTACCCCCCCCTAGAGGCACCA
>Ga0209521_10004325_pt1 | contig 11328 bp, 10 predicted proteins | sample Rifsed19ft4_FD_184016 | JGI IMG/M metagenome (GOLD analysis project Ga0209521, IMG submission 184016) | Soil microbial communities from Rifle, Colorado, USA - sediment 19ft 4 (version 2) | ecosystem: Environmental > Terrestrial > Deep subsurface > Rock core/Sediment | place: Rifle, Colorado... | reverse complement strand
CCGGCGGGGAAGCCCTCTGCCGCACCGCCATGGACACGCGCCGGGGCATAGAGATGGGCCAGGTCTTCAAGCTGGGCACCTTCTACGCCGAAAAGCTGGGCGCCACCTTCCTCGACGCCCAGGGCAAGCAGCGCCCCGCCGTCATGGGCAGCTACGGCATCGGCACGGAGCGCCTCCTGGCCGCCGTCATCGAGGCCAACCACGACGAACGGGGCATCATCTGGCCCTTGGAGATAGCGCCGTTCCAGGTGCACATCGTTGCCCTCCAGCCGAACCGGGACGACGTGCGAACCACCGCCGATGATGTCTACAGTCGGCTCCAGTCGGACGGAGTCGCCGTCCTCTACGACGACCGTGACGAGACACCCGGCGTCAAGTTCAACGACGCCGACTTGATGGGAATGCCCGTTCGCGTTACGGTCAGCCCGCGCACCCTAGAGAAGGGCTCGCTGGAAGTCAAACGTCGCACGGAGAAGGACAGCGATCTTGTGCCGCTGGACGGCGCGCTGCCGGCGATCAAGGGCGCCATAGCCCCCTAATCCGGCAGCTATTCTAGCTTGCGGGGCATTTCTCGAAGTGCTATAGTCTGGTGTAATAGCGCTCATTGTGAGAGTGGGTGGGGACCCACTCTTTTTTAGCCCCGCAACAGCGGGTTAGGGAGGTTGATGCGGCCGTGAAAAGCGAGTTCATGATTGCGATCACGCAACTCGCCGCGGAAAAGAACCTTCCCAGGGAAGTCATCCTTGAGGCTATGGAGGCTGCCCTCGTATCCGCCTACAAGAAAGACAGCGACCTCGAGGGTAATATAGTCGTACGAATCGACAGGGAGACCGGCGAACACCGCGTATTCCACGAGCAAACGGTCGTCGCGGAGGTTGAGGACGCAATGACCGATATCTCCCTCCCCGATGCCAGGAAGATCAAGCCGGACGCCGTTGTCGACGACGTCATCTCCACGGAGGTGCACCCGTCGCACGCCGGCCGCATCGCCGCCCAGACCGCCAAGCAGGTTGTCCTCCAGCGGCTGCGGGAGGCGGAGCGCGAAATGGTGTTCGAAGAGTTCTCCAACCGCGAAGGCGATATCGTCTCCGGCATCATCCAGCGCATCGAACCCAAGCATCTCGTGGTAGACCTCGGCAAGACAGAAGCAATCCTGCCAGCCAGCGAGCAGGTGCGTACGGAGCACTACCGCCCCGGCCAGCGGCTCAAGGTCTACCTGCTGCAGGTACACCGGTCCATCAAAGGCCCCCAGCTCATCCTCTCCCGCACTCACAAGAACCTCCTGCGACGCTTGTTCGAGCTGGAAGTGCCGGAGATATATAGGGGCGTGGTGGAGATCAGGTCTATCGCCCGCGAGGCCGGCTACCGCAGCAAGGTGGCCGTCACGGCCCGCCAGGAAGGGGTCGACCCCGTGGGTTCCTGTGTGGGCCTGCGTGGCATCCGTATCCAAAACATCGTCAATGAGCTTAGCGGCGAGCGAATAGACGTTGTGCAGTGGGATGCTGACCCGGCCCGTTTTGTCGCCAACTCCCTTAGCCCTGCCCAGGTCATCAACGTCCGCGTCACCGAGGAAAACAACACCGCTTCCGTCGTTGTACCGGATCGTCAGCTCTCTCTGGCCATCGGCAGAGAGGGCCAGAACGCTCGCCTGGCAGCAAAACTGACGGGCTGGCGCATTGATATCAAGCCGGAGTCTGCCATGCAGGAGGCGCTGGCGACCATGCCGGGGGCGGTAGAGCCCGCTAAGGCCGCCCTTGCGCCGCCAGAACCCTCCGCGCGCGAACGCGAGGCCCAACCCCGGAAGGAAGCCATCGAGAAGGATGGGGAGACGGCGGTAGAGCCTGCCGCGGAGGCGGAAGGCGCGCCCGCCCCATCCGAGCCGGAGACGCAACCGGCGGCCGCGGGCTCCATCCGCTTCGCCGAGGAAGTTATGGTCACCCCGAGCGAGGAGACCAAAAAGCGGAAGAAGTCCAAGAAGACGGAGCGCAAGGCCGAGGAGCCGGCGGGCAAGGCAAAGAAGGTCAAGCGGCCCAGACGTGTGATCGTAGAGGAAGATGAGGAAGACGAGGAAGCCGAGGAAGAAGGGATCGATGTCTAACCGGATGAGCGCTACCAGGGCGCGGCCCCGGCCCAAGCACGTGCCTCAGCGCACGTGCGTCGGCTGCCGTTCAACGTCTGCCAAGAGGGAGCTAATTCGCTTGGTTCGCACTCCGGCCGGCGATGTGCAACCTGACCCCACCGGCAAGCGGCCGGGCCGGGGCGCCTACCTCTGCCAAGACCCAGAGTGCTGGGAGCGCGCCATCAAGAAGGGCCGCCTTGAGAATGCCTTGAGCACCAGGCTCTCCCCAGAAGATGTTGAGAACATCCACCGATTCAGGGCCGAGCGCACAAGGGTTGACGTATCATGAGCCCCCAAACAGCATCCAACGCCACTGGGACAGAAACTCCAGCGGCCAGGGCGGTGAAGATTCCGGCGACGATCGTTGTCCGCGACCTCGCTGAACTGCTCAACTGCAGCCCTGTGGAAGCGATCAAAGAGTTGATGAAGAACGGCATCATGGCCGCCATCAACCAGAGCGTCGACTATGAGGCCGCCGCGGCCGTTGCCAGCCATCTGGGCTTTGAGCCTCACCCCTTGGAAGACGGAGGCGTCACCCTAGAGCGCAGAGAAATCCAAGAGGACACGGCCAACCTCAAGGCCAGGCCACCGGTGGTCACCGTCATGGGCCATGTCGATCACGGCAAGACCAGCATCCTTGACGCCATCAGGGAGACCAACGTCACCGCTAAGGAAGCGGGCGGCATCACTCAGCACATCGGTGCCTACCAGGTCGAGGTGAACGGCCAAAAGATCTCTTTCGTGGACACGCCCGGCCACGAGGCGTTCACCACTATGCGCGCCCGCGGCGCCACCGTGACCGACATCGCGGTCCTGGTTGTGGCGGCGGACGATGGCGTCATGCCCCAGACGATTGAGGCGATCCACCACGCCAAGGCCGCCAACGTACCGATCATCGTCGCCATCAACAAGATCGACCTCCCGGATGCAAACCCGGAACGCGTGAAGCAACAGCTCGCGGAGCGCGAGGTCGTCATCGAGGAGTGGGGCGGCGATGTGATCGCCATACCCGTATCGGCCAAAACGCGGGACGGGCTTCAGGACCTGCTGGACCACATCCTCCTCATCGCCGAAGTAGCCGAGCTGAAAGCTGACCCGGACCGTCCTGCCCGGGGCACCATCATCGAATCTGAGCTGGACCCCTCTCGCGGCCCCATGGCCACCACTATCGTCCACACGGGCACCCTTAGGATTGGCGACGTTGTCGTCGCCGGTGACACCTGGGGCCGCATCAAAGCGATGTTCGATGAGAAGGGACAACGACTCCGCGAGGCAGGACCATCCACACCGGCAATGCTGATGGGCCTGTCTGACATCCCCAAAGCAGGCGATACCATTGCGGTTGTCGCCGATGAGCGCACGGCTCGCGAACAAGTCGAGGCCCGGGAACGCGAGAGCGCGGCCGCGGACCAGCGCACTGCCACGCTAGAGACCTTCTCCAGCGATGTCGCCGCCGGGCGGGCGAAGGACCTCAACATCGTGCTCAAGGGCGATGTCCAGGGCAGCGTGGAAGCCGTTCAGCAGGCGCTGGAAGGCCTGGGCTCGGACCAGGCGCGGGCAAATATCATCCACACCGGCAGTGGAAAGGTAACCGAATCAGACGTCATGCTCGCCAGCGCCTCAGATGCCATCGTCATCGGCTTTAACGTGCGGTCACAGCCGGGAGCCGTGCGGGTGGCGAATGGCGAGGGCGTGGACATCCGCCACTACACCGTGATCTATAGGCTCATCGAGGACGTTGAAAGCGCCCTCAAGGGCCTCATGGAGCCCGTCATCGAGGAGGTTGCCGACGGCCTCGCTGAAGTGAGGGCGATCTTCGGCGTGCGCGGCGGCCGCGTCGCAGGGTGCATGGTCACCGAGGGCCTCATCCAGCGCAATTCCGAGTTACGGGTCAAGCGCGGAGAGGATGTGTTGCGGACATCCCGCGTGTCCAGCTTACGTCGCTTCAAGGACGATGTCCGTGAAGTGCAAACCGGTCAGGAGTGCGGCATTGGCGTGGAGGGCTTTACCGATTTGCGAGAAGGTGACGTGATCGAAGCCTTCCACACGATCACGAGGGACCAGCCCTAGCCGATTACCACACAGGCCGGACCCTCGGAACAGGAAAACAGCCGTGAGCCGACGCCTGCAGCGACTCAACGTCCTCCTGCGACGGGAGATCAGCGACCTCATCCTGCGCGAGTTGCGCGATCCCCGGTTGGCCGAGGTTGTGAGCCTAACGCGAGTGAGTACTGCGCCCGACCTCAAGGCGGCCACGGTCTACGTAAGCGTCCTGGGCGAAGCGGACGCGAAGGCCGCCACCATGAACGCTCTGGTACACGCCGCTCCTTTCATCCGCCGCCAACTGACCAGCCGCCTCTCCATTCGCAGGACGCCCGACATCCACTTCACTCTGGACGAGTCTATGGAGCAAGCGGCGCACGTGCTTGACCTGATGAAGCATCTTCCGGGAACGCCCCCCACTCATGATCCCCCACGGCATCCTTAACCTGGACAAGCCGAAGGGAAGCACTTCGTTCCGGGTCGTGGCCCTGGTGCGCAAGCTGTCCGCGGTGAAGAAGGTTGGACATGCAGGCACGCTGGACCCGCTGGCTACCGGCGTGCTGCTGGTCTGCCTTGGCCAGGCGGCGCGGGTCAGCGAGTACCTGATGGAGCTGCCCAAGACATATCGCGGGATCGTCCGCTTGGGAATCGCCACAGATACCTACGACGCCATCGGCGCACCGGTGTTCCAAGGGGACGTAGGATCCGTGGATGAGCACTCCCTCAAAGCAGCCCTGGAGGCGCTGGAACGCCAGCGGGAGCAGGTCCCGCCCAAGTACAGCGCCGTCAAGGTGGGTGGAACGCCGGCCTATCGTATGGCCCGCGCCGGTCAGCCCATCACTCTGCGCCCGCGCGCGGCCAACATAGAGCGGATTGATCTCCTTTCGTTCCAGACGCCGCTGGTGGAGATCGACGTGCGATGCGGCAAAGGGACCTATATCCGCACTCTGGCCGACGACTTGGGTCGGCTCCTGGGCTGTGGCGCATACCTGCAGGATCTTCGACGCACCGCCGTGGGTCCCTTTGACGTGGGCGATGCCGTCTCTATTGAACGGCTGGAGACGGCCTTCGCAGACGGCACATGGCAGGATTTGCTTCATCCACTGGACTACGGTTTGGGCCACATACCCTCCGTGTGTCTGGACATAGACGCGGAGAAGGACGTCCGCCACGGCTGCCACCTGGAGGCCGGATCACCTCCGTTCCGGGGACTCACCGCCACCCACGATGGCGATAGATGCCGTGCCTACGGGGAGGACGGTTCATTCATCGGCATCCTCTATTACGACGCAAGCTCCAGCCGGTGGAGGCCGCGAAAAGTATTCATACCTGCACGCGGGCCGTTCTAGCGACACCCAATCTACGCATTTGGCCCCCAATTGGCTTCCCATCCCCTTGACAAGCCATTGAAAACAGGTATGCTTGGCCATCAGAACGGCCGGTGTAATAGACTCACCAAGGGGGTTCGATATGCAGGCTTACTGCCTGAAGTGCCGCACCAAGCGGGAGATGCGAAACGCCAAGCCGACGGTCCTCAAGAACGGGCGGCCGGCCACACAGGGCGAATGCCCCGTGTGTGGCACCAAGATGTACCGCATAGGCAAGGGCTAGTCCCGACAAAGTCCCGCGGATTCCGGTCCAGCAAAGCCCGCTCCTTACTGCCGAGGCGGGGCAGGGACTTCGTCTCCGGACGGCAGACGTACGCTAGTAGCGCAGTTGGGCAATTCATCACAAGAGCCCAGGCCAGCAATTGCTGGCCTGGCTACCTATTGGGGGTGAGCCTCTCCCCTTCTTGCGGTAGAATGGCTTGGACGGACCCATACTAACTGCCCAGAGAGCAAATGCCGAAAGCGCGAAAGTCGCAGCGGAGCACCAAAAGGAGACAACCCTTGAACAAGATCAACGTCGCCATCATTGGCGTCGGGAACTGCGCTTCGTCTCTAGTGCAGGGGGTCCACTTCTACCGCGGGGCGGATAGCAACGCCAGCGTGCCCGGACTGATGCACGCTAATCTCGGCAGCTACCACATCAGCGACATCGAGTTCGTGGCCGCCTTCGATGTCGACACCAATAAAGCCGGCAAGGACCTATCGGAAGCGATATTCGCGCCGCCGAACAACACCCACAAGTTCGCAGAGGTGCCCAAGCTGGGCGTAGCGGTGTCACGCGGCATGACCCACGACGGAATAGGCAAGTACCTCTCCTCGGTCGTCCACAAAGCCGCCGGCCCAACCTCGGATGTCGTCAAGATACTTCGCGATACGGAAACGCACGTGGTCGTGAACTATCTCCCTGTGGGGAGCGAAGAGGCCACTAAGTGGTACGTGGAGCAGGTCCTCCAGGCGGGCTGCGCCATGATCAACTGCATCCCCGTGTTCATCGCGCGCGAGGCGTACTGGCGGGGGCGCTTCGAAGACAAGAACCTCCCCATCATCGGCGACGACATCAAGTCACAGGTGGGCGCCACGATCCTCCACCGCGTCCTTACCCGCCTGTTTGAGGACCGCGCCGTGCGGCTGGAGCGCACCTATCAGCTCAACTTCGGCGGCAACACAGACTTCTTGAATATGCTGGAGCGAGAGCGGCTCATGTCCAAGAAGATCTCCAAGACCAGCGCCGTCACATCGCAGCTAAGCCATAAGCTCCCCGAAGGCAACATCCACATCGGCCCCAGCGACTACGTGCCCTGGCTACAGGATCGCAAGTGGTGCTACATCCGCATGGAAGGGACCGGCTTCGGTGAAGTGCCCCTGAATTTGGAGGCCAAGTTGGAGGTCTGGGACAGCCCCAACTCCGCCGGCGTGGTCATTGATGCCATCCGCTGCTGCAAGCTTGCCCTGGACCGGGGCATCTCGGGCGCGATCACCGGCCCCAGCGCCTACTTCATGAAGTCGCCCCCCAAGCAGTTCACCGATGAGCAAGCGCGTATCCTTACCGAGGAGTTTATCCAGGGCAGCAACGGCGCATCCCCGTCTGAATAGAGAAGCATGACGGGTCCTGGGGACATATGTGGAAATACATCCTCTTCTGGATCGCGATCCGCACAATCGGCCGCCTGCCCGTGCGGGCGGGCTACGCCCTCGCTGAAGTCGTCGGACGGCTGGCGTACTGGCTCACCCCCAACCTTCGGCGCAACGTCATCAACAACCTGCGCCACGTGATGGGTAAGGACGCACCGGATAGGGCCGTGCAGTCGGCCTCCCGCGGCGTCTTCGTCAACGTGGCGAAGTATTATGTCGATCTCGTGCGTATGCCACGCATGGACCTGGACGATTTCTACCGGCGTCGCTTCCGCTACTCCGGGTTCGACGAGCACGTCCTGCCCGCATTGGCGGAAGGGAAGGGGGTCATCGTGCTCAGCGCCCATCTGGGCAACCCCGAACTGGCCGTTCAGGGAATATTGCCCCGGGGGGTCAAGGTGTTCGCCCTCACTGAGCCCGTCCAGCCGCACAGAGTCGCCCGCCTCGTAGACAACCTGCGGGCCTCCAAGGGCCACTCTTTCGCCCCGGTGGGCTTTGCAGGCGTAAAGCGAGCCGTGCAGACCCTCCGTGGTGGCGGTATCGTAGCCCTCATGGGCGACCGCGACATCGAAGGCCCCAAGGCCTCTCTCCCATTCTTCGGAGAAGAGGCGATGATGCCCACCGGGCCTATCGAGGTAGCCCTGCGCACCGGAGCGACGGTCATCCCGTCCTTCTCCATGCGTACCGGAAAGGACGGCATCGAAACCCACCTTGAGGAGCCCCTGGGCCTGGAGCGGACCGGCGATAGAGAGAGAGACGCCCGCACCAATACGCTTCGCTTCCTGGCCCGTGTTGAGCGTCGCCTACGCGAGCACCCCGACCAGTGGGTGGTGCTGGAGTCGATCTGGGACGGGACGCCGGCACACGCAAAGCCCCCGATGGTAGCCGTGGGGGAAGAGGTTTGAGCGACGCCGTCCGGCCCGGCCATGCGGACCTCCATGTCCATACCGCCCTCGGCGATGGCATGGCCTCGCCCCAAGAGCTGCTGGACTACGTGGAAACAGAGACGCACCTGGACGTCATCGCCATCACTGACCACGACGACCTGCGAGGCGCACACGAGACCCGGGAGTCCTGGGCCAGAGGCAGGTACCGCTTCCAGGTCATCCCCGGCATGGAGGTGACAGCCGTCGAAGGCCACGTTATCGGCTTGTTCGTGGAGGACCCACTGCCCTCCTTAAGGCCCGTGGAGGAGGTCCTGGAGGCGGTGCACCGCCAGGGGGGCTTGGCAATCGCACCTCATCCGCTGAACTGGCTCACACGTTCCCTGGGCAAGAGAGACCTGGACCGGATCGCCGCCTCACAGCGCGAAGGTGTGCACCTGGACGGTATGGAGACGGCCAACCAGTCGCCGGGATCCCGGCCGGCGCTAAAAAAGGCGGCTGCCCTGAACCGGGAGCGTTACCACCTGGCGGAGGTGGGCGGCAGCGACGCCCACTTCCTGAAAGTGATCGGGAGCGCTTTTACCGAGTTCCCCGGCCGGAGCGCGGAGGAGCTCCGGCGCAGCATACTGGAGCGCACCTGCCGCGGCGTCATCGGCCACCGGCCTACCATATTGGAGATCGGGCCCGTGCAGATACTGCGCCAATCCTGCCGTGGCTTCATGCTGACACCCAGAACCATGGGCTGGGGCGCCACCGCCAACAGCTTCATCAGGCGCATATTCTCCGCGCGATGAGAATCGCCCTTGTCAGCCCCTACGACTGGGCCGTGCCGGGCGGCGTCAACAACCACATTAGACCGCTGGCCACCCAGTTCATCCGCGCCGGACACGAGGTGCGCATCATAGCTCCCTCTTCCCGCCGCTGGTCCCACCGCTGCGACTACCTGACCGTCATCGGCGAGCACGTCATCGGCCTGCCGGCCGCCGGCTCCGTGGCCAGCGTCTGCCTCTCGTTCAACACGGGCCCCCGCGTGAAGGCGCTCCTCGCCCGCGAGCAGTTCGATGTGGTGCACGTGCATGAGCCGTTCATGCCCCTGCTGCCGTTCCTGTTCCTGCGCTACTCCCGCTCCACCACCGTGGCCACTTTTCACGCGGCGCGCGAGGGTGGGAGCCGCCTATACGCCTATTCACAGTTCATCATCAGGCCCTGGTGGTCGCGAATCCACGGCCGCATCGCCCACTCCCGCGCCGCCCTGCGCCTGATCGCCAGGCACTTCCCAGACCGCTACCGGATCATCCCCAGCGGTGTCGACAGATCGCTCTTCGCCAGCGGGGTGCCGCCCATCCCCAAATACACCGACCACAAGCGCAATATCCTCTTCCTGGGAAGGCTGGAGAAGCGCAAAGGCCTCCCCCACCTTCTGGAAGCCTACGCGCTTCTGAAGAAGGAGACGCCGGACATCCGCCTCATCGTCGTTGGCGGCGACGGCGGACTGCGTCCCGCCTGCGAGCGTTACGCACAGCGCCACGGGCTGACCGATGTCGTATTCACGGGCTACGTCCCCGACGAGGAGCTACCCCGCTACTACAAGACGGCGGACATCTACTGCGCCCCCAACACCGGGGCTGAGAGCCTGGGCATCGTCCTCCTGGAAGCGATGGCTTCCGGTACCCCCATCGTCGCCTCAAACATCGAGGGGTTCAGCGACGTGCTCACCGACGGGCGAGAAGGCCTTTTGGCGCCGCCCCGGGACGGCCAAGCGCTGGCCGGCGCCCTCCGGCGCCTGCTGGCGGACGCGGACCTGCGCGATGAGATGGGCAAACAGGGCAGCGATACCGCCCAGCGCTACAGCTGGGACCGCGTCTCGGCTAAGGTGCTGGACTATTACGAAGATGTGGCTAATGGCGCCGCCTCCGCGCACTGCGACCCCTAGCATGTCCCGCCTGCTTCCTCGCTCCGCCCCCGTCTGGCTCACCGACCCCATCGTCGGCTTTCTCGCGAAGGTAGGGGTCACTCCCAACATGCTCACCATCGCGGGCGTCCTGGGAAACGCGGGCGCTGCCGCGCTCGCCGCGCGGGGCGATTTCCTGCCCGCCGGCATCGTGATGCTGGCCGCCGGCGCGCTCGACTTCCTGGACGGCGCACTGGCCCGCGCCACCGGCAAGGCTACGCGCTTCGGCTCCGTGTTCGACGCCGTGATGGACCGCGTCTCCGAGGCGGCGCTGCTGTTCGGGCTCCTCTTCTACTTCAGCGATCGCGGGGGGCGCCAGGAGGAGCTGCTAGTCTTCATCGCCCTGGCCGCCTCCTTCCTGGTGAGCTACACCCGCGCCCGAGCCGAGATCGTGGACGTGCCCCTGCGCGAGGGGCTGTTCGCGCGGGCCGAGCGGGTGGTCCTGCTATCCATCGGGCTTATAATCGACCAGGTGACCGTCGCGCTGTGGATCCTCGCTGTGGCGGCAAGCGTCACGGCCATCCAGCGCCTCGCCCTTGTGTGGCTACGGATAGGCCGCTCCGGCGATCAAGGCAGATGATCCCTCTCAGAGACCAGGAAGCGATCCGCATGAAGTTCGCCCAGGAGCTGCTGGGCCCGGTGAAGATTGACTTCTTCACCCAGAAGGAGCTGGGCATCGTCGTCCCGGGACGCGAGCCGTGCGCCTCCTGCAAGCCCACGCAGGACATGCTCCGGGAGGTGGCCGCACTCAGCGATCTGCTAAGCCTTCGGCTTCATGTCTTCGAGGACGAACGCGATGAGGCGGCCACGTTCGGCGTCGAGCGCGTCCCCGGCATCGTCCTCCGCGGCAGGCACGCGGCGCGGTTCAAGTTCTACGGCATGCCCGGCGGCACGGAGTTCCCGAGCTTCCTGGACACGATAGTGGACGTGTCGCGGGGCCAGGTCCTCTTCGCGCAGGAGTCGGTGAAGTCGCTGCGCAAACTGAAACAGGACATCCGGGTCAGGGTATTCATCACCCCTACTTGCCCGTACAGCCCGGGGATGGCGCGCGCCGCCTTCCAGTTGACGCTGATCAACCCCCACGTGAAGGCGGAGGTGATCGAGGTCACGGAGTTTCCCGAGCTGGCCCAGCGCTATGACGTCACCGCGGTCCCCATGACGATCATCGAAGACCGCATCGCCGTCCCAGGCGCGGTACCGGAAAAGGCGCTCGTGGAGCAGGTGCTCAAGGCGGCGCAGTCTCCCGCCGCTCAGCCGTCGGGGGTGAGGGGGCCGACTTCTCCGCTGCCGCCCAAAGAGCGGCCGCATTCC
>Ga0209521_10004324_pt1 | contig 11331 bp, 15 predicted proteins | sample Rifsed19ft4_FD_184016 | JGI IMG/M metagenome (GOLD analysis project Ga0209521, IMG submission 184016) | Soil microbial communities from Rifle, Colorado, USA - sediment 19ft 4 (version 2) | ecosystem: Environmental > Terrestrial > Deep subsurface > Rock core/Sediment | place: Rifle, Colorado... | reverse complement strand
CCTAGAAAGCTTCCAGTGGAAACCTGCTGATGAATGGAAGAGGTAGAGAGAGAAGCCTTGCTGCGGGCAGAATCGCTGTCGAAGCCACTTCACACTCTTCCCGCACCGTTTCAACAGGCGACCAGCCCCCCGAGCTATGAGCCGGCTCGGGCGTGTTCATGGCCAGATTCCAGAAAACAGCCCAGAACAAGCCCTGATTACAACAACGCCCAGCCTAGCCGGTTTCCGAAGGCTTTCCCAGGGCTTTTCCACAACCCGAGAAAACCCAATCCAGACCCAGAACAGAAAAACAGGCAAGAAACAAACCCCAACCAGCCAAACACTAACCGGAGACAAGAAAAAAGAAGACTGCATGGTACACTCGTGACGCGAGAGGCCCATTTCGCTGAACTGCCCTTCAGAGAGGCCTCGGAACTGTTCAGAAAGAGTACGACAGGCCGGGCCGACCAAGTTCCCTGAGGAAGGCCTCGAAGGCAGGACACGTTCAAGGCTTGAAGCGGTGAACCATACACGCGAAAATCTTAAGCCAGAGTTCGGGAGCTATATGGAAGACGAGTAGGGGAGGCGAATATTCTTGTGTGACACGTGTGCCCAGCACAATCCCAAGAAGAAGAAAAAGTAACTAATCCTCCGGACCGCCGGCGGGTTCTTGCTCGTACTTTTGTTAAAGAGCCCTCTTTGTTCTTGCAGAACAATTATAGACGCCGCCTCGGCTACCCTCGCCTGAGACCCTATTCCCCGTCTTCATAGGAGTTAACAGCATCTTCTCCTCCTAAGACCCAGTCGTGGTCAGCTTGGCCAGCAAGGTTTGGGGTTTCGTCAAGGACCCGATTCACGGCTACATACAGATAAGCGCAACAGAACGAGCAGTTATTGACACCCATCCACTCCAGAGACTGCGCCGGATACGCCAGCTAGCAGGCTCAGAGTTCGTCTATCCCGCAGCCAACCACACGCGCTTCGAACATGTACTTGGAGCAATGCACCTCGCCGGTGTGCTGGGCAAAGCCTTGCCCGCAGACCTGACCGAACACCAGATCGACCAGCTGCGCCTCGCGGCACTGCTCCATGACATAGGCCACGGGCCCTTCTCGCACGTTTTCGAGCCACTGATGATCCGCCACCTAGGAAAGACCCACGAGGACCTTGTACCATGGCTCGTCAATGAGACCGAGATTGCCGAGAGACTTGAGAAGAACGGGCACAGCCCCAAGACCCTGGGGAAGCTCGCCGTCGGCCGTCTAAACAGCAAGAAACAGCCCTTCCTCGACCAGGTAATCAGCAGCAGCGTCGACGTTGACAAGATGGACTTTCTAGTGCGAGACTCGTTCCACACAGGAGCAGGATACGGGTCCATCGACGTGCACCGTCTCCTCTACACCATGGACATTCTAGACGGAAACCTCTCCGTAGACGGGACCGCCGTCGCGACTCTGGAAAGCTTCCTCCTAGCCCGGCTGGAATCCTTCCGCACAATATACTTCCACCGCGCGTCGCGTGCAGTCCAGATCATGATCGTTAAGGCCCTTGAGGCAGCGAAGGATGAGCTTGGTCTGCTGGACTTTGACAAGCCTGAAGATTATCTGAAACTGGACGATTACAAGGTCTGGACTGACCTGAGAGAGTGCAAAGCCTCTAGAAGAATAATTCAGGACCTCGAGAATAGGCGACTTCTCAAGTGCTCCTACGAGAGAACTCTCTATGCGAGAGAAGAACTAGTCTCCAACGTTATCACAAAGGACAGTGTTCGTGAAGATATGCAGAAGGAAATCGCCCTAAAAGCACGGGTCCCGGAAGGCGACGTGTTCATAGACGTTCCAACGCTGCCGTCGGTTCCCTACCACCACGCCGTAGAGATACAACCAATGGATATACCGGTGTTTCAGCGGGGCCCAGGCGGAAAGAAACAACAGGTCGAACTTTCAGAGATTTCTCGTATAGTCGGGGTCTTGAGAACTTTCATGAACCTCGTGCGGGTCTACACGAGAGAACAGTACAGGTCCAGAGTCGAGACCGCCTCGAAACAAATCCTCGGCGAGACCCCGATTTCTGGAAGAATCTCCTACTAGCCCACCCCAACCTCGTCTGTTGTCACTGTTCGATAATTCTAGAAGTTACACCAGCACTTTATTTCAACCCCTGAAGAGAACGTGATATCCTGAGAAATCGTGGTGGACACGACTGCCCAAGTTCATGCAAACCCTCGACGACATCATCTACAGAGAACTGGAAAAAACCGCGAAGAGGCGCGGAATAACAATCCAGGAACTTATCAGGGCGGTTATTGTTCCAGAGTGGATCAACGGGCGCAACGGTAGTCCGAGCAAGGAACCCGGCTCCACTAAGATGAACAGTTGGCGCTAGAAGCCACAAGCGCTAGAACGCAGGTTCGAAACGACAGCCCACACTAGAGACAACTCTCCAAACCGCGTTCTTCCTATTAAAGCGTCGCGGGTTTTCGCGGCCAGCCTTGGCCGTTACGCGTAGAATAACGTAGACTTCGAACAGTTGTATTCTCGGTGAGAATCACAATGGGTGAGAAGAAGCCGAGAACCTCGTCCAAGGTAGGAACCATCCTCGCAATCCTGCAGCAAAGGGTGACGATACGATGAGCGTGGAACGGTTCGACGATACGATGGCGGCGTTGACGTTTGCCGCCACTGTCCTAACCATCGCCTTGGGCTTCATGTTCAACATCTAACCCTCGCCTTTTCTGGCATCGGCCTCCGGACTTCCACTTCTAGCCTTCTCCAGCAACTCTGAATAGAGCCGTAAGGCTTCCCCTTCTGCAAGCCTCGTGTTCAACGAGACTATGCCCATCCTGTGGAAGGTGGCGGCGACCCTCTCGGCGAGTGCCCGAGCCGCAATCATGTATTTTCCGCCGAGGAGAACTGAACTGGTCCCCACAGCGCCTTCCCTGAGCCCAGGGGTCGAGACAGCAAGCGTGCCAATCCTCATGGTCCCCTCATAGAACAACGCTAGGACCGCGTTGTCCATCTGTAGAAGGCTGACCCTGTGAACCACAGACCCTCTCTCAACACTCGCCTCCTGCAATTACTTCCAGACCAGTCTAGCTTCCACCGATGACTCCATTATATGAAGGACGACGCACGGTCCCGATTCCATGAGGATGGTCGTCCTCTCGGACATTCATGCCAACATGGCAGCTCTCGAGAGGGTCCTAGCCGACTTACCATCCTATGACGAGTTCTACTGCCTTGGCGACATCGTGGGCTACGGCCCAGACCCGAACGAGGTCGTCGAAGCGCTTAGAACTCTACGGCCCACCATTGTGCTTGCGGGAAACCACGACTACGCAGTCGTCACGGGCAATGCGTCAGGATTTGTTGACTACGCCGTCAAAGCGATTCAGTGGACCCGTTCACAATTGTCAAAGAGCAACCTTGACTACCTCCAGGCCCTCGCGGCCTCAGCGAGACACAGGGTGCAAGGCATTGAGATTGCAATGTTTCACGGAAGTCCCAGAGACCCGTTCAACGAGTACGTTTTCCCGGGAACACAGCCTTCGCTGCTAAAGCGATTGCTAGAGCTTTCCAAGGCAAGGCTTCTCCTTCAGGGCCACACGCATGTTCCTATGTCGTTCCGAGACGGCGACGCGTTGTTGTTGAATCCCGGCAGCGTTGGCCAGCCCCGGGACGGAGACCCTAGAGCGTCCTACATAGTCTTGGAGATGGAAATGACGAAGATGGCTCACAAGGTCAGACGGGTCCAGTATGAAATTGACAGGACTGCTAAGGCGATTCTGGATAATGGCCTTCCCAGCTTTCTAGCAGAACGTCTTAGCCTCGGAGTATGAGAGAGGGTATACGAGTTCGACTCTTAGGCAAGAGTGCCAATGCGGGCCAAGATACGTACTGGTCTAACTAGGCTAAGTCTTCCGAAGAAGCGGTCAGGTTATGTATCGTTCTTTTCCCTCTTCCGTCAGTTTCTCTTCGCCTTCTCCAGGCTCTTCCACAACCTCTGCTGCCCGTCTGAACTTTTCCATCTTCTTCCGCATATCCTCAATCTCAGTATCCAAAGCCTTCAGGTCAACCGGCATTCCAACAATACCGGTCAGCATCCGTATGACGGCACGGGCCGCCTCAATGTCAGGATAGATTCCCGTGGTTGACCCTAGTAGCCCTGCGCACTGGAAGCCTCTCTGTCGTCCGATTCCAAGAATGACTCCCGCCGCTCCCGTTACCGCCCCTCCCTTTGCAAGTTTGGCCCCCATCTTCGTCAACCGTTCCCCCAAGTCAGAATCGCCCACAACCGCGTACACAGACCCAGCATCCTTGGACGACCTCGTACCATAGCCTCCCATAGTGAAGACTGACTTACAACCAAACTGCTGGGCGAAGTCGAGAACTACACTCGCTACTTCGTACTGGCCCGTCACACTGGGCTGAGCGTCACCGGTCAGGAATATGACGTGCGGTTCGCGTTCCTCATAAGCATAGAACTCATACTTTGGAAGCGAGTAGGTCCCGTCTTCTGATATGTTGATTCCAAGATTCCCATCTGGAAAGAGCAGGTAGCCTGAATAGAGTTCTGCGAACTTCTTAGGCTTCAGCTTTTCAACGAAGTAGTCTACCGCCACCTTGCCGACATAGCCAAGTCCGGGTAGACCTTGGACAAGGGCTGGCTCCTTCAGGTGAGCCTTGGTGATTTCGTGGATTTTTGTGTCGCCAAGCATGATAGAACCCAGGCTGTGGGATTTTGATTCGTTCTCGGGCTGAGTTGTTTAAATAGTTTGATAGAAAACGCGTGCCGCAGACCAACGAATTCTAGTTTCTGGGTCATCACCCAGCCAGCAATGGCCTACGTTCAGCTAGAAAATAGGACAACGAATCTTATGAGGGCAACTGCATCCGTCGGCCACAAGCCACTTTCGAAAAACTGTTAACGAAAACCCAAAATCAAGGCGGGTTGCGAAGAGAGTTTTAATAGCATGGTTCGTGGGGGTCCTCGCTCTCGATGGGAACAGTAATGAGTTGCGCTCCTTTCGTGTCCTCGCCTCATGACGTTGTGAGAAAGATGCTGGAAGTAGCCAGAGCCAGCCGGGACGATGTCCTCTGCGACTTGGGCTGCGGAGACGGACGAATCCTGTCGACTGCTGTGAAGGATTTTGGAGTAAAAGCAGCCGTCGGCTACGAGATTCGCGAAGACCTTTTCAAGGCTGCGACCGCCGAGATTGAAAAGTCGAACCTCAAGGAGAGGGTTCACATACACAACCGAGACCTCTTCCAAGCAGACCTGAAAGAAGCCACTCTCATCACTCTATATCTCACGACTTACGCAAACGAGAGGTTGAAGCCGAAGCTGCGGGCAGAAGCGCAACCCGGGACCCGGATTGTCAGCCATGACTTCATGATCAACGGCTGGAAGCCTACGAGAAAGGAGAACTATAACGAGCACACGATTTACGTGTACACCATTCCCGATTCCTACTCAATCTAGGCCTCAAGGCCAATTTCCTCGAAGCTGGGAGAAAGAACAACCGCTCCCAGCTCAACAATCGCCGGACGTTCTCCCAAAGCGGTCGTCAGGGAGAGAAGCCCGTTTGCGATCCGCTCAACCCTCCCGATTGAAATGAGCCTCTCCTTTTCATCTAGCAGTCCCGCCAGGACCCCTCTCAAGTCTTCGTCATGGTTAAGCCTGAGCTGTCGCTGCTGAGAGTTGAACCTGCGAAGCCTCGCGTCTCCAAGTCTTACCCGCACTCGCGTTGCATTCCTAAGGAATCGTCTGTAACCATATTCGCGAGCCTTCTTTCTCTCCTCCCTACTTCTTGTCCTGGCGCGACTTGACCTGGCCAGTTTGAGCGACGCAGACCTCTGCAGCTCCAGAAGAGAATCCAGTTCCCCATCGGAACTGATGCCAAGAACCAGGTCGGGCTGAAGCTCGTCCAAGAGCTTGGCCTTGTATCGCAAGGCTTCATCCCCCTGCACCCAGCCATCAGTGTTCACGAGCAAGACGTCCGACCTGTGGATTACGTCCCTCTTGAGCCGAGCGAGACCGCGGAGAAGTTTGTCCGACACTGACGAAGGACTAGTATCTCCCATGAAGAGCGACGTGTAAGGAGTCAGGTCTTGCAAGCTGAAAATGTAGCCGTCCAGCTTTGAAGCGCTGATCGTCGTAGGTGGGCCAATGTCAGCCTGCCCAACATCACCATCAATCACCGCGACTCTCAACCCGTGATCCACACATTCGTTGGCGAGAAGTGTGCAGAGGGAGGACTTCCCTGAATCCACGTCCCCGAGGATGACGACGCTCCCTGGGGATTGCTGGATGACCTGCGAGGCTTCTCTCCATCCTGTTGGTATTGTGGATTCCTCGACTATCGTGTAGCTGCTTTCATGGCCCAGCCTGACCTCCAGCCCCATCTCTGTTCGAGTTTCGACCGGTATCTGCCGGCCTTCCCGTACTGTTGTCCAGTCCCGAATGAGGGGCGCTCCGAGAATGGACCCTTCTCCATTCTCAAGCCTCACTGATGCCGGCCCTTCAATGAGAAGCGTTCTTCCACTGGAGAGTTTGATGCTGGGCAATGCTTTTTCCTATCGGGGCACTGGACCTTGTTTTGAGCTTCTCATATCTCTAGGGTTGATGAATGGAAAGGCTGAGCAGTGGTTGCATCGGCATCGACAAGCTGCTGAAAGGCGGCTTTCCCCTACATCAGCTCAACTTTGTCTACGGAGAAGCCTCTACCGGCAAGACAGTGCTCTCGGTGCAGTGCGCCATCGAGTCCGCTACAAGGAGGTTCAAAGTGTTCTACCTGGACTCTGACGGGTCCTTTACACCTCACCGGCTTGAGCATCTTCCTGTAAAGGATGAGGTTGCTGAGAGGATTGTGGTTTTTCGCCCGGAAGACTTTCGAGACCAGGTTCGAATTACTGAAACCCTTGAAACACTTCTAACCAAAGCCCCCGCTTTCCTCGTGGTCGATTCTATCACTGGCCTGTACAGGGCGGCTTTTGGGAGGCGCACTGAGGTTTTTGCTTACAATCGGGAACTGAACCGAGAACTGGCATATCTTGCGGACCTTGCCAGGAGGTTTGAGCTAGGAACACTTCTGACGGGAGAAGTTCACAGTCAGCCAGGCCTCGGTGAATGGTCTGTGGAGCCTGTTGCAACCCGGACCATGAGACACTGGTCCCGGCTGATCCTTAGGATCCGGCCTACCCCTCGTCAGAATGTTAGGGAGTGCTTACTAGAGAAGATTGACGGTAGAGAGGTCTCGGGCCCCAGATGTCTATTTCGCATCAGCGAAACTGGCGTTGAAGATGCGTAGTTCTTAACTATCGTCCAGAACGTCCTTGGAAAAGGTCTGGTGAATGGTAGAAATCGTCACTGAAGCACTGTTGTTTATCGGGCCCTCCTACGTGGCCAACGCCGCACCCCTCCTCTTTGGCGGAGGTAGGCCACTCGACGGCGGCCGTAACTTTGTGGATGGCAACCCAATCTTCGGGTCCCACAAGACCGTGCGAGGGCTCTTCGCAGGTGTCATGGCTGGAACAATCATTGGAGTAGGAGAATCTCTGGCGGACAGTAGCCTTCTCCTTGGCGGTTTCCTGATCGCGCTAGGAGCCGTTCTAGGCGATTTGCTCGGGGCTTTCGTGAAGAGAAGGCTCAGGATGAAGCCGGGGAGACCGTTTCCTGTCGTGGACCAGCTGGATTTTGTTCTTGGGGGTCTGATTTTCGGCTCCATCGTTTTCCCGATGAGCCTGACTGCAATCCTGCTAGTAGTCTTTGTCACCCCTCCAATCCATCTGGGTACGAACTACGGAGCATACCTGTTAGGAATCAAGAAGAATTACTGGTGAGAACTCTCCGCTCGCCCTGCGACTATATTCCCTTGAAGGCGGCATCTAGGTCCCCCAACAAGTCTTCAGCATCCTCGATCCCCACTGATACCCGAATCAAGCTGTCTGTAATTCCGCGAGCCAACCTAGCTGGCCTCGGCACGGATGCGTGCGTCATGCTTGCCGGATGTTCGATTAGCGATTCGACCGCTCCCAGACTCTCAGCCACTGTAAAGATTCGTAGCTTCATGAGTAGTTTCTTGCATTCGGCCATCCCGCCTTTGAGTTCGAAGGAAATCATTCCGCCGTAGCCTCGCATCTGTTTCTTGATCACCGCTTTCTGAGGGTGCTCCTGGAGTCCCGGGTAGTAGATCTTTTCCACTCTAGGCTGTTTGCCCAGGAACTCCGCTATCTTTCTGGCGTTCAGGTCATGCCTCTCCATTCTGAGAGCTAGGGTTTTCACTCCGCGGAGAACGAGCCAAGAGTCCAAAGGACCCGGGACCGCGCCAACAGCGTTCTGCAGGAACTTCAACCTCTCGTATGCTTCCGTGTCGGAAGTGATGGCCGCTCCTCCAATGAGATCACTATGACCGCTAAGATACTTGGTGGTACTGTGAACGACTATGTCGGCGCCGTGCTGTAATGGGTTCTGAAAATAGGGGCTCATGAAAGTATTGTCAACAACAAGCATCGCCCTGGCCTTCCTGGAGACCTTTGCAACGGCCCGTATGTCGACGATTTTCATCAGCGGGTTGGTGGGCGTCTCCACCCAGATCAGGCGAGTATTCTTCCGAACTGCCTTCTCTACTTTCTCAGGGTCCCTTGCATCGACGTAGGAGAACTGCAGTCCGTAGCCTCGAAGAACCTGCTCGAACAATCGATAGGTTCCCCCATAGACATCGTCTCCCGCAATGACATGATCGCCTTTTCGGAGAAGCATGAGCACCATGGTCGTGGCGGCCATTCCGGAGCTGAATGCCAGACCGAACCTTCCCCTTTCCAACGCCGCAAGGTTGCGTTCCAGAGCGTCACGAGTGGGATTCCCTGTCCTAGAATAGACGTATCTGCCCTCCCGGCCGGGCTCTGGCTGCCGGTAGGTAGCAGTCAAGTAAACAGGCGTCGTAACGGACCCTGTGGCCGGGTCCGGGTCCTGTCCGACATGTATCGCTTTAGTAGAGAACTTCATCGGCATATACTGCCGCGGGAACTGGAGCGCAATTTAACATAATCCTAACATCCGATACCCATGAGGCGGTTAGACTCGGACTATTCCGAAATTATCTCCGGCAAACTCTGGATCGGCTCAGCTCCAAGCTACGACGACCTCGCCAAACTGAAAGAAAAACTTGGGCCAACCCCTGTGGTCATTGACCTCAACAGAAACCCGCGGGAAGCACAATCCTGTAAGGAGCTAGGTGTAAACTATGACGACCGCACGCCGCAGATTGACGATTCAAGCTCCCAGATTCCAATAAGCAGGCTAAGGCTAGTTTCCAGGCTCATAGATGAGCACATCCAGAATGGCAGGCAGGTGTATCTCCACTGCACCGCGGGTCGTGGCAGAAGCCCAACATGCGCAGCCGCCTACCTGATCCATTCTGGAATGTCACTATCAGAAGCCAAGACAATGATAACCCGGAAACGTCACGTGTGGGAGGGAAAGGATGCGAACTATGCCATTTCACTAGATGAGTTCGCAGAGATGCAGGAGATTGCCGACCTCTCCAAGCCCGACCCGGTGTAACGGCCTCGAACCTTCATATTCTACCGGCGAAGCTTCCCTCACCAGAAAGACATGAGCATGAGCGCGGTCTCCGACTTCTTGATTGTCACCACACCCAGCCTCCCAGGCTTCAGGGTCAAGAAAGTGCTTGGAGTAGCCTCCGGCCTTACAGCTAGGACCCGCGGCATCGGAGGCAAGTTCGTAGCAGGGCTTCAGTCCCTTGCAGGCGGAGAGGTGAGCGCTTTCACAATGGAGATGGAGAAAGCCCGGGTAGAAGCTCTTCAGAGGCTCAAAGACAACGCCACCCGTCTCGGAGCCAACGCCGTCGTCGGAGTCGATGTTGAAACAACGGAAATATTCCAAGGAACAGTTCTCGTTTCAGCAACCGGTACCGCAGTAGTTTTGGAACCCGAATAGACCCGGCCATTTCTCGACGAAACCTTGAGAGCAGTTGGCCTCGACTTAGCCGGGAGCGTCAGCCGCACCACAGGCTTCTGCCTCCTTGACGAAGCTCTTCACTCAAATACAAGCCCTCTCCATACCGACCGGGAAATAATCTCCGAAACCATCTCGGCAAACCCTGACGTCGTGAGCATCGATGCCCCCCTCTCCTTGCCGAAGGGCCGCAAGAGCTTGTCCCATCGGGGCCCACCCCATTTTCGAGCCTGTGACCTAGAGCTTCGGCGAATGAAGATCAGGTTCTTCCCTATCACTTTAGGACCAATGCGTCAACTGACGAGCCGCGGAATGAAACTGAAGAATAATCTGGAGACGAGGGGGTTGAAGGTGATCGAGAGCTATCCCGGCAGCATACAGGACATGCTAGGCATGCCGCGGAAACAGGAGGGGCTTGAGAAGCTGCGAAAAGCGTTAGCCGACTACGGCGTAAAGGGCGACGTTCACAAGAGCGAAATCACCCATGACGAGCTGGACGCGATAACCTCCGCCTTAGTGGGCGTGATGTTTCTCAAAGGGAACTACCTCGCCATCGGCGACCCGGAAGAGGGGCTGATGATTCTTCCAGAGAGATGAGACTTGGAATCAGGGAGGCTTGACGCCGAGGACTCTCAGCTTTTCCTGAACGTGCTTTTCCATCGACTTCGTGGCAAGGTCTCCACTTTTCATACTGTTGAAGACGAAAAGCCAGTAGTCTTTCTGCGTAACCCTTCCTCTTCCAGCCTCTAGAGTGTACAACTCAAGCTGGTCCAGTAGGTTCATCACGTCCCGGTCTCTCATCTAGACCACCCTAGGACGAAAGTCCCTGTTGCTTCATCCATTCGTCAGAGAAGAACTTGCTGAGATAGTTCCTGCCAGTGTCAGGAAGGAGCGTAACAACAACCCTGCCCCCTTCCAAGGACCGAGCTACCTTCAGCGCTCCGACTACAGCAGCTCCCCCAGAGCCACCAACAAGAATCCCTTCTTCCCGGGCGAGCCTTCGAGCCATCTGAAAAGACTCAACGTCGGAAACCCTGACAAACTCGTCAACCGCGGACATGCTCAACGTGTCGGGCATGAAGTCTTCACCAATTCCCTCAACTTTGTAAGGCCGAGGCTGTTCCGAGAGACCCTTGAATCGGGGATAGAAGATAGATCCCTCCGGGTCGACGCCGACAATTCTGATACTTTTCTTTCGCTGCTTCAGGTATCGGCCTATTCCTGTTATTGTTCCTCCCGTTCCCACGCCGCACACGAAGACATCCAGCTTGCCATTTGTCTGGTGCCATATCTCGGGTCCCGTAGTCTTGAAGTGAACATCTGGGTTCGCCGGGTTTCGGTACTGGTTAGGCATGAAGGAATTAGGGGTATCTC
>Ga0209521_10004322_pt1 | contig 11335 bp, 9 predicted proteins | sample Rifsed19ft4_FD_184016 | JGI IMG/M metagenome (GOLD analysis project Ga0209521, IMG submission 184016) | Soil microbial communities from Rifle, Colorado, USA - sediment 19ft 4 (version 2) | ecosystem: Environmental > Terrestrial > Deep subsurface > Rock core/Sediment | place: Rifle, Colorado... | reverse complement strand
TCAAGATACCAGCTAGCCTGGAATTGTCAACTCTCTCTAGTTTGGGTAGTGAAAATCTCTAGGGCAAAAAACAAAAAGGGCAGCCAAAGCTGCCCTTTGATAGTTCCAACTAATCTCAGTCTTGAAATCTCCCTGGTATAATCCCGTGGGCTATTACCGGTCCTCCGGAGCAGAACTCAGATTTCGGGATTACCTTAATCCAGCGGGTAGTGTTGTTCTGAACGATGAATGTTACGATAGTGGCTCCGATGTTGACTATTAGACTCCAGGAGCCGGAGACGGTCAGGGTGTCAGTCGAAAAAGGACAGACTATATCCAAATTACCGGAAGCGGCCAGTTGCCCTGAAGTGATACAGTCAACCCCACTCAGGGGAATGACTAAATTGTTCACCGCGTGATTTAGAGCTGCCTCGACCGAGCACTCGACTGCAGAATCAGGGTGCATAAACCAGCCGTGGGCTCTTTCCTGGGAGCTGCCATTGAAGGTCACGCTGGTCGTATCGTTTACTTCTAGAATCACGCCGGCTAGAACCGTGTCCTCTCCTCTGAACTGGAAGTCTTCGTAAGGGTCATACTGGTTAATGTGAATATACCGCTTAACTTTCACTTCGATCGAGCTAAGGTCAAGGGTATCAGGGTACTGCTGGGGTATACCGACGCCATTCTTAAATTGGACGCTGTCATCTAAGTGATAGCTATCACCGGTGGTGTCGTTGACATAGTCAATTATTAAATGGTGCCAACCAGTGGTCGTATCATAGGAGTAAATGACCGTGTCGGTTGTGGCTTGGGCTGCTAAAGGCGGAGGAAATAAATAATCGAAGGCGGCATCCAAGCCTTCGCCGATTGCATCCAGACTGTTCTCAGAGGATTCCCCAATTACTTCACTGGCTTCCCGATAGCCTGGGTCAGCCGGGTTTCCGGTTAAGAGACTGGAGTCGCTGACCTTGTTGCTGCAGGCGGTAATTGCCAATAGGGAAACCCCCGCAAGTAAGAACATTAAATGCTTGAGTGGCCGAATCATAGCTACTCCTTTCTTTTGGTCTAATATGTTATCGGTTGCCTCAATTGAAAATTCATCAGAATTCATCTTTTGAGAAAAAGCTAATAGTCAGATCGTACTATCGTCAAGAGAAAACTCTTAGTTAAAAACTTCGAGAGTCCTAATAGTGCCAGCCAAATCATTTGCTACCGGCAAAACAAAAGACCCAGCCCCTTTCAGAAACCGGGTCAAAATCTGTCGGGCGGATATTTTTCTAATACTCAATCTGATACTTCTTCATCTTATCAAACAGAGTCGTATAGTCAATCTTCAAAATCTCAGCAGTCTTTCTTTTGTTACCTCTAGTCTGCTCTAAGACCCGCACAATCAGAGACCTCTCCGCCTCGGTCTGGGCGTGCTGGCCTACTTCTTTTAGGCCGGCTCCTTCTCTTAGGCGGATTTCAGCCGTGGTCGGTATGCGGATGGCTAAGTGAGCCGGAAGAATCTTTTTTCCCTCACATAAGATGACCGCTCTTTCAATGGTATTCTCCAGTTCCCGCACGTTGCCGGGCCAGTGGTACTTTTCCAAGAGAGCCAATGCTTCGGAATTGAGTCTCTGCTGGGGTTTGTTTAACTCTTTGCAGTAGCGCTGGACAAAATGCTCGGCCAAAGGGGGAATGTCCTCCCTCCTTTCCCTTAAAGGAGGAATGCGGACCGGAAAGACCGACAGTCGGTAGTATAAGTCCGCCCGAAAGGCTTTGGCTTCACAGGCCTCTTTCAAATCGATGTTCGAGGCGGCCAGCATGCGGACATCTACGTCAATGGTCTTGTTTCCACCTAAGCGTTCAATCTGCTTTTCCTGTAGAACTCTGAGAATCTTAGCTTGCAGAGAGATGTCCATATCGCCGATCTCATCCAGAAAAATTGTTCCACCCTCGGCCAATTCGAATTTGCCGATCTTGCGGGTGTAGGCTCCGGTGAAAGCCCCTTTTTCCGAGCCGAAGAGCTCATTTTCCAAAAGCTCTCTGGGGATGGCGGCGCAGTTGATGGCCACGTACGGACTTTCCCGGCGGGGACTCAGATGATGGATGGCCCGGGCAAAGAGCTCTTTGCCGGTTCCGGACTCTCCTAACAATAAGACCGTGGTGTCCGAACCGGCCACTTTTTGAATCAGTCCCATTACTTCTTTCATCTTGGGACTGCTACCGATGATCTCCTGAAATTGGTGGTTGGATGCCAAAACTTCCCGTAAAAGAGTGTTCTGGGTGACCAGGCGTCTGCTCTCCAGTGCCTTTTTAGCCAGGACTAAGAGATGCTCCGGGTCAAATGGTTTGGTGACGAAATCGTAAGCCCCTTGCTTCATAGCCTGCACCGCAGTCTCGATCGAGCCGTAGGCGGTCATCACGATGACCTGCGCTTCGGTGTCAACATCTTTCACGGCAGATAGCACTTCTACTCCGTCCAAATCTGTCAGCTTCAGGTCTGTGATTACCAGATCAAATCTGCGATTGGAAATAGTCTGCAGTGCGGAACTGCCATTTTTGGCAGTTTCTACCTGGTAACCCTCCCCCTGAAAAGTCCGGGAGAGCATCTGCCGCATCGAGTCGTTGTCTTCTACAATTAGTATGGACTCCATCTTCACCCCTTCCGGCACAAAAAAGTTGTCAGTAAATATCCTCTCACTTATCGGCAGAAAGGCTGATTAATAAAGGGTTTGAGGCCACATCTTACACAAAAATGATGGCCTTTTTTTGCACAGTAAAAATCACAGAGTTCTTAGTGACCAGTAACTAAAACATCTGGCTTAGTAAGGCAGTGCTACTGCCCCTCCCCTCCTTATCGTATTTCAGTATTTTGGTAACAAGCCAGAGAGAGTATTAAATTAGTAAGGAGAGGTGAGGAGGGAACTTTGATTTATGGCTTGCAGCGCCGACAGGCTGAAAACCCTTTATCTAATGCTTCTTCCCGGCTATCCAATCTTATCAGGTCTTTCTCTTTAGAACCGGCAAGGGAGCGGCAGTCCGGGCGGTGAAAGCGCTTGGAGCCTTTTACGGCTAAATAGAATTCTTCAAGTTCTTTTTCCTCGGACCAAACTCCAACTTTCTGTTGGCGAGCCTTCTTCTGAATCTGGGTGAAGTAATCTGCATACTTGACATTAGGAGGATAAGTGTACAAGACCGCCAGCCCGGCCTTCAGCATTTCCGCATTGACGAAAATGCCATCCACGTAGACGTAGCCCAAGAGTCTGCCATATTTGTCCTTTTCTTGCACATCGAACTCAATTTTGATTTTCTTTCCTTCCAGCAACCGGCGATTGTAATTCTTGGCTTCCGAGTAGAAAGGCTCTTTTTTCTCCGGAGTATCAATGCCGATATAGCGCAGCTTTTCACCGCTGGAAAGCTCGACCGTGTCGCCATCTATGACTTTGGTGACTAAGTAGAGTTCTTCGGTTACCCGGGGGGTGCAGTGCCAGAGAGAAAGACAAGTACAAGCTAGAAATATGAAGAGCGCAAATACTCTCAGACTATACCTCACGGCCTGGCTGGGTTCAGTCATAGGCCAGGTTGGCTTCAATTCGGCTGGTGCCGTCCGGGTTTTCGACCACGTTTATCAAGGATTCAACCTGATCTTTGATATCCTCGATATGGGTAATCAAGATGATCTGGCGAAAGCGGTTGCGCAGATTACCCAAGGCTTTTAGAATGCTCTCTTTGCGCTGTTGATCCTGGGACCCGAAAATCTCGTCTAGGACTATAAAAGAGAATTCAGTCCCGGCTGATTGAGAAATCAGAAGGGAAATCGCCAGGCGCAGGCACAGATTGGCTAAATCTTTTTCACCACCGGAGAATCTTTCCAGACCAAATTTCTGACCGCTGTCGTAGATATAAATTTCGTAATTTTCATCCAGTTCCAGGTCGGTGTATTTCCCTTCAGTCATCTCCGCGATTAAACCTTTAGTAATAGCTGAAAGAGCCGGCCGGATTCTGCCAATCAGATGAAGTTTGAAGTCTGCCATTATCGAATCCAGCCTTTCTAAATATCTTCTCTGTTCTTCTAAATCCTGTACTTGTTTCTGGAAGAGCTGATTTTCTTTGATCTTCTCCTCGATTTGTCTGATCTCCTGGGAAAGAGCTAATTCTGCGAAACGAAAGTCTTTTAAGTCCAGCTGGCTTTGGTGAACCTGTTGTCTCTTTTGCTCCAGTTCAGTCTCTTTCCTTTGAAACTGGCCTAGGTCAAAGCCCAGTTGATTAAGGTTGACCGTGATTCGGGCCAAATCCTGCTCCAATTCCCTCTTCTTATTCTCCATTTCCCGGAGCTTCTTTTCCATCTGCGGCAGGGTCTTTATCTTCTCCGAGACTTGCAAATATTCCTGTTTTTTCCCTTCCACCCTCCGCAGCTCTTCCTGTAGCTGCAGGTGAATTTCAGGCTGGTACTGCTCGGTTCCCAGTTGCTGACAGGCCTTGCTGAAATTATCTAGATTCAGGCTGCTCTGGGCTATTCTCTGCTGCAGGTTTTGCAGCTCCAGGCTGGCTTGCTCCAATTGTTTGAGTTTTCCCTGGTACAAGTCTTTCTGATTTTGCACCTTTTCCTTATCGGCTTTGGTCTTTTGAATGTTTTGGAACTCCTGCTCCCTTTTGCTAGTCAAAGTCTGGCGCTGGCTGTTTAACTTTTCTGTCTCCTCCAGGATATGCTCTCTGATTTGGTCAAAATCCTTTCCCAGAGGACGTAGGCAGCGGTCGCACAGAGATTCTGGCCCCAGCTCTTCGATTCTCTGCAACTGTTGCTGTAGTTTCTTAATCTGGTCGTTGACGGATTTTTCCTCAGCACTGGAAAGGTTAAACTGCTGCTGTTGTTTCTCTAATTCACTTTCTATCTGCAACAGCCTTTGGATATTCTCCTGATGAATTTTCTGTATCTTCTCCACCAAAGCTAGGTCCGACTCTAAGGCTTTTAGTCGATTCTGGTCTTGCCGGAGTAACTCCTGGTGAGCCTTGATCTGTTCCTCCAGGCTTTTCCTGGTGGAGCTCTTTTGCTTTAATTTCTCCTGCTCCAATAAGCCCTGGGCCAGCTGAGAGTGTTTCTCCAGGTATGGCTTCAACTCCTCTTGGAGCGGGATTAGATTCAGGATTTCTTCCTTTTCGTTGACCAAGCCCCTAATCTGTTCAGTCATTCCTTGGAGCTGAGACTGCCTGACCTCGGATTCTTTCTGCAGAGTTGTGAAAGTCTCCCTTCTGGACTTTGAGAGTACGAATTCTTGGGAGAGTTTCCCAAACTCTGACTGAGTCTGCTTTAGGCTGACTTCCTTCTGGCCGATTTTACTTTTCAATTCCAGCTGCTGGCTTTGTTTGATTTGAAGCTGCTGCTGAAGCTGGTTGACATCGACCATAAAGCCGCGGGTGGTTTCCAGCTTGGTCTGGCAGTCCCTTTTATCCTGCCGGAGCATTTTGATGGCAGACTCGATTCTCTCAATCCCCAACATTCTGGAGAGGACTTCGATTCTCTTGGCAGGCTGGTATTCGGTTAAGGCGTTTAACTCTCTCTGCCGGGCGAAAAAACTTACCAGAAATGACTTCCAGTCCATCCCCAGAGTTTTTTCTATCAGCTCAGAAGAAGCAGTAACACCTCTGGCCTGGGGTCTCTGGTTGATAAACACGGCCGCGTCAGCGGTGTTGGAAACCCCTTTAAGTTCGCGTACTACTCGGTAATTATCACCATTCATTTCAAAGTCCAGAATCACATAGCAGGATTCACTCGGGGGGGCTCCCAGTCTTTTAATTTCTTCCTTGGAACTGCGGGCCACCTCGTTTCCGTACAGAGCCCAGGCGATTGCTTCAACTAAAGAGGATTTACCAGCTCCGTTAGGACCAATCATTCCTACCACGCCGTCCGGGAATTCAACAGTTACCTCTTCAAATCTTCTGTAATTGTTTAACTCTAATCTGACCAGATGCATACAATGTACAGTTAAAGTAACATGTTAAGCCTGCTGCAAGCTTAAAGATTTAGATATCACGCACAAACTCGTCAGAACCTAATTCTGATCAGGCAAAATCAGCCTCACTTAGAACCTGATTGACATAACTCAAGCCCATCTCAGAAAGCTTCCTCTTATCTAACCCTTCCACCACAATCGAGTTCAGGTATTCCAGAAGCTCCTGGTTCAATCTTCCGATGCTGGTTGTCTCTGATGAGACTGCCCCGGATTCCTCCTTAAGTTCGAAGCGGAGGTCGCAGAAGAAGGCTTTATTTTTCCACTGGTTGATTTTTCTGAAAGGAAGGAGCTGATAGATATGTTGAGGGAGATTAGTTATTCTCAGGCGAATTATTTTCTCTTCCAGCTCTGGAAGGTCAAATATATTTTCCAGCCGGGTTTCCAATTGAATCTGATCCAGACCGAAAGCGTCCAAGTCAGGAAGGTCAATCATCTGGCGGGCTGGAACAGGATGGAACTTGACTTCAAGCTTAGATGCTCCAGCACTGGATCTGGACAGGTTTACCTCCAAAAAACCTTTCTCCTGGCCAATCTCATTGAAGGAGATTCTTTCAGTGGAGCCGGCGTAGATGACATTCTCCTGCACAGGAGTGTACTTGTGGTAATGCCCTAAGGCCACATAGTCAAATCCCAAGCCAAAATAAGAGTCTGGAATCATCTGCTCCGCGAACTCCCCCATGGAGAATTCCGGTATCCCGGAGACCACCCCGTGCAGCATCAGAATATTTGTAGCCTTCTCACTTATTCTGATTCTCTCTAGTTCCTCTTGAAACAATTCATCGGTGAGACAATGCGGTATGCAGTGGACTAAAACTCTTTCTGTGCCGTGCTCCTTATTCTGCGCAAGGTGTAGCTCTTTAGTTTCATACCTCCCCTTATAGACCGGGTAAATATGGGGAAAGACATCTAGAATAGAGTAGATTGAGCCAATGCCCCTCTGTTTGGGAGAATCGTGGTTGCCGGAGATGATGACCGTGGGGATAAAGGCCTGAGAGAGTTTGATGAGCTGCCTTAGGGCAAAGTCGATGATCCGGTTGGAAGGGCGCACAGAGTGAAACAAATCTCCGCAGTGCAGCACAAAATCCGGCTTGAGTTCTAAGATTTTGTCAATGGCATAGGCAAAGACATGGCAAATATCTTCTTCTCTTTGATTGACACCTGAAGCTGAGAATTTTCTCCCTAGGGTAGCGGCCCCCAGGTGGGTGTCGGAGATGTGGATGAATTTCATTTACGGATCCCTCCCCTTACAGGAGAGGGAAAAATACTCCCTCCCCTCTTAGGGGAGGGTTCACCCTGAAGGTTCTCCCTGAAGGGGTGGGGAGAGGCAAGTTGACATGATTAACTGTAGAACTTTTCATTTACTTCCACTTTTATTTTCTTGCTCTCAGATTTTAGCTGTCGAGTTTTAAGCCAATCTTCGTACAGATGGATCTTAGCTGGTACGGCAAAAGGGGTTGACGGAGAAGTTACCAGGGTTTCCCCAGCCTCTAACATCTGGATTTCTGTCATCAGATCGGAAATATCCTGCTTAGCTGTGGATTTAACTATAGTGCGGTCTCTCTCGTCTGCTAATCCCAGGATGAAGAGGGTGTTGAACTGGGAAAGCAGTTCTTCATCAATCAGTTTGGGCTGCTGGGTGATGGCACACAAGCCGGTTTTGAACTTTCTGCCTTCTCTGCATACTTGGGCGAAGATGTTGATGTCAGATTCCCCTCTCTGAGAAAGGACTCTTTGGGCTTCCTCCATTACAATTAGAGTGGGTGGTGTCTTGGCAAATTCATCCGGTGCTTGATACTTGGCCTTATTGTAGTTAAACACAGTCCGTGTCAATACGGCAGAGATTAGAAGTTCTTCCTGTTCAGACATATTGGAAGTATCCACTAACACAATTTTACCAGTGCTTAGATCTCGGACTATGCTATTGGTAATAGTGAGTGTGGGGTCTTTGTGGATGAAGGGCAAACGGAGAATGTGCCCAGCTCTTCTCTGAATAACACCTAAGGTTGATTCGAAAAAGCTGCGATTGGCAAAGAGCATTAGAAGTTCGGGGATGCCGGCCTTGGCGACTGATTCGAGCCAGTTTTCTCTATAATGGTGAGACAATGCATATAATGCTTCCACCTGAGCCTGGGTGAAGCCGTAGATCTGGCGGATGTCTTTTATTTCAATTTCCCTGGGAGAAATCCTCAAGAAATTATGTGGCCCGGCCAGCTTTCTGGAGCTGTACACTTTTAATCTATCTTGAGCCAGGGGATGGTCAATCAATCCCCGGGCATTTCGCCTGGAGCGCTCTCCCCCGCCGTCATAGTATTCACCGTGTGGGTCTAAGATCAACAGAGAATACTTGCCACTCTCCATAGCGGAGGCGGCCAGCACCTTCATCAAATTTGATTTTCCCATGCCAGTGGTGGCAAAAATCCCCAGATGATAGGGAAACATCTCCCCTTTTAAGCCGACCGTGAAATCCAGCACTCTTTCACCGGAGCGGAGCTGCCCGATTTCTACCTCTCCTAAGTAGGGCTTCAAGAATTCAAAGTCACCTGCGGTCGGCTCGCTAATTTTGGAAAAATGGGCTGGTATGGTCTTGGGCTTGCGGAAAGATTTATTTTTGATGTAACCTAAAGGGACACACTTCCCGATTTTGTACAGTCTTCTCTCTTTTTCCTGCAGCCGGTAAGTCTCTTCTTTGCGGTCCAAAAGCATCATATTTCCGGCGGTGCGCTCGGGCCAGTTGGGGTCAGATGATTCCACCCCGTAGGAGACTTCCACTACTCTTAAATAAAAAATGAGATTATGCTCGGCATCATAGGCGACTAAGATGTCTCCCAAGTATAGGTCGGTTTCGTAAAAAGTACGAAAGTAGATTTCGGTTATGCTTTTGCCGAAGATTCTGCCCTGATAGTCCATATTCCTCTTGTTTTTATTCTCTCAGCCTAATCCTATCGGTTTAAGTCCGCATTCAAAATCAGATGAAAATCCTTGAAAAGCAAGTCCCAATCTGATTCAGAAATCCCGGATTCCAAGGCTTTCCTCTGCAGACGATAGCGAAGGTCCTCGATTTCAGAAGGAGTGATTCTAACCAAGATATGCGTGGCTGCCAGGGGATAAGGATAGCCTAAAAAAGCCGGATCAGAGGAGAGGGCAGAGAGAATACCAAAAGTTTTATCTACGGTTTGTTCTTCCAGCCGGTTTACATCCACCCGGAAGGCGAAGTCAGAGGCCTCTTTGAACTTGGCGATATAAACCGTACCGAACCAGTGGGACTGCTCCAGTTCTCGCTTCAAATCTCCGATTTTGGAATACCAGGCTCTTTCCACTCCACTTTGCTGGGCTTTTTTGACCACAGCCGGCAAAAGGGGAGACTTATCTCCCCAGTACAAGGTTGTGCTTTTGCTGATGCCGACCAAGATAATTCCACGTTCCCAGGCTTTCTTTGTGATCACTTCCAGGAAATTGTCTGGGATTGCCACGGTAGCTCTCAAAGAACCATCCAGCAATAAAAGATCTCCGGGTTCCAACTTGTCCAAAAGCTCGGAAGCCAGGCTCCATTCGGCAAATAGTCTTAGTCGGTCTAAAATCTTGTCCATTTCCGGAGTTTGGCTGGGAGCCTGACCGGTCAAGTGATGATAAGCCTGGGTGTAGAGCTCTTCTTTATTGGCTCGGGTCACTAAGGCAAACTGCAGGGGCCAAACTTCCTCTTCTATTCTTTGTTTCTTGGCAAAAATTGTAAACCCAGCCCGGTATGTTCCGACTAGAAATGAACGTCCGGATAAGATAGCCGCAGAGCCACCATCTACACTAGCGACTTTTCCGCTGAATTGGATTTCTGGAATATTTTCAAATGTCAACTGGTCTAGATTTCGTTCCAGAACCAGGGTTTCCTTTTCTTCAGATTCAGAATCGATTTCCAGAAAAGTGGGAGCTTGGTTTAGGGCTTCTTGAATGAAGCTGGTGATCTGGTTTAATTCGGAGTCTAAGTTTTGTCTTAGGTCTAACATAATCTTATTTAAGAGCCCGGTAACAGGCCACCATTCCTCCGGCTATATTCTGATAGCTGGCCTCTTTCAAACCAGCTTCTCTCATCTTGGTCACCACTTCCGCCTGATGGGGAAACTCTCGTAAAGATTGAGGCAGCCAGCGGTAGGCTGTGCCGTTGCCGGTGATCAAACTGGTCAAGGGGGGGAGCAAATTGTAGAAGTAGAAGTAAAAAAGTTTCTGGACGACCCTGTTCTCCGGATGGGCAATTTCCAGAAAGCAGACAGATTTACTAGCTTTGATGATTCTTTTAGTCTCCAGAAAAAATTTCTCCAGATTTTCTAAATTTCTTAAGGCAAAACCCTGCATAGCCCCGTCAAAGGTATTATCTGGAAAGGGGAGATTCTCGACCTCTGCTAGTAGGAAGGTAACTCGGTCAACAAATCCGACTCGCCTGAGCTTCTCCTTGGCCAGGGCTAGCATATCCGGATTGATATCTACTAGTACTATCCCTCCGGCAAATTCTTTGTTTTTCAGCAGAGCCAAACTCATATCTCCGGTGCCGGCACATAAATCGACGATATATTTCTCTGTTTTAAGATTTTGAACAGCTTGCCTTCTCCACTTCTGATCTAAGTTAAGACTCATCAGCCGGTTGAGGCGGTCGTACAGCGGGCTGATGTCGGAGAACATCTGCCGGACCAGTTCCTTTTTTCGGGGTTGGGCTGATATCACAACTGAAGACGGGATTCTATCTGTTCTGGTTTGTAGGGATGAAGGGATTAATCCTGGCAAGTCTTACTCAAACTTGTAGTCTACAATCCCCCATTTTCCTTTGTGCTTGCGCAGCAACAGCTGCAGCTTCCCTTTCCAAGTTTCAGTTGACTCAGCTCCAATCCGCTTGATTCCACTCAGAGTCAAATCTACTTGGGCAGACTGGACCTTTCCCTCCTCCCGGTAGAGCCGGATGCTGCGGCCAGCCACGCGGATACTCTCAATTCCGGAAGAGAATACAAATTTCTCCATCTCCTCTGAATTCTTGACAATCCACTCTTTGTTTGCAGAAAAGACTGTTTTCAGACTGTCCGGGCTATTTAAGATGATTCCGTTTTCCCAGCGGGTGATAAGATTTTTCACCAGGAGGATTTCGTCCGATTTTTTACGTTTACAGCCGGACGTGACTATGACCAGTGGCAGGATAAGAGCTGAACAGACAAGAAAAGGCACCCACTTCAAGTTACCAGTAGCTCGGCAATCTGAAACAGGCAGGCTCATTTCACTCCATATTCTTTCAGTTTATTACGCAGGGTACGGGAAGTTATCCCTAATTTTTCAGCTGCCTTGGTGCGGTTGTCATTAGATTCTCTCAAGGTTTTCAAAATTAG
>Ga0209521_10004317_pt1 | contig 11339 bp, 8 predicted proteins | sample Rifsed19ft4_FD_184016 | JGI IMG/M metagenome (GOLD analysis project Ga0209521, IMG submission 184016) | Soil microbial communities from Rifle, Colorado, USA - sediment 19ft 4 (version 2) | ecosystem: Environmental > Terrestrial > Deep subsurface > Rock core/Sediment | place: Rifle, Colorado... | reverse complement strand
GTAAATATTTTTGAAAGGATGCCTCCGCCATAGGCATTTCTGACTTGGGCATCATAAAGAATGGAGTAGTCAACTTCAGACTTTGTAGTTGGGTCTGAAAAAACGCTTATATATTCAGCCCGAAGGATTCCTCCAGCAAAAAATGTACTATAAATAATAGGCATGCCTACCAAAAAACCGGCTACTACCGCCTTGATAAGCTCGAGCTTTTTAGCTTTAAGTATTTGTTTTTTCCACACTAAAAAGACAAAAATCATTAATATTGGAGTAAAAAGTTTTGCAGTCTGATAAATCCACGAAGTAAAAACTAATAATGCGACTGATATCCATAAATACTTCGGTTTTGTAAGAGACCTAAAGAAAAAGTAAAGACCAAACAATAAAAAGGTAATAAGCATTGTCACACCAAAAGCAACTCTGCTATATTGAATATGCCAAGGAGAAATGGCCAAAACAAAAGAGGATAAAAGCGCTAATTTTTCATCTTTTGCCATCTCTTTTACTAAAAGGTAAATTCCCCAAACGCCCAAGATTCCGAATATTGCTGCAGGGAGTCTAACTCCCCAGGCAGTAATCCCGAAAATCGCAACCGTAGGAATAGAAGTATAAATATAAAGAGGACTTAGGAAGTCGGCGTAAGAATGAATATTAATCGGAAAGTAGTTTCCAAAGTAATCCCTGCCAGTTGACAAGAGAGAATATGCTTGATAACCAACGTCGAGTTCATCAGAAAACAAAGAGACCGGTACTTTATCAAGTTTCCAGACTCTTACGAAAGAAGCAATTAAGATGATTGCAAGAAAAACTAATTTTGTTTTTACAAATATTTTAGTCATTGAGTAGTCTGATTAAAATTAAACTCAAAGGAAACGCGATAAGTTGGCCAAAAATGAAAGTATTTGAGAACTGGTATGAGCAAAAGCAGCTTATGGTATAGATTAGTTAATATTTTATTTTCACTGAAACCCAAAAGAAGTAGTATTAACCAAAGTATTGAGTTTGTGTTTCCCCTTTTTTTAACATTCGCAGTTTTTTTATATTGCTTTAAAGCTTTTTGGATATCGCCCTCTAAGGAACTTTCAATCGGAAGCCCATACTTTTGGTGCTCGTTTAAGTACCCTAACTGGCTCCCGTGAGTAAATTGATAATACTTAGCAATCAGCTTATCAATTATTTCCGAAAGCCACCCTCTAGGACAAGAAATATAAACTTTTGATTTGGCGACGCGAATCATCTCAAAAACAGCCTTTTGTCTAAAATTTTGAGGCAGGTGCTCCATCATATCTACACTCAAAACAACGTCAAACTCCCTATCCCGAAAAGGAAGATTTTCAGCTGAAGCTTTGACAATGCGAAAACCTTTTTGTCTTTTCTTACCAAAATCAATGTCGGTACCCGTTATTTCATATTCTTTTCCCATATAAGTGGCCAGGCCAAACTCGCCCGAACCCACATCTAAAATCTTAATGCCTTTGGGAAAATTACTCTTGATGTTGTTTACTATGGCAAGATATCTAAGGGCAATCGAAATATCCCAATTGGGATATTTATTTAACAGGTACTTTGTAATTTTTCTGCTTACTTTTTTTAACAATTTAGCTTAAATTTTTTTTCTCACCTTTACAACATGCAGCATCCCTAGGTTGAATTTCTTGTCTTGTTCAACGGCAAATCCTACTTTTCGACAAATTTTTGGTAAATAATTATTCCTATAAGTCTGGATATGCGTATCTCTCCAGACCCAACCCCTGGGGTAATAATGAAGCCAGAGAAACCAAACCAACTGGAATAAATTGCTATCCGAAGGAACCAATAATATTCCATAACCTCCTTTTTTCATTACCCGCATAAATTCTCTAAGCACTCTCTCGGGACTATTTACGTGCTCAAGAACCTCTAGGCAAAAAATAGCGTCGAATGTGTTTGCCTTAAACGGAAGCTTATGGGCATCCCCAACTCTAAATTCCATTAAGCCCTTATTCTGCCAATGCTTTTTAGCCCAAGCTACTGAAGTTTTTACCGCTTCTATTCCTATTAACTTCTTAGCACCGCTTTTATCAAAAATAATTTTTGAAAACATGCCATCGGCACTCCCCACATCGAGGATTTCTCCGTCAACCTTATCAATTAATTTTTTAACTTCTCCAAACCTGCGTTTATGCCAATAGCGCTGAAGTGCATCAACTTTTAGAGATTGGAAATACCAGTTTGGAGGTACGTGCTCGTGGAGCTCACTGGCGGATTTATTCGTGTCGTTTTTCATACAATATCAACAATAATAAAGTAAGGCAGGCTACAATACTAGACACCATCCCAATATTAAAACTACTTGGATGATATTTAAAAATAATATTATGTTTCCCCTCGGGTACTTCGACCCCCTTGTAGATGCCGTCGGCAATTATTAAAGGAGATTCTATATTATCCAAAAACACTTTCCATCCAGGATAGTAAGTATCGGTCAGCAACAGAAAAGCCGCATGATGTGTATTTGTTCTAACTGTAACTTCATTCGGTAAATACTTTGCTATATCTGCAGTATCGGCATTACTGACCGCATGGTCTGAAAATAACGGCTCCCTATTAATTACAATATCTTTTCGGAAATCCAAATCCCAATAAATTTTTTGCTGGGCATCCGACGCTTTCGGCTCTATAAAATATCGATCATAAAGAATAACCCTAGGTAGCACCGATGTGTTTTCCAAAACTGCAGTTGTACCGTCAGAAAATACTTCTTTGAATTTCTCTAGAGGTATCAGCTGATTAAAATAAACACCATTCGTATCATAACTATCTTGTTTATTCCTTTTGATAGCAACTAAATACTTCACTCCAAAAATATCTAAGCATGGAGAATCGTATTTGTTTTCTTCCAAATATCTTGTGAACTTGTTGCTCAGTGAGTCAGCTTGGCCTAAGGGCTGACTGCCTTGACACATCCTATACCACATAGCATATGACAACAAAGCTAGTGGGTCATATCCCGAAGGAGAAGATAAGCGCGAATATATCCAAGTATTTGGCGGGAGAACCGGGCCCCACTCTCTCTCAATTCTATGATAACCGGTATTCTTTTTTAAATACTCTATCACTGGAGTAGAAAGGTTTGTCATTTCCACCGGGGAAAATGGCGTGAATTTAAGCCCAAAGCGGATAAGGTCAATACTTATGAGGACTAATGTGATAACGAGAAATACATTATTATTGTGCCTTACTAAACGTCTAAAATTCTTACGATACTTTCGGGTGTGCCTTAGCAAGATTACTGCCGCAAAATAAATCGATGATATTCCCATCGGTAATATCATATTTCTCATAGCTATTCTTAAATGTTCTTGCTCTATTATGTTGAAAAAAGAATAAATCACCGAAAATTTATTGCTGCTAAAATTTGAGCCATACACTATGATGGAAAAAAGCGTAATCATAATAAACAAAAGTACTCCATTTATCTTTAGAACCTTCTTATAAACAATCGCTCCGCTACCGAGAGCGGCAAGGACAGAGGCACTGAAACTTGTAAGCATGAGTAGTCGTGAGGCATATCCACTTGAGAGTCCGGGAACATTAAGCTGATAAACCAACCTGCTCAGAGGATTATTAAAGGCAAAAACTAGCGAAAGAAAAAATAGCGCTGTGAAATAAGAAAAATAAATATTTTTACGAAACCGTAAGATAGCCAGAATAACCAAAATAAGGGCAACTACACTGAAATAACCCGACGTTTCCTGATATTGCAAAAGCCCGAAATAATTGTTTGTAGCGGGATTACCGAAAAAATCCGGACTCAAAAAAGTGATTATATTTCTAAGGGGGAGAATTCCGTATTGATATCCAACAATATTAATATCAAATAACCTAATGGAGTATTTATATAACTCTAATGTTGGGACAAGTTGAATAGCTGCGGTAGAAATACCTAAGACAATAAATATCAATAATAAAAGCAGTAAATGAAAATTCTTACGAAAAACCAGAAATATTCGGATTAAAGCATAGGAAAAAGAAACTCCCAGGGCGTAGAATGCAGGTTGAAAAGATCCCCCAGTCAAAACGGGAAAAAAGGATAAAGAATATAAAGATAAATACCTATATTTATTTGTCCTTACAAACTTTTCTATCAAATAAAGCTGGAGGGGAAGCCAAAGCATAATCTGTCCTATGGTGGCATATTGCATAAAGGTAATCATAAATCCCGAAAAGGTGAACGTTACCGCTCCAATCAATCTTCCCAACACCCGCACACCTATTTGTTTAAGATACATATACATAAAAAGGGCAGAGAGAACTGGCTGAGAAACGATGAGTAGCGTCCAGCCCCAAACGTCCCCCAAGGCCAACAATAAGAGATTTAAAGGGTAAAATGGGGCAGATTGCCAATTAGCGAGAAGGGGGGTTCCCGAGAGAGAATAGGGATTCCAAAGCGGCCACTGACCATGCCTGAACGCCTCAATCGACAAAATTCTCCATGGATAAAGCTGGGAAAAGACGTCCGATAAAGCAATATTTTTGAAAGGAACCCCTACTAAATAACCCCATTTGTAGTCATGCCATGGATAGTATGCTCCGACAAGAGCATCAAAAGGTAAAGGAATTTTGCCAAAAAATATTGGATAAAAAAAGATTACCAATAGTCCCAGAAGAAATAAATAGGGAGCTAAGCGAAGAAGATTCCTTTTTGTATTGGCCATGATAATTTCATTGAAGATTTTCCTTAACATGCTTCTCGAAACTTCCATAACTAAATTTATTCGATCTTAGGACTGCCTCTTTTGATATACTCCTTAAATATTTATTATCCAAAATAAGCTCCTTCGTAATTTTGACAAGATCGGGTAGCTTCGTCCATAAAAATCCATTTTTACCGTTAGATACAATTTCCCTATGCCCCCCAGCATTAAACACTATTGGTACACATCCAGCCGCCATTGCTTCAACAACACTTATCCCAAAATGCTCCATTTTCCTCGGTTCTTTCTCTGCATTTGCCCCATAACCCGTAGCCGACCAAAAGATTTTTGCTTCTCCAAAAAGTGTCAAAACATCTTTAAATGGAGGGTTTGTAATAAATTTAACTGGATAACCCTCGGCCATTTTTTTTAATCTGTCTAAGTAATTTCCTACTCCAACCTCTATTCCTCCTGCCAATATTAGTTCCCAATTTTTGTACCCCTGGTCATAAAATTTCTTAAACGCTCGGATTAAAACGTCTTGATTTTTGGCTTGAGTCAGTTGGGAAAATCTTCCAACAAAGAGGATTTTGTTTTCTTTTCTTTTTGGTTTTATTTTAGCCAAATCTACCGGAGGATATATCACTATACTACTAACCCCGTATTCTTTATCGATAAAACTTTTTGTGAATTGGGAATTGCATATTATTTTGTTTATTCGGAAAAGCTTCATTTTATTAAGTAGAGTATTGCCTTTAACTTGGTGGAAGGGAATTTGAAAGTGTAGTAAGTTTTTTCTCGCGAAAAGTGTAGGAATACTTCCGTCAGAAACCCAAAAACAAACATCATATCCATTGCCGCGCTTGATGTCTCTGACAAAATTTATTCTAGAAAAATCCATGCCAAATCTTTCTTCGAGTTTGGTTTTGATGTTTTCGTTCTTCCACTCAACATCTACAATATAATCCAAAAAGGCTAAAGTACGTGCGACAGCCATAGAATACCTCTCCCCACCGCCTAAAGTATCAAGATATGGATTATAAATTGCCGCTCTCATGTTTTAATGACTAATTACTAATGGCTAATGTTTAATTAATTTTTTAACCATAAACATAGCTTGGCGCCTCGCGCTCAACCGTTAATTATTTTTTTATTAACTTGCATTTCCCATAACTTTGCATAAGAAATAAAACGACTATATACCTGGTAAAGTGCGTAGATTATTCCGACGCTTCCATCCAAGAAAGCCGCGTGCTTTACCATCCTCAGCCAAGCTTCTCTGAACATCGCAGTCATAAATCGGAGAATGTTCATAGGAGGGTGCCCTGCTTCAAACATGAGTTTGGCCTCAATCTCGGACCAATTATTAGTCTTATCAACCATTTCCTCTAAATTATCATGCTTAAGGTGGATAAGCGGGTTTTTAAGATGCCCCATATTTCCATCAAAATGTGGCTCCTCATGAAGTTCCCCAGACCAACTTTCCAAATTTCTCTTCAAAAAAAGTCTCTTGACATAATCAGGCCACCAGCCTCCGTGTTTTAATTCTTTGCCTAAAATAAAATTTCGTCTGGGAATTGCCCAGGCCGAATACCTGCTTAATGCCCGTGACCTATCACCTACAACTGATAGTATCTCTTTCCTTAAAAGAGGCGTTACTCTTTCATCAACATCGATATATAGTATCCACTCACCCCTAGCTTCTTTAGCTCCTATATTTCTCTTATGACTAAAGTTGTCATCATCCGTCTCTATTATCCTGCACTTATATTTATCTGCAATCCTGCAAGTTCCATCTTTCGAGCCAGAATCAACCAAGACAATTTCGCTTACCCAAGTCAGAGACTCCAAACACTCTTTGATATTCTTTTCTTCGTCTTTTGCAATTATGACTGCCGAAATATTCATTTGGTGTACGTACTTAAAAAAACCTAACGCGAGCTTAATGCATGTAATTTAAGCATTCGGCAAATTACTTTGTACCTCTTTTAGAAAGACGCCTGGCAAATCTAAATGGAAGGGAAGTTATTACATCTTTTGACTTTATAATTAAATCGGTTATCCACCAATCAAACTCTTTTTTTACTTCTTTGTATTCATTTAATATTTCATCTTCACTAATGGTTTGCTCGAGAAACTTCTCTTTTTCCCAAACTTTAAGATAAACGATTATCTCACTAAATGCCTGTAAAAGTGACGCGGAAAGTCCGTGTAAGCCATCCTTATATCCTTCTCCTGCAAAATATCTGGATAAAAATTCGCCAATTGGTTTTCTTAGTAAATCCTTCCATATAAATTTATGCTTCTCTCTTATCAAAGTCTCTGCCTGAATCGTAGTGTAGCGATTCATTCTTTCTAAATACTGCTGTATTGAATAATAGTTATGATGGATAATCGCGTTTTCTTCTTTTTCGGGAAAGTCTGAGCCAATTCCCTGAGTCATGGGAACAGAATGTATAACTTCATTCCAGGTAACTCTCCCTTTTTTGAAAAAACGGATATTAAAATCCGGCCACCAGCGCGAATATCTCATCCATTTTCCAAATACAATATTTTTCCTTGGAACCCTAAAATAATCTGCTTTTGATTTTACGGCAACATCTTTAAGTTTAGAAGCTAAAGACTTGGGGAGCTCTTCATCAGCGTCTAGTATTAAAATCCAATCCCCTGATGCTTTAGATATCGCGAAATTTCTTGCAGGTTCAACATAGCCTGTGCGTTTATGGGTATATACCACCGCACCTAACCCTTCAGCAACTTTGGCTGTGTTATCATCGGACTCCATATCGCAAACAATAATTTCATCAGCAAGGCCCCTCACCGATGCAACTGCCCTGGGTAGGTTTTTTTCTTCGTTTAAAGTGTTTATTACAACTGATATTTTTGCCATTTTCACAATTTTACCACGGACGACTCCGGTAAGAAAAAGGTATTGCTATCATTTTGTCCCAACCAGCTTCGCAACCTTGAGTTCTCTCCAATCCCAAACTTCCTGGATAAAATTTACTTTATCAGATGTTTTAATTTCCGCCTCTGGCAAATTATCGTCGCTTCCCACAAAAAGTGTATTTGCCAGATTCCCATCTTTTTGCCAATCAATTTTTCTAAATTCAAACTTGCCAAAATCATATGACTTCCTGGGTGTTCCAATTTTCTCTAAATCAAGCTCCTGGTGATAACGAGCAGGTGAATACTTTCCATAAAAAAGATAAAAAATGTGCGGCTGGGTATGCGGAGTATCAACCACTACTTTCTGATACTTATCAAATACCGCTATAACTGCCGGAACTGTTTCCCTAAAACCTGGCTGCCAACTCCCATTATCCCTAATCGGAACAAGTACTTGAGTTGAATCAAACACATAAAAAGCCGATAAACTGACGTAAAAAACCATGGCAGAAATAAGGATAGCTTTGGATAGGTGCGGCTTTATGGATTTCTTAAATGCGTTTGTTGTGAAATCAATGATTTTAAATACACCGAAACCTGCAAGAATGGAAAACATCGAAAGAAGCACCATGACCCTGCCGGGCTGAAACCAATTCCAAGTAACGACCGCGGGTATTGGGGCAAGTAAAATTAAAACCAATAATTCTTTATATCTTTTGGCTTCCTTTAATATAAAAATTAAGCCTACAAAAATTGGAAGAAATTCAAAAGCAAAAAATACGGAATTGCCGGATACAATTGTTCCCGGTTCAGTCGGCTCTCTCAAAAAAAGGTTTGCAGGAGAAAAGTAAGCAAAGTATCTTCCAATTATGTCCCAGACAAAAAGAAACGCCCGGTAATAAATCGGGCCCTCTTTTGGCCATAAAACAAGGATGTTAGTTGGGCCAAGCCTGGCAAATACCTGACCCGCCAACGCCAAATAGATAAAAGGGGTGGTAAAGACCAAAAGCAAAAATAAGGATATGAATTTCAGCTTTCCTGAAACTTTTTTGAGAAAATCCATTCTTTTGTAGATAAATAAAGCGATAATAAGAGGTACTAAAATCTTGCTTGCGTTATATGAGTACATTGAAACTCCAAGAGGAATGATAGACAAGGCCAAAAGGGTTGGTTTCTTTAGAGAATGCAAAAGAAGAAGAATCCCCAAAAGCACGAAAAATAGTGACCAATTGGCCTCGTGGTAAGTTCTTGAAAATAAAATAGTCCAGGGCTCCACAGCAAAAAATAAGGAAGAGAAAAGCGCGACTTTGTTGTCCCTGAAAAAATACTTTGCAAGAAAAAAAATAAGGATTATAGAAAGAGTTCCTGCAAGCGCCGATGGGAACCTTACCCCAAACTCATTTAGGCCAAAGATTTTAATCGAGGGAATCATAAGATAAGCGGGAATCATTGACTTATATTCGTCAAATGACCTGGTAAAAATCGGGTAAGCAACTTTATATTCGTCTCTGCCCGTTTGCCAAACACTGTATGCGTTATAACCTAAAGCCGCCTCATCCCAATTTAAAGAAGGCGGAGAATTTGAAAGGTTATATAGTCTCAAAAACCCTCCCAGAAGGGTAATAAGAAATAAAAGCCCCCATGTTAATTTATTCATTCGCTTATCCTCACTATCCAAATTTCATCACCCAATAAAACATTTTCTTGCTTGATAGACGATATTTTGGTTATTATTTTGCCACGGGGCACTTCTGTAATTTTTGAAAAATCTTTTTTCTCCCCCACAAATTCTCCCGGTAAACCTATCCACAATTCATTTTTACTCTTTAGAGATTCAGAATATTTAAATGCGCGAAATTCGATGTCTCCGATTTTTAATATTCTATCCTCCCCGTCGATGGGTGCATGAGATATGGTTTTGCCTTGTTGGAAAAATTGAGGGGAGAGGCGACTATAAAACAAATAATAAAATGCCGGGTCGCCCAGCCTATCAGTAATAATAATCTTTTCTTTTCCTAAATCTTCTTTATCTATATAATTCCATATTTTATATTGAGCTACACTTTCTGGATTACCCCACAATAATTTCTGTGTGTTAAGTCGATAAACGAAATCTAAATAGCTTCCTAAAAATAAAAATATAAGGATAATTAAAATTGCCTTCGAAAAAACCTTTGTTCTATTGTCTAAGATGTAACTTAAAGACAATGCATTAAGCCAGACCAGAGGAGGTAAAAGTATGTAGAAAGATTTTTGTCCAAAGACAATAAGGCTCGTTAGTGATGCTATAAATAAAATATAAATTGCCTTAGACCTTTTTCTTAATGCAAGAATTATTCCAAAGAAGATTAAAGGGGCCTCCCAAAAAAATATTTTAGGCAATGCAACCGTATCTATCCTTTCCTTTGATAAAATAGTTTGAGCTTGGAAAGAAGACGTCAGGAGCTCGTAATCAAAAGGCTTGACTAGGTTCTTAAAAAATACTGTTAACCCGTAGTATGCCTTATTAAAAACAAGTCTATTGTAATTAAACTTCTGGGTAATCAGTGGCGAAGAAATAAGTTTCCCGAACGATAAACGCTTGTCTATTTCAAAGGTATAAGATGAGGGTTTTAAATCTTGAACTATCGATTGTCCGACAAGATATGTCCCAAGTCCTGGATAATTTATAAAAATAATCCCTAAGAAAACACATATACTAATAAAAAAATAAAGGGTAATTTTTACTCCTCTTTGCCTGTAAAAATAGTAAATAACAATAACTAAACAGGCTGGAAGAACCCAGAAAGAAGAAAGAATTGAAAGTAAGATAGAAATCAAAAAAGCATGAGTTTTCTTTTTGACAAAAAAATAAAAAGCTGCCATCAAAGTCAAAATAGAAAGCGTCTGACTTAAACTAAAAATATTCATTTGTACGAAAAAAGGAGAAGCCGACAATACCAAGGCCGCTATAAGAGATACCTGTTTTGAAAATAAGAGTCTGGATAACTTGTAGAATACAAATAGTCCCAAAATTCCTGCAACTACTCCCGGAATCCTTACCCCGAAACTTCCCAAACCCAAAAATTTTACCGACATGACCCTTAAGTAAATGGGGATGACTGAAAGATAATTATTATCTCCCCGAAACAGCAAACTTGGTATCTCGCCATTAGTATCTTTGCCCGATTCAATTATGGAAAAGCTTGTGTAGGCTTCTTTTGCTTCATCTAAAGTTACGGGGAAATCTAAATATACTCTGGTCAGTAAAAATAGAATAGTGAACCCCAGAAATATAAAATATTTATTCATCACTCTTTACACGATAAATACTGACAAGGTCATTTTCAAAAACTTTGGCAATCCCGATTTGTCCTTCCTCCAAAGCTATCTTTTGACCTTTTAACCAGTAGATATAAGTTATATTATTTTCCCGGAGAAAATCTCTAACTTCAAATGGATTCGTATCTTCTAAAAATGTTTTTACTTCGTTTTTCCTCTCGCCCCAAGGGTAACCGGTAATATCAAGATTTACTTCATCTTCAAGATATACGCTTTTGCCTGAAAATGCAGAAACATATGCAGTAGATTCGTAAAAATAAAGAGGCCTCGGAGGATTTGCCTCGGCGGCCTTTGCTTTATCCCTATTAAATGGATAAGTAAGAACCACTCCTTGAGGCGCTCTAGCAAGAAAATTTAGTGCTTCGAGTTCCTCATTTGGAACTTTAGCCGGCGGTCTTGCTGGAAGATATTGAGTTAGAGTTGCAAGGCTCGTTGGCAATGTAAAAAGAACAACTA
>Ga0209521_10004312_pt1 | contig 11344 bp, 8 predicted proteins | sample Rifsed19ft4_FD_184016 | JGI IMG/M metagenome (GOLD analysis project Ga0209521, IMG submission 184016) | Soil microbial communities from Rifle, Colorado, USA - sediment 19ft 4 (version 2) | ecosystem: Environmental > Terrestrial > Deep subsurface > Rock core/Sediment | place: Rifle, Colorado... | reverse complement strand
GTTTGCCGAAATTTTACTATTATTTCGGCAAACGCATATAAGGACTTGATATTTTTTAGATTCCCCCCCTTTAGAAAAGGGGGGGAGGGGATTTGAAAGGGGATTTTCGAGTGAAAGGATACGGGATAAAGGATAATGGGACAGGTTTTTAATTATTCCTCAATGCAGCATCTCTATAATGCCCTGTATTTTATCTACTTCTACTTCACTGACTTCTCTGGTCGTCCTGTTCTTTATTTCAATAATCCCCCTGTTTAATCCTTTATCTCCGATTACTATCTGATAAGGGATCCCAAGCAGGTCAGCATCTTTAAACTTTACCCCTGGCCGTTCACCTCTGTCATCCATGACCACTTCAATGTCATCATCTTCAAGACCCTTATATATGACCTCTGCTGTTGACAGGGTCCTTTCAGAGTCCATATTCAAAGGTAGAATAATAACCTTAAATGGTGCAATAGCAGGAGGCCATTTTATTCCATCTTTATCATGATTCTGCTCTATAGCAGCAGCCATAGTCCTTCCTACGCCAATTCCATAACAACCCATAATTATATGTTGTGGTCTCCCTGACTCATCAAGGTATGTTGCACCCATTGCCTCACTGTATTTGGTTCCAAGTTTAAATGTATGTCCAACCTCTATGCCTCTGACAATAACAAGCCTTCCATTCTCACATCTTACACACCCATCCCCTTCTTTAACCTTTCGTATATCAGCAAACTGAGCCGGTGAAAAGTCACGGGACAGGTTTACATTTATTAAATGTATATCCTTTTCATTTCCGCCCACAACAAAATTTACCATCCCTTTTATGGCATGGTCTGCAATAATTTGAATCTTTTTTAAACCTACAGGTCCGGAGAAGCCTGACGGGGCACCTGTAACCTTTTCAACCTCTTCGGGAGATAATAACTGTACATCAGTGGTGTCAAAAAATTTCGCAATCTTAACCTCATTTAATTCATGATCACCCCGCAGCAGTACTGCTGCAACCCTGTCCCCGCCCCTTACAATGAGAGTCTTTACAAGTTGCCCGGGTGTAACCCCGAGAAAGGCCGCCACATCCTCCACACTTTTTTTCCCCGGAGTTATTCTCTTTTCGAGAGGCAACAACTCTCCCCCCCCTCCCATACCCATACCCTCCCCATCGAAGAGCGAGGGCTGTGGTGGGGGCGACGCCTCTGCCTTCTCCATATTCGCCGCATACCCGCAAGTGTCACAGGATACTATTGCCTCTTCACCTGTGTCTGCAAGTACCATAAACTCATGGGAAAAACTCCCCCCGATCAGGCCTGTATCAGCCTCAACAGGTTTAAAGACAAGCCCGCAACGCCTGAAAATGGCCATATACGCATCATACATCTTCTTATATGACAGCTCAGCCCCCTGCTCATCCCTGTCAAAACTATAGGCATCCTTCATTATAAACTCTCTCCCCCGCATCAACCCGAATCGAGGCCTTATCTCATCTCTGAACTTTGTCTGTATCTGGTATAGATTTAATGGTAACTGTCTGTAGGATTTAACCTCCCGTCTTACGATATCTGTTACCACCTCTTCGTGTGTGGGACCAAGACAAAAATCCCTGTCATTCCTGTCTTTCAGCCTAAGAAGCTCCTTTCCATACTTTTCCCATCTTCCTGTCTCCTGCCACAACTCTGCCGGAAGCACCATCGGGAGAAATACCTCCTGGGCGCCAGCCCTGTCCATCTCTTCACGAATTATATTTTCTATCTTTTTTATTACCCGATAGCCTAAAGGGAGGTAATTATATATGCCTGCTGCAAGCCTTCTTATCAGGCCTGCACGCATCATAAGTTTATGACTTATTACCTCTGATTCTCCAGGGTCTTCACGAAGGGTTGGTATTAACAGTTTAGAGAAGTACATTTTTTATTTTGGACTAAATCCTCAACTTCCTTTATTAAGGCCTCAACCAGCTCAGATTCTTTTAGTCTCCTTATAACCTTTCCATCCCGGAACAAGAGACCGCTCTCTTTGCCGCCTGCAATACCTGCATCAGCCTCTTTCCCTTCCCCTATCCCGTTTACCACGCATCCGAGTATAGAGATATTAAGTGGTAATGTTATATGGGAAAGCCTTTTCTCCACCTCTGCTGCAATCTTCTCAATATCTATTTCCATCCTTCCGCATGTGGGACAGGAGATAATATTAACACCACGATGCCTGATATTAAGTGCCTTTAATATCTCATATGCAACCCTTACCTCTTCAACGGGGTCCGTTGTCAGAGAAACCCTTATTGTGTCTCCGATACCCTCAAATAGCAGGAGACCTATCCCTATTGCAGATTTCACTGTTCCGGAGAGAAGAGGCCCTGCCTCAGATACACCCACATGCAGCGGGTAATCAACCTTATCTGAAATAAGCCTGTATGCATTGAGCGTTGTAAATACATCAGATGCCTTAAGGGATATCTTCATGTCATAAAAGTCAAAATCTTCTAATATCCTGATATGTCTCATTGCAGATTCAACCATTGCCTCAGGAGTAGGATGGCCATATTTTTTAAGCAGGTCCTCCTCGAGGGATCCCGCATTGACACCTATCCTTATTGGGATCCCCCTCTCTTCTGCAGCCTTTACAACATGCTCAATTCTCTTCTCATCTCCTATGTTTCCGGGATTGAGTCTCAAGGCATCTGCCCCATTCGCAATGGCCAAAAGCGCAAGCCTGTAGTCAAAGTGAATATCCGCTATTAATGGTATAGATATAGAAGATTTGATTGCCTTCAGCGCCTCTGCAGCTTCTTTGTCCGGTACCGCTGCCCTGACAATCTCACATCCAGCATCTTCAAGCCTCTTAATTTGTACAACAGTAGCATTAATATCCCGTGTGTCAGTATTAGTCATTGACTGAACAACAACAGGCGCACCACCCCCGATTAGTACATTTCCAACCTTTATCTGCCGGGTCTTTCTCCTGTTAATCATTTCTTCTATCTGAACACCCTCAGTATGTCATTGTACGATACAATAATTATCAGTGTAATCAGTAATGCAAATCCAACTGTCTGCGCTACCTCCATTGTCTTTTTGTTCAGGGGGCTCCCCTTGATCTTCTCTATAATCAGAAAGACTATCCAACCACCATCCAGTACAGGCATTGGAAGGAGATTTAATATGCCAAGCTGTAAACTCATAAAGGCCATAAAGGCAATGAGATCAGATATGCCGGACTGTGCTGCCTCACCGGTAAGTTTTGCAATCATTATTGGACCGCCGAGGGTCTCTATTGAGAGCTTCAGAGAAAACAGCCTCTTCAGGACATCAAAAGTCAGTTTTGTTAACTCATACATCCTCCCCAACCCCTGGGTTATCGACTCTATTACTCCAAACTTTTTTACAAGGGTCTTCTGCTGATTTATTATTCCTATAACACCATATCCTGCTGCCTGGTCTTTCATAGGTTTTACAGCAGCAGTGACCTCTTCAGTGTCCCTCTTAACAGTTATTACAATATCCTTATCAACATGAGACCTTATATATGACGAGACCTGATACCAGCTAATGACAGGGTTCCCATCAAGAGATACTATCCTGTCTCCTTCCCTAAACCCTGCCTTCTCTGCAGGGTATCCTTTATTAATCTTCCCTATGACAGGGGGCAAGTCAGGAAGAATCCCTGCATATCCACCCCCGCCAACCTGAGTCTCTTCCCCTCTTGCTAATAAAACCTCCTTAATCTCATTACCACTTTCAATCTCCATCTTTATTCCAAGTTCAGGTTTGGTTGAAATAACTGTGACTACATCTTCCCAGTCTGATACATGTTTATTATCCATCTTCATGATACGATCACCAACCATCACACCCGCATTACTGGCAGGTGAACCATCTTCTACCCAACCCACTATCGGAGGCTCTTCGAGAAATGCCGGCATATTAATACCAATAAAAAACACAAGGGGCATCAAAAGGAAAGAAACTATGATATTCATTAATGGCCCGGCCAATACAACTGTTGCACGATCAGAAACGCTCTTTGAAGAAAATTCATCAGGTGCGTTTGTCGATACATCAGTCATATTCTCCCCTGCCATCTTTACATAACCACCGAGCGGGAGTGCGGAGATAAGATATTCTGTATCCCCTATCTTTTTACCGATTATCTTTGGTCCAAAACCAAGAGAAAACTTGAGAACCCTGATCCCCCTTATCCTTGCAGCAATAAAGTGTCCAAGTTCATGGACAAAGATCAGTATTCCTATACAGATTATGAAAACCAACAGAGTGTACATTTAATGAATCCCCCTTTAGATATAAACATGGTGCATTTAAAACTTTTCATCCAAAAATCCCCACAAAATTTGTATTGTCAGGCAAAATGCCTTACGATTTTCATCATCCTTTGTGAACCTTGTTCATGAATATTTCTATCCATTACCTGCGAGCCTCCCTATTATCATTTCAGCCTCCTGTCTTGCCCAGTTATCTGCATGTAATACATCCTCTATGGTCTCAATACGAAATGCCTTGTGTTTTCCCATAGTTTCTCCGGTAATCCTCTCTATATCAAGGAATCCTATCCTCCCGTGCAAAAATGCCTGCACAGCTATTTCATTAGCAGAATTCAGGACAGCAGGCATTGACCCACCTTCATTAATAGCATCATATGCATAGTAGAGACACGGAAATCTCCTCTTCTCAGGTTCTTCAAATGTAAGGTTCCCGGTTTTTGCAAGGTCAAGTCTCGGCATAACAAGATCCAGCCGTTCCGGATAACTAAGTGCATAGGCGATCGGTACTTTCATATCGGGCATCCCCATCTGTGCAATAACCGAACCATCCCTGAATTCTACCATGGAATGGACGATACTCTGTGGATGGATCAATACCTTTATCTGGTTGACTGATACATCGAACAACCACTTCGCTTCTATTACCTCAAGACCCTTATTCATAAGGGTGGCTGAGTCTATGGTAACCTTTGCACCCATATTCCAGTTTGGATGTCTCAATGCATCTTTTATAGTTGCCTTCTTTCTCTCCCCGGAAGATGTTCTGAGAAATGGCCCTCCTGATGCAGTGAGGATAATCTTATGAACCTCTTCCCATCTCCCCTTCTCCATCACTTGAAATATGGCACTGTGTTCACTATCAACCGGCAAAATCTTTGCCTTTTTCTCATTTGCCTCTCTAACAACTATCTCACCTGCCATGACCATGGTCTCTTTATTCGCAAGCGCTATAGTCTTTCCGGCCTTGACAGCAGCAAGTGTAGGGATAAGTCCTGCTGAACCGGCTATTGCAGATACGACAATACCGGCCTCCGGATGTGTAGAGACCCTGATAAGTCCTTCCACTCCTGAGAGTATATCTACGTCAAGTGTCTTACACTTCTCTTTAAGTACTGAGGCGTGTTTTTCATTTGTTAAAGACACTACTGATGGTTTATAACGTCTTATCTGTTGCTCTAACCTGTCTATATTCTCGCACGCTGAGAGGCCAACGACCTTGAATCTTTCAGGAAACCGGGATATCACATCCAGTGTGCTGCACCCTATAGAACCGGTGGAACCTAATATCGATATATTCTTAATCATACAGGCAAAAATGTTATTTCAGGTACGAAATATCTAATATAATAATAAAAAACCGGTATTGTAAATATAATGCTGTCAATCCTGTCCAGCATCCCGCCATGGGCCGGAAGGAGGCTGCCAGAGTCCTTGACCCCGGCACTTCTCTTCAGCATTGACTCTGTCAGATCCCCAAGCTGACTTATCACACCGAATATCAGACCTATCAGTATAGTATTGTTTATTGTAAGTTCTCTTAAGAACAACCACCTCGCTAAAAAGGCAAACCCTATACACGAAATAACGCCGCCAATTGCACCCTCTACAGTCTTGCCGGGGCTGATAACAGGGGAGAGTTTGTGCCTGCCAAAGAGTTTTCCAAAATAGTATGCACCTGTATCTACACCCCATGTTGCAATAAGGATAAAGAAAATAAGGTTCTCTCCGTTTAATTGATTTCGTAAAGGGATCAAATGTCCTAATGTCCATGAAATATAGAATACACCAAACAATATTACTGAAACTCCAGGGAGGGTATCTTTAGGGTTCGCTTTAAGAAACAGGAAACCAATCAGTGATATTAATACCACCATGCTCAAGACCGCCTCTCTTGCCACAATGGAATTAAAATCTTTATCAAAGGTAAGGAGGGTCAGAAAACCAAGGAAAAAACCCAGAATTGTGTATTTATTAAACTCCCTGTAATAGAATCTATAGTATTCATATTGTCCTATAAAGACCACAATAACCACAAATAAAAAGAAAAAGAGAGGGGGTAGATACCTGACAAGGAGGTAAAGAAAAGGGATAAGTGCGATAGCGGTTACAACCCTCTTTCCTCCCATCAGTTTGTCCTTGTGATCTGCTCCTCTATCATGCCAAATCTCCTTTCCCTGTGCTGATAGTCGAGGATAGCAAGAAGCAGGTCATGCCTCCTGAAGTCCGGCCAGAGGGTCTTGGTAAAATATAACTCTGCATAGGCTATCTGCCATAAAAGAAAATTGCTGATACGTGTTTCACCACTGGTCCTTATCATCAGGTCAGGGTCTGGCAGGCCCTTTGTATATAAATAGTTTGAAAATAATTTACTGTCTATATTTTCAGGTTTTATAGCGCCATTCGTAATATCATTCATGATACGCAATATTGCATCAATTATCTCAGTCCGTCCACCATAACTCAATGCTATATTTAATATCATAGATGTATTATGCTCTGTCTTCTTTTCTACCTTCTCTATCCATTTTTTTACTGAGCCCGGAAGTTTATCAGTCTGCCCTATTGTCATAAACCGTATATTGTTATCCATCAGTGTCTTTAATTCCCTTTGAAGATATTCCTCAAGGAACATCATAAGGGCTTTAACCTCCAATTCAGGCCTCTTCCAGTTCTCTGCTGAAAAGGCATAAATTGTCAACACCTCTATCCCTACCTCACGGCAGAATGTAACTATTTCTCTGACTGATTTTATCCCTTCTCTGTGACCTGCTATCCTCGGAAGCCCTCTCATCCTTGCCCACCTGCCGTTTCCGTCCATGATTATTGCAATATGTCCCGGCATGTGGCCCTTGTCCATCAGTTCAAGAAGCTCTTCATCAGACAGATGGTCTAAATCTATGTTCTCTTCCTTTTCACTTAGCATCATAAATATAATGAAAAAATTGCCGTTTTCTTAAGGTTGTAAAGATTATTAAATAATATTATCTTGCCATTGGAAAGTCAAATACTTTAGAAGATTAGAATAGAAGATTAGAAGATTAGTAACTGTAAGGTAAGGTTTAAAATCTACTGCTGTGTGACTAAGCTCTCTACATGATCTCCTTCCATATAATTTTTTACTACATGACGGAAGGCATCAACAACCTCCGGATCAAACTGGGTACCGGAAAACTTCTCTATCTCTTCCAATGCCTGCCAGGGAAGTTTACCCTTACGGTATGGCCTGTCTGTAATTATGGCATCATAAGTATCTGCTACTGCGATTATCCTCGCACCTAATGGCATATCCACCTTCTTCCCCTTCTCACTACCCTGCTTATCAAAGTATTCGTGATGGGCAAGGATAATAGGTACAGCCTCACTCAATACATTTCCAACTTTAGATAATATTTTAGCCCCCTTTTCAGGGTGTTTACTCATCGCATCCTTCTCGTCTTTTGTAAGGGTAGCGGCCTTTTTTATCAGGTCCATACTGACCTCAATCTTACCAACATCGTGTAATAGCCCGGCAACTCTGACATTCTCACACTCTTCCCTTGAAAGGCCCATAGCAATGGAGATATCCATTCCTATATCTGCCACTCTGACAGAATGCCCCTTTGTATACTTGTCCACTGACTCTATGTATTTCACAAGGATCTCTATAACACCAACATAAGACTGTCTGAGATTCTGATACTGGTCCTCTTTCTCTTCATATAATCTCCCTACTACATAGCTTGAGAGCACAAGGAAACCTCCCCATATTACAAGTTGAAAATATAAATCAAAAGTCCCTTGCATATTAATGATAAATGTACCTGGAGATATCAGTACCCTTAAGGCCACTAAAGCAATGGTCATGGTTGAGGTAAGGACTGCCCCTCTCTTACCTATATAATATCCGGCAACAAGCACCGGCAGAAAATAGAAGTAGAGAAAGGCCATCTTGTTTACGATGAATATATCTATAAACAGAAGGATAAGGACAATTGTAGATACGAGGATTGTTTCAAAATACCTCTGCATAAGTTCCTTTAATGTCTTCATTCCCTGCCCCTCCTTTGAAACTCCATCTCTATGATTGCAATTTTATTTATTTTCTGTATACTCATCGGTTATGTATCTTCGGTTTTATTTAATCAATTAATTAAGAAAGGCAAATAGGGGGATATGAGTAATATGGATGACCTGAGGGGACATGAAACATGGCGTATCTTCAGGATAATGAGCGAGTTTGTTGAGGGATTTGAGGAGCTTAGCACAATTAAACGCGGGGTATCCATATTCGGAAGTGCCCGTCTATCGAGTAACAGTTTTTACTATAAAAAGGTAATGGAGGTAGCTGAACTTCTGTCTAAAAAGGGCTTCTCAATAATAACAGGGGGTGGGCCGGGGATTATGGAGGCCGGAAACAGGGGGGCAAAAAAGGGAAAGGGCCTTTCTGTAGGATTAAACATAGAGATTCCAAAAGAGCAGTACTCAAATAAATATCAGGATAAAAGATTGGATTTCAGATACTTCTTTGCGAGAAAGGTGATGTTTGTAAAATATTCCGTAGGTTATGTAATAACCCCTGGTGGATTTGGAACAATGGATGAATTATTTGAAGCCCTGACCCTGATGCAGACAGGAAAGATAAGACGATTTCCAATTATTATGTTCGGCAAGGATTACTGGAATGGCCTTATTCAATGGATGAAAGACACATTAATACATGCCGGAACTATAAGCAAAGAAGACTTAAACCTCTTCACTATTACAGATGACCCGGAAGAGGTTCTCAGGGTTATAGAAGAAAGTTATGAAAAACAACATGCCCCTGTAAAGGGTAACCGCAGGAAAAAGGATTGACACTTAATTGTCAAGCCACTATCTCATCGAATATCCCCCTCACTTTTTCCCTCATGGATTCAAATTCCTTCAGGAGCCTTCTTTGACCTGTGACTTGTTTTGTGTCTTTGTATCCCATCCTCTTAGCAAGAGATGTCAGTTTCTCAGGCGATTTTGGCAGAAGAGGTGATGGCATGTTATGGACTATCCTGAGCCTGCTCTCAAGCGTCCTGAGAAAGATATATGACTTCTTCAATACTGAATATTTGTCTTTTTTTAACAAACCCTCCTTACAAAGAGCCTCCAAAGATAAAAGTGTATTCGGCACCCTTATACCTGCGTATTTTGAACCGTGCAATAATTTAAGGTACTGGACTATAAACTCTATATCAACTATCCCTCCTCTTCCAACCTTTATATCATAATAGCTGCTGTCCTCTTTACTTACTTCTGCTTCCATACGTTGACGCATACCCCTTATAGAACCTGCCAAATTAACCAGCGCAGGTTTTTTATATAACAGGTTATGATTAAGTTCGATAAACTCATGTCCAAGTGACTCATCCCCTGCAACCACACGGGCCCTTGTAAGGGATTGAAGCTCCCATATATCAACATGCTCTTTTATATAAGATCTAAACGCGTCGATAGACTGGCAGAGCGGCCCTTTTGAACCTGAGGGTCTAAGCCTTACATCCACCCTGAAAACTGTACCTTCCCTTGTTATTGATGTCAGGGCTGAAATGATCTTGCTTGATAGATGAGAAAAATATTCATGGTTTGAGATTGAATGTTTACCATCCGTCTCACCTTCACCTGAATACAAAAAGACTATGTCAAGGTCTGATCCATAGGTTATCTCCTCTCCACCGAGTTTGCCCATACCAATCACACAGAATCTTGCCCTGACATTCTTTCTATCTGCGCTGCATACAGGCTCTCCATAAATATTTCTGATCTCCTTCTCTGCCATCTTCAAGGCGCCTGCAACAGATACGTCTGCAAGTGCAGAGATATATTTTGATGCCTCAACTGTATCCACATAGCCCATTATATCGAGATAGCCTATACGGAGTTCTTCTGTATATTTAAACTTCCGCAATGTATCAAGCCGTTCCACATATGTCCCGCACTGCTCTACAACTGAGAATAATTCTCTTTGTAATTTCTCCCTTGTCTTCTTCTCAAGTAATTCATCCGGGTCAAGGAACAGGTCTACTATCTCAGGATGCCTTATCACTGTCTTAGAAAGATATTCACTGCCGCTGAAGAGCCTTATAACAGATTCTATGGCCTGGGGATTATCTTCAAAAAATGAATAGAGTGTCTCCCGCGCACCTACTGATGATATCAGTGCCTCAAGATTATTCAGGGCATGGTCTGGATCAGATGATGATGTTATTTGCCGGAAAAAGCCCGGGAATATACGCAGAAATATCTGACGGCTTCTCGGGGTCTGGTGACTGAACGGAGCCCCATCTCTTAACAGTATCACATTCCTGTATCCTTTGTGAGGGTCTTTAAAGTGATATTTTGAAAGGATGAGTACAGCCTCATCCTCTGCTAAAACATCACCAACAATAATTTCAGCATCACTTGCCTTCTCTCTTTCCGCTTCCTCTCCCTTTTCTCTGAATAGATCATCATATATCTTTCTCACAGATTGTGTATAATAATCATAATCTTTCTGCAACTGTTCATGTGCCATGTATCTGTCTCTATCCTTATACCCCACCCTTTTCGCAAGTGTTGTAAGTTCTCTGAGGTCTGTTGGCATAACATGTGTCTGACGTTCCCCTACGATCTGTATCATATGTTCAATACGTCGTAACAACTGATATGCCTTTGAAAGGATCCCTTCTTCTTCATATGATATGAATCCCTTCTGTGCAAGCCTGTGCAAGGCACGCAAGGCATTCCTCTCCCTGATCCAGGGCTCTTTACCGCCGTATAGCAACTGCAAGGCCTGGATAAAGAACTCTATCTCGCGTATTCCGCCGTAGCCGAGCTTTACATCCTTTATATCCCTCCCCTTGACTTCTAAATTCTGATTTATCTTTGTCTTCATCCCCCTGATTTCGTTTATAGCTGTAAAGTCAAGATATTTTCTGTATACAAAGGGTTGTATCATTGTTAGGAAAGCCCTGCCGAGCAACTCATCACCTGCAACAGGCCTTGCCTTGAGTAAAGCAGCCCTCTCCCATGTCTTTCCCCATGACTCATAATAGACCTCATAACTTCTCAGGGAACATGCAAGATCACCCCTCG
>Ga0209521_10004309_pt1 | contig 11345 bp, 19 predicted proteins | sample Rifsed19ft4_FD_184016 | JGI IMG/M metagenome (GOLD analysis project Ga0209521, IMG submission 184016) | Soil microbial communities from Rifle, Colorado, USA - sediment 19ft 4 (version 2) | ecosystem: Environmental > Terrestrial > Deep subsurface > Rock core/Sediment | place: Rifle, Colorado... | reverse complement strand
ACTCAAAAACCGGAAGAAGCTGGAAGAGGAGAAGATGAGGGCGGAGATCGATATGTTGAAAGCCCAGATCGATGTCCTCAAGGCGGAAGCCGAAAAGTTAAGGAGGAAGCGATGAGCCAGATCAAAGTTACGGAGAAGCAGATCGACGAGATCATGGAGAAGACGGATTTCCAGGTCGAGATGATGGGTGACAAGACAACGGTGGTCATGGCCACCTTGCCCAATGGCTTCGTCATCGTGGAGTCTTCTTCTTGCGTCGATCCGGCGAACTATAATCACGATCTCGGAGTGAAACTCTGTAAAGAGCGAATCCGGGATCGCCTTTGGATGCTCGAAGGCTACCTGCTTCAAAGCATGGTCGCCGCAAAGAACGCCATGATCGACAACGTGAGGTTGGCGAATCCATGACGTTCGAGGAGCAACGACGACGCTATGAAAACGATCCTCTCTTCCATGCTTACGTCGAGATTCTTTACTCGATGCTCATGGAGGGGAGGATCACCGTTGGAGAACTAAGGGATGCAGTCACATTCGCCGGACTTAAATTTGAGATGGAGCGAGTGAGACCGCTCTTTGATCCAAATAATTTCTTTCCGGGAGGGGTTTATGGAAGCGGAGGTTTTAGGGAGGATCGACATTGTGGTGATGAAAAACGGGAAAGCACCGATGAAGGTCGAGGGCCTGGACGAATGGCAACTCTTGAACGTCCTCTCCTCGCAGATCAACCACATCAATGCGAGGATGGCGGAAAAGCCGATGAAGCTCGACGAGATGACGAAAGGGAAACTCTATAACGCCCTGAAACAAATCTTCGGGACGGAAGACGGTTTTCCGATCATCAATGCTCTTTCCTGGTGTTTGAACCGGGTCGCCGCTCGCATGGCCCGTGACAAGCAGAAAAAAGAGCCGATCATCCTCTCTCCCGACGCCTGGGGCGGCCCTTTCATGTAGGAGGAGGAGAAGATGTTAGACGTTGTGATCCGCAGTTTGAATGACGCCTTTGGAATGGGCGTCTGGATTATTGACCGGGATGATGCTAACCATGTTGTTCGGGTGCTTCGACCGGTAGAATTTAAGTGGCAGGAATATGTTCAAGGTCATTTGCTTCCCGAACCGACCATCGCCGGTCGGACTCAGGAAGTGGAGATGATCTTCGAGAAATTCGTTGAGCAAGTTAAAGAAGCGGGTTATGGACGGGATAAACTTTCCGTTGAGAGCGGGGAATTGAAGGCTACAAAAGAACACCTGACAGACATGAAGAGGCTGGTCTTTGACCCTCCGAAGCACTTCGCTCCGATGGTAATCGGAAATGCCACATCCGGCATCTCTATGCTCGCTGGTCTTAGGGGATCGGATGAAGTGGTCGTTAAGGCCAGCCGGGTAAGAACGGCGGCCAGATCGTGCGGAACCGCCGCAGAAATCTTGAAAGAAATTTTCCCGGAACTCTTTCCTCCGGGATGGAAGGATATGCGTGAGACCTATTAAGAACGTCACCGAGCGTCATTTGGAAGCCTACCGGCTCTGGCGGATTCACCAGAACCTCGCCAAGGTTGCCGACGAACTGGGTGTCCATTATGACACTGTGGCAAACTGGTCATCCTTTTTTGAATGGAAAAGAAAACTTGCCGAAGACATCGCAAACGGAGACGGGAATACGATGGCCATCGTCGCCGGTTTCCGAAAAAATGCGATTGCCGTTACTGACCTCATTCAGGGCTGGACTATAAGACTCGCCAAGATGCACCAAATCATTATCGAGGAAGAGCGAGACTTCAACGAGGAAGAAAAGTTACTGCGTGAAAGATATATCTCTGCGATCAAGACCTTTGATCCGAAGGCAATGCAGAACCTACTCGCTTATCTCAAGGCGAGTTATCAATTCGATTTGGGAACCGGCGGAGGTAGCGAGGATGATCGGCCCCCAGATCGACCCGGAGGAGAGGCCCGGATTCACTTTAGAGGCCCAACGCTTGTGATGTTTGGCCCAGGTAAGGGAGGAGAGAATGGTAAAGAAAAGCTTTTTCAACTCCAAGGGACGGGATCGAAATCGAGGACGAGACTTATCGGATATAGGCCCGTCGATCAAGACGGCCTGCGAGATGGTAGGGGGAGCGGGATCGACGGCGAGCCAACTGGCGGCGGAAATGGGGAAGACCTTGATCGACAAGACCCCGCCGGAACCGGTCTCGATAGAGTTGCGGATTCTCCGTGGGCATGACCCACAATTTAGGATCGTGATTGAGGGTAAGCCATGAAACGAGCATTCAGTGTTTTTTACAGCGAGAAAGATGGCGAACTCCACTCGGTCGAAATGGCCGAACACTTCCGACGATCCACTCCGCTTCTCCGGGCAGATGTCCTCCTCGATGCGATCAATAATTTGATCGAGGTCTATAATAAAACATTGAAGGAGGACTCCCATGCCAAAGTCAGCAGAAAAGAAAGTAGCGGCGAGGGGCGGAGCCGTTCGGTGACGTTATGAAAATATCATATCTTGCGGGATTTTTCGATGGAGAAGGATCGATAATAATCTCAAGATGTAAAAGAAAAAATCGCCCTACGGTTAGGTATGATTTTTGGATAAGCATTTCCCAAAAGCGAAGAGAAGTATTAGATCAAATTAAAAAGGAATTTGGTGGTAGAGTTCATCCAGACGGAAATGGAGGTTTTACTTGGAGATTAGATGCCAACCGGGCAAAAGACATACTTGAAGAAATGATTCCTATTTTAATAGTAAAAAAGAGAGAAGCCAAGATCGGTATAAAATTTCAAATGGCAAAAGGTTTTATAAGGCCAGGATCAAATCAATTCTCAAAGAAAGAATTTCCGAAAAAGGCAATCTCTTTAAGAGAAGAATATCGTCAAGAATTATTAAAAGAAAGGAGAACTTAAGATGCCTAAATCCGCAGAACGAAAAGTTGCTTCTCGTGGAGGTTCTTTGCGTTACCGAATGGCCCATCCAGAGGGCAGGCCAGACCTTAACATCCCCGTAACGGTCACAAAGAAAGCGGGGCCTCGTGGCGGCAAAACGGTCGCCATGGTCACTGAGCCCAAAAAAAGGAAGGGTTCATGGAAAAAACCTTATGAAGAAAGCGGATCTTGCCCAGGAGCCTTTCCCCACGAATTCGGGGGCGGCCATGACCGGGCTCACCGGAAAGGAAAAATTTGATGAGAGATTGGCTCAAGAGGTTTTGGAAAAAACATATTTGCGATGACTTCCCTTACGCCGATCAATGTTTCGATTGCAATCGAATGAATTGCGAGGAATGCCGTGTTAAACAGAAGGCAACGTGAAGCAATGAAGCATCCCAATGTTCTGGGAGCCGGAGCGGAGAAACGAAGAAAACTCCGTTCGAGCGAACGTGGGAATGTCATCGCCGCAGAGTTTGAGCGGGGCACGCTTCATTCCGGGTCTGGTAAAGTAGTAAAGAATCCTGCTATGATGAGGGCGATCATTTATTCTGAGACTCACCCGAAAGGGAAAGATCATCCACATTCAGTAAAGCGAAAATACAAAGGAGACAAACATGGCTAAGTATGGTTCAACAAGTCTTATCAGCAAAATGGAAGAGGCGGCAGGCATAGAACCAACGTCTGCTCCTCCTCCCAACGAAGGGAAGACTTCGCCTGCGGCTCCCGTAGGAATGGAACGCTCCTATAAAGGGCCTTATGCAAAAGGCGAATTCATCAAATCCGGGGAAAAGGCAAGGCAATGGGAAGGCCCGAAGCCCTGGCGAAAATAAATAATCTTTGAGACAACAAGAAAGAATAGGGTAATCAAAAATCTCCGGTGGCCACCGGAGAAGCCCACGTTTTCAAAAAAACCCGATACCTGTGCACGGGCTGGTATCGGGTTTTTTTGTGGGCGAAATGGAGAACAATGGAAAACGAGCAATACTATCGAGTCGAGCCTACCGTTGATTACGGTGTGAAATACGATTACTCGGATGTCCCGACGATCTATAACTTCTCGCAGGATAGCGAGAGCATCATGCGGGGCCTCATGGGGCCTTTTGGCTCTGGCAAATCATCCGGGGCCGTGATGGAGATCGTGAAACGATCCCAGTTACAGGCTCCCGGTCGGGATGGCGTCAGGAGAACCAGGTGGGCGGCTGTCCGAAATACGAACCGAGACCTCGACGATACAACTCTCGTGACCTGGTTTCATTGGATCAAGGAAGGCCAATTCGGTTTCTTCGAGAAGACTCCCCGAAACTTCATCCTTCAACTTAAATGTGAAGACGGGTCTTATGCGGAAGCGGAAATTCTTTTCCGACCTCTCGATAAACCCGATGACGTTGACAACCTCATGTCTCTTGAACTCACGGGGTGTTGGTTCAACGAAGTGCGTTACATTCCGAAATTGATCTGGGATACGATGATCGGTCGAATCGGTCGTTATCCTGCGATGAAAGATGGCGGCCCCACATGGGCCGGAATCATCGGTGATACCAACCCGCCTGATACCGACCATTGGTTTTACACCCTCTTTGAGGATGACAAACCGAGGCGTTGCTCAGAATGCACTAATCCCGACGGCGGCTTCGTCATGTTCGTTCGAGACGATCCGAGAGATTATAGCAAACCTCTTTATTGCCCGAAATGCGGTCGCAAGGAAGAGGAAGGAATCCCGATGACGGCGATCTACAAACAGCCGTCCGGCAGGAGTCAGGAGGCGGAGAACCTTCGCAATCTACCACGGGGTTATTATTCAAACCTCATGGTGGGAAAGGATCAAGGATGGATCACCGTTTATGTCGATGGAAAGTATGGGTATGTGAGAGACGGAAAGCCTGTCTATATGAACTGGACGGATACTTTTCATCTTGCCCCAAAAGACTTAGAGCCTCACAGGAGTTACCCCTTGATATGCGGTTACGACTGCACGGGAAGAAACCAGGCATGGACGGTAAACCAATGGCTTCCAAACGGCAGGTTCCACACCTATGACGAAGTTTTCAGGGAGGATACCGATGTCAGAACGTTCTTATCCGAAAATGTTAAGCCATTCATGCAATCCAAATATGCAGGGTTGCCCCTTCGAGTCATTGGAGACCCGGCTGGTAAAACACGATCTGATACCGACTCAAGCAACGCCCTCAAGGAAGCCAAACTCCAAAAAATTATCATTCATCCCGCCTACTCTAACACCTGGGATTCTCGCTACGGTGCTGTCAACCGACTTCTTATCGGATCGCCTATCGATGGCAAGGGCCGTTACCAACTCAATCCACGGTGTAAAATTTTGCATAAAGGGTTCCTCGGAGAATACAGGCTTGCTCGTGTTCAAGTCACCGGGCAAGAGCGATATAAAGATCAGCCAGAAAAAAACAAAGCCTCTCATCTCCACGACTCTCTCCAATATGCGGCGATGGGAACTGAACGTGGATTAGAGGAATTCGGTAGAAGCTCACGACCAGCGAGATCGCAACCGCCGCCTCCGTCTATGGGGGCTTTCACTTAAAGGAGATTGCCATGGGACTCATTCAAATGAAGTCGAACACACAGATGGTCAAGGAAGAAGAAAAGGCCATCCAGGACTTGATCTCTTTTGAGGAAGAGAAGAAGATCACCCGGATCACTGATAATCTCTCCGCCTATCTCCGCCGGGCCTGGGAGGACGCCAAGAAAGAAAAACGGGATGTGGAAAATCAAATCCTCGATAACATGAGAGCGATCAAAGGAGAATATAGCTTAAAGAAATTGGCAGAGATCAATACTCTTGGCGGCTCCACGATCTATATGATGCTCACCGAAACGAAGACCAGGCATTGTGAAGCCTGGGTGAAAGATATTCTTTTCCAACCGAACAACATCCCATGGGACATCGAGCCGACTCCCCTCCCAGACCTTCCCGGAGACCTTGAGAATACGATCATCGAAAACTTCATGTCTCAGACCGTCGATGCTGTCATCACCATGGCCATGCAGACCGGGGCTCCGGTGGATCAAAATCTTCTGAGCCAGAGGTTAAAGGCGGCCATTCCTGAAATCAAGGCAGGAGCTTTATACGCCGTCAAGAAATACGCCAAAGAGAAAGCGGAAGAGATGAGAGACAAGATGAACGACCAACTTGTCGAAGGTGGCTGGTATGACACCATCGATGAGATCATCCCGGACGCTATCTGCAAAACTGGCATCCTGAAAGGCCCGACGCTCAGGATAGAGAATCAAAGAAAGGTTGATATTGACGATGCTGGCAATGCAGAACTTTCAGTCGAAGAAGTAAAAATTCCGACCTACGAACGGAGACCTCCTCTTGATATTTATCCGGGGCCTGGGGCGACCGGCTTCGACAATGCCTACCTCTTCGATAAACTTGCTTATAGTCCTTATCAAATCCAGGGATTCATTGGATTGCCTGGCTTTAAAGAGCCAGAGATCAGGGCCGTTCTTAAAGAATGTGAGGGCGGAGCCCTAAGAGAATGGACGAGCATCGAGACTGAGCGGGCAGAGGTAGAGGAAAAACCCGTCGAGATGATCCGTGATTGGGAAGAGGTTGACGTGCTCGAATTCTGGGGGCCGGTGCAAGGTAAGACCCTTCACGAATGGGATGCAGACCTCAAGAAAAAGGCTCCTGACGCCGATAAATTTTATCAGATCAATGCCTTCCTCTGCGGAAACCACGTTATCAAAGCGATCCTCAATCCAGACCCGATGGGAAAGAAGCCTTATTCAAAGGTTTCTTTCATCGAGAAATCCGGTTCCTTCTGGGGCGTGGGACTCCCAGAAGTGATCGCAGATATTCAAGCGGCCTGCAATGCCTGTGCCCGTGCTCTCGTGAATAATGTCGGCATGGCTTCCGGCCCGCAGGTTGTCATCAATGAAGAGATGCTGGCCGACTTCGAGAAAGGTGAATTCGTTCCATGGAAGAGATGGTGGGTGAACGATGGAGATGCCTCGACTCCTGGGAAGAAAGCGATTGACTTCTACCAACCGACCTTGATCGCCCAACAACTCATCTCGGTCTTTGAATTTTTTATGAAGCAAGCCGACGAATCGAGCGGCGTTCCGGCTTATGCCCACGGAGATGTCCAGGTAGGCGGAGCCGGGAATACGGCTTCCGGCCTTTCGATGTTGATGACACAAGCCGCCAGGGGGATTAAGCTCTTCATTAAAAATATCGACCGCAAGACCATCGAGGATTCGATCCGGCGGCAATACTATTGGAACATGGAGCGGAAGAAATTCGCAGGTCTCGTCGGAGACCAAAAGATCGTGGCGAAAGGCTCCGTCTCGTTGATCGCCAAAGAACAGCAAGCCAACCGGATGACCGAGCTTCTTTCAATTACTACTCAAACTCAAACGCTCAAACCGGAAGAGACGAGAAACCTGGTTAAGAAAGTTTTCAGGGCTCACGAGATCGATCCAAGGGAAATTTTGGAGGACTCTCCAATTCCTCTCAGCTTGATGATGAACTATCAACCGAATGCGACCCCAAGCCTGGCGAAACCTGCAACCCTTAACGCCGCAGGCGAACCGGCCCAGGGCACAGATTTCCAAACAGTCTTAGGACGTGGAGGCCCGGCTTCGAGTCCGGCTCCTCCCGCCAGATGAAAGGAGGGACGAAAAATGGGTGCAAGAATTCTGAATGGAGTAGAGGCGACCGGGCCTGGGCCAGCACATCGAAGCGGGGCGGCCAATCATACCGTCATGGTTTGGTTTAGCAATACCGGCGGATCGGTGACGGTTTTGAAATTCACGGTCGAAGGCCGAATTCGTGGCGATGGCGTTCCCGATGTATGGGTAACGTTGGTTGCCGAGCATACCTTCTCCGCCGGAGAATTGACGGCGAAGTGTGCTTATGAAACGGTAGCGGGGAAGCCGGTCGATGATGTCCGGGTGAACATCACAACCCTGACAGAGACCGGAACCACAAAGGTCTATGCAGAATACAAAAGCGAGCTTAATTAACTCGCAGAGAGAGGGAGAATCTTATGGCAACAACACCTTCAATGATTCAGATCACGGAGGACGCATTGAGGGCCATGGCGAATCTCAATGCGGCGAGGGAACCAAACTGGTTGGAGATTAAGAAGTGGCTCCAACAAACGAAAGAGACTTTAAAAAGTATGGCGGCCTTTGCGGTCGATGTCCCGGCGGATAAACGGGCATTTTTTTCCGGCCTCGCCTGGGCCTTAAATGATCTCTCGATCTATTCAGAATTTCCCAAAGAGGCCATGGAGAAAATAAAAGTGGCCAAAGAGAGAACCGAAAAGAAATTGGAGGGAGTTGGTTGATGACTCCCACCGAACTCACTTAGAGGAGGTAAGGAAAAATGCCGAAATGGGTTAACGAGGGCGAAACAAGAACGCTCCAAATACTGTTCGGAAGTCAGGCGGTTGATCCCAATGTCTATCTTGGCCTCTATACAAATACCACGGAACCTCTCGAAGGAGACAATCTCGCTTCGATCAGCGAGCCCTCCGGGTTCGGGTATGCCCGCAAGACATTGGCCAGGGGAAGTTGGGTGATTACTGATGACCATGCCGACTTTGCTCAACAGATTTTAACCTGCGTGGGCGGAGCCTGGGGAAATGTCTATGGCTATTTCATTGCGACCTCTATCGACGGATCGGGGAAACTCCTTTGTGTGGAGCATTTCAGCAATGGGCCATACAATGTCCAGGACGGCGGATCGGTCAAAGTAACACCGAAGATCACCTGTGCATAACCTTACACTCTGTAACGATGTAAAGTTAAGAGCACAAATAGACTCATTTTGTCAAGTTAAGGAGGTCTGCCATGGCTGAACAAAGAGTCGGGATCGTCACGGGTTCCGGCGATTATGTTCGATCCCGTGATAGTGAAGAATCTCCCGGAGGAGCCGCATCGAAGGTTCAACTCTTTGACTACGCTTCTCGGCACGTCTCGAACGCTTTTTATAATACACCGAATCGATCCGGCGTTGCGGCGGCGGACAGCGTGGATTTATCCGCCCTCTCCTCGACGGCCATCACGGTCGGAGACAAATCGGTCTTGGTCATTGCCGTGGATTTTAATACCTTGGGGGCGAACTGCATCATTGTCCCTGTCTATTACGACAATAACGCTTCCCCGGCGATCATGGGGATCGGAGAAGAGTTGGTTTTTCAGGCGAGCACGCTTCGGAGAACGGCGGCAGGGAATTATCTTCCTCCGATCAAAATGATCGATGTCTTCGGAGCAACCAATATCCGATTGGCAGTCAAATACCTTTCGGGTGGCACAATCAATATCTACGGAGAGGTTCTATGATAAGAAGAAAACTCATGGCTATTTTTAGGAGATGGGGCCAGGTTCACGGGAAGAGTCTGGTCGTTGACTTTAGTTACGAGACTTCGGTGGCATGAAACTAAAATTCGGACTCCGATTAAGGGTTTGGGTTCACTATCCGAACGGGAAAAAGAAGAAGATCATAGACCGGCGATCCCGCTCCTATGTTTCGGCCTTTATAACTAATGTTCGTGGGAGTTGGAGCAATACTCCCCAAACGATCAAAGATACCGGCGGAACGAATAGGTCTTATTACGGGAATAACCAATTAAATGCTGGTTTGGGAGATACAACCTATGGGATCGTGATCGGAAATGGATTTTCTGATGTTATCCCTGCGGACTATGCACTTGCCAATAAATATACCAGTGGGGTTGGATCGGGCCAGATGACTTATTCAAAGCAAAATTGGACGCCCTTCAATACTGGAATTTCCAACAAACGGTCTTTTGAGCTTTATCGATATTTTGGCAATTCCTATTCCTTCCCGCAGGTCGTTCGTGAATGCGGAATCTACGTGAAACAAGCGGGGGCGAGTATTTATTATTGTTTTGTAAGAGACCTTCTCGGAGCGATTGAAATTCCTCCGAATGGAGGCATCTCGATAAATTATACACCTGAGATCACGATATGAATTTTACAGTTGAAGTGAAAGGATATTTGGGCGAGAAAGGGGGAAAGCGAAAGAGACTTGTCTTTAGGAAGAGACATGATCCTGCCGTTGAGAATTTTATGAAATGGTTATATACGGCCATGTTTCTCAATGGGTCGGAATCTCTTGCTATGATAGACATTACCGGAACCTCTCGTGCGATCACCTGGGCTTCGACTACGAGATGTCAGGTGGATGGCCCGGCGGGAAATACGAATTATGGTATTGTCGCCGGAACAGGAACAAATGCAGTTACGATGACCGATTATGCCCTGCAAACCCTGATCGCTCACGGCACGGGAGCAGGACAGTTATCTTACGGAGCGGTGACTTTTACTGGGCCAACGACATCGGGTAAGACGAGATATTTTGAATTCCAGCGAGCCCTAACAAATAACTCCGGGGGAACGATCACGGTGAACGAAATCGGCGTTTATGTCTATCCAACGAGCACGGCTTATTACTATATGTATCTCAGGGATGTTCTTGGTTCGGGCGTCGTAGTTAATAACGGCCAGGTTCTCACCATCAAATACAGGGTGTCGGTGACAGCATGAGGCGATGGCGATTCATCAAAGAGAAGATAAAGGAAAGACTTCCGACTTATCTTGGAGAGACGATGGCGGTCTTTTTCGGAGAAGGAAGAGAGCCTTATTCGCCGAGGCCAAAAGTCGATTTGGTCGGACAGGATGTAACGACTGGGGATCGGAATAAAACAGTTTCGCCTTCAATCACCTATACAACAGGTGTGGCATAGGAGAGGTTATGGAACTTTCGGTTGCTCTTACCTCTGAGATTTTCAAATATGATCCAGTGGCGAAGAAGATTAAGGAAAAGATTTATCGAAACAACCTTGATCCTCTTATGGCCTATTTCATCGATCACTGGTATGGAAAGCATTCAAACACGAGTCCAAATATCTACGATACCGGAGGAACGAGCAGGGCGGTCACGCCGGGCAGTTATGGGTATAGCAATGCGACGGGAGATTTATATCAAGGTATCGTTGGCGACACGACGAGGGGGGTTGTTGTTGGAAGCGGATCGGGGGCTCCTTCTTTTAGCAACTATGCTCTCGGTTCAAAGATTGCTCACGGAACGGGCACGGGTCAGCTTTATTATTATCAATCAACGATCATCGCATATTATGTTACGAGCACAAAATATCAATACGTTTGGGAAAGACAGATAGCGAACAAGTCTGGTGCGGACATCACGGTCAACGAGATGGGTCAATACACCTATCTCAATACCGTCTTTATTTTCATGGTCTGCCGGGATGTGATCTCAGGAGGAATCAACCTTTCAAATAATGGCTATTATCTTTTTCAATTCATATTGGAGATCGGCCCATGAAATTGAATCTTGAAGTAAGAATTTTGATCGGCGGAAAAGAAGTTTATTTTAAAGAACACGATGGTTTCTGCCAAGCAATCGC
>Ga0209521_10004308_pt1 | contig 11348 bp, 12 predicted proteins | sample Rifsed19ft4_FD_184016 | JGI IMG/M metagenome (GOLD analysis project Ga0209521, IMG submission 184016) | Soil microbial communities from Rifle, Colorado, USA - sediment 19ft 4 (version 2) | ecosystem: Environmental > Terrestrial > Deep subsurface > Rock core/Sediment | place: Rifle, Colorado... | reverse complement strand
ATGCAAGACTTATTCCATGCCAAAATCCCACCAAAATCCCAATTGACCGGCCCATGAAAGGGCCTCATGGTCCGGATGAGCGCTGGGGAACCGGGAAACTATGTCCACATTTCCCCTATGTTCCCATTTCCCACGACGCGAGATATTTTTTCTGCTCCTTTGTAAGAGAATCTATCCTTACACCGAGCGTATCAAGCTTCATTCTGGCAATCTCCCTGTCTATCTCGGACGGAACCGTGTAAACCCTCTTTTCCAGTTTAGAGCCCCTCTCCACAAGATAAGCCGCGGAAAGCGCCTGATTTGCAAAACTCATGTCCATAACGCTCGCAGGGTGCCCTTCGGCGCTCGCCAGATTCACAAGCCTTCCGTCCGCGAGAAGGTAAACGCGCCTGTTGTTTTTAAGGCTAAACTCCTCGACAAAATCCCTTATAACCCGGCTTCCCTTTGCGACCGCCCTTAAACCATCTATATCCAGTTCCACGTTGAAATGCCCGGAGTTACATACTATTGCGCCGTCTTTCATCTTAAGGAAATGCTCTTTTCTTATTACATTTATGTCCCCCGTTACCGTGCAGAATATATCCCCAATCTTCGCGGCATCGGCAATCGGCATCACCCTGAACCCGTCCATAACGGCCTCAAGCGCCCTTAACGGGTCAACCTCCACAACAACCACATTCGCGCCCATGCCCTTCGCCCTCATGCCCAATCCCTTTCCGCACCACCCGTACCCCGCTATAACGAAGGCAGCACCCGCAAGAAGTTTATTCGTGGCCCTTACAATCCCGTCTATCGTTGACTGGCCTGTGCCGTAACGGTTGTCGAAGAGGTGTTTTGTCGCGGCGTCGTTTACGGCTATCACGGGGAACATGAGAAGCCCCATGCCCGCGAGGCTTCTTAGCCTTATAACCCCGGTGGTTGTCTCCTCGGTAGAACCTATAACAGCGGAAGCCTCCTTTTTCCTTTTTGAATGGAGAGTGGATACAAGGTCAGCCCCGTCATCCATTGTGATATTTATCTTTTTATCAAGAACAGCGTTTATGTGCCTGTAATAAGTTTTGTTATCCTCCCCCTTTACGGCAAAGACCGGGATATCGTAATCCTTGACGAGGGATGCGGAAACATCGTCCTGAGTGCTCAAGGGGTTTGACGCGCAGAGATAAACCCGCGCACCTCCCTCTTTAAGGGTTATCATGAGATTCGCGGTCTCTGTGGTGACATGAAGGCACGCCCCGATCCTCACGCCCTTAAGCGGCTTTTTCTTGCTAAAACTTTCCTTTATGCGCCTTAAAACGGGCATATCCCTTTCCGCCCATTCTATCCTCTTTTTGCCCCTGGACCTTAAACTGGAATCTTTAATGTGATATTCCATCTTGCCTCCGTTTTTTTGAGGAAAACTTTTTGTAAAAAATTTTTGGAGTTTCAGAGAGCGGAACCTGTTTCAGTATCAGCACAAGTTTCGGGCACCCGGGCAAAGCCTGGGGCGAGGTTTCCGCCGTATGATTAAAGGCCCGCCTCTTTTCTCAGTATATCCGCCTTATCCGTCCTCTCCCACCGGAACTCCGGCTCGCTCCTTCCAAAATGCCCGTACGCCGCGGTGTTTCTGTATATGGGCCTTAAAAGGTCAAGATATTCTATTATCTCCCTTGGTTTCATCCTGAAATGCTTTCTTACAAGCCCTTCAATCTTTTCAACCGGAACCTTCTCCGTTGAGGATGTATCCACCATAACGCTCACAGGGTCTGCCACCCCTATCGCATATGCAAGCTGCACCTCGCACTCGTGGGCCAACCCTGCGGCAACGATATTCTTGGCAATGTATCTTGCCATATAAGAGGCGCTTCTATCCACCTTCGAGGGGTCTTTGCCTGAAAAAGCGCCTCCACCGTGGCTTCCGTGTCCGCCGTAGGTATCAACTATTATCTTCCTGCCGGTCAGCCCGCAGTCGCCGTGCGGGCCTCCCACAACGAATTTACCCGTAGGATTAATATGAAATTTCGTGGCAGGGGTGAGGAGTTCTTCCGGGATGACCTTTTTTATAACCTCCTCCATTATCCCTTCCCTGAGTTTTGATTGCGCAACATCGGGAGAGTGCTGGCTTGAAATAACGACCGTATCCACCGATACCGGCCTCCCGTCCACATACCTCAAGGTTACCTGGCTTTTTCCGTCCGGCCTTAAAAAATCCAGTATCCTGTTTTTCCTTACCTCGGAGAGCCTTCTTGTAAGTTTATGCGCGAGGCTGATGGGCATGGGCATAAACTCTTTTGTATGGTCGCATGCGTAGCCGAACATAAGCCCCTGGTCCCCGGCCCCCTGCTCTTTGCCAGCGCCCTCATCCACACCCATGGCTATATCAGGGGATTGCCGGTCCAGCGTTACAATGACAGCGCAGCTTTGCCAGTCGAAACCCGTCCCGCTCTCACCATAACCTATCTCCTTTACGGTCCGTCTCGCCACATCCTGGTAGTTTACGTACGCAGCGCTCGTTATCTCGCCTGCGATAACTATAAGCCCTGTTGTGACCAGGGTTTCGCAGGCGACCCTGCTTTTCGGATCCTGCGTCAGATGCGCATCGAGCACGGCATCCGATATCTGGTCGCATACCTTGTCAGGATGCCCCTCTGTAACAGATTCGGAAGTAAAAAGATATTCCCTCGCTCCCATTTCTCCTCTCCTTACCTGGAATTTTCTGTAATAAACGGCATATTATTAAATCTTTTCCGGAAATTGTCAACCTGTTTCTGGCTGTTTTCGTGATTCCAAGAAAATGCCTTTGGCAGGGCTTCTCTGGTAATTTCAGCGCGGTGCTTCAGCCATAAAACTCCTCCCTGTATAACTCAATCACCTTTGAACTCACGTAGTTTTCAACTTCCCTTGCTGTTGATAATGTAAGCGCCATGGTAACTATATCCTTTGCGTCCTCGTATCTTACGGAACGCACAAGCCTTTTCACCCTGAGAAGCGAAAAAGCATTCATGCTAAGCTGCTCAAGCCCCATGCCGATAAACATGAGCGCGTGTTCCGGCTCCCCGGCCATCTCCCCGCATACGCTTACGCTTATGCCGCGCTGCTTCGCGCAATCCACAACATTCTTTATAATCCTCAAGACCGCCGGGTGGAAGGGCTCGTAAAGGTAAGCCACGTGTTCGTTCACCCTGTCTATTGCCAGGGAGTACTGAAGAAGGTCATTTGTCCCTATGGAGAAAAAATCAGCCTCCTTTGCCAGAAGATCGGCTATGAAAGCGGCAGAGGGCACTTCAATCATCACCCCGACCTCTATATCGGGGTCAAAGGGCTTATTTTCGCGTCTCAGTTCTTCCTTTGTCTCCTCAAAAATAGCCTTGGCGCGCCTCAGTTCATCAATCCCGGATATCATCGGAAACATCACCTTAAGCTTCCCGTAAGCGCTCGCGCGCAATATCCCCCTTAACTGCGTTATGAACATATCCGGCCTCTTAAGGCACAGCCTTATGGCCCGGAGCCCCATTGCCGGATTTATCTCGTCGGCCACTTCCATGGGCGAAAGGAACTTATCCCCGCCTATATCGAGTGTGCGCACGACCACGGGCCTGGGCGACATCTGTTTTGCAACATGCACATATGAGGCCATGTGCTCTTCCTCCGTTGGGAGGTCCTTTCGGTTCATGTACAGAAACTCGCTTCGGTAAAGCCCTATGCCCTCGGCGCCGTGGTCAAGAAGAGATGTTATCTCTTCGGCTATCTCCATGTTCCCCATAAGCCGAATCCTCCGCCCGTCAAGCGTTTCTGCGGGAAGATTCCTATAGTGATGCAGTTCTTTGTCGTATGACGCGTATTTACTCCTTCTCCTCTCGTAGACATGCAGAACGCTTTCCGAGGGGTTTATGATGACGGCGCCCGTCATGCCGTCAACGATTATTGTATCGCCAGCCTCAACGTTGCGTGTGACGTTTTCAAGCCCGACCACCGCCGGTATCTCTAAAGACCTTGCCATGATTGCGGTATGGGAGGTCTTCCCGCCGATGTCGGTCAGGAAGGCCACCACCTTGCCCTTGACCATCTGGGCCGTGTCGGCGGGGGAAAGGTCGTGGGCAACCACCACCGATGGTTCCTCTATGTCCGCGATACTTGCGTGTTCCTCCCCGGAAAGGTTCATAATAATTCTATCCACTATGTGTTCAATATCGGAACTTCTCTCCTTAAAATACCTGTCATCCATCTTGTCAAAAAGCTCTCTTATACCCTTAAGAACCGTTTTGAGCGCCCACTCCGCGTTCATCCTCTCTTGTTTTATGAGCTTTATCGTATCGTTTATGAGCATCTGGTCCTTAAGTATCATAAGATGCGCATCAATAATGCCGATATGCTCTTTGCCCCTGCCCTCTTTTGTGAGCATCCTTGTTATCCGGCGCAGCTGTTTTTTGCTTTCCGAAACCGCCCCGGTAAACCTCTTTACCTCTGAATGCGCCTGGGAGGGGTCCAGATGGCAGAACTGGACGGCATCCGTTCTCCTGTCAACGACATAGGCCTTGCCGATGACAATGCCGGAGGATACCCCGATGCCTCTCATGAGTACTACTTCTTTTTTTGTATCAGTTTTCATCTTCGTCAAAACCGCGTCCTATAAGGCCGCCGAGCTCAGAAAGCGCCTGGTCCGCATCGTCTCCCTCCGCCCGGACCTTTACCTGCGAGCCGCATCCGGCGGCAAGTATTAATACGCCCATGATGCTTTTGCCGTTTACCTCCTGACCCCCTTTTTCCACGAATATCTCGGAGTCAAATTTGTTTGCAAGCCCTACAAAAAGGGACGCGGCCCTGGCATGGAGTCCGAGCCTGTTTTTGATTGTAAATTCCTTCTGAACGGAATAGCCAGGCTCTTTTGATTTTTTCACCTTTTTATCCAGGAAAAAGACCCCCTCTTGGAGATGTCATTTTTTATGGGGAACCGGCTCTGCCGTCGGCACATCCCTTACGTCTATCTTCACTCCCAGACTTTCAAACCTCTCCATCAGCTTTTCATCTTCGCCGTTCAGTATGACCGAGAGGCTTATTTTTCTTCCGCCGTCACCATGATGCACGTTGCCTATGTTTAAAGAAGAAAATCTAAAACCTCCTTCATAAAGCCTCATCGCGTCCTTCAGGCTGCCCACGACGAGCATTCCTCTCCCGTCCCCGGAATTGCCGCCGTAATCCCCGCTTACAATATCCTGAACGCTTCTTACAATCACCTTGAGCCCGTCGTCTGCGCAGGCTTCCATAACAGCCATCCTCAAACTGTCCGTCGCGGCCTCATCAGAGACGACTATGAGCACATCCGCCTTTACAAACGGAACCCATGCGCAAATTACCCGGCCGTGAAGCAGCCTGTCATCCACCCTTACAAAAAGTTCCATCTAACCGCCCTTTTTCAGCATAGAGCTTGCGAGCGCTATACTTTTATGGCCGTGAGTAACAAGCTCTGACGCGATACTGGAGACGTTTGTGCTGTCTCTCCAGTTCAAAAATTTAATTATAAGGGGAAGGTTAACCCCGGTGATTATCTCAATCCGCCCCTCTTCAAGGAAAGAAAGCGCGATGTTTGTGGGCGTGCCGCCGAACATGTCCGTAAATATAATCACGCCGTCCCCGTCATCCATATCTTTAACGCCCTTGCCTATCGCCTTTTTTATATCTTCGCCTGAGGAAACGCCTTCCACGCAGATAGCCAGAACCCTGTCCGCCTTTCCCGCGATGGCAATGGCCGCGTCCAGGAGCGCCTGGGCAAGGCCTCCGTGTGTTATTATTATAGCCCCTATCATACCCTTAAAGACCGTAATGTGTAAAATCTTTTAAAACCGTGTAAGGCGCCGGGAAAAGCTGGTGCGCCCTATAATTTATCTATATCCCTGTGCCGAACTCTCGGGATGCCGTACTCTGAAACTATCCCCTCTGATATTTTCTCCGCAATCACAATAGAGCGGTGCTTTCCGCCGGTGCAGCCCACCGCAATCGTAAGATAAGATTTCCCCTCTTTCCAGTAAAGAGGGATAAGGTAGTTGAGAAATTCCCTGAACCTTTCGATAAAATCCGCCGCCTCCTTTCTGGAAAGGACAAAATCCTTCACGGAATCGCTTCTCCCGTCAAGTCCTTTAAATTCATCCACGAAATAAGGGTTTGGCAGAAACCTTACATCCATAACAATATCCGCATCCTGCGGTATACCGTAACTGTAGCCGAAGGATATAATGTTTATGGCCATCTGCGCCCTGCTTACGGGGGCGGAGAAATAATCCCTGATATGCCGCTGGAGGTCTTTACTGTTGAAGGCCGATGTGTCAATAATCTTGTCGGCATATATCTTTACCTCTTTCAGAAGCTCCCGTTCCGCCCTGACCCCCTCAATCGGGCTGTCAACATTACCGAGGGGATGCCTTCTTCTTGTCTCGCTGAATCTCCTTATAAGGGATTCATCGGACGCCTCCAGAAAAAGAAGTTCCCCTTTATACCCGGCCTCTTTTATGGCCCTGAATATGGCTGGAAATTCCTTGAGGAACTCCCTTTCGCGCACATCAACGACCGTAGCCACCTTTGTTATCTCGGCGGACTGGGATAAAAGTTCCATGAATTTCGGCAAAAGGGTAACGGGCAGGTTATCTACACAGAAAAAACCCAGGTCCTCCAGCACCTTTACGGCGGTACTCTTGCCTGCCCCTGAAGGGCCGCTCACGACAACAAGACGTATCTCTTTCAAGCCTTTACCTTTTTAGGGGCGCTTTTTTCAACAGTCAGATTTTCAATAAGTTCCCTGGGTGTCTCGTATCCCATTATCCTCAATAACTGGTTGCGCGCAGCCACCTCAACGATTGACGCTATGCTTCTTCCCGGGCTTACCGGGACTTTCAGATACGGCAGTTCCACCCCGAGTATCTCGAAGGTCTTCTCCTTAAAGCCGAGCCTCTCGTATTCAGCCTTCGGATCCCAGCTGACAAGTTCCACAACCATATCCATCTGCTTTTTTTCCCTTATGGCCGTTATGCCGAAAAGGTCCTTTATGTTCACAATCCCGACCCCCCTTACCTCAAGATGATAGGGAATGCTGCCCGATGCCATGCCGAAAAGTGTTGAGGGGTATATCCTTTTAACTATTACCGCATCATCCGCAACAAGCCTGTAGCCGCGAGATAAAAGCTCAAGGGCGCACTCGCTTTTGCCGATGCCGCTCTTTCCTTTTATAAGTATCCCCACGCCGAGGACATCCACAAGGACTCCGTGGAGCATGGTGGAGGGGGCGAGTTTTTCCTCGAGAAACTTAAGGGCCCTTTCTATAAAGACCGATGACGAAAGATGCGTGCAAAGAAGCGCCACACCTTTTCCCTTCGCAAATTCATAAAGCCCGGCAGGGGCCTCCTGCCCCCTGGTTATAACCATGGCCGGCATGACGGGTTTTAATATCTTAAGCGAGCGCTTAAAACCACCTCTGTCGAGGCTTTTAAGGTATCCTATCTCGGCAGCGCCGAGTACCTGGATTCTGTCGGAATGGAGTTCCCCGAGAAGCCCCGTAAGTAAAAGCCCTGGTTTTTGCAACCGCGGGGCGGTAATCTCTCTTGAAAGGCCCTTATCCCCCGCAATGCACTTAAGAGAAAGGGATTTTTTATCAAGAAGCTCCTTTACCTTTACACCCATACGCTTTTAGAGGACCGCGCTTTTTGCAATCCTCTTTTCCTCCTCCTCTATCATACGGTAGATATCCTCCCCGTTTGACGCCCTGATAAGTTTTTCCCTGAAGCCGTTATCTTTGAGAAGGCGCGATATGCCCGCAAGTATCTTAAGGTGTACGACCGTAGAATTCTCGGGGGCCGCAATCAAAAAGAAAAGATGCACCGGTTTGCCGTCCATTGAATGGAAATCCACTCCTTTTTTGCTTCTTCCGAACGCAACGGCTATGGCGTCTATCCCCTTTATCTTGGCATGGGGGATGGCAACGCCGCAACCTATGCCGGTAGAACCGAGTTTTTCCCTTTCAAGAAGCACCTCCAGAAGTTTTTCCCTGTCAAGGCCGTCCACCCTGGAGGCAAGGCCTTCCGCCATCTCGTCCAGAACCCCGCGTTTTTCCTGTGCGCCGAGGTCCGGCATGACGCAATCTTCATTTAAGACATCCGTTACCCTCATTCCCCTATCCCGGGATTTCTTCCTGCCCCTCTTCTGTTTCCTCCGGATACTCTGCCCCAGCGGCACGGCTTAATTTATGATTTTTTATCTTCTCCTTATGCCTTATTACCTGCTTTTCGAGCTTGTCAATAGCCATGTCTATTGCCGAATACATCTCCTGGGTGGACTCCTGCGCCTTGATGGAAAGGTCTTTGGCCATAATAGTTGCCTCGGCGATATGACGTATCTTCTCAATAGAGAGGACCCAGTGAACCTCCACCGGCTCAACAAGATACCGCGCCAGGCGTACAGATTTTTGCTCGGCATAATTCCTCAATGCGTCCGATGAGTCCATGTGCCTGAAAGTAACGTTCACGTGCATGTTTAACCTCCGCTTTTACAGATATGAGTCAGGGAAAAAACAGTTCAATAAATGTTTTTACGCCTGCTGGACGGCAAAAATCCGAATTCCTCACGGTATTTGGCAACTGTTCTTCTTGCAAGGACGATATCGAACTCCCTCAGCCTTTCCACTATCTGCTGGTCGCTTAAAGGCTTTTTCGGGTCCTCCTTTTCAATTATAAACTTTATCTTCTCTTTTATGTACTCCACGGTTGTGTTGCTTCCGTCGGATTTGCCAAGACCGGTTGAGAAAAAGTATTTAAGCTCGAATATCCCCCTGGGGGTCTGGGCATATTTATTCGCCGTAACGCGGCTTACCGTGGATTCGTGCATGCCGATATCCAGGGCAACGTCTCTCAGTACAAGCGGCTTGAGATACTGAAGCCCCCTGTCAAGAAAATCTTTCTGAAACCTGACGATGCTCTCGGCAACCCTTTTAAAAGTCCTCTGCCGCTGGTGCACGCTCTTTATAAGCCAGAGCGCCGACCTTATCCTTTCCTGTATGTAACCCTTTGCAGAAACGGCCATCTCACCGTTACTCTCAAGCATATTTCTATAATAACGGCTCAACCTGAGGCGCGGCATGCCGTCTTCGTTAAGAAGCACCACGTATTCGCTTCCGACCTTCTCCATATAGACATCGGGGACAATAGCGCGCGACTCGTCCATGCCGAAACCCGCGCCCGGCAAAGGCTTGAGCGTTTCTGTTATAATCTTCGCCGCCGAAACGACATTCTCAAAAGATATGCCCATAACCCTTCCGATAGTTTTGTAGTCCTTCTTTGCCAGAGACTCAAGATGATTAAGTATGACATCCTCCACAACGGAGTTTCTTTCCGGAAGTCTTTTTGCCTGCAAAATAAGGCACTCCCTCAATGTCCTTGCGCCGGCGCCCGGAGGGTCGGCCTCCTGTATAAACTCAAGCACGTCCTCCACATCATTCACGCCAACCCCTATGAGCCTTGATATCTCTTCAACGGTTTTTACCTTATATTCCTCTTCGTTTAAATCCCCTCTGTCTAAAACCCTCAGGTATCCGTCCTCGTCGATATTGCCTATTATAAACTCGCCGATCTTTCGCTCCCTCTCGCCCAGGTTTGAATAATTCAACTGCCAGAGAAGATGTTCCCTGAGGCTTACGCCGCCCGATGATGCCTTTTCGTAAAATTCATCTTCCCCATCAACGCTCCAGTTGGGCAGGGTCCATGCCAGATTGCCAGCCCCTTCAAGATAGTCCTGCCACTCTATCTCATTTATTTTTTCTTTGGCAGGAAGCGGCTCTGAATTCTCAATACCCTCTTCAAGGGCCGGATTTTCTTCAAGTTCCTGCCTTATAACATCAACAAGCTCCTGCCTCGTGAGCTGCAAAAGCTTGATGGCGAGCCGAAGCTGGGGGGTTAAAAGAAGCTTCTGCGAAAGTCTCAGTTCCTGTTTGAGTTCATAACCCATGCCCGATTGACTCCTGTTGTTTTAACCTTTGCTATAACAAAAGTTGCGGTATCTACAGCCTGAATTTTTCTCCAAGATACGCGTCTCTTACACGGCGGCTCCGCAGTATCTCTTCCGGGGCGCCGGCCTTAAGGATACGCCCTTTATCTATGATGTAAGCCCTGTCGCATATCCCAAGCGTTGCTCCGACATTATGGTCTGTCACCAGAATCCCTATGCCCTTTCTTTTCAGGCCGACAACTATATCCTGTATATCGGCCACGGCAATAGGGTCTATGCCCGAAAACGGCTCATCGAGCAAAAGAAACGACGGGGAGTTGACAAGCGCCCTCGCTATCTCAACCCTTCTTCTTTCTCCCCCTGAGAGCGCGTATGAGCGGACATCCGAGATACGCTCTATGCCGAGTTCCATGAGGAGTTCCTTCAGGCGCCCCTCCCTGTCCCTTTCGGACATTTCAAGAAACTCAAGTATTGCCTTTATATTTTCACTGACCGTAAGATGCCTGAATACCGAGGGCTCCTGCGGAAGATAACCGATACCGCGTCTGGCCCTCTCATACACCGGCACCCCGCCCAATTCCTTGCCGTTAAGGTATACGCCGCCGCTATCGGGACTCACGAGCCCAACAACCATATAAAATGCAGTGGTCTTGCCCGCCCCGTTAGGGCCAAGCAACCCCACTATCTCGCCCTCTCCAACCGAAAAAGAGATGCCGTCAACAACCCTTCTTTTTCTAAAGGATTTAACGAGCGCTTCTGCACTTAAACTCTTCACTTTCTTCCAAAACTTCCTGGCACTCCTTGTTTGGGAGTATCTTCGCCCTGACCCTTCCCTGTCCCTCCCCTTCAATAATCATCCTGTCGCTTTCAAGATAAAAGGTGATCTTTTCCCCATTCACAATGTCCGAACACTGTTTCGCGGAGGCCTTGCCGGTAATGACCACCGCCTTCCGGTTTCTATCATAGGCGGCCTGCTCTCCCCTTGCCATTCTTTTTCCGTCGACAATCCTGACGTTGCCGGCGGCAACTATCTCTTTTACTTCATTGGATTCGTCGTAGTAGACAGAAAGGACATCGCCGCAGAGGTTAAACTCTTCTTCGGCAAAAACATTTCCGCGGAAGACAACCAGCCTCCCATTCTTATCGGCATCCATCGTGTCGGATGTTACCGTGATGGTCTTTTTCCGGGCGCCACCGGAAGCAGCGTCCTTTAGTTCCTGTGCCGAAAGCGGGGTGTAAAATAAAAAAAACCAGGAGGATACAAAGAAGGCGCACAAAAAGGATTTTTGAAGAACTCCGCCATAAATGGCGGAGATTCTTCGACGGTGAGGAAATTGCCATTTATATAGCTCGCCCGACTCAAGCTTCGCTTGGGTACCAGCGCTTGG
>Ga0209521_10004307_pt1 | contig 11350 bp, 13 predicted proteins | sample Rifsed19ft4_FD_184016 | JGI IMG/M metagenome (GOLD analysis project Ga0209521, IMG submission 184016) | Soil microbial communities from Rifle, Colorado, USA - sediment 19ft 4 (version 2) | ecosystem: Environmental > Terrestrial > Deep subsurface > Rock core/Sediment | place: Rifle, Colorado... | reverse complement strand
ATGGATATTCCTGATGGCAGGTATTGGAAATTTTGCCACCTTCCGTCAGTACCCTATTGTTTATGCCTATAATGCGAGAATGGGATCTCAGATACTTGGATGGACAGGGGCATGGGCTGCCTATGGACCGTTTGTATTCTCTTCCCTGATCGGAGCATCCATTACTGCGTATGGTTCCGCTAAAGCATTTTTTATAGGGGCGGCCATATTCTACATTATTGGCAGCATAATCAACTGGTGGTACTATACCCGCCCTGGTGCAGAGAGGGGCGATTGGGGTGTCGGAAAGACCTGGTGGCACAAGCTATCCGAGTCTGAGAGGCAGAGATACATAAGCGAGAATCCATAGACATCACGTAGTTTAGGACATAGTCAATGGGGACAGATTTATTTTCTCTGTCCCCATTGACTTTTTGTAGCTTGACATGGAGCAGCAGTAGTTTTAAGATATTTCTATATTGTGGTTCCTATGTAAAGTAGGAATTATAGGGGATAGATAAACAGGGAGTAAATAACAAGGGAGGTGGGTCATGGCAGGGATGAGTGATTTCGATAGGTTTGGCGTAGAGGATATGAGTAGAGAGGAGTTTGACGCTAAAATGGTATATGTCACTTCTAAATGTCTTTGCACAACGAACTGTCCAACATATGTCAAGGGTGACTCTCCAATCGGTTACTGTTTTCCTATGGTGGGAACGAGCAAGAATATAAAATGGGAGAAGGATTGTCTTTGCGAAACGTGTCCTGTTTATAAGGAATACGACCTGACCCATACACATTACTGCACGCGCTGCTCGCAGGTTTGCCAGGCATACAAGATGGAGATAGGTGCCGGACATGAATAATGTCAGTTTCATATTTATAACTGTTTAAGAAAAGAAAGGGAGGAATAATTTGGAGATTACAACAGCAGAGCAGGCAAAAGAGACCATACTGAAATGGCTCAAGGAGAATCATCATCAGATTGAAGACTACAAAGATCAAAATGCGCATTTTCATTTTGAGATTGATTTTCCTGTCGGGACAATGAAAAAGGAAAGGATTATTCAGCCTAATGATTATCCACAGCTCATCCTGGTTCTAAACGGTGTATCAATAGCACCGGAGCATGCCGATCATCTGAAGAAGATGAAGGATGACGAACGGGAAGGCTTTTATAATGAAATACGAAAAGACCTGATGTTTTCAGATGTCAGTTATGACCTGAATCTCGATCCCGAAGGCATTGCCAAGCAGGTGCAATTTTCGTATGAGTTCTATTTTGACGGCCTTACAAAGACTCAGTTGTACAAAGCCTTGTTAATGAATTACAGGGTGTTGTTGTATTTCGTAACAAAATTTAATGATAAATTTGGCGTCCCGGAGATGAAGCAGTCTCCTGAAACGCTTAATGCCTAATATGAGGTTAATATCAAATGTCAGAGAATCATCTTAGAATTAAATACAGGTGTCAGCATCCGGACTGTCAGATAAAGATGTGCCGGACCGGAGAAATAGATATTGATGAAGCGGAATTTAAAGAGCTCTCGTCAGCTGATGATGCGACGTTGTTTAAAAGTCCTCGCGGCATATGCCGTCTTGGATATCCGCAGACCTTTAAGGCATCAGAGGTAAGAAGAGTAAGTGAAATATCTGATGAAGTTGATGTGGAGAGAGTTGCAGAAGTGTATGATCCGGTCTCAATCCTAAGAGAAGACCATCAGAGAGTACTCAGGAGACTTGATCTTATTGAGGATCAGATCCTCAGAAGAGATATAAATGGACTCTGGATTGCCCTGGCTGAGGTAGAGAACGATATTGTATTACACTCTATCCGTAAAGAAGAAGGTGTTCTCTTTCCGCTTTTGACGAAGTTAGATTCAACGAATGATAAGTACATTGAAATCATGAAGGAGGACCACAGAGAATTGATAGTCCTCCTTCATTCTATAAGGTATGCAATGTGTGATGATGATATTCCTGATAATATCCTTCGTTCAGCTTTATCCAATTTAAGAAGTCATATAAGCAAAGAGGATGAAGAGTTCTTTGACATGATTGACGAAAGTCTTGATGCAGAAAGCAGGAGAATCCTCCTTGAAGGTATGGACAGTGCGGAAAAGGTTCATGTAGTAATTAAGGCTGGAGAGCGCACGAAGGGGATTCATAATCATGAAGATGATACACCTGATCAATGGAAATATAGGGAGGCTTTATCTGCTGCAAAACTGCTTGCCGAGAAGGATCACTGTCATTGAGATGACACGGAAAGTATTGATTGTTCTATTTATTGCCTTGATGTTCTGCGGTTGGAATTCTGGTCCGGAAGCGGCTACGATCTATGTAAGAGATAACTATAATACCATTCAGGATGCTATAGATAGTGCGCTCGCCGGTGATACTGTAATTGTCAGAGAAGGCGAATATCCCGAAAATATAAAGGTTACAAAACCGCTGACAATCAAATCAGAAAAAGGTCCCGATAAAACCATTGTTAAGGCTGCAAAGTCCGGTGAACCCGTATTCTATATTTCTGAGATGAAAAATGCCGCAATAATTGGTTTTACTGCAAAAGAATCTTCAATAGCAGGAATTTATCTAAATAAGGCCGACAACATCGAGCTTAAAAACAACAAGACTCCTCAAAACAGGAATGGTATATTCCTCTATTCATCAAATGATAACATCCTCACAAATAACAATTCTAATGAGAATGACCTCACAGGTATTTATCTTGAATCTTCACATAATAACACCCTTGAAAAAAACGAGGCAAATTCCAATAAGGAAAAAGGGATATTCCTCAATGCATCCAACAACAATAACCTTATACATAACATTGCGAGCCGTAATGAGTGGAATGGTATTACGCTGTGGGTTTCCAATAACAACAGGGTGGAGAAGAATGAGGTCATGAGAAATACTTACAGTATTGTACTCAGTGGTTCGATGGGTAATGTTCTGAATGAGAACCATACATGGACTAACCTGTATATTATACTACCAATAATCCTGATATACATCGGGGTTATTATGTTCTTTATACAAAGAAAGATATTTAGTCTTTTTTATAGTGAGATATGACAGCTATAACCAGAATATTGGATTTTAATACAATTGTGGCATCCATCGGTCTAATAATGGCCACCATGAGCCTTATTACAGGGATACAGACTGTAAAACAAGACAGGGGGTCTGCTGTGATGATGGTGAAGATGCACAAGCTTGACGGCTATGTAACCTGTCAAATTTACCTTGCGGTCGCTGTGCTTTCGCTCAGTAATGGCGGTTTTAAGCTATGGCCTGTAATTGGGTGGATTGCCGGTCTTGTATTGATTATCGTAAAAATAGCGGTAGTCAGAAACATAAAATTCCGTAAATACAGCAGCAGGCTTGGAATTATGCTGTTCCTGTCGTGGTTGTTTATTATATACCAGCATATTACATAAAGTAGTATATAGTCTCTATTTACTACTGCAGCCTTACCAACGTCTCCACTTCCTTGTTATGTTTTCCGTACCTGATTTTTAATTGACCTGTCTCATCCACGCAAAATGTTATTGGTGTGTCGTCTTCAACAGGTTCATCGTAGTGTAAGGTTATTATCCTTAAATCCTTTAGTACCATATCATCTGCCGGTTTTATCACCTGTTTGATAAATTCCATGTCACCTTCCTTTTCCCATCTTCTTACAATATACCTGTCAGATACTTCGAATAGTTCAAGGTAGATTTGACTTTGTTCCCCAAGTGTCTTAGCCGGTATAACCCTGAATGTCTTTTCAAAAGGATAGGATTCACCCTTCTCAAATAATATCTCATATGCAAAAGTGACATCTTTATCTTTGGTTTTATAACGTATGGCGTATGCCAGCCTGAGATGCTTATCGCTTATTTTTCTTGTGGCGTAGAGTGCTGCTCCCGTAGCTACTGCTGTGAACGGGCTGTGGTTATATATGCAATTCTGCTTGTAGAGTATCGGGAAGAGCGCCTCGATCTTCTCTTTAAATGATGGTATTTGAGATGATCCCCCTGTCAATAATACTGCCTCAATCTTTTCCTTTTTTACCCCAACCTTCTCAGCCCTCCAAAGCACATAAGATATTGTCCTGTCAACTGTACTGTAGAAACCGTGTTTATTAAGAATCTCCTCAATATCTTTCCTGCTTATAGTGCATATTTCATAATTATTCCAACTGAAACCAACTTCTTTATAATCGGAGAGTGCGATCTTAATCTCTTCTGCTTTATCAATTAATTCCCTTGGCGGTTTATCACCTTCTTTTCCCAGTTTTTTAAATAAATAGTCGGCAATCCATATGTCTATATCGTGACCGCCTAATACCTTTGATCTGTCAGGTTTGGCAACTACATGGGACTCGTTTATATTCAGCCTTGCTATCATCACATCAAGGGTGCTACCTCCAAAATCAATCATGAGTACTATCTTGTCATCTTTTTCTGCCATCTGATAACCGAGAGCTGCGGCAAGGGGTTCCTCAAGTATTTCCACGTCTATTCCCTTAATAGTCCTTTGTACGATCCCTTTTACCGCCTTACCGTAATCTGGAAATCCAATGGGGGCGGTAATATATAGTTTGTCAGTCAGACTCTTTGAAAAAACAGAATGCCATAAAGAACGTTTTGTTTCTTCCTTAAGATTCTTATACAGAGAGGTGAAATACCTTTCCATGTATTTTTTTCCATCCGGGTGTCCTTCAAGGAGCATCTTCTTGAAATTTGACACAATCTCATCACTACCCACGGCCGTCCCGATGGAGTCTGTTTTTAGATTGAGAATGGTGGGAATGATCGGAATATCATCGTAGTGCCTTGAAATGTTCTTCAATTCCACGAACTCAGGCTGCATATCCCACTTCCTCTTCATTATCACCGTATTGGTGGCCCCAAGGTCTATAGACATACATTCTTTGACTACAGCCTTTGCTCCGTCTGACTGTGCCGGATGACTTTCCTTGGAAAGATGATGCTCATTGACAAAATTCGGCCGTTCGATCTCGTATCCATGAAAGCTATTCTTGAGATTTTCAAGGTGTTCAACTATTTTGATTACTGCAACCCTTAAGGCCTTGGGTTGAATCCAGACATGAGTATAAGGTTTAAGTACCTCAATGAAACGTATATCGTTTAAGAGGATGCCGAAGCTCTCAAGGTCCTTCGCAAGTATATGGGCATATTTGTCCTTGGTGAATTTTGACTTCTTGGCATCATGTACCCCTTTTTCTTCCATCATGAGGAGGAAATCTACAACCTCCATAGGCGTAACATCCTTTATCCTCCTTTTGACTGTATAGAAATCAAGGACGCTGACTAATGCATCGTTTAATTGAGGAAAGAAGTCAGCAGTCTTGGGAAAGAGCTTTAAAACATCTATTAATGCATGTACCCTGACAATAGGATCTACAATATCAGATGCAGCTATATATGCCTCTGACATTGTGTGTTTGTATATGGAAGCTAATTCAGACGTTCCTGAAAGCTCCTCAGCAATATAACAGAGGGCATACTTCCTGTAAAAAGGCTCCTCAATAGTGACTGCCGCTGCTATGGCAAGCTTTATAGCCTCTTTGTACAGGTTCAGAAATTCTCCTGATTTTGGGATCTCCTTTGCAACACCAAGGAGTGTGTACTGCCTGTAGAATTCGACATCACTGCTTTTGGGGAGTGTCTTTGCAATTTGTCTGAGTCGTTGTTGATCATATTGAGGTTGATTTATATTGACAGCTAAGTTCAGCGCCAGCTTAAATGCCCGTAAACGAAGATGATTATATTCCTGCGTTCTGGGTATTTCATCAATAATACTGAGAAGGGCATGCACCCTGTGCTGAGAATCCCTGATCTCATCTGCCGCCTTAATGGCATAATTTATGGCCGCAATAAACAGTGTTTGATAGTCATCTTTTTTGGGAAGGTCATGTGTAATATCTATCAGGGCATCTTTTCTCAATCGAGGGTCTACTATTTCATTGGCCGCCCGTATAGATTGTGAGATGACCTCTAAGTTCAGAAGATGAAACTCTGCTGACACGGGTAATTCACGGGCGATTGACAGAAGAAGCCACTTTCTTTCTGAAGGGTTTTCAATGCGTGATGTTAATTGAACGCATAACTGGTATCCGGCAATGAATTCAACACTCTTTGGTATCTCTTTGATACAACTTACACATTGGGACAAAATCTTCTTTTTTGATTCCGGGTCTATTACATCCCCGACCTTTGGGAATGTCTCGAGAATGCACGCTATATTTTTTTCACTCCCATTCGTGAATTCCTGATTTACCGGTTTTTTATCCTGAGTCTGTGTCTTTTTCATCATGCCACCTTACTGAAACCTGTATGTGTAACTGCACCATCAGCGCCTATTATCAGCTCTGCCTTTCCCTGCATAATAAAGTCACCTTCATTGTACCTGCTGCTCAGGAAGAGTAATTTCTGGTTAGTTGAGCCGCGGGCAAGCAGGGTCGGTTCCATATTAGCTTCTTCGAACCTTCCGTCTATTAGAACATCGGTGTATTTAAAAATCGCTCTGCACAAAGTTGAGTTTTCAAGCTGCTCATAAGTGAACCCGGTATAAACCACGGTTGACAGGCCGTAGTCATCTTTAGCTGTTTTCAGGAGACGCAAAAGACCCCTGCGCTGATAAAAGGGGTCACCGCCGCTAACTGTTATTCCTTCGATTCCAGGACGGAAGAATTTATTTAACAGAGATGTGGGTGCATATTCTGCAATTATTTTGAATGGATGTGTTTCCGGATTAAAACATCCGGGACATTTGTTATTACAACCCTGGAAGAAGATCACCATTCTTTTGCCGGGGCCGTTTATCCTTGAAGCAGGTATTATGGAGTGTATATTGATTAATACTTCATAGTTCATTTGACTTCTGACTTTTGACTCTGCTATTCCCTCTCAATTTTTAACTTTTTTTCAAGGGCTATTTCAGTCTCATCCTTTACATCAATTTTTTCAACATTACCCAAAAGATCCCTTAGCTTGTTGGCAACGTCCATGCAATCTTTAAATACAGATGAATCCACTTCAACCTTCCCGTCTTTAGTTATTTTTATCTTTATTTGCCTGTCCATAAGCTCCTGATCTTTATTTCCTCATTGCTATACACTCATTGCTCATTGCTGTATGTTACCCCTTCAGCATAATAACAATCTCCCCAGCCTCTTCTGTCTCCTTTGCAATCTCAAAGTCAAGCGGTAGATTGTCTTTTATGGACTCATATGCATATAACTGTTTCATCCTGTCACTGATTTCACGTGCAGGGCGCGCAATACCCCCAATTTCATAATTACTGTTTTCATTTATTCTGGAGACTGTAACTACCTCGCCACCCCTGTCAACATTGATCTTATCCTTTGTCTTACTGATTTCATAGCTGGTAATCTCTCCTTTATTTTGCATTTCTGCCAGGGCAGCGATAATATATTTTCTCCTGGATAACTCAGTTTTTATTACACAGTAAAATGACATCTTTCAACCCCTGTTTAAAGCCCTATTTTTCAAGTAATTGATGGAAACTAAAAAACTTAATCAATGCCTCACCATTCAACAAGACCTCTCGTTCCAGTTCTTTAACAAGGCTCATAATTATTTCGTTATTCCTTTTTATTACCGCTTCTGTTTCTGCCTTTGCATTCTCCAGTATCCGTTGTACATCATCAAATATTTCTTTCCCTGATGTCAGTGCAAAGTCCTGAAGTGCGATAATACTCGTATTTTTTATTATTTCACCGAAGCCGAACTCAACGACCATCCTTCTTGCGATAACAGTAGCTGCAATAAGGTCGTGAGCTGCCCCGACAGTCTTTGAGTCGCTTCCAATGATCTCCTCTTCAGCGACCATACCCGCAAGTATGATCCCTATCTCTTTCTCAAGCTCCTTCTTGGTAAAGGTATGTTCGAGTGAATCTGTCAGGGGGAGGTAGACGGTGTAATCCTTATAGTTGTCCAAGCTGATAAAGACAGGAGTCTTTCTGAAATGATGCCACATCATTATGGTATGAGACGCCTCGTGTATAGCGATATTTCTCTTTTCCTGTTCCCCCAGATTTTCTACCCTTTGCAGGAATAGGGAGCGTGATGCCGGTCGTGCCCTCCTGTGACTCCAGTTTCGCAGCTCGTCTATCTCTTCTTTTTTCAGGACTGAAAGGGGAGTTATACTCCTGATGCAAGAAAGAACGGTTGCCTTATTCACATCAAGACCGGAAAGCTCGCTGATCATCACTTCAGCATCTTCATCCCTCTTCCCTTCATGAATCTTGTTAAATGTAGATACTATGGAATCTTTGACTGCCTGTTCAATCTCGGCCCCTGTATATCCATGGCTATTCTGAGCATATTCTCTTAGATCAGCGGGTGTTGCCTTCTGCCCCCTGCTTTCAAGGTGTATCTTATAAATCTCTTCCCTTTCTTCAACGCTCGGGAGGTCTACAAAAAAGACCTCATCATATCTCCCTTTTCTCCATAACTCAGGAGGCAGGTTCTTTGGTTCATTGGCCGTGGCTATTACAAAAACGGGTTTTTCTTTTTCCTGCAGCCATGTAACAAATGTTCCAAATACCCTGAGTTGTGTCCCTGAATCCCCCTGATAGCCGCCTACTCCGCCAAACGCCTTGTCTATCTCATCAATCCAGAGTATGCAGGGACTCACGGCCTCAGCAAGCTGGATGCATTTTCTTATATTCTTTTCAGACTCGCCGACAGTAGAGCCAAATAGCCTTCCAACGTCAAGTCTGAGCAGCGGCAGGTTCCATATTCCGGCAAGGGCCTTACAACAGAGGCTTTTACCTGAACCAGGGACCCCTATCAACATAAGGCCTCTCGGTATATCAAGACCAAGGGTATCAATCCTCTCCTTGCTCAGGCGGAATACATGCTCTCTTTCAATAAACCATTTCTTGATCTCCCCAAGTCCGCCAATATGTTCAATCGTTTCCTTATGTGTGTAGTAATCGAGTGTCTTCTGTTTTTTTATAATCTGCTGTTTTTCTTCCTGGATAAATGAGATGCAGTCTTCAGTCAGTTTCCCGTTATTCAGGCTGATAGCCTTTCTGACAACCCTCCGAATATTATCCATGGAGAGTCCCTGCAGTGATTTATATAATATTGCCCTCGTTGAAGGGTACCATTTCTCCGGAATAAGCTTTCCGAAAGTAGTAGTAACAATCTCCTCAATCTCGTCATAATCAGGAAGTGATAATTCTATTACCACTATATCTTCGTCCAGCTCCGGAGGTATTTCTGTCAGGGTAGGGGAGAGGATGCATATAGTGTTGAGAGGTTGATTCTCATCTATAATTGCAGGAAGATCCCTGAATTTCCTCAGAAACTCATGGGAGTGAAAATATCCGGAAATGTCTTTGAAGAGGAAAAGATTATTATCGTTCTGACTTTTGGATATCTTCTCTTCAATTGTTGTCAGTACCTTCTCCCTCCCAAGGGCCTCCCACTTTTTCTTTTCGCCGCTGTAGAGCCCTCTTGATACAGACCAGCACCAATACTTAAAGCCCATCTCGCTGCTTAACAGTTCCAGGAGTTTTTCAACCCTCCGCTCTTCAAAGGAGACAAGCCATAAGACAGGGTATCTTGCCTCAATGTGAATCCTGATCTCATTCTTAAATTCTTTCGCGATCATGCCTGTCTGCTGCCCTTCTGCCCTCTAAAATGGATATGATCTACCATATTTTTTATTATATCACATCTCATAACTGCTTCCAATACGTAACCCCTAAAACAGGATTAAAAATCTATGCCTTTTTGTGGTTCAATACCCTGGGTAAACGCATGTTTAATTTCCTTCATTTCAGTAACTGTATGTGCCTTTTCGATCACTTCCTTATGGGCATCTCTTCCAGTAAGTATGAGATGCATAAATTGTGGTTTATTATCTATCAGGTCGAGGATTTGATGAAGATCTGCCAGCCCGAGTTCCATAGCGTTGTTAACCTCATCGAGTATCAGGATGTCAAAGCTTCCTGAGTCCATCTTTTCCCTTGCAAGTCTCAATGCACTCTGGGCGCTTGCCCTGTGTTCTTCAAAGGGATAAGGGCTGCTTATTATGCCTAAGAACCCTTTGCCTGTCACGTGAATTTCAGCATAAGGGCTTAACCTCTTTACGCTATCAAATTCACCGGAGTACATATCACCTTTTATAAAACATATAATGCAGACTTTCATGTTATGGCCCACAGCCCTGAGCGCGATGCCCAGTGCTGATGTGGTTTTGCCTTTTCCGTTGCCAGTGATGACTATGACAAGGCCGACCTTATGTTTAGGTTCAAGAACTTTCATCTGAAATTAAGCGCTGACCCCTTATGTACTTGATTAGCATAATCAAATAAATAAATCAAATTATTTATCGGATTCCTGACATCTCACATGCCCTGTGGCTTACCCTTATTCGCTTTCTGAACGATAAACCTGCCTGTATATCAGGATTTTTTACCAAACATTTGAAACACCTTCTATGTTTTTAAAATGCTTGACATCAAATGTAGCTACTTTCTTAAAATCTTTTGATTTCATATACGCGATATTGTAGGCATCAATAAAGTCCATTTTACCTATGGAATAAAGATCAACTGCTTCTTTGACTCTTGAATGGTTAGCTACTTTGAGGTTTTTTGTTTCGAGAATTGTTTCAATCACTTCTTTTATCTCAGATCTTGAAAAATCATAATATGATTCAAGAACCCACACGATTTCAGCAATCACCATATCGCTTGTTTCAAGCTTAACTTGCCCGCTCTCTGCTTTCTCAAAGAGGTCCTTAGCTTTATGGTAAAAAGACTCAACATCTCTTACGAAAAATCTCAGAAACACATTGGTGTCAACAAAAATAGGGTCATCCACCCTTTAACCCCTCTTTTGCAATCCTCTTAGCAACAACTTTTTTGGTAAATTCTCTCTCGTCTCCAAATCCAACCTTCCTGCCTTTTGCAATCCCGCCGAGGCTCAGTATTGATTTTCTTTCTTTCTTTTTTAAAATCAGCATGTTGCCTTTCATTTCAAACGTAAGACTGTCGCCTTCTTTTATGTGCAGGGTTTCTCTAAAAGGCTTCGGTATCGTCACTTGCCCTTTTTTGGTTATTGTTGACATTTTCTTACCTCCAAAATAGTAATACCTATATTATAGGTATTACTATTTTGAAAGTCAATTCTACGCAAAGAATATACTTGACACGAATATTATAATATCTTATAAGTGTAAATGAATCAGGTGTGCTTGACTTTTTGAAAAGGTTAAGCCAAGAGGGAACCCTGTGAGAATCAGGGGTGGTCCCGCCGCTGTATCTGGGGACGAAAGCCGCAAATAAAACCACTGGGATAACCCGGGAAGG
>Ga0209521_10004306_pt1 | contig 11350 bp, 12 predicted proteins | sample Rifsed19ft4_FD_184016 | JGI IMG/M metagenome (GOLD analysis project Ga0209521, IMG submission 184016) | Soil microbial communities from Rifle, Colorado, USA - sediment 19ft 4 (version 2) | ecosystem: Environmental > Terrestrial > Deep subsurface > Rock core/Sediment | place: Rifle, Colorado... | reverse complement strand
CATATTTATTAGCGTAATATGCATAAATAGTCAACCCCAAAAAGGGCTAGTCGGTCGCTTGTCCGATCGCGGTCTTCAAGTCGGTCATGGGAACCCTGGTGCCGTGGATCGGCGCGATCCTTTCGACGTCGAGGTTGTATACCTCCGTGCTTGAATTGGCGCGCATTGAAATACCACGGGACGGTGGGGCGAGAAAAGCGGGCTCCACGCCCGTGGGCTCTTCCGAATTCGAAGCGCACTCGATGAGACGATTGGAAATCCCCCGCGACTCCTATATGATGCCGACGCGGTGCCTGGAAAGCGGGACGTGACCGGGTGCCCTCTGTGCATGACGAGGAGTATCAGGGAAGGAGCGGTCTCTGACAGGAGGCGGCCCATGAAGCTGACGCGCAAGGAATTTCTCGCCCTTTCTGGCGGCGCTGGAGTGGGCGCGGCCTTATCCAGAGCGTTTCCGTCGCTCGCCCAGGACGTGACCCGGTCTGCCGTCGTGCAGAAGATCCACAGAGTCATCGAAGAGCAGAAGGAGCAGCACATTTCCCGCGTGCAGGCCGACCTGCGGCAGCCTTCGGTGAGCTCCTGGAACATGGGCATCCAGGAAATGGCCGATCGCATGGTTGCGTCCTTCCGCGAGCTGGGCTGCAAGGAAGCCGTGCGGGTTTCGACCGACGGCTTTCCCGGCGTCTTTGCCTACTACGACGCGGCCGCTCCCAAGACGATCGTCGTCTACATGATGTACGACACGCAGCCTTTCGTGAAGGAGCGCTGGTCCAGGGATCCGCTCGCTGCCGAGCGCGGACCCATGGGCGATCTCGAGGAAGTCATCTTCGCCCGTGGAGCCGTCAACTCGAAGGGTCCCAATCGCTTCTTCCTCAATGCCTGCCAGGCGATCGTCGAGGTCGAGGGCAAGCTTCCGGTCAATATCCTCTTCACCTGCGATGGTGAGGAAGAGCAGGGCTCGCCCCACTTCCATCAGGTGCTCGACCCTTATCGCGAACGTCTGAGGAAGGCCAACTGCCTGCTCGACGCCGGCCCCTCGCAGCAGCGAGACGGCTCGGTCAGCATGAGCCTCGGAAACAAGGGCATTCTCGAGTTCGAGCTCGAAGCTTCCGGCGAGCGCTGGGGTCGGGGTCCGCAGAACATGCCCATCCACAGCAGTCGCAAGGCGGTTCTGGACAGCCCCGTCTGGCGGCTTTTGGACGCTCTGCGAAGCATGTACGACCCTTCCGAAAACCGAATTCTGGTCGACGGTTTCTACGACGACATCCGCCCGCCCAATGAGGAAGAGTTGATGCTCATGGAGACTCTCATCAGCAAATTTCCCGAGCGCCTCTTCAGCTCGGAGAAGGAGAACGTCAAGGCCTTCATGAAGGACTGGAGTCCGGAGGAAGCCGCGCGCCGGCTCACCTTCGACACCACGATGAACATCGACGGAATCTGGGGCGGCTATACCGGCCCCGGCTCGGCGACCATTCTTCCGGAAAAGGCAGCGGTCAAGATCGACTGCCGGCTCGTGCCCAACCAGGAGATTGCCCGGCAAAGGGAGCTGGTGCTCGATCACCTGAACCTCAAGGGCTTCTCCGATCTGAAGCTGACCTTGATCGGGGGTGGCATGGAGTGGTCGCAGACGAGCGTCACCGAGCCGATCGTCCAGGCGGTTCTCGCGACGTACCAGAACGCGGACATCGAGCCTTCGATCTGGCCGCGGAGCGCGGGCTCGAGCCCTCAGTACGAGTACACGCGAAAGCTCGGGCTTCCCGCCGGTGGCGGCGGACTCGGCCACGGCGGCCGCGCCCACGCGGACGACGAGTACATCGTCATCGAGGGAAACGACCGCGTGGCCGGCATCGTGAAATCGGAGCAGTCGATCGTGGACATCCTCTTCACGTACGCGGCCTATCCAGAGTCGACCCGAAAATCATAGGGCAAGCCGTCGGGATCCAGCTCGACGGGCCCCGGCGAGGCGCCAGAACTGCGTCTCGTTCAGGAGCGTAATCTTGTGTCCTTTTTCTCGGAGTCGCTTGATCTCCATGAGCTTCAAGCCCGCGTCCCGACCGGCCGCCTGCATTGGATTGGGCGTTCCGCGGACGACCACTCTCGTTAGCACCGAAGGCATGCCGTGAACGATGGCTCCCGCGCGCCGGGCGGCAGCTTTGGCCTCGCGGCGGGGCTTGCTGAGGATGCCGGTGAACGCGAGGTGCACGCCTTTGAGAGTTCGCAGAACCCCCGCTTTCAGCCGAGGGGGCCGCTTGCGGAGGGCTTCGATCAACTCGTCGGCACTCTCGTAGCGCTTCCGCCGCTCCCCGATGCAGCGGTAGACGATCTCCTTCAAGTGATCGCTGCACTGGAGATTCCGGACCTCGCTCGTGCGAATCCGCGCTCGCGCGTCGCCCTTCACCAGCATTCCCAGGAGCTGTCCCACCTGGTACACGTCGTCCCGCGCCTGCCACTTCGGCGCTGCGCCCTCGAGGATGTCGCTCGGGGCGGTGAGCGCGTTCATGGTGCGCGCGGTGATCCCCCGCCGGTCGCTCTGCTGGCGGACGATCCCGAAATCCCCGAGCTTCAAGCGCCTCCCTTCGCAGACGAAGACGTTCAGCGGCGTGAGGTCCCGATGGAGCAACTGGCCCCGATGGAGCTTCCCCAGCACTTCGAGGACGCCCGCGATCTCGCGCCGGGCGGTGGTCTCGGTCCAACCCTGGCTCTCGCGCCGCAGAAACGTGCTCAGATCGCCGTAAGGCGCGTACTCGATTGCGAGGCAGTAGAGAACACCCCCGTCGGGACGCGCGAGCGGAAACGCGTCGTAGATCCGGATCGCCCGCGGATGCGCGTCCAGAAGCTGACCGAAGTACGCCTCTCGCAGCCAGCCGTCGATCCGGGTGCTCGCCTTGATGCAGAGGACCCTGGGGACGGTCGACGAGCGCCCGAGCCGCGCGGCGAGATAGACCTGACCGAAGCCCCCCTCGCCGAGCAGCCGGTCGATTTGGAACTGGAGCCGCGTTTCCGGGCTCTCGATCGTCTGTGCGGGCAGAAGCAGGAGCCGCTCCTGGACGCCAGGTACAAAGGGGGGCACGGGGCCGGTCCTCGTGAGCGTCCGGGCGGTGGATGGCATCGCTCTCAATTCCGGCTTCTGGGCGTGTCCCGAATTCGACCGCGGTCGTGGTCATCGATCCAGTAAAGACCGTGGCAGCGATCGCACGCGACGTAGATCTGCTCCCCGACCGCGAATACCGCATCGGGGTCTTTCGACTCGGCAGCCTCGAGGGCCGCGGCTCCGGCGTCGATCATCCCCCGTGACAATTCCATCCAGACTTCATTGTCTCTCGCACGGTCTCCGATCATGAGGAGGTTGCCGGATTCCATGAGGACGACGGCACTGTTTCGTACCGCGGCCCACTCCTCATCGGTTTTCGGGTACCACTCGACGACACCTTCCTCCGAGATGACCGTCCCTACGGAATCCCACAGGACATCGGCCGCGGGGTCGACGATCGAAACCATGAGCTCCTTGACGCTCGCGTGTGGCTTGAAGGGCGGTCCCGGGGGGTCGCCGCAACCGAAAATCGAGCTAAGGCCGACGGGAATCGACAGGAGAATGGCTCGCATCACGCTCGCTCTCGAGAGCGCCCCGAAGATTAGCACGCTCGCCGGAGGCCCGGGCAATGAGTTACTGTTGAAGCCCGATGTCGCTTCTTCCGTTCTGCCAATGGCTCTCCGAGACGCGGTGGAGCATAGCGCTTCACGAATCACTTTGGGCCTATCCCCTGGTCGAGTCGACCCACGTCTGGTCGCTCGCCTTGTTCGTCGGCTTCACCGTGCTCCTGGATTTGAGGCTTCTGGGTCTTTCGATGCGGCTCGCGCCGGCGTCGGAGGTCGTCCGCCGGCTGCGGCCGTGGATGATCGCGGGCTTCTGCCTCATGGTCGTAACCGGGCTCCTGCTGTTCTACGCGATTCCGGTCAGGACCTACCAGAGCATCTTCTTCCGATCCAAGGTCACGCTGCTGGCGCTCGCAGGCGTCAACGTCTGGGTGTTTCAAACGAGCGTCTGGCGCAGAGTCGCCGAGTGGGACCGGGATCCGGTCCCGCCGAAGGGCGCCCGGTTGGCGGGCGCGGCGTCGCTACTGCTATGGATCTGCATCATCTTCGCCGGCCGCTTGACCGCGTACAACTGGTTCGACTGTGACCGGCAGCCGCAGGCCGCAATCGTCAACTGGGCCGCCGGCTGCGTCGTGGAGTCCGAGTGATGTCTCTCTTGCCGATCTTCGAGTGGTGCGAAACGACCGTCGTGGGACAAACGATTCGCGACTCTCTCTGGTTGTTTCCCGTCATCGAGGCGCTCCATCTCGTGGCGTTCGCGGTCCTGGGCGGCACGGTGCTGCTGGTCAATCTAAGGATTCTCGGGACGGCGTTTGCCTCTGAGCCCGTGGCCCGGCTCGCGCGGGACACCCGGCCCTGGCAAAGCGGCAGCCTCGCGGCGGCGCTCGCTTCGGGAAGCCTGCTGTTTCTCTCCGAGCCTCGGAAGCTCTATTACAGCGGCCCGTTCTGGGTGAAGATGGCCTCGCTCGCTCTGGCCATCCTCTTCACCTTCACCGTGCATCGCAAGCTGACCCTTGCCGACGAGGGGCAAGTGGGACCGCACCCGCGAAAGCTCGCCGCCCTGGTCTCGATTGCGCTCTGGAGCGGTGTGGCATGGGGAGGACGCTGGATCGGATTCTCCGGCTAGAGCTCTACTGCTTTGGCTTCTTCGGCTCCGTCGGATCCTTTCCGTCTTTGGGAGCGCCCGTACCCGACGACCCCATGAACAGCTTGGTTCCGTCGGGGAAGGTCATGTCGCGGCCGTTGGCGCGGTTCGAGCGGTCCTTGCTTTGATAGCCGTCGACGGTGATGACCGTTCCCGGCAGCAGGGAGTCTTTCGTGAAACCTCGCCGCAGAAGGGTGTTCGGTGTCCCCGCCTCCACCATCCAGACTTCCTTGGTCCCGTCGTCCTTCTCGACGGCCACGTGGATCCAGGCGTGCGGATTGACCCACTCGACCTTGGTGATCGCGCCCTTCAACAGAACTGGCCGATTGGGGTCGAACTCCGCCCCGAACGCGTGATGCGCCGACGCGGGAACACCCACCGCCAGAAAGAGGCCGAACGCGATCGGGACGACGGCTGGATAGGATCTCACTTCCGCCTCTCCGCAGCCTCGGCTTCCAGTAGCCGCGCCCCTCTCAGAATGCCACCGAAAGAGTAGTTCGCCTCGTGGCACGCATACTCGTAGAGCGGGGCGTCGGTCGAAACCCAGGGGTATTCTCCGCTCCAGGGCTTCGTCCATACCGTGGGATCCTCGACCGTGAACTGATAGAGGATCGTGTCCTCAGCGATGCGGGTGAAGCGCTCGACCACGTGCAGGTTTTCCGAAGCAGAGTAGAGCGCGGGCGTCTTTCCGAAGTTGGTGGTGTCCACCACCAGGGTATCGCCTTCCCAGTGGCCCACCGAATCCCCCATCCACTTCTGGATCTCTTTCGGGGCATGCTCGCGATGCAAGGGGATGATGCGAGCGTCGTGGACCATCTCGACGAGAATCACCACGTAGTCGCGAGTCTGAACGATGCGCTTCAGGTTGTTGTAGAGCACGGGCAGAGAGGGTGGGCCGGAGGTCGAACCGAACCCCAAAAGACACCTCTCGCCCAGCGGGCGCTGCTCCGGGTCATCGTAGGGCCCGGGTCCCTCGATCTCGACCCACCATGCCTCGCCCGTGTTCTCTCCCGCGTTCTCCTTATAAAGAGCTCTGCGAACGGCGGCTCTCTTGGACGCTTCGAGAGTCAGCGGCGGAAGCTGGCCGTTCTGGGGGTCTACGATAATCGACGTTCGTCGCCGGCCGTCGAGCTCGAAGACTTCGGTCCCGCGATCGATCCAGAAGAAGTTGTAGCCCCCGACGTTTCCATAGGGGCCGGGTGACCCGTCTCCGCCGACGGGCGGTGCTTCTCGCTCCGGATCGCTCGGTCGAGCGAGATCTTCGCTCAGGTTGAGCTCCTCCTTTTCGATCGCCGCGGCTTCCTCCGCGGTGAGGAACAGCTTGTCTCCAAACTGGGCCGGCCTTTCGAGAGGCGTCAGCGTCGCCGTGTCGTAAGTCCCCGACAGATCCGGATGTCCGTCCGGTGTCCGCGGGACCGTCCAGGTTTTCGATGGCGCGTCTTGCCCCGCCATCAGTGCAAGGGCGAGGAGGATTGGACCAGGCATGAATGACCTCGCTTTCGTTATCGAGCGATCGGTCTCCGGCGATACTGTCCGTACATCAGCTCTTCCACGAACTCGACGCACTTGAAATCGAAGAGCTGTGCTCCCGGCTCCACCCGACGATAAAGCGGCATGCGGATCGTCCAGGGTCGAGTGAAGACCTCGGGATCTTCGAGGGTCGCTTCGTACAAGAGGTGATCCGGGGCCACTCGGGTGTATCGCTCCACGACGCGAAGCTGCGCGCTGTGGAAGTTGCCAGATCTGTCGAACCAGGTTCGATCGTTGAGCCCCGTGACCTCGACGACCAGCGTTTCGCCCTCCCACCGGCCGACCGACTGCCCCATCCAGGATTCGACGGGAGGAGGACCGGGGTCATTCAGGTATACGTCCCGAACCGCGCCGGCGTACTCGTACGTAATGAGAATGCCGTTCTCGCTCTGAAAAATCTGAAACGGGTAAGGCAGGTACGTCGCGCGGGGAACGCCGGGGAGATAACAGTGGATCTCCGGGTCCCGGGTCAGCCAGTTCTCCTGGTTCTCCTTCTTTTTTGCCAGCGCCTCCGGTCTGTACGGGATCGCGCCTCCCTCGACGACGCTGAGGCCGCCCGGAACCGCGCCGACGGCGCCGAGGGGCAGCACGTCTGCCGCGGGAAGCGGCCCGTATGGACCTTCTCGAAGGGCCATGGCGGCCCGCGCCATGTGGGTTTCGAGGTCGTAGTTCGCGGTGTTCAGTGCCTGCCAGATGCCGTTCAGATCGGGATGACCGTCCGACGCGCGAGGGGCCCGGTACGCGTTTGCCTGGCCTTCGACCATGGCGACAACGGCGAGTACGACTGCCACGCTCACGGGCGCACTGTGACACCCGGGCCTCGGCGGTGTCAAGGCTGGACGGAGAGTCGCGTACTGTAGAATACCCGCGCTCTTTCTCACTTTCGGAGGGCCATGATGCGATCGAAAGCCATACTCGGCGCCTGGATCGTTTTCTCCGCGACGGCGAACGCGTCGGAATCGCAAACGGAGCCGGACGGGTTCTACACCGTCGCCCAGGCCGAGAGAGGACGGGCTCTCTACCGCGACGCCTGCGCCGCCTGCCACGGGCCGGACCTCACGGATGGATCGGCGGCGCCCCTCGCGGGCCCGCGCTTCGCGCAACGATGGAACCCGGGCAAGAGTGTGTCCGATTTTTTTGGTTGGGGCTCGTCGAGCGTCGACGATCTCTTTTTCATCATGCGGACGACGATGCCGCCAGGATCGATGGGATCGCTCTCGCCCGACGAGCACCTCGATATCCTTGCCTATGTTCTTCATGGGAACGGCTACCGCTCAGGAGAACGAGCGCTCTCGGCCGAGGAGGACGCTCTCCGCGCGATCCCCATCGAATGGAGAGGGGGCGCGGATCCGTCCGCCGTCGAGCCGCCGGCGTTCATCACCGGGGAGAACGGGCTTCGTCCCACGGACGAGAGCTACCTTCCCTCGCGACTCCTGAAAGAGGCGAGCGGGAACCCGCGCGATTGGCTCTATCACACCCATGACTACACCGGGAGGCGCTACGTCGACCTCGACCAGATCGATTCCACGAACGCCTCCGAGCTGCGAGTCGCCTGCGTCTATCAGGTGGGTGAGTTGAGCAGTTTCCAGACCGGCCCCATCGTTTATGACGGCACCATGTACCTCACGTCCGTCCGTACTACCGTCGCTCTCGATGCTTCGACTTGTCGCCCAAGGTGGCGTCACACCTGGGAGCCGAAGCTCTCCGAGGTGTGGCGGAACAACCGGGGAGTCGCCGTCGCGAACGGGCGCGTCGTGCGCGGCACGTCCGACGGATATCTCCTCGCCCTCGACGCGAGCGACGGGACGCTCCTCTGGGCACGGCGAGCCGCCGACGCCGCCATCGGGGAGACCTTCACCATGGCGCCTTTGATCTACGAGGATTTGATCCTCATCGGACCTGCGGGAAGCGAGAATGCGATTTCGGGTTGGGTAGGGGCTTTCCGGCTTCAGGACGGTGAGCCCGTCTGGCGTTTCAAGACCGTCCCGGGCGCGCGCGAGCCCGGGGACGAATCCTGGGGAAATCCCGATGACATCATCCTTGGGGGTGGCGCCGTGTGGACGCCCTTCTCCCTCGACCCCGTGCGCGAGGAGCTCTACGTGGCGGTGACCAACCCCGCGCCCGATCTCCCCGCCGGGCTTCGTCCCGGAGACAACCTCTACACCAACTCCATCGTGGCCCTCGACGTCCGGACGGGCGGGCTTCGATGGTACGAGCAGCTCGTACCCGCCGATTTTCATGACTGGGACCTGACGCAGGTGAGCCCTCTCTACCGGGCTGCAATCGAAGGCAGCGAACGGAGTCTGGTGGCGACGGCCGGCAAGGACGGCCTCCTCCGCGTTCTCGACCGTGAAACGCACGAGCAGTGGTTCGAAGCCGAGCTCACCACCCGGGAGAACGTCGAAGCGCCGCTCACGCCCCAAGGGGTGCGCGCGTGCCCCGGCAGCCTCGGAGGCGTCGAGTGGAACGGGCCCGCGTACAACGAGCGGACCAACATGCTCTACGTCCCCGCCGTCGACTGGTGCACCACGTTCCATGTGGCAGAGGAAGTCCGTTTCATCCCCGGGAAAGTCTACATGGGCGGGTACACCAGCAGGGAGGGGACGGGGAAGGGACGGCTCACGGCCGTGGACGGGAGCGACGGCAGCATAAGGTGGCGCTACGACTCACCGCGGCCGATGGTGTCGGCGGTGACGACGACGGCGGGAGGTCTGGTCCTCACGGGTGAGCTCACGGGAGATTTTCTCGTTCTCGACGCCGCCTCGGGGAAGGAGCTCTATCGATTCAACACCGGCGGGCCCATCGCAGGCGGCGTCGTGAGCTACGAAGTGAAAGGAAAGCAGTACGTCGCCGTGATGTCGGGCGGACCGTCCCCCTTCTGGAGTGGGCCGCATCCCGGCTCGCCCACGGCATTCGTTTTCGCGATTCCGTAAACGCTAATGAGTTCGTCGAGTTCGTCGAGTCCGTCGAGCCAGTCCGTCGACCTGCATCTACCGGAGTGGAATAACTCTGACGGGCGCGCCCGTCGCCCCCTTGAACTTCGTTGGGCCAACTCGTCGAGCTTCATGTTCTCGATGATGTAGATGCCCTGATTAACGATCAGGTGCTGGCTGTGCGACCGGCTTTCCGCGCTTCAGAATCGTAACCGGTTCTCCAGTCTCGGCGTACCTCATCCAGAATCGAGAGACACTTGGCTTTGAACTCAGTGGATGTCAGCGTCTTCATATGACCGGTCTATTGTACTGGTCATATGTGTGGCAACCAGCCAATCGGATTCAGAAGAACATCTTGAGCTTGAAATCCACGATGTTGGCGGCCGTGGCGAAGCTCCCTGTTCCATCTCTCTCGTTCCGTCGTGGATGTAGAGAAGCTCGAACCGCCACTTCCGGTCCCGCCGGTAGCCGAGGCCCGCGCGCGTGCGCCTCTTCGTCGCGAAGCAGCTCCGGCAACGCCATCGGAAAGCGGGCGGTCGAGATCGCCGTGGAAGTGCCGGAGGCCGTTCCGCTGGAGCGGAACTTCGAAGGGCACTACCCGGCGGAAGCGATCGCCCTCGGGCCCGGACTATGGCAAATATTGACATAATATCGGCGTACGGATAAGCTGAGTAGGACGAGGGAGGAAGTGAAACGATGCCGAGCACGTTGAACCTGTCGCTTACCGACGAGCTGCGGGCGTTCATCGACGCCAATTGCGGGGACGGCACGACATACGCGACGCCCAGCGAGTTCGTGCGCGATTTGTTGCGGCAGCGCAAAGCGCAGCAAGAGGCCGAATCGGCCCGCGACGGCATCCTTGCCGGCTATCGCGATGCTATTGACGGTCGCGTCGTCGAGTTCCGCGGTGACTTGTTCAGCCTGCTGAAGAAGACCGCCAGGTGAGAACGAGGAAACGGCGCCCCAGGCTGCTTCTCACGAAACGGGCACTGTCTGACCTGGCCGAGATAGAGGCCTATTCGATCGCGCAATGGGGCAGGCGCGTTGCGACCCAATATCTGAAGGGTATCGAGTCTAGCCTGCGGCTCATTGGGGATAATCCCGGCATCCTGCGATCCCTGGACGGTCTGCCGTCCGAACTCCAGTTCCATCGTGTGAACAAGCATTGGCTGGTTTGCGATGTGGCGCCTCGATCGATCGTCGTGCTTACGGTGATTCACGCGAGCATGGACGTTCCCGCCCGACTCGCGGAACTAGTGCCTCAACTTGCCGCCGAGGTCGCGCTGCTGCGTGGCCAGCTGGAATCTAGTCGGAAGGATGACTAACCGCGCAGTCGTCAAGGGCTGGTGCCCGGCCGGGGCGGCGCGTGACGGACTCCCCCCCGTCGAGCACGCCCTCATGGGACACCGCGCCGCCTCTTGCGCGCACCTCATCAACGAGTCGGCGCGACGAGAGCAGACCGTGTACTGGGATTTTGGAAGGGAAGCTTTGAAGACCTGGACATGCGAAGCTAGTCAAAGCGCAAAGCGTCAAGAGGAGCTCCGTTCGCAGAACTCTGGCTAGATCAGACTCAGAGCGGCCATTGATCGGCATTCAATCGGGCAGTATCTCCAGGATTTTCCTGGCGAATCAGATCGCGGGGGTCAGCACGAGGTTCCGATAGAGAATCCGACCGTGGTCTCCCTGGAGGAAGATGGGGCCCGGCTCCGCTTCCCGTGAGTCGAGTGCTCCCCCGGTGATTCCGGGAATCTCCTTCCGGTCGATAACCGTCTTGCCGTTCAGCACCACCGTCACCGTCCGGCCCGAAAGCGTGATGTCGAAGCTTTGCCACTCTCCCGCGGGAAGAGCGGCGTTCTCGACGGGGGTAACTTGCCCGTAGATTCCTCCCATCCCTCGCGCGTGGGGCTCCTTCCCATGGTCGTCCTGGACCTGGACTTCGTAGCGGCCGCGGAGGTAGATGCCGCTGTTGCTGCCCTCTGGAACCATGACCTCGACGTGGAGCTGGAAGTCCTGGAATGTCGCTTCGGTCACGAGGTCCGATCCAGAATCCTCGTTCACGAGCGTCCCGTCTTCCGCTTTCCAGCGGTTCGGCTGCGAAGCGTGCCTCGGCACCCAGCCCGCGAGGTCGACACCGTTGAAGAGCGGGACGGGG
>Ga0209521_10004303_pt1 | contig 11356 bp, 11 predicted proteins | sample Rifsed19ft4_FD_184016 | JGI IMG/M metagenome (GOLD analysis project Ga0209521, IMG submission 184016) | Soil microbial communities from Rifle, Colorado, USA - sediment 19ft 4 (version 2) | ecosystem: Environmental > Terrestrial > Deep subsurface > Rock core/Sediment | place: Rifle, Colorado... | reverse complement strand
ATAGTGGAATATCTTCCGGACCGCTTCAACGGCCTCTTCGCGCGTTTTCGCATGGATGATGCAGACGACCTTCTGCGGATCCCAGGGATTCTCCTTCACGATCACGGAAAAACCGGCGTCGGGCGCTTCCACCGCGCCGTACAGCCTTCCGATCAGCGGATTGTCATGCCCCAGGATAACAAGCGAGGCCGATTTCACGTCGGAATTCTTCACGTCGCCCGCTTCCCGTTCAACCCCTCCCCGCTGTTTGAACGCTTCGACGACGCCCGTATAAACATCCCTCCGGTTGACCGGCAGGACGATGATCGGTTTTTCGTCGCCGAGCAGACGGGCTATGACCGGCGGGACCTCCTCGCGCGTGAGCCTCCGCGCGATATCATAGTTCTCATCAAGGCTGATCTTTTCCGGGATCCGGTCCAGCAGGCCGTCGAAATTGTCCTTCTCCTTGTCGATCGTGAGCAGTTCCGTCTTGCTCCCGCCGTGCAGATAGGCATCCGTGGCCAAAAGCGAGAGGATGTAGGGTTTCGATGGCTGAACGACCGCGAATTTCACCTCATATTTGTCGCCGCTCTGCAGGAGATCCACATCCCCAAGACGCAGGGAAGGCATGCCTTTTTCCTCCACCCACTGTTTAAAGAACCATCGAAGGTCTTTCTTCGCGGCCTTTCCGCATTCCCGTTCAAAGTCGTCCCATGATGCCCGCTGGAACCGCTTTTCAGCGATCACATTCTTTAATGCCTGATAAAAACCATCCTCCCCCATCATATTCTTGAGCATATGGAACACCATGGCCCCTTTCCCGTAGCCGATGGCCTTTGACGCAAAGTCCGTCCGCTCCCGGAAAGCCCTGAGGGAGAGCTCGTTCTTCTCATTCACGTAGCTTTCGTAGTCGACCAGCATCTGTTTCCGGTATTCCCAGCCCCTGCCTTTCTGCTCTTCGTAGAGATGGTCGGCAAGATACGTGGTCAGGCCCTCGGCCCAGTTGCCTTTCTCGAAATCGATGTACACGGAGTTCCCGAACCACTGATGGAGGATCTCATGACCCAGCGACGTCTCGACAATGAACGGCAGCTTTACCACGTCCTGACCCAGGAGGGTGAAGGTGGGCATGGAATAGCCCGTGGGCAGAAAGTTCTCGACGATCGAGAACCGTTTGTACGGGTACGGTGTAAGAAGTTTCTCATACAGATCTATATATTTTCTGGCATGCTGAAGGTAGGTCTCCGCGAGTTTTTTGTCTTCGCGGAAAAAGTACGCTGAAAGCTCTATGCCGCGAACAGTGTCCTGAAGAACATCATATCGGTCAGTCGCAATGAGGTGTATCCCGTCAAGAGGATGGGGAAATAGAAAGGTGAATATAGTGTTCGTTCCTGCTTCGGTCTTCGTTATGCTTATGCTCTCCGCCTCTGACACTGCTTCGTAGCCGTGCGGGAGGGTCGCCGAAAGGGAATAAACCGAGAGGGCCTCCGGCTGAGGATACCATGCTCCGGTGAGGGAGATCCCGCGGCCATCAATGAGGTTCGGCGTGACGCCGTAATTCCGACCGTCGCCGGCCCCGGTGCTTTTGAAAACGCCTTCATAGGCGATCGCGAGAATGCCGCTCTCGGACGGCAGGACCGTCATGCTCCCGTCCTTTGCCGCGGTATCGATCCGCTTATCATTCAGGCTCACCTGAATGATCCTGAGCTCCCCTGTCGCGAGCCGCAGTTCCTGCTTTGCCTGGACCGGGACCTTCGCGACGCCCATGACCTTCGAGTTCGGAATGTCGAACGAAACTTCCAGATTATATGCAGGCGCGGCGGAAGCCTGTTGCCCCTCCGCCGGCATAGTGAACGAGAGGATGAGCATCGTTATTGCGATAAGAGACCGAATAGGCATGATTTGTCCTTTTCGAACCGGAATTGAGTGTGCCCATTTTAAGCGAAAAAAAAGGATAATGCAATATGAGAGAATATTTACAGGAGTTTCCCCCAAAAATGACATGGCCTCTTGTATGCAGACCCTGAGCGATAGACGCGCTTGAGCGTGCTCTTCGCAGTTTACGAAAGCCTGTTGATTTTCCAGACGACCGCCTGGGTGCCGTGAGTCCTCACGAACTTTTCTGCACGCGTGCACGGCAGCGCGAAGGGCCTGCATACAGACGTCCAAGAGAGAAAATTTAACGGGGGATCGGGAGAAGGGTGTAAAAGAAAAAAGCAGGCCCTGAATGAACAGGACCTGCTTAATAGGTTATAGGCTTAGAGCTTTACGACATTGGCCGCCTTGGGGCCTTTGGGCGAATCAACGATGTCGAACGATACTTCCTGGCCTTCAGACAGGGACTTGAAGCCGCTGTCCTGAATGTCGCCGAAGTGAACAAACACGTCTCCGCCGTCTTCACGGGAAATGAATCCAAAACCCTTGGAATCATTGAACCACTTCACGGTTCCTTTATTCATGGTGAACTACCTCCTTCTTGTGAAATTGAAGATGACGGAAATGGATAACAAAAAACCGCAAGGACGAAAAGTCTTTGCGGTCTCCCATACAAATAACTTCCGAAACTTCTGAAGAGCATAATGCCACTTCCGGGCACGAAAGTCAAGCATTATTATTGCTCACAGCAAAATATTTTCTGGCCGCGGAGAGCCGTGGAAAACAGGTTTTGGGCGGTCCGGCCTCTAAACCTGCTCCAGGAAGATGCCGGCCTCGATCCGTCCCTCGGCCACATGCAGGGGAAACAGAAGCCCCTTGCCGCCTGTCGGCACGGGAATACCGTTTACGCCGTCGGTGAGGACCTCGGGCGGGGAGATCTCGATCTCTTTTCCCATCTGGGACGCCTTGGCCTCAATGTGCCCGCAGATGACATTCGCGAGTTCCATCACCGTGTCGTTCAACATGTCCTCCTGTTCCTTCGAGACATCATCTGTGTTGAGCATTGCCCTGGCGATCAGCGTCCGGACGTTGGTTGAGACCGAGAACAGATACCGTGCCTTCACCGACCCGGTCATCCCTATTGACACCACCGTGTCATTCGCGTCAAGATGCTGCGTCAGCACACACTGGCCCGGCCTCACCGTGAAGCCCGCCACCCGGGACAGCATCTTGTACGTAAGGTCGGCGGCCGCTTCCCAGAGAGCTGCATCCGGCACTCCCGCCGGGATCGCCACCTTGTCGATCACGTAGGGGGCCTGGTCCGCCTTGAAGGCCTCCAGGTATTTCGGCAGATCGTTCGCGTTGATGGCCCCCGTCTTGATCAAGGCCTCTCCGATGAACAGGTGCCCGGCCTTCTGCTTTGCCAGCACCTCTTTCAACTGGTCCGCGGTCAGAATGCCGAGCTTCACGCACATGTCGCCGAACGGCAGGTCCTCCGACCGCTGCGCGTCATGGACACGATCAATGTCGGCATCAGTGATGAGACCCATGGAGCGGGCCGTCTCGCCGAATTTGAGGTTTGTTGAATCCTGCGGGCCAACGGCCTTCAACAGGGCCTCCCGGGTAACGATGCCCTTCTCCAAAAGGAACTGACCGAAAAATTTAACCGGCATGTCCGATCTCCTCTTTAATAATGGTTCTCTGCTGTTCTTTCTACAGCTCTCGCAGGACCTTCAGCACTTCATCCGGCTTGAAGGGCTTTGATATGACGTTCCGGGCGCCCAGCTTGAGCGCCTCGGTGAACTTGTCGCCCACTCCGCCCAGTGAGGTGATCATCACGACCCTGGCATTGCGGTCGATCGCCATGATGCTCCGCAGCGCGGTCGGCCCGTCCATCACCGGCATATTCATGTCCAGGCAGACGATATCAGGACGGTCCGTCTGGTACATTTTGATCGCCTCGACGCCGTTCCTGGCAGGCCCGATGACCTCGAACTCGCCCGTGCCGGCAATGATCTGACTGAGCTGGCGCCCCACAGATAAGCTGTCATCCACCACCAGAACCTTCTTCATAGCGCTCTATCCTCCATCCCTCTTCCCCCCATGATGCCGTGTAACGCCAACCAGTCCGCTATGGAGCCGGCAATATCCTGCCATCCCGGTTCGGCGGTGAGCCAATGGGCGTTGTTCTCAAATTCCTTATACGTTACAAAGGGGGCGTACTTCTTCCCGATTTTCCGAGCACAGGTCGCCGGAGTGATCCTGTCTCCTGAACCGGCAACAACCAGAACAGGACACGTGAGCTTCGACGCATCAACACGCGCGGCCCTCTTGAGGTCCAGAAACCAGAAGCCGATCTCGAACATCACCCTGCCCGATTCACAGACCCATTTGTCGTAAACCGCTTCTCTTTCCTCAGCCGGCAACAGGCCGAGCTCCAAATACACTGCCTCATTGAACGTCGGGCGTACCGGCTTCTTCCACCAGCCCCACTGCCGGGCTATGCTCCATAAGTCCTTTGCCATTTTAGGCTGCGTGTAGGAAATACCTGCCGGTGCAGCAGGATTTAATAAAACAAGGGCTTTCGCCAATCCCCGGGACGCAAGAATTTGAGCAAGCAGCGCGCCCATCGAGTGCCCCATCAGAACAGGGGTTACGCCGCGTTTCCGTATTTCCCGTTCAAGGTCTTCCGCGTAATCAAGGAGACTGGTCGTGCCGAGCCGGGGGTCGGGGGGCTTCTTCGGATCCGTGTCGTGATAACGCAGCGCGGGGCATATGCACTGATACCCCTTTTGCTCAAAATAATTTTTGTAGTTCCCCCAGACCCAGCCGCCCCCCCACATACCGTGGACCATCATTATGGTTTCGGCCATGATCTTCCAGCCTCATCGCGTTCACTGGTTTTCTCTTCGGTGTTTCGTCGGAAGCCGGGGGCCGGGTTCCTCGAGCGACAGAGCGAGTGGCTGACCTGAGCAGTTGCCTTATTTCAGCTTCCTGATCACCGCCTTCAGGATGTCGGCCCGCGTGAGGATCCCCAGGAGATTGTTCCTGTCATCGATCACGGTCAGCCGCCGGATCTTCCGGTCATCCATGATCCGCACTGCCTCGGCAATGCTCGCCTCGGGCCTGATGAAGATCGCCGGGTACGTCATGATGTCCCCCACCACATCCCCCATCCTGCGCCGCGGAAGCGGCTCTCCCAGCATGGATTTCAGCACGTCCTTGAACGTGTTCTCCCTCCCCAGCCCCAGCACCGAGAGGATGTCGGCCTGCGTAATGATGCCGACCACCCTGTTATGCCGGTCCATCACCGGAAGCCCGCTGATATTCCTCTCCGCCAGGGTGTCCGCGACCTTCAGGACGCGCTCATATTTCGACACGGTGATGACATCCCTGGTCATCACTTCCCGCACCTGCAGCTCTTCGCCCAGCGTCGACCGTATCAGCTTCTCACTGACTTCCTGCTTTTTCGTTTCCATATCACGCTCCTCGGACCCTCGGGGCCAGGTTTTGCCCTTCCTCGATGGTTATTTTCATCCGCTGATCCAATGATGTCACGCACTGTTTGCTGGGAGAGCACTTTGTCCTGCGAACGCCGGACCGGTGTACGAAAGCTTAGAAATCCGGGAACAGTTTAAGGGAGAGCTTCTTCCCGTTCGCCATGTCCGCCATGGCGGTGAGGATGCCCCCCTCGACATACTGAAGCGCGAAGTTCTGATATCCCCGCTCCACCAGCCGCTTGGCATCCGCCGGACAGCCGTCTTCGCACCCGACGATGCCCTTGACCATGAGCGGCAGAAGCCCCCGGATATCCGCGCCGTCCCGCCCGGTGCCCCGGGCCGCGAGAAACGCGTCTATCCTGGTGATGATATCATCGATGTCCGGGCGAAAAGGATCGGCGATAGTGATCGAGAGCGGATCGTTGTCCAAACGTACATCGAGTTCCATGCGTTCTCCTCTGTCCTCAGGGGATTATGATTGAAGATTAGTACAGATTTCAGGAAAATGCAAGGAGAAGTTGAGCTGCGGGGAATGCGCTCACTCCGGAATTCATCTCAGGACCATGAAACGACCTCTATGCATACTGCCCGGCGGCATATCCCGAGGCCCAGGCCCAGTGCAGATTGTATCCGCCGAGCTGTCCCGTTACGTCCATGACCTCGCCGATGAAATAGAGGCCGGGCGTCTTCCTCGACTCCATGGTCTTGGAAGAGAGCTCATCCGTATCCACCCCTCCTGCGGTCACCTCCGCGGTCTTGTATCCCTCGGTACCCTGGGGAATGATCTCCCACGCGCGCATTCCCCTGGCGATCTCTTTTAATTCTTTATCCGAATAGTGATCGATCGGCTTTGACCGGATCCTGTGATCACACCACGCCTGGGCGAACCGTTTGGGAAAATATCCCGCCAGCAGGTTCCGCATCTCCATCGTGCTCTGCCGCCTGGACTGGAAAACGTCGAGGATGTCCGTTTCAGGAAAGAGATCGATCTTCAGGGGCTCTTCGGACTCCCAGAAGAGCGATGCCTGGAGCGCCGCGGGCCCGCTCAGTCCCCGGTGGGTGAACAGGATATTGCCGCGGAACCGCCCGGGGCCGCACGACACGGCCGCGTCAAGGGAGATGCCGGCAAGCTCCTGAAAGACTCTCCGGTCCCGCGCGTGAAAAACAAAGGGTACGAGCGCCGGCCGAAGCGCCGTGACATTGAGCCCGAACCGCCTGGCCGTTTCGTGGCCAAAGCCGCTGGCTCCGAGGCCGGGATAGGAAAGCCCTCCCGTGGCAATGACCAGCGAATCCGAACGGAACAGACCCTGGTCCGTTGTGATGCAGAAGCCCCCTGTTTTTCCGATGTCCGTAGCGCGGCATTTCAGCCGGGTCTCCACACCTGCCTGCTCACACTCCTTCCCGAGCAGGGCGATGATCCCGCGGGAGCTCTTGACGCAGAAGATCTGGCCCGCCTCTTTTTCGTAATACGCGACGCCGTGTTTCTCCGCGAGGGAAAGAATATGGCGCGGCGTGAAACGGGCAAGCGCGGATTTGCAGAAATGGTGATTTTGGGAGAGATAGTGGTCGGGGGTCACGTTCAGGTTCGTGAAATTGCTCCGTCCGCCGCCGGAGACGCGTATCTTGGAGCCGGTCCGCTCCGCGTGGTCCAGCACGAGCACTGACCGGCCTCGCTTTCCGCACTCGATGGCGCACAGAAGCCCCGCTGCGCCCGCGCCGATGATGATGACGTCCCATTTGTTGTTGCCGGAAATATTCACGGGGTCACGAATCATTTTTTACCGCGGAGGACGCGGAGAAGGATTTGTTCTTCTTCATCCCTGCCCGCTCATCCCCTTTTTCAAGAGGTCGAAGAGATGATCGAGCATCTCTTTCCTTTTTTCGAAGAGCAGCTTGTCATGCTTGTCGCCGGAGCGGGCGTCTTTCGGCATTGCCGTGTCGAGATGATAATCGGAAACGAGGGAAATAAGGGTCTTCTCGATCCTGCCGAACAGGTCCCGGTCCTCATCGACGCTCTTGTGCTGTTTGGATTTGACCTGGCGTATCAGGCCGTCGAGCTCGCCGCCGATCTTCTGCGCGTGATCGTGCAGCGCCTCGTACACCCGGGTGACGGCGTAGATGTCTTCCAGGACCTGCTGGGACAACTGCTTCGAGAGCTTCGCCACCTCATCTTGCAGCGATTCCACGTACTGTTTGGTGACCGGCCCGAGCTGGAGATACTCCCGCACCTGCTCCTTGAAGTGCGCCTTGATGTCTTCTATCATCTGGCCTGTTTTTTCGCCGCCGATCTGCAGGCCGACGAGGACCGTTATTGACGACTCGCAGAGCTTCCGTATCTTGAGGAGATTGTCCGTGATATAGACGGCAATGTGGTACAGTTCATCGCCGAGCATGGGCCAGTGCCCCTTGAGCGTTTCGAGGTCCTTGCTTCGCTGGTCGATCATGCCCCGGAGCCTCGCCATCCTGGTCTGATCGTCTTTGCTTTTGGGATTGAACCTCTTTATTTCTTCCTCAGCGGACTTGATAAAGACCAGGGGTTTCCTGAGATCGATCGTCATCAGCGCATGGCAGTGGTACTGGTATTGTTCAACAGCCGACTTGAGGGACGATGTGAAAAAATGGGAGTGAGAGAGCACGCCGAGAAGCATCTTTTCGTGAAAGTCCGTCTGCCCCATGCCCCGCTGCCGGTCCTTCTCGAACTCTTCGACGCGCGCCAGGTGCTGAAGATAGTTGGCGAGAGCATCGCCATGCCTTTCTTTTTTGCCTTCTTTCCGGGGGCTTTCGAGAAAGAGCCTCAGGTCTTCGATCGCAGGCTGCAGGGCCTCATGGGACTTGAACCGCAGGCCGAATATCGCTGTTTCCATAAAGAGGTAATTCCTTGAGTTTGGAAAGCTGTTTTTCGCAGCGAAGAACTTCTTCAGTGACGTCTGTCATCGTTTGTCCGGCGCGATGCCCCTCGTGAGCTCCTCGCGGATGAACTGCCGGATGTGCTCCTGGTCCGCCGGCGCGATGCGGGAGAACTTGAGTCCCATGCCGGGTTCCTTGAATGGCCCGTCGTCGACCGAACAGCTGTACAGGACGACGGCTTCGATCTTTATGGACCTGCCTTTGATCTCGAGGTCCACCGGTACACGCGTATTCGCCGGCAGAGGATCGAGCGTACGAAAGAACATCCCGTACTCCGAGATCACCGTGGCATAGCCGTCGCTCCCGGCGCCCTGGCCTTCCAGTTTCGCTTTCAGGTTGGCGGCGATCCTGATGTTCCGGCGCGGACCCTTCTCGATGACCGACTCGACGGCCCGGTAGAGTTCCTCGACATCCACGGGTTTCCGGAGACAGGCTGCGAATTCCCCCTTGCGGGCCCGTTCTTCCAATGCCCGGTCAGGCGGAGACAGGAGGATGAGCGGGACGTCCGAAAAGCGGGGGTCCTTCTTGATCCGTGCAAGAAGGCCTGAACCGGTCGGGCCCGCTTCCGCGAGAATGCCGGAAGGCGGCGCTACGCACATGAACTCGATCGCCTCCTCCACGGTGCTGGCGGTACAGATGTTGTAGCTCAACCGCTGGAGCATCATGCTCATGGAAAAACGGTCGTCGACGTTGCTGCTCACCACAAGAACATACCGTCTCTTTCTCTCTTCACCGTTCATTTCCGCCACACGCTGTCCCTCCTTTGTCATCCGTTCCGGGGCATGGGGGTCAAGCCGGGCGGTGCCGATCATCGTTTTTTCGGCGCGATGTCCCCGGCAACCTCATCGTGAATGTACTGCTTTATGAACTCCTGGTCTTCCGGCGAGATCCTGACGAACTTGAGCCCCATACCCGGCTGCCCAGCCGGCCCCTGGCCAAGCTGCTGGCTGTAGAGAAGCTCCGCTTCCAGGGCGATCGTCCTGCCCTTGATGGTCATGGTCACCGAGAGCGTTGTTTTCGCCGGCGAGGTCTTGAGCGTGCGCACGTACATGCCCTGCTCGGACAGCATCGTGCCGCACTCGCCTGCATTGTAGTCCAGCGGCGCGTTATTCACGCTCAGCGGGATGCTCGTCTGGATGCGAATGCGCTCCCGCGGGTTGGGCTCGATCACCGCCTGGATAGTCCGATATAACTCGTCGGCCTGGATCGGCTTGGTGAGAAAATCGGCCGCTCCTGCCTCGAGGCACCGCTTCTTGGCGATCATGTCTCCGGACAGGGACAGGACGATGACGGGAAGAGAGGCGGTACGAGGGTCCTGTTTGAACCGATCGAGCGGGCTCACGCTGTTTGACGGTGAAGGGTTGAGCTCCGTGATGATGACCGCGGGAAGGGCGGCGGACAGCATGGCGAGGGCATCCTCGACGGTCTTGGCGCTGCAGACCTGGTACCCCAATCGCTGGAGAAGTATGGAGGTATAGAAGAGGTCGTTGGCGTTGCTGTCCACGACCATGATGATGCGGCCCCTGTTGTTGGGCGCGGCCGCCGCGGTACCCGGTATGTTTTCTGCCATACGCAAGCTCCGTTTATCCCCGGAAAACGACACGGCTTCAGCAGCCCGAGGGGGTCAGGCTTCCTTCACTATCAATTACAAGAATATTACAAATCAGGGAGGATGTAAAGGGAATTTACGAATGCGGCAATCGGAGAGCAAAGCAACGCGAAAGAGCGTCAAAAAAGCGGCTGCGGAGCATAACGCATTGATTGTAAAAGAGAGAGCAGCCGCTTCAGAGCGTGTTTTTATGATTATTCCCTTTTCACGCTTTAACGGTTTCCCCCGTGACAAATTGTCTTGCATGTGCTTTAATAGACAACTATAATATAAAAACAGGAACGGAATGTTCAGGAGGGTTTAATCAATGGCCGTAAAAAAGAGCTCCAAAAAAAAGGCAAAACCAAAAACAAAGAAAAAGACGATAAAAAAACCCGTTCAGAAAAAGGGCGGCATGGCAAAAAAGAAAACGGCCAAAAAGAAATCGGCGGACAAACCGGCAAAACGGCCCCGTCGTCCCGGAGAAGCGGAGAAACAGCCGCCAAAATCCCCGCTCACCGCGAAACGGAGCGAGCACCTCAAAAAGATCCTCTACAGGAAGCGCGCGGAGGTGGTAAAGGAATTGGAGCAGCAGATGGGCCGCAAGCTCTCCACGGAGGCGGGACAGAAGGTTGACTCCGCGATGGACAGCGGGGACCTGTCTTTGCAGGACATGGACCAGGGCATAGACTACTCGCTGCTTGAAATGAAGTATGAACAGTATAAGGATATCGCCGATGCCTTCCGCAAGCTCCAGAACGGCACCTACGGCCTGTGCGAAGAGTGCGGCCAGGAGATCGACATCAAACGCCTCGAGGTGAACCCCCTCGCCCGCTATTGCATCACCTGCAAGCAGCATAAAGAGAGCATGGAAAAAATACAGAAAGAGGAAACAAGATTCAAGGAATAAGTTCCGGATCCGCACGCACTTTTCCTTGACAAAAGGACTTGAATACAGTATCTTACCCCCGTAAATTTTTCGGGGCGGTGTAGCTCAGCTGGTAGAGCAGGGGAATCATAATCCCTGTGTCCGGGGTTCGAGTCCCTGCACCGCCACCATTTTTCTCCCCTGTCATTTGCCGGTCTTCATCCTCGTTGCGGTATCATAACGGTCATGCTTCCTTACATTGTTCTTTTCGAACATGACGAGAAGTTCCAATTTGCAAATCACCAGTTCCCAATACATTTCAATAACCAAAACGCGGACTGTTTGACAGTTGGTGATTGAAGTTTGGGATTTATTTGTTGCTTGGCGCCTGGGATTTGGTGCTTTATTTTACTTCACATGCTGCTCAAAAAGGTCAAAGAAACCGTCACAAAATACGACATGCTGAAAGCCGGCGAGACGGTGCTGGTTGCCGTGTCGGGCGGGCCGGACTCTGTCTGCCTCCTGAGCGTCCTTCGGTCTTTTGTAAAGGACCGCGATCTCTCCCTCCACGTCGCGCACCTTGACCACCGGTTCCGCGGAGCGGAATCGGCCGATGAGGCGCTGTTCGTGGAGAAGACG
>Ga0209521_10004302_pt1 | contig 11361 bp, 10 predicted proteins | sample Rifsed19ft4_FD_184016 | JGI IMG/M metagenome (GOLD analysis project Ga0209521, IMG submission 184016) | Soil microbial communities from Rifle, Colorado, USA - sediment 19ft 4 (version 2) | ecosystem: Environmental > Terrestrial > Deep subsurface > Rock core/Sediment | place: Rifle, Colorado... | reverse complement strand
CCTTCGCGTCCGTCGTGCCGAGGTACTTCCCCGCGATGATGTGGTCCGTGGAGATGTCGTCGCCGAACGTCCACACGCGGCCCTTGAGGCGGGTCTGCATCGCGTAACGGGGAAGCCACTGAGGCCGATAAGGTTGCTGTCGACCGTGGGCCGAAGAGATAAGCATCCGGGGCACCATTCCTTGCGCCATGCCGCAGAACGCCCGGCCCGAGTTACGCGTAACGCTTCGGCTCATGTCCCTACACGGACCCCAGGAGGAGAGCATCGAGTTGGCCGTGGACCCGTCCGCGCTCTACACATGGATTCCCAAGGAAGTCACTGAGCGAGTCGGTGTCAGGGACAGAAACGTCTGGCGATTCCGCACAGCCGCCGGGGCTACAATCGAGAGGCGCGTTGGAGACGTTCGAATCGAGGTCGAGGGCCACCAAGGAGCGACGGTTGTCGTGTTCGCGGAACCGGAGGATCGTGTAATCCTTGGTAGCCTGGCCCTGACGTCTGTAGGCCTTGAGGCGGACCCGGCAACCGGCATCCTAAGGGAGATGGAGTACTTCCTCGCGCTCGCGACCGCCTAGGCCTTCCGCGGGTCCGTTATCTCCCCGTGAATCGCGGAGGCGGTCACGGTCCACGGCGACGCGAGATACACCTTCGCGGTGGGCGAACCCATCCGGCCCGGGTAGTTCCGGTTCGTCGAGGAGATACACACTTCGTCGCCCGCCAGCGTCCCCATGTGCCCGCCGAAGCACGCCCCGCACGTCGACGATGTGAACGTCGCGCCCGCGTCCATGAAGATCTCCACGAGCCCCTCCTTCAGGGCCTCGCGGAAGATCCGCTGCGAGGCGGGCGTGATCAGGAACCGCACCCCGGGCGCCACCTTCTCCCCCTTCAGGAGCTCCGCGGCGATCCGCAGGTCCTCGATGCGGGCGTTCGTGCACGACCCGAGGAACGCGACGTCGATCTTCGTGCCCACAACGTCCTCCACAGGCTTCAGGTTCGCGGGGTTCGAGGGACAAGCGACCTGCGGGCCCATCCCGTTCACGTCGAACGTGTGCGTTTTCGCGAACGCCGCGTCCTTATCGGACTCAATCGCCTTGAACGGAAGGCCCGTGTGGGCGAGGTACTCCTTTGTCTTCCCGTCCGCCGCGACCATCCCGACCTTCGCTCCCATCTCCGTCGTCATGTTGCACAGGACGAAGCGCTCGTTCATCGGGAACGCCTTCACCGTGGGCCCCGTGAACTCCACCGCGGCGTAGCGGGCGCCGTCGTCCCCCGTGGTCCCGATGACCTTGAGGATCACGTCCTTCGCGCCGGTGCGGGCCCCGAGCTTCCCGTGGATGTCCACCCGCATCGTCTCCGGGGCGCGGAGCCAGAGGCGGCCCGTCGCCATCACCGCGGCGGTGTCCGTCGCGCCGATCCCCGCCGCGAACGCGCCCACGGCGCCGACCATGTTCGTGTGGCTGTCGCTCCCGATCACGAGGTCCCCGGGGTGCGCGTACCCGCGCTCCGCGATGAGCTGGTGGACGATCCCGTGGTCCCCGACGTCGTGGAACCGCGCGATCCCCTGCTTGTGGCAGAACTCGCGGATCGTCTGGTGCATCTTCGCGATCTCGGGCGTCGGGGGCGGGACCCAGTGGTCCAGCGTGACGACGATCTTGGCGGGGTCCCAGACCTTCATCGTGCCGATCTCGTTGAAGGGCATCAGCGCCATCGCGAGCATCTCGTGCATGTACAGGAGGTCCACGGACGCGTCGACGATGTCGCCCGGCGCGACGTGCTCCCGCCCGCTCGCCCGGGCGAGGATCTTCTCGGAGATCGTGAGGCCCGCCATTCCCGCCTCGCCCTACGAAGGCGGGACGACTCATAAGGATGGCCCTTTGGCGGAGCCGCGCCGCCCATCCGCGAGCCGGCTGAATCCTTTTAGCGTCCCGCGCGTTCCCGCCCGCGTGGCAAAGGCGGAATCGAAGCTCGCGTTCGAGACGACGGTCCGCGTGAAGGGGAAGGTCGTCGAGACCGTGATGTGCGACTGCGAGGAGGAGGGCCACGTCGGCATCCGCGTCGCCCGCCACGCGAGGGGCGGGGACTGGTCGTACTCGAAGGAGGACCGGGACTCGTACTACGACATCGTCGCGTACAGCAAGGACGGCGCGTACGCGACTCTCCGGCCCGGGGATTGGGTCGAGGCGAACGTCACGATCCACGGGCGGCTCGCGCGCGTGCCGACCGGGGAGCTGGAGCGGGGCGGGCTGAACGACGGCCACCGGTACGAGGGCCGCGTCTCGAAGGCGGGCGGCTCAGTCGAGGTGGACTTCGGCACGTTCCTGGCGGTCGTGTCATCTGAGAACGAGGCCGCCCTCCGGAAGGCGGTCGAGGCGGAGGGGCTCCGCCGCGGCAGCTACGTGGAATCGGAGTGCGCGGTGGAGGCGGCCGTCCTGCGGCACGGGAGCCGCGAGGAGATTCTGGGCGGGTCCCGCCGGGTCTTCCCCCGCCGCGGCCACGCGTAGCGGCGGAAGCCGGACCGGCTCGGAATCAACGATGATACCGAGCGCAAAAGGCCCTTATGCGAGGAACCGCGTCGCGCGGCCCCCGGAGGCCCTCCATGGACTCCCCGATCGCCCGCCGCGCCCTGCTCGTGCTCCTGGCCGCCGCGCTGACCGCCGCCGCGTCCGTCGTCCTCGTCGCGTCCCCCGCCCGCGCGGGGACCGCCGTCGTCTTCATCGAGGACTTCGAGTCCGGCGCGCTCGGCCCGCGCTGGACGAGCGCGGACAACAACCCCGCCTCCGGCCTCGATTACTGGGCCGTCACGAACTACTCCAAGCACGCCGGGAACTACAGTGCCTGGGCCGCGCAGGTCGGGACGCAGTCGAAGGGCCCCTTCGCGGGCATGAACAACTCCGCCGTCCACGAGTACGACGACGACATGGAGGCGGACGTGTCGATCAACCTCAGCGTGAGCGGATTCACGAGCCTCACCCTGTCGTTCTACTACTCCTCGAAGGCGGAGAGCGGCGGCGGGGACTTCATCCAGGCGTGGTACGAGGCGGGCGGGGTCCAGACGATCATCTTCACGAACACGGGCGGCACCGGGAACCGGTGGGATCTCGTCTCCGTGGCGGTGCCGAACGATGTCGAACGGCTGATCATCCGCTTCACGACGGACTCCGCGAACCACGGCTTCGAGGGCGCGTACGTGGACGACGTCGTCCTCACGGGCACGGAGAGCAACCCGCCGACGTCGGCGGTCGGGGCCCTGCCCACGCACACGAACGCCGTGCCGTACCCGATCCCATACACCGCGCAGGACGGCGCGAACGAGAGCGGCGTGGACTACGTCGAGCTCTGGTACCGGATGGGCGCGAGCGGTCCGTTCAGCCTGTACGCCCGTCCCGCGAACCCGCAGGGACGGTGGAACCCCTGGCTCAGTCCCACGATCCCGTTCGACACCGCGTTCACGGGCGGGGACGGGACGTACGAGTTCTACACGGTCGCCGTGGACAACGCCTCGAACCCGGAGGCCGCGCCCACCGCGGCGGACGCCACGATGACGATCGACACGACGCCCCCGGCGCTCACGATCACCGCCCCCGCCGGCGGCGGGTGGCTCACCGCGGCGAGCGTCACGGTCACCTGGCAGGGCTCCGACGCCCTCTCCGGACTGGACCGGTACGAGACCGCGATCGACGGCGGGGCCCTCACGTCCGCGGGCACCGGGACCTCTCGTGTGTTCTCGGGCCTGTCCGAGGGACCCCACGACATCGCTGTGCGCGCGTACGACGGCTCGGGGAACCTCGCGATCGCGACCGTGAGCTTCGGCGTCGACACCGCGGCCCCCATGGTGGCGATTAGCGCCCCCGGCGCGAACGCGGTGTTCAACGCGAACGCCGTCACGTTCGAATGGACCGGGAGCGACGCGACCTCGGGGATCGACCACTACGAGGTGTGGGTGGACGGCGAGTCCCCCACGACGACCACCGACGCGAACGTCACGGTCGGGGCGATCGCGGACGGGACGCACACGTTCCACGTCGCGGCCGTCGACCGGGCGGGGAACCGGGCGGAGGCCTCCGTCGCGTTCACGGTGAACCTGAACCCGTACGGGTGGGCGCTGTGGCTCCTCCTGATTCTGGCGCTCGCGGCGATCCTGTTCCTCGTGCTCTGGTGGAAGCGGCGCAAGGACGAGCGCGAGCTCGAGGAGCGCGTGGGCACGCAACCCGCGCTGGAAACCGGCGCGGACGAACCGCCCGCGATTGAGCCGATCGGGGAGGAAGGGGCCGGGGAGCCTCCGCGGACATACTAGCGCACCCGCCCCCGCAACCGCACTCCGGCAGCGGCCAGGCGAGGCCATCGAGCACCGCCCGGTCGTTCTCAGGTCTGCGAACGTCCAAGAACCTTTATGACGCCCCTGGCGCATCGAGTTACTCGGGGGAGGAGACAATGTATCCGATGTCCATCAAGCTCGCCGCGGTCGCGCTCGCCATCCTTGGCGTGAGCGTGGGGGGGATCGCGGCCACGCATGCGGGCCCCTGGAGCGGGACGGGCGACACGGTCGTCGCGCCGCACAGACTGAACCTCCAGAGCCACGGGAATTTCGTGACCGCGGTCCTGAAGAACGCCTCGGAGCTCCCGAGCGGCCTGACCGCGTCCGACCTCACCGCCACGGCGACCATCTCCGTGAACGGGGCGGACGTGTCCGTGGACGCGACCGTGCGCGCGTACGACGCGTCGAACCACACGGTCGTCGTCAAGATCGACCGTCAGGCGATCTCCGCCGCCATCTTGGAGGCGGTGGGCACCGGGAAGACCGTCGAGGACCCCATCACCATCTCCGTGACGGTGAGCGGGGGCGGAGCGAGCGTGACCCGGACGGGCGAGCTGGACTGGTTCAGCCACCCCTGACCCCGCCCCGACACGGTGGCAAGGTCGCTCGGCATCGCCCTAAGGGCGACGGCGCTCGCGGAACCGTCGCGACCAGGGCCGAGGGTCACCAGTACTCCGGGGGCGGCGACAGGCCGACCCTCCGGACAATCGACCAGAACTCGATGTCGCTCACCCCGCGGCGCTTCTCCTCGCGCTCCCGGTACACGTGGAGGAACGCGAGCTGCTCCTCCTTCGAGCGGCCCTCCGCGAGCTCCTTCACCATCGCGACGATCTGCTTCACCTGGTCCGGGGAGGCCTTGATCCCTTGCTTCCTCAGCTTGTCCTCCACCGCGGTGGACCCGGTGTGCTTCCCGAAGATGAACCGCCGCTCCCGCCCGATCCGCTCGGGCTGCATCGGCTCGTAGGTGGAGGTCATCTTGATCACGCCGTCCGCGTGGATCCCGCTCTCGTGGCTGAAGCTGTTGTAGCCGACGACGGCCTTGTTCGGCGCGATCGGGATGCCGCTGAGCTCCTCGACGAGCCGCGAGACCTCCGCGATGCGGGAGACATCGATGCCCGTCTTGTGCCCGTACAGGACCTCGAGGGCCATCACGAGCTCCTCGAAGCTCGCGTTCCCGCTCCGCTCCCCGAGGCCGTTCACGCACGTGTGCGGGACCTCGACCCCCGCCTCGCACGCCGCGAGGCTGTTCGCGACGGCGAGGCCGAAGTCGTCGTGGCAGTGGACGCTGAGCTGGGCGGGCTTGAACCGCTCTTTCACCCGCCCGATGAACCACTTCATCATCGAGGGCGTCGTGTAGCCGACGGTGTCGCTCAGCACGACGCGGGTCGCCCCCGCCTCGATGCACGCGTTGTACAGCTGCACGACGTAGTCGAAGTCCGCGCGGAACGTATCCTCCGTGACGAACGTCACGCCGACGCCGTGGGCCTTGGCGAACTCGACCTCCCGCACCGAGGCCTCGAGCACCTGCTCGCGCGTCATGTTCAGCTTGTACTTCAGGTGGAGGTCCGAGCACGCGATGAAGATCGAGACCTCGTCCACGTCGCACTCGATGCACGCCTCCACGTCCCGCCGGACCGCGCGGCACGCGGCGAGGATCGACGCGTCGAGACCCGCGTTCGCGACGAGCTTGACGGCGCGGGCCTCCTCCTTCGACACGACGGGGATCCCGACGTCCATCACGTGGACGCCCATCTCGCTCAGGACGGTCGCGATCCGCAGCTTCTCCTCCGGGCTGAAGTACACGCCCGGGGTCTGCTCCCCGTCCCGCATCGTCTCGTCCCAGATCAGGATCTTCGGGGGGAGCTGCTTCCCGAGGCCCACCTCGACGTTGTAGTTCCGGATGAGCTGCTCCTCCGCCACGTCAGGCACCCGCGATGCCGGTTAGGGTACGAATCCGGAGTCGGAATATAAACCGGACGTGAGAGGGGATAGCACGAGGGCGGGAATAGGCGCCCACGCCCATCAAGCCCCGCACCAACGTGCCTAAATAGCGGGGCCGCCCGTGGGGCGTCTGGGACGTCCCCGAGACGGGCGCCCCGTGTGGGTGGGATCGTGTCCGCACGCGGTTTTCGCAACGAGGGTCCGGGGGGCGGGGGGCGGAGACGCCGGGGGCTTCTTGCCGCGCTCCTGGTCCTCGCGGGCTCCCTCACGGCGGCGATCGTGGTCCTTCCGACTCCCGTCCGTGCGGCGACCCTCTATGTCGGCGGCATCGGGCCCGGGAACCACACCACGATTGGGAACGCCATGGCCGCCGCCTCCCCGGGGGACACGGTCTTCGTGTACGGCGGGACGTACCGTGAAACCGTGTCGATGCGCAGCTTCGTATCCCTCGTGGGAGAGAACCGGGACACGACAATCATCGACGGCGCGGGCGGCTGGGCCGTGTACATGGCCACCGGAGCGAACGTCTCTCAGTTCACCCTGACGAATGCGCTAATCGGTGTGTTCGTGAACGAGCGAGGGGGCCCCGACTGCGCCTGCCGGATCGCGGACAACCGGATTACGGGCTCGACCGTCGGGATCTATCTGAACGCCTCGATGAACGTCTCCATCTCAAACAACGAGATGGTGGGCTCCGGAATCTCCTTCGAGAGCGGGTACAACAATCAGATCCGGTACTGGAACACCCACACGATCCAGACGTCCAACATCGTGAACGGCAAGCCCGTGTACTACTGGAAGGATGTCGCGGGCGGCACGGTCCCGCCGGGGGCGGGGCAGGTCATCCTGGCGAACGTGACGGACGTGACCGTGGAGGGCCAGTCCATCGGCCCGACCTCCGCCGCGATCGAACTCGGTTTCTCCACTCGAGTGCGGATTGCGGCGAACGCGATCTTGTTCGCGGACCCGGGATTCTTCCTCCCGTACGGGGGGGCGGTTGGCCTCTACTACTCCGACGCGAACACAATCACGGGCAACGCGATCTCGGATTCCCGGAACGGCCTCTACCTCTGGTCCTCGCACGACAACACGATCGACGGGAACACAATCCTGAACAGCCAGGCGAACGGCGTCGAACTTGCCGCCTCCCAGGGTGTGAAGGTGACCGGGAACACGATCTCGTGGAACCGCGCCAGCGGCGTCGTCGTGGACTGGCCGGCCGGCGGGAACCTCATCGCGAACAACACGATGGCCAGCAACCTACGGGGCGTTTTCCTCGGCAGCGACGGCAACACCGTCGTGAACAACACGCTGTCCACGAACCAGAATGGCATCCAGTCGAGCGGCGGGAGCCGCAACACGATTGCGAGGAACACCGTCACGGGGAGCGGCGACCGCGGCATCGAGGTCGACGGCGGCGCGTTCAACGTGGTGGCGGGGAACAACGTCACGGGAAGCCGCGGGCCCGGGATCCAGCTCTACCAGACCCGGAACAACACGGTCCTCAGCAACACCGCCACCAACAATCGGGACGGGATCTTCCTCGGCTCCGGGACCTTCGACAATCTCGTCCTCAACAACACCGCGGCGGACAACAGCTACGGGATTACGCTGTTCATGTCCACGCGCGACACCGTGGAGCGGAACAACGTCTCCCGCAACCGGTACGCGGGCCTGACGGTCGGCCTGTCGGACCTGGCGACCGCGACGGACAACCTGGTCTCCGGGAACGCGTTCGACCCCTCCGGCCTGTACGGCGTGTACCTCGACCGGTCCGTGAGCATCCTCGTGTACCACAACAACATCGAAAGGAACACCCGCCAGGCGTTCGACAACACGGGGAACCGCTGGGACAACGGCTACCCCTCGGGTGGGAACCACTGGTCCGACTACTCTGGCATCGACAACTGCAGCGGCCCGCTCCAGAACGTGTGCCCGAGCCCAGACGGGATCGGCGACACCCCGTACGGGTTCTCCACCGCGCAGGACCGCTACCCGCTGATGGCGTCGTCGCAGCCGACGCCGACACCGCCCTCCGAGCCCTGGAACCTCCGGGCCATGGCGGGGGACACGACCGTCACCCTCACGTGGTCCGCCCCGCTCTACGACGGCGGTTCTCTGATCGCGAACTACCGGATCTTCCGCGGCACGTCCTCCGGCGGGGAGGCATTTCTCGTCGAGCTCGGGAACGTGCTCACATACACGGACACCGGGCGGACGAACGGCCAGGCGTACTACTACCAGGTCTCCGCGAGGAACGCGGTGGGCGAGGGCCCGCGATCCTCCGAGGCGAGCGCCACGCCCCTCGGCCGACCCGGCGCCCCGCAACTCGTCATCGCGACCGCCTCGGGCCGCCAAGTGCTCCTGTTCTGGAACCCGCCTTCGAGCGATGGCGGTTCTGCCGTGACCGCGTACCGGATCTACCGGGGGACGGCATCGGGCGGAGGGACGTACCTGGACACCGTCGGCGCCGTGCAGTCCTACTTGGACGCTGCGGTCTTGAGCGGGATCCGGTACTTCTACCAGGTCAGCGCGGTGAACGTCGTCGGGGAGGGCCCGAAATCCGCGGAGGCGGACGCGACCGTCCCCAACGACCCGCCCACCGTGGCCATCGCCGCTCCGGGACCGGGTGCGACCCTGAGCGGAATGTACCCCGTCGCGGGCACATCGGAGGACCCGGACGGCGCGGTCCAGCGGATCGAGGTCTCGATCGACAACGGGAGCTGGATCCCCGCCATCGGGACGGACCCGTGGCGGTACGACTGGAACACCACGACCGTCTTCGATGGAGCGCACACGATCCGCGCCCGGGCGTACGACGGGACGGACTATTCCTCGGAGGCGAACGTGACGGTCACGGTCCGCAACGGCTTCCTGCCCCCGCCCCCACCCACGGGGAGGCCGGTCTGGGAGCAGTCGCTGTTCTGGGCGGGAATCGCGACGATTCTCATCGTGGCGGGCCTGGTCAGCGCATTCCTTCTCTTGCGGCGGCGCAAGCGGCGGAAGCCGGAGCCGCGCTGAGTTCGACGGGGCCCGCGGGAGGTCTTATGGCCCTCCCCCGCCATCGCGCCCGCCGTGGCCCGCAAGCCCATCAAGACCTCCGTGGACTTCGAGGCGCGCTTCCCGGTGAAGGGCCGCGTCCTCTGGGCGGTGATGTGCGACCACTGCGAGGCGGAGGGCGAGCTCCGGTTCCGGATGGCCCGGGACCCGAAGAAGGGCTGGGACTACCGACTCGACGACAAGCACAGCTTCGTGGACGTCCACGCGGTCGACACGAGCAAGGCGTACGACAAGGTCCGCGCGGGGGAGTGGGTCGCGGGCACCCTGATCGTGTTCGGCTCCCTGAAGCGGGTGTGGCGGGGGGCGATCGCGATGGACCGGCCGGTCCTCGAGGACGGCACCCGGCTCACGGGCGAGGTGAGCCTCGGGGACCAGCACGCGCAGGTCGACTTCGGGCTGTTCAAGGCCTTTCTGCGGTTCGAGAACGCGGCGCAGATGGCGCGGGTCCTGAAGTACGAGGGGATCCGGGAGGGCGCGTTCGTCGCGACGGACGTGCAGGTGGACATCGCGGCCGACCGCTGGGGCCGGAAGGACGACATCCTCCGCGGAAAGGGGCGGCGGTGATTCCCGCTCACGACTTCGACTTCCGGTCTACCGCGAGCTGCGCGAAGTGCTGCGCCTCCAGCAGGAACCCGTTCCGGTAGGGCTTGTCGAGCTGTTCCACGAGGACGCGCTTCGCGGCCCGCACCGCGGGCCACGGCCTCGCGGCGATCTTGCGCGCGAGGTCTTCGGCCCCCGCCATCGCCCCGCCCTTCGGCACGACGCGGTTCACGAAGCCCATCGCGGCCGCGTCGCCGGCCCCGATCGGCGCGCCCGTCAGGATTGCCTCGCGGGCCCTCGCCCGCCCGAGCGCGTGGCGGAGCCTCTGGGTCCCACCGAAGAACGGGATCCAGCCCTCGCCGACCTCGGGGCTCTCGAACCGCGCGTCCTCCGCCGCCACGAGCAGGTCGCATGCGAGCGCGAGGTCGAGTCCCCCGCCCCGCGCGACGCCCTCCACCGCCGCGACCCACACCTTCTCGGAGTGCTCGATTCGCCACGCGAGGTCCTGGCCCGCCTGGGCCGCGGCGAGCAGGGACTTCGGGTCCATGGCCTCCAGGGCCCTCAGGTCCGACCCGCCGCAGAACGTCCCGCCCGCCCCGGAGAGCACCGCGGCCCGCACCCCGGGGTCCTTGCCCGCCCCTGCTACCGCCTCCGCGAGGCCCGACACGAGCGTGGGCGTGAGCGCGTTCTCCGGCGGCCGGTCGATGACGAGGCGGGCGATCGGCGGTTCAAGGATGACCCGGACGGCGCCGCTCACGGGCGCGCGATGGAATCGTGTCGGAAAAGGTTTCGGCCTCTCGCCCGCCTCCCGGGACGGGCGAGAGGTCCCGCGCTGGCCGTCCGCGAGGCCCGCGCGCAGAGCGCGTCTACTCGAACTCGCCGCGGGAGATCGCGATCAGGATCAGGCCGATCAGGGCGAGCAGGCTCGCCTCGAAGAAGAACCACCCGAGCAGGAACAGGCCCAGGATGCCGCCGATCAGGGCGAGGGCCCACATCTTCCGCCGGATCGCCATGATTCCGCCGAGCAGCGCGAGGATCCCGAAGATGATCTCGATCGCGCCGCATACCGCGACGATTCCCCCGATGAACGCGAAGGGGCTTCCGGAGGTGAGCGAGGCGACCACGAACGCGAGATACGCCCACGCGGATATGCCGTCGATCCCTGCAACAATCAGGAAGACACCACCGATGATGGGCATAATCGTCTTCCGCTTGGGCGGGGGCCCGTAGGCCATCGGGGGCGCCATGGGAGGCGGTCCGTACGCAGGCGGGGGTCCGTACGCGGGCGGAGGCATAGTACCGGGGGGTGCGCTCATGGAGAGCGGCATGCAGGTCTCATTACTTAAAATTAGGGTAGGGGAATAATAAGGGGTCCGCGGGGGTCCGGGGCATCCTTTATCGGTAAGGTGCGCCTTCCCGAGCGGGGGACAACGATGGACCGGCCTTGGTTCAGGCACTGGCCCGAGGGCGTTCCCAGGACGATCGCGTACCCGGAATCCGGGGTCGCG
>Ga0209521_10004301_pt1 | contig 11362 bp, 8 predicted proteins | sample Rifsed19ft4_FD_184016 | JGI IMG/M metagenome (GOLD analysis project Ga0209521, IMG submission 184016) | Soil microbial communities from Rifle, Colorado, USA - sediment 19ft 4 (version 2) | ecosystem: Environmental > Terrestrial > Deep subsurface > Rock core/Sediment | place: Rifle, Colorado... | reverse complement strand
CTACGAAGATCCTAACAAAATAAGCTGGAAGGATGAAAACACACTCTTAGTAATTGAGAATATTCACAAATGATGCTAACAAGTGGTTCAAGCATTAATTCTCAATTAGAATAAACTTTCTTACTACAAATAGGGAATCAAAACATAAATTAATTTTTCTACAAAAGTGGGTCGGATTTAAGACCGTGATGGTACCCTACTCCCTTCGGGTCCGCTCAAACTGTTAGTCCGAGCCCTGCTTGAGTCTGACTTGAAAGAATTGAGGGTGTTGATTCCAACATGATTAATGATTCGATGCCAATTTCGCTAAATCACTTCTCAAAGGAGCAAATCTAAGAATTTTCTTAGTTTATTTGTGAATGGCAATATAATTAGAACCGAGAAACCCGTCCGCACGAACGTATGTATCATCATATTAATGAAATCTTATAGGTAAACTCTGTATAATGTAGTTGACCTTCAAAATTAAAAGGTAGGCTAGACGTAGATGAAGATGGATGAAAGTAGTATCAACAAAATTAGATAATGAAGAATGGGGCAAGTTTGTTGATAGGTGCAATACTTCAGGCTGCACTAAAGCTGAATATCTCAGGGATATTATATTGAGGGAGATAGGCAAGAAGAGTGACACATCAGAAGAACCTAAAAAGATGGGATTGGCAGAATTTCTACTAACTATATCTTCTAAAAAGCAGAATGAAGTTACTATTAATGGTAAGAAATACGAAAATTAGATAGTTGCTAGTTAAAACCAATACAAAAGACTTAGAGGTAGTAGGTTTAGACATTATGAGATGAAACGTAAGATCCCTGCTCCTGACAAGAAAACACGGGAACATATGGCTAACCTAAGTTGGAATGATCTTATGCTTTTCATGCATAAAAAATATGGTAAGAAAGTCACACAGGATTTTCTAAGAAATTACACATACCGATTACAAAAACTAAAGTGGCGCAAAAATCAAAAATGGAAATAAAATAGATTCAATTCATTATGCTCTGTTATCTTAAAATAGGCCTCTCAAAAAGAAACCAAATTCTACAGATTCAGTTAAACCTTGATTAAATTACGATCTTCGGGTATTATTTTGTGTTCAATTTTGTTATTTTGGTCCTTGCTTACGCCGTATGTCTTTTTTATGAGGTTTTTTACCAGTTCCACGTCATCTTCAAGCACCTTTTCGTACGGATCGTTGCCCACGAATCTTGCAAAAGAACCCTCTTTCTCTCGCATTGGGAAATCAGAGTCATCGTAACCAATGAAATATTCTGCAGACACTTTTGTTGAATATTTGTCTTTTTTATACTGAGATTTTTTGATGTGAACAGGCAGCTTCTTTTCAATATCTGTCAAAATAATCAAAGGATCGTATCTTCCACCTATGTAATAAGGTGAATCTATTGCAGTAAAATTGAATCTAACCTTGCACCATGCCTGCATGTGTTGCATACACGCATGATCAATAAGAATGGTCGTAAAACAAACAAAACCTAGTAAAACCATCGGTTAAAAGTATTGCTCACAAATCAATCGTACTCTTAATAGAATATCATCACAAAATGCATTCCGGTAAGGTTCGATTACCCAAGATGATAGGAACTCAGATCATCGCCATGGTCTGAACGATCCTATCGTGATAATAACAAAACAAGGCTGAATTTTACATGCGGTTTCAATTTAATATTTTAAGCTTACGAAGAACTTGTACTGATAAATCCTGCCTGATGGTTATATGCAAAAATGATTCCAATACCACTCAATGAAGACAATAGCAATCCCACTGGCACTAATTCTTCTAGCAGGAACACTTGTTGTACCTATAGGCTTTTCAGAAGCTCAAGTGTCAGAGCTGACAGTACCAAATCCACCAACAAATCTCACTGCAATTGCAGTATCAAGCAATCAAACCAATCTATCATGGACAGCACCAGTAAACAGTACTATTGATCAAGTTAATGGATACAAGATTGAGATAAGGCCCTTATGCTTAGGTTCTTTTAGTCCGCTAGTAATGAACACAACTAACACAACAACTACCTATTCTAACACTGGACTTGCCGAAGGTACATGTTACGAGTACCAAGTATTCGCATTAAACCCAGCTGGAACTGGAAATGCATCAAACAGTGCATCTGCAACAACATGGACAGTGCCAAGTACCCCAACATCGTTAACAGCTATTCCAGTATCACAATCACAGCTCAACCTGAATTGGACAGCGTCAAGCAATACTGGCGGTACTCCACTTACAGGATACAAGATTGAAAGAAGAGACTCTTGCGCAGGCAACTTCTCAACGCTTGTTGCAAATACAGGTAATACAAGTACGACATATTCAAACACAGGACTTGTTAATGGTACATGCTACGAGTACAGAGTCTTTTCTCACAATGTAGTAGGCACTAGTCTAGCATCAAATAATGCTACTGCAACTACACTTCAAAATCCAGCACCATCCACAACATCACCACCAAGTGCACCTACAGGATTGAATGTGACTACACTATCTAAGGCGGCATTAAAACTAACTTGGAGTGCGTCATCTAATGCAGGTGGAGCACCAATACTTGGCTACCAGATCCAAAGAAATGGCACAACTATTGTAAACAATACAAATAACACGCAAACAAACTACACAAACTCTGGACTTTTACCCTTGCATCAGCAAACATATCGTGTCGCAGCTTGGAATAGTGCAGGTCTAGGTCCATACTCAAGTAATGCTACTGGAACAACTAACAATCAAACTAGCATAATACAAACAGGCACTAGCATAATACCGACAAGCACTAGCAACCTTGGTCAACAGGTTTCAAGCTTTGTTCATCAGTATAATGATCTTTTCAAAATGCAAAGAGATCTAACAATTAAAAAAATTACGGAATGTAATGAAAAACTAAGGAGTGCTACGCCAGAAAATAGAATACAAATAAAAGCAAATTGCAAGGCGGATCTAAAAACAATTAAAGAACAATTCAAAGATGCACGAAAACAATTCAAAGAAGACTTTAAAGTTTTCAGAGAGACTGCAAAATCACTGATAAAGGTAGCAAAGCAGAATGAAATAATTAGTGCAGGAGAAGTAAAAGAACTCAAAAAAGAATTAAAGAGCTTTGAAAAAGCTACAAAGAAAGCAAAAAAGGAGTTTAAGGAAGATATCAAAGAAGCCAAAAAAGAGATAAAACACGAAGAAAAACAGTTTAAGAAAGAACTAAAAGAACTCAAAAAGGAAGAAAAAGAACATGAAAAAGAGCTAAAGAAAGAAGCAAAGAAAACAAAAAAAGATAAACACGACGATGATAACGAAGACGATTAGGAGATTATATTAAACCAGAATTACTTGTATTGTCAGACCAGAGCAACACTCATCACAAGAACAACTCGGACACTTTTGGCGAGTTGCTATTCTTGCATTCTTCAGGCAAGCATCTTTCCTGCAGATTTTAATCTAATGTTTGTAAGCCTTCAAAACTCTTTCAATGATGAGACCAGCTATAATTACAGAAAGCGCAAATACAACTGACCAAAACACATCTGGTGGAATTCCTACAGCTGGTGGTGGTACCATCGCAGCTTCCATCATAGTTTTTTCCATGGCAAGTTCGCCGCCTGTGGTTGCTTCCCTAGCTGTATCCATGGGTGCTTGCAGATTTTCCTTCAAGCTTGTTTGGCCTGCTTGGAAAGTCTGGGCAAACTGGGAGACAAACCATGTTGCTACCCCAGCCACTCCTATTGATGCAAACCTGTAAATCGTCTTAAACGAATTAGCCAAAGACTTGCTAGTCTTTGCCTTCTGAGATAGGCTTGACGGCAATATTACAATTGCAAATTTGGTTGTGGTATAATACTTCATGTCTTGTGCCTTGACGTTTTTTCCAACACTACTAATTTTTACAATGCTCATGTCCTGCATTTTTTTTAAATGATATATGACTAGTGGAAGTGATATTCCTGTTTTTTGTGCAATCTGGTTTGCAGTCAATGTATCATCAAACAACAGCTTCAAAATGGCTCTGCTTGAATCAGAGCTTAACAACTCACCAACCGATTTTATCTTCTCGTCCTCTGTTGAAATTATCTCAATCTTTTCAGTTAGGCTTACTGGGTCGGCTTCATTGTATTCATCCATACTCGCCTTTTTGTCATCCTCTCAATAAAGGTTATTTAAATTTGCGGTTAAATTCAATTTTAATCAAACCCTATAAACACTATATTGTAAACCATAATAGATGAAAAATACGTCAAGATATGCAATATACACTGTAATTGCCATTGCAGCAGCTGGCGCAATAGGCTTTGCAGCTATGACCAACATTACTCCTGCCGATCAGGTGGTTCCTAAAGACACGGAAAGCACAACTCCAGAAATAATAACACCAATCGAGTCTACCCAAGATCTAAAAAAATTCTCTTCCACTGACGAGCTAAGAAAGTTTTTGCTTGATGCCCAAACAAGCTTTGCTTTACAATATCCAGGCAATATGATGTTTGATGGGGTCATGCCTCGTCCGATGATGGCAGACTCTGGAAGAGAGGGCGCACCAGTTCTTAAAGAGCAGGCATCTGCGGTGGAGAGCGGCGGTACATATTCTACTACAAACGTTCAGGTTAGCAATGTAGACGAGCCTGATTTTCTTAAAAACGACGGCAAGTATGCATACATTGTTTCTGAAGATAAGCTGACAATTATTGAAGCATATCCTCCAGAGAGTGCTAAACAGATTTTAAAGATTGGGCTGGATGTAAAAGGTCAATATCTTCAGAACATATTTTTGAATAAAGACAGGCTCGTGATATTTTATAGTGGTTCTGGAGAACGCTATTCCATACAGCAGTACGACTATATCCCAAGTCCAATCTACATGCCAACAACACATGCACTAGTAATGGATGTTTCTGACAAGGAAAACCCCAAGATACTAAAAGACTACGAGGTAAATGGAAACTATTACAACGCAAGAATGATTGCAAATTACGTTTACTTTATTGCAAACAATGGTGTTGACTATCGTGATCCAATCCTTCCAGTTCTAAAAGAGTCCTCAAAGATTGTCATGATGCCAGATGTGTATTACTTTGACAACCCAGAACAATACTACAACTTTAACACAGTAACTTCGTTTGATATTTTTGGAGATGGCATAAATTCACAGACTTTCATGATGGGTTATACCAACACAATGTACGTTTCTGATGATAACATATATCTTGCATATCAGAAAAACTTTCCATACTATTACTATGAAACTCACGGTAAGGACAGATTCTTCAAGATTATAGTACCACTATTGTCAGACGATGTACAAGCTCAGATAAAATCAATAGAAAACAGTGACTTGAATCTAGATGAAAAGTGGGCAAAGATCTCAGATCTACTACAGAACACCTACAACACAATGCCTGAATCTGAAAAAACCCAATTGTTTAACACAATTCAAAAGGCACTAGAAGAGTATGAAACCAAGATACAGCAAGACACAAGAAAAACGGTAGTTCACAAAATTGCAATAAGTGATGGTAATCTAAAATACGTTGCAAAAGGTGAGGTCCCAGGATATTTACTTAACCAGTTTTCCATGGACGAGTCTGGAAACAGATTCAGAGTTGCCACAACATCAGAGTTTTACACTCCACAGCGTACCGTCTTGTACAATAACGTCTACGTTCTTGATGAGGCACTCAACATTGTAGGCAGTCTTGAAAAAGTTGCACCGGATGAGTCAATCTACTCTACTCGCTTTATTGGAGACAAGTTGTACATGGTGACATTTCAAAGAATAGACCCATTCTTTGTAATTGATCTCTCAGAAGACACTCCCAAAGTCTTGGGTGCATTAAAGATTCCAGGATACTCTAGCTACTTGCACCCATATGATGAAAATCACATAATTGGAATAGGGAAAGAAACAAAAGAAAACAAGTGGGGCGGTGTTGAGACACTTGGTGTAAAGATTGCATTATTTGATGTCACCAACGTTCAAAATCCTAAAGAAGTAGATACAGTTGCGATAGGAGGACCTGGAACAGACTCTGAAATCTTATGGGATCACAAGGCCTTCCTATTTGACAAAGAAAAAAATGTTCTTTCAATTCCAATCTGGGAACAAGAACAGTATAAGGATCCAATACCACTTGATGGAGAAATAACCCGACCATACCCACAACCGAAAATTTGGCGAGGCTTCTATGTATTTGGAGTTGATGCAAGTGATGGCTTTAGCTTGAAGGGTAAAGTGGAACACTCTACAGATCCAAATTACTATGGCTACAGTTATGGAAGCAGATCATTTTACATTGATGACGCTCTGTATACAGTAACATCTGGCCTGATGAAGATCAACGATCTCAACGACATCAGTCATGAGATAAACCAGATCAAGTTTGGTAACACAGGTGAAATCATCAAATACATTGACTAAATTTAGGCACAACCTAAAACTTGCAATGACCTGATTCTTCTTATATTAAAGTCAACCTATGTTTTGTAAGAGAGAAAATTGGCTGAGGAATTAATCAGATCAGTTCAAAACCTATTAGATTCGGACAAAGGTGATCAAAAAAGACTACTTGATATTTTGAATACACTCAAGCAAGGTGCGACACTATATCTATCTGACTACAAATACATTGAAAGTCTAACTTCAAACTCCGTCCAAAATGATGAAGAAAGACAAGAAACTAGTGAATCTAAAAAACGAAAGATAGTAAAGGAAATACGACACGAGGCAAATACTATGATCAAAAACCAGAGAAAAACAGAACCACTTGAAGAATTCACTTCGTCAGAAAATGAAGATGTATTAATGATACTAAGGACCAGGCTTGCCAACGGCGAAATTACTATTGATGAATTTAAATCTATCAAAAAAACAATAAAAAGTTCATGACTTTAACAAAGGATCATTTCTTCCTAAGTCTTAAATGCAATTATACTCAAATTGTTATAGGTAGATCAAATGTGCAATATCTCTGTCAGTTAGATGTCTATATGCACCATGTCATCACTTTACATTGTTGTACTATTTGGTTAAATAGAGAACAAAACATATTTTCTATTGGTATATAAATTTGTCAAAGCTTACCCCTCTTCCACCTGCTCCTGTGCTAATGACATGTTTTGGTCACTGTGGAATAGGTCTTGGCGCAGAATCATATAGAAGACTGTTACTTGATGTAGGTGCAGACCCTCTCAAGCCTACCCTTCGTAATGAGAGAGAAGAATCAAGAGTATTGAAAAGATACGGCAGCACGATTCTAAGATTTCCAAACTCATATGCAGGCGGTGAGATCCCACTCATACCAAGAGCATTACTAGTAGACTTGGATCCTAGAGCCGCTAACCTGATACTACAATCATATCCTGATCTTTTTGCATTAAGAGATAAGCATGTAATTCATGGAGCAGGTGGTGCTGCAAGGAATTGGGCTGAAGGACGAACTAGATTCATCAAAGAAGTGACTGCAAAGTTTGATATGCAAAAACAACTTTCTGCACTTTCACCTGAACCAGTCAGAGGTTTTACCGTGCCATTTGCTTTGGGGGGAGGAACCGGCAGTTCTTTTGCTAGTGCATTTATACAATTCATAAAAAAGGACACAGAAGAGCATGCGACCATCGCTACATTGGGACTCTTGCCAGAGTTTGGCTGGGATCCCATAATTTTTGAAGCAGCAGCAATAAACATTGTAATGAGTCTGGAATATCAGATAAAATACAGTGATTGTTCTATTCTGTTTTCTAATAAAACTCTAAGGTATTTATCTCACAAGTTTGCGAAAAAGCTGCAAAAGGCTCCATCCATAATAGATGATCTACCACAAGAGCATGAAGTTGGATGGAAGGATTACAAGGGCATGAACCTAATTGCGGCAAATGCAATCTCTATGTTTGTATCATCGTTTGCAAGAGAGACCGAATGGGACATGTCAAACTACAGAACCTGGCTTGCAACAAAGCGTCCAAAGTTTGCCATTCCATGGGTAATTCCTATCATACCAGAAGAGAATCAATGGGGTTCAAATCTACTATCAAGTGGAAAAAGCAATACAATGGAAGGCATCGTTGAACACATTAGTAAAAGACAAGACGCGGTGCTCTTTGACATAGATGAAAACGATATAAGAAACAACGGTGGACCAAAAGATTCCTGTTGCGCTCTGGTAAAGGTAAAGGGCGAGTTTGACATAAAGGAAAGAGACACTCTGAAGAGGATAATAAAGGATAGATTCAACATAGAGGAACCAAGAATGATTTTTGTCAAGATACCAATAATGAATAGTGAACAAGCAAACGTTACAATTTTGGTCAACACCAAGGCTATAGGACCAAAGATACTTGAAATTGCACGTGAGGCAGAAGAGTCTTGGGATGCCTACAAGGAAGAATATGGCAAGTGGGGTTTGGCAACAGAGGAGTTCAAAACTAGTTTGATGGACGTAATACATCAATTCAGCTAAACAGGTATTGGTAATGACCGATTTTTACTATCTAGAAGAGGTAGCTGCAAGGATAAAGACCAACAGGGCACATCTATCAGATATTGATAATGTTCTTTTAGACGTCAAAACCAAAATTCATGAACTTCCGCTAAAGCGTCCAGCTGAATCAACGTTTGCCAAGATGATAGGTATAACGTATAATGACGAACTCGAAGATCTTGAAAAAGCAAAAGATAAACTTGTAGCTCAGAAAGAAGAACTTGAAAACACAATTCAAAAAGATACGACCACATTCATTGCAGAAATAACTTCTTTGGATTTGGTAATTCCACTTGAACCAGTACCAAAGTTCAATGATGGAAACACCATCTATAGCTATAGAGATGGAGCTAAATTTACTAACGTATTTGATATCTTGAGCGAATTGCTTGGACTGAGTGCCCCATTAGTTGTTAAAGATGTTATGCTCTCATCATCGGAAGTGACAGTTAAGGTATCAGATGAATTAGAAGCAAAGAAAAAATTCATTAGCAGTATGAATGAAGTACAAAAGACATTATTGCTAAAGAAAAAATAGACTAGGCATAAACTATGAAAATGGACAAAAATAGATTAACGTGCTGATGATTTCTTAGTGCAATTAAAATAGGTAAGCAAAGCAAATATGTCTAGTTTGCGAATTTTTGAAAAAGAAGTTTCAATTACCCTGGCAATTGCAAGCCTAACGATCTTATCAATTCTATCTTATGCAGAAGGGCAGTCTGGCCCAACTGAACCAGATAAACCAGCTCTTACGGCAACGGTGATCTCTGCGTCACAAGTCAACTTGTCGTGGACAACACCAAGTAACGGCGGTTCACCAATTACAGGTTACAAAATAGAATACAAAATAATTCCAGGAAGCTATTCGCTCTTGGTTCAAATCAATGGAAATACAACTACAACCTATTCACACACAGGATTACAAAGTGACAAGTATTACGTTTACCATATTTTCGCAATAAACTCTGTAGGTACTAGTGAGGCATCAGCCGAAGCTATTGGCCATACAGAACAACCACAAAATATTGCACCAAATCCACCAACAAGTCTTACAGCAAGAGCAGTTTCTCCTACCCAGATAAACTTGAGCTGGACTGCACCAACAAACAACGGTGGACCACCTGTAACCGGATACAAAATTGAAGAAAAGGTCGGCACAGGTTCCTTTACTGTTATAGTTACAAACACAGGAAATACCAACACATCATATTCACGAACAAGTCTGACAACCGGAACAAGTTACACTTACAGGATTTTTGCGATAAACTCTGTTGGGCCAAGTACCACATCAAATGAAGCTTCTGCGACGCCAACGCCAACATCGTCGATAACTCTACCAAGTCCACCGACCAATCTTTCAGCCACAAAAGTGTCTCAGACACAAGTGAATCTTTCATGGAATGCTCCGTCGGATAATGGTGGTTCAGCAATTACTGGATACAAAATTGAAGAAAAGGTCGGCACAGGTTCCTTTACTGTTATAGTTGCAAACACAGGAAATACCAACACATCATATTCGCGTACAGGTCTTACTGCTGGTATGACTTACACTTACAAAGTTTCAGCAATAAATTCTGCTGGAACAAGTAGTCCATCCAACGAGGTTACCTCATCACAAACAATAATCGCAGTACCAAACCCGCCTTCCAACCTTGTTGTAGCTTCGGCCTCACCTACACAGTTAAATCTTTCATGGAAAGCGCCATCAGATAATGGCGGACCGGCAGTAACAGGATACAAGATCGAAGTAAAAAGTGGTTCAAATCCTTACGCTGTCTTGGTTTCAAACACAGGAAGTGTTACATCATATCCTCACAGTGGGCTGACAACTGGTACAACTTACACTTACAAAGTTTCAGCAATAAACTCTGTTGGAACAAGTGCACCATCAAATGAGGTTTCTGCAAAGCCAATAAAAACAATTGTTCCAACAAGTCTTACAGCTGTTGCAACCTCTCCTACTCAGATAAGACTTACATGGTTTGCGCCATCAGAAACTTTCGGACAAACTATTTCAGGATACAAAATTGAAAGAAAAATATCAGAAGGAACTTTCATCACAATAGTTGATAATACTAATTCTCAAACTACAACACATTCCATTTCTGGTTTAACAACCGGCACCACTTACACATTCGTAGTTTCAGCTAGTTACCCTCTTGGTGCTAGTGGTCAGTCAAACGAGGCTTCTGCAACGCCGACACCAACCTCAACTGCACCCCCAGCTTCGCCTCCACCATCATCAACCCCTACTCCAACTCCATCACCTCCGCAACAAACGGGAACTTCACCGAATCCACCAACAAGTCTTACAGCAAGAGCAGTTTCACCAACAAAGATAAACCTGTTTTGGGTAGAGCCAACAAATAATGGCGGTTCGCTTGTTGTAGGATATAAAATTGAAATGAAAAGCAGTGGGGGCTCATGGTCAACTTTAACAGCAAACACTGGATATGCTACTACAACATATCCAAAAGATGGTCTAATAACTGGCGCTCAATACACTTTTAGAGTTTCAGCAATAAACTCAATTGGAACAAGCAGCCCATCAAATGAGGCTTCGGCAACGCCAAAGTCTTCATCAGAACCAGAAGTTCCAGCAGCTCCAACAGATCTTACACCAAAAGCAATCTCTTCAACTCTGATCAACATGACATGGAAGGCACCGATCGACAATGGCGGACTAGCAATTACAGGTTACAAGATTTCACAAAAAGTTGGATCAAACACGTATCGTACCTTAGTTGATGATACTAAAAGTACCAACACATCATATCTACACTCGAATTTGACGGCCGGTGTTATGTACACATACAAGGTATCTACGATAAACTCCGTTGGTACAGGGAATCCATCAAATGAGGCTTCAGCAACTACAAT
>Ga0209521_10004296_pt1 | contig 11371 bp, 10 predicted proteins | sample Rifsed19ft4_FD_184016 | JGI IMG/M metagenome (GOLD analysis project Ga0209521, IMG submission 184016) | Soil microbial communities from Rifle, Colorado, USA - sediment 19ft 4 (version 2) | ecosystem: Environmental > Terrestrial > Deep subsurface > Rock core/Sediment | place: Rifle, Colorado... | reverse complement strand
CGCACCGAAAGCGCCGGAAATAAAGAGACCGAGAATAAAAAGAAACATCCCTGCCCCGTAAATGACCGGCTGAAACCTGGCAAAACGTTCTCCATAAACCCTGATCCTTATATCTCTGATGAGATAATATGAAAGCCCCATAAGAGCCAGCGTCAGACTGGTTACTGCTCCATGGTAGTGAGCAGGAACCCTGAGGTCATTGGCAAAACCTCCATATGCTATTGCAATACCAAAAGTGTAAATTACCATAGAAAGGATTAATGCGATATAGGCTACCCCGAAATTACCCCTCTTCAGATTTCTTATGATATTTGCAATATGAAGAAAGACCGGCAGGCCAAGCCCGAATGCATAAGTTATTTCTGCCGCAACAACAGATGTTTTATCTACCGGATCATTGAAAAATTGGATGGCAGAGATAAAAACTGCTGATAAGAAAAGCAATGCGTTTGCATACCGCAAAAATCCCCATGTCCTGAATTCTCCAATATGTATCCTTAATAAGGTATACCAGACGATAATAAGCAGTGAGCCGTTTAATATCTGTTGAATGTGACCTGGAGTCCAGAACAGTCTCTCATAGAAAATAAATGGCTCTGCGTGTTCCCTGTTAAGCAATATAGAGCTTACAAGGGAGAAGATCATGACAATGCTGATAAAAAGAGATATTAATACTGTATTTAAGAGGATATCTTTTGAGAATAAATACTTAATGCCTTTCTTTAAGTATGTAACCGCATTTATAGAGAATCCTGTAAAGAACAGGGCTAACCCAATAAAAAATATAGGATCAATTATGGTAGGGACATAGTTGTTTGTGACTGCCTTTCCATTTCCAGTCAGGACAGAAATGGTCACAAGGATTGGACCCAGGAAAGAGATTTTATGTGAGATGTTTTTGAACCTGCCCCCAATGCCATCACCTAAGTAGATATCCCACAACACGACAGTAAATGACAGGAGCCATAGCAGTATTGCCAGTACAACGTGCCCTGCAAGGGCGTGATGCATATAGTCAGGAGGAAAGTACTTATAGCCGAACGGAGTCCTGCTCATGGCTACCAGAAATGCAAACCCGCCGCCTATGCCTAAGGATAATATTGCAAGATAAAACCAATTGTATGCAGACTTCACTTGAAAATACCCCCATGCTCTTTTGAATCACACCATATCCAGAATCATGGCAGAAAAAATCATCACTATATAGAGAATAGAATAGAAAAATAAGAACATGTCACAATCACGTTTTGACCTCATAAACTTTACAGCAAGTCCAAGATAATAAATGCCGGCAGTAATAGCAACAATTAGATAAATTAACCCCGCCGTACCTGAAATAAATGGAGTAATACTCACGACTAATAGTAATGCCGTATATACGGAAATCCTCTTCTTGGTTGAGCTGACACCCTTTGCAACCGGAACTACAGGTATTCCCGCCGCCTCATACTGATCCCGGTATTTCAATGCAATGCTTAATGCATGAGGCTGCTGCCAGATGGCTGCAATCGCAAAGAGGAGTACCGCAGTCAAGTCTATTCGCTGTGTCACCGCTACATAACCAATCAGAGGAGGCAGGGCGCCTGCAATGCCGCCGACCTGATTTGCAAATGATGACCTTCGCTTTAAAATTATTGTATAAAGGACTATGTAACCAAATGCAGCCGATCCGGTTAATATAGCAGTTAAACTATTCACAGAAGTTAGTAAAAATAGTACGGAGAATATGACAAGCAGACTTCCTGTAATCACCGTATTGCGGGGAGAAAAAGCCTCGACTGCCATTGCCCTGCTCCGGGTCCTCTCCATGATACGGTCAATGTCCCTGTCAACATAGTTATTCAGTATGGCTGACCCTGCAGTTGCCAGACCAACACCTGTCATGACCAACAGGGTTATCCATAAATCCGGAAGCCCCCTGCTGCCTATACAGAGACCTGTCAGTGTTGACATCAGAACGAGGGAAACAATACCTGGTTTAGCAAGGACTAAATAATCTCCTATTAAATGCCTTGATGGAAGTGCACTTTCTATTGCATAGTCTTTCATATTAGCCCCCCGGACGGGGTTTCAAACCCCGTCCATATTCTATTTTCTAACCTGCTACCTGCTGCCGGCTGCCCGCTGCCTGAAGATCAAAAAGGCCATCTCTCTTTGAAAATAAAAATGGCGCTGATTGATAAGCAAGCCAGCCAAGAAGAATAAATCCCGTAGCGCCATGCATTATGACTACAGGAAGGAACATCCCTGTTAAGACTACAGAGATGCCAAAGGCTGCCTGAAGTATTACAAGACTCAGGGTAATAGCGGCAATCCTGACACCTTGATTCCTTTTAATGGCCCTGTACAACATGATTACAGTAAACAACAGCACTGCAACAGCAGTCATCCTGTGTGTAAAGTGCAGGGCTACAGCACTGTTACCAAGATAAGGTATAACCTGTCCCTGACATAAGGGGAAGTCAGGACAGGCCAGTGAGGCCTTGGAATAGCGGACCAATATACCCAGTATTACCTGAAGATATACAAGGCAGAACAGGAAGAAGGAATAACCATTTTCTGCAATATTATTATTACCGCCGATTTTTCTCAGCGTAAAAATCAGAGATATCAGCACCATCGTAGCTATGATCAGATGTGAAGATACAATGGCAATCCTGAAGATATTATCAAGATAAGGCGCCTCAGTCAGAACTGTTATGCCTCCGATCAGTACCCCGGCGAACAAAAGCCCCAGCAGTAATCCAGTAAGGATGCGGGCTACCCCCTTATATCTTATCCAGACAAAGATGGTGGACAGGATCAAGAGTAACCCTGTTGCCCCACCGAGGAGCCTGTGACCCCACTCAAACCAAATGTGCATCCTGAAGGGCGGTCTTACAGTGCCATAACAGAGCGGCCAGTCAGGACAGGCAAGTCCGGAACCGGTTGATGTTACAAATGCCCCCATTATCATCAGAAGATATAGAGACAGAATAGTTAACCCAATCGGATAAGTTGGATTTATTGAAGCAATAGTATTTTTCATAACTCCTCCATTCCTCTCCCCTTAACTTCCATACCCGTATGGATGCCAGTCTTCAGACAACCTGGGTATTGGATGAAAATTCCCCGGAGGTGGCGGCGTACTTGTCATCCACTCGACTGAATGCGACGACCATGGATTATCAACAGCCTTCTTCCCTGCAGCAAGTCCATGTATCCATGTTATAAGAGTAATTAGTGCACCGAGGCCAATAATGAAGGCTCCAACTGTAACCATGTACTGTAACCCTTCAAGCTGAGGAAACTGCTGATAGTCAAAATATCTCCTCGGCATACCTTTAATACCCACTACCATCATGGTGAAGAAGGTAACATTGACTCCTATGAATGTAATGACAAATCCTATTTTACCAAGAGTCTCGTTGTACATCTTTCCGGTCATTTTCGGAAACAGGTAAAATACACTTCCGAAGATAGCAAACGTACCCGAAACTGCCATCACATAGTGAAAGTGTCCAACAATAAAATGCGTATCATGTATATAAAGATCAATAGCTGTCATAGCATTAGGTATACCTGTCAATCCACCTATCAGGAATAGAAAGATAAATCCGACAGCATACAGCATCGGAGTAGTATACTGAATTGCACCCCTGTATAGCGTGCCTATAAGACCTATCATCAAAAGACCTACGGGGACGCTTATCATCAGCGTACTCACCATCATCCCAAGCCTGATCCAGTCCGGCATACCGGATGTAAAGAGGTGATGTATCCAGACTTCACCGCTAAGAAGAACAACACCTCCTATTCCGCCATAAACTACCATCTTGTAGTTAAAGACACGGTTCTTCGCAAAAGTGGCAATAATCTCAAACATTATCCCGATAGTAGGCAAAAGAATTACATACACAGCAGGATGAGAGTAGAACCAGAAAAGGTTCTGATATAAGAGGACGTCGCCTCCTGCTGATGGGTCAAAGAAATGTGTTCCGATATATTTGTCTAAAAGGAGCATTGTAACTGCCGCTGCTAAAACAGGGATAAAGACAAGCTGTAATATAAATGCGCCAAGAGTGCTCCAGACGAAGATGTTCAACTTACCCCATGTCATACCCGGTGCGCGCATATATATAATTGTAGTAATCAAATTTATCCCGCCAACAATAGATGAAAAACCCATGAGGTGTACGGTGAAAACATAGAATGCCGTATTACCTCCGCTTCTGAGGGAATATGGCGGATATCCGGTCCACATAATATCCGGAGAGTCAGGGATGACAAACGTCAGAAGTGCAACAATTATCCCCGCCCAGAATAGCCATAGACTTAAGGCATTAAGCCTTGGGAACGCCATATCCTTTGCACCTATCATAAGCGGTACAAGATAGTTGGCAAGGAAACCTGTAAGCGCCGGTATCTGAAAAGCAAGGATCATGGCAGCTCCATGAAAATATAACCAGGTATTATACGTCTGAGGGTTTGTTATAGTTGGACCTATTGATCCAAGCTCTATCCTTATAAGCACGGCCATCAGACCTGCAACAGCAAATGCAGCAAGTGAACCTATTAAATAGAGGATCCCGATCCTCTTGTGGTCTATTGTAAATATCCACTCTTTCAATGTCTGACCGAAACCACCTTTATGTGATATTGTTTGTGATGCTGTATACATGATTATGCACCTCCTTCCGCTGAAGCCTTCTTCTCAGCCTCAATCCATTTGTTAAACTCATCCTTTGGCATAGCAATAATCGTCCCCCGCATGCTTGAATGGATGACACCGCAATACTCCGCACATGTGATAAGATGCTCGCCCGGCTCCTTTGGATAGAACCACAGGTACGTCACCCTGCCAGGCATCAGGTCCTCCTTAACCTTAAAGTCAGGAAGGAAGAAGCTGTGAACTACATCCCTGCTCGTCATGCGAACAACAATGGGTGTACCGGCAGGAACTCTCAATTCATTAACAGTCTCCACGCCTTCAGGATATGTGAAGTTCCAGCTCCACATTGCCCCCTCAAGCTTAACTTCATAAGCATTCTCCGGCACAGTCCGGTAATCGTTATAAAGTGTCCAGCCTTCAGCAGCCAGATAGAGGTCATCTGCCATAAAGATAAAGGCAGGTATTAATGCCCAGCCAACTGCTGCTGCTACAGTAAGCTTTGGTGGTCTCCCTTCCTGCCCCGGATGCCTTCTCCTGTATCTGATCAAAAAATAGATTGTAATAGCGGCAAATATAATTCCTATCACGGTAATATCTATCAGCATCTCATTGAACAGATGCTGCCACCCCCCCGGAATATCCGGTATCTCTCCCGGGCCGCGTCCCTCTTTAAATGCGTACGACGGAGAAGATGCTGCGAGCATCAGGAAAAAAAGCCCTATCCCATTTATAAATTTCCTGATCATGACCTTGCCTCCTTTCTCTTTCTGTAAAAAATGATTGGCATAATAATAAATCCCCCGCCTAAAATGAATGACCCTGCACCAACAAAAAGGGAATAATTTAATGTATATTTCCCATCCTTATAGTTATAGCTGTAGCAGGCCATCTTAAGGAGATCTATAACTCTTGATTTTGTACTCTTGTTAAAAGCTGCCTCTGTGATAGCAAGGTCAACATCCTTACCCTCAAGAGGCGTCCCGTAAAGGTATCTGACAACCCTCAGATCAGGTGACAGAAAAATAAAGGCATTTGTGTGGAGAAAAGTCTTATCAGGAGGCGACCAGAAGTATTTAAATCCTGCACTCCTGGTAAATCTATCAATGTCACCACTCTCCTTCATTATGGCAACTCTCCAGTAGTCATTCTTCACTCCCTCTACACCTATCATCTCAGTAAACATCTGAAGCTTGTGCTGGTCGTCATTCTTATCAAATGAGACAGTAAGAACCCTGTAGTCCCTGCCTCCTATGGTATTTTGCAAGTCAGACAGCGTACCCTTCAAGTGAACATTGGTTGCAGGACATGCCCCGTCACATGAATAATACGAGAATACAAGGATAAGCGGTTTACCCGACATCTCACTGAGTTTGAACTCATCACCATTCTTATCCACAAAACTATATTCTCCATCCAATTTCGTGCCGAGATACTTCTCCTCGTCTATTTTCATGATCCTGGGATCTACTGTGGAGTCTGAAATTGTCCCGTATTTTGCGTATACTGACCGGGCCCCAACGGCAATTAATATGGCCAGTATCAGGAGAAAGAGTATTTTATAGTTTTCAAGTGTGAACATAGCTGCTCCTCCAACTTACGACCAGAAATATACCTGTGTCACAACAAAGAACCAGATGATGTCTACAAAGTGCCAATACATAGATGCGGCCTTAACAAAGGACTTGCTCATTTTCCCCATGAGCGCCGGTATGAGTATGCAGACAAATAAGCCTACGCCTACCAACACATGGGAGAAATGAAAGCCTGTGATTGAGTAATAGACTGTGCTGAAAATGTTCGTTTTGAAGTTGAATCCTTCGGCTATGAGATGAGAATATTCATTGATTGTAAGCAGCATGAATACAACCCCAAGGATTATGGTAGCAATCAGCCATGTGAGGAATCCGCCTCTATCCCCCTTTTCCATCCTTGCTTCACTGTGATGGATAGTAAAGCTTGATGCGACAAGGATACCGGTCATGATCAGGGGTACTGTTGTGGAAATCTCCGGTGTCCCTTCCGGCGGCCAATACGGAGACGATAGCCTTACAACCCAATAGCCTACAAAAAATGCTATAAATATGAACGCCTCAGCCAATATGAAGAAAGGCATGGCACCAATGGAATATCCCGGCTCATCCTTCTGCCCCACACCTTCGCTTATCCAGCCCGCTATAGATATGACTGTTAACGGTACGCCTATGCCGAGCGACAGCATAGCCATTAAGGGTTTGCCGTATACAAAATAGAGTGAAAATGAAAACGGCAAAAGGAATAATATTCCTATGGTTAAAACAAGGGGCCATGGGCTTGTCTCCCAATGTAGACTATGCGGCGATTCATGTTCTGCAGCTATAGAATGAGTTGTCTTACTCCCCTCACCTGCTCCCCATGTAACTTCTTGTTCGATTGATGGTCTTGACATTTCTATTCACCTCCTTTTTTATAAAGATGTAGTTCATCCTCAATAATCTCCTGAATCTTTTTCGATACTAAATTGAGTGAAGTACCCATAATACCCCCCTTTCTTTTGAAACGGCTTACAAGACAATTAAGACCGTTTATATCTGGTTTATAGTCAAAAAAACGCATGTAGTAAAAATTACCGCAACAATGCTGTCTGCTTTTCTTTTGCATCAATAGCCAGTTGTTCAAATGTACACCCTCTCAGATAATTCACCAGAACTTTTTGCGCGCCTCCCCAAACATCATGCACAGGGCAGTTCTTATCCCTCTCACAATAACCCTCATATATAAGACAATAATTCAGAAAGATGGGACCTTCCATTGCCTCAATAACATCCAGAAGACTTATATCCTTAGGATGCCTCGCTAAGGAAAATCCGCCCTTCTGCCCTTTAAAAGACCTCACAAATCCTTTTCTTACAAGCGACTGAAGCAGTTTTGCAAGGTATGCAGGCGGCGTATCTGTAGCCTTTGCTATCTCGTCTATATCACATAACTTATCTTCCGAGCTATTCATTGCCAGGTGAAGCATCCCTCTGATTGAATATTCAGCAGCCTTGCTTAATCTAAACATTTATAAGAATCCTCCATTCAAGACCATATTCATCTTGTTTCAAGCAAGACCATTTTTATCTTATTTCAAAAATATTGTCAAGAGTTTTTTTTAACTGTATGTAACCCATTGAAATATCAGTGGTTACCTAATAAACAGGGGTAGGTTTTGGCCAATCTATATGTCGCGGTTTTCAATAATATATTTTTAAATTTTAATTTGACATTGGCCAACAAATAGTTGTAAGCTGATTTAGATATTTCAATGAAAGGAGGTGAACATTATGAAAACAATCTCCTTATTCGTAATTATTTCCTGTCTGTTCATATTCAGTGGTTCTACCCTCGCCGCAGATGGCGGAAAAATCTTTACTGAAAAATGCTCCATGTGTCATGGTCCCAAGGGGGCAGGTACACCAATGGGCCCGGCAATAAAAGGAAATGAATATGTCACTAAAGGTAACGCTGATGATATACGTAAGGTCATTCTTGAAGGCCGTACCGGATCATATAAGAAATACCCGAAGATCTCCATAGATATGCCAAAAATGCAAATGCCTGATGCTGACATTAGTGCTCTTATAAGCTTCATGCAGGGTGACCTGCAGAAATAAATAACCTCATCTTTTGATCATACTTCATAGCCGAGTTTCCCGGGAGGATATAGCATGGAACATGCTGTTATTGAAGACCTGGACCGGCAATTACTGAATGAATTACAACAAGAGTTCCCATTATCATCACATCCTTTTGCGCTGATAGGTAATAAGCTCGGAATTTCTGAAAATGAAACTCTGAGCAGAGTAACTGATTTATCTGACAATGGCATTATCCGCCAGATAAGCGCCATATTCGATACAAGACGACTTGGTTATGACAGTTGTCTTGTTGCCATGCAGCTCCCGCCTCAGTTACTCGATGCCGCTGCTGAAGAGATAAATAAACATCAGGGCGTAAGCCACAATTATTCACGCTCACACATCTTTAATCTATGGTTTACCATAGCAACTCCGCCCGGGGTTGATCTCATTCAGGAAGTGCGAAGGATAAGTAATATTACAAGACCTGAAGCAGTTTTAATATTACCTGCCCTGCGGGTATTCAAGATTCGAGTGCAATTGGACGTTACTGGAAACAGAGATCCATTTGCAATGGAACCGGCAGCCGCAGGGTCGGCATCACCCATCGATAGGGCCGTGGATGGTGGGCAGCCGTCACTGAGCGACATAGACATCTCCATAATCAGAAAACTTCAGGAAAATTTACCGCTGACTCTGACTCCATTCAGACAAATATCAGATAGTCTTGGCCTCACAGAAGACGGGCTATTTTCCATCGCCAACAGGTTTATTTCCGAGGGACGCATGCGGCGTCTTGCGGCAGTACTAAGGCACCGCAAGGCAGGATTTAAGGCTAATGCCATGGGGGTTTGGAATATTCCGGCAGAGGATATAGAAAAAGCAGGACGCCGTTTTACTGACTTCCAGGCCGTGAGCCACTGTTATGAACGCCCCTCATATCCGCCATTATGGCCATTCAACCTCTTTACAATGGTTCACGGACATACAAGAGAAGAATGTATAAGTATCCTGCAAATGATGTCAGATAACGTCAATATCAGTGAGTATGATTATCTCTTCAGCGAAAAGGAGTATAAAAAAGTAAGATTACGTTATTTCGAATAATAAGGAGGGTAACATGTCAATGAAAAGAAATAAATTGATTTGCCTGTTCATCTCCACAATCATTTTCATCCTCTTACTAAATCTCATTCCGGCATATGCTGTTCATATACCTGAAGAGTTAGAGCGCGCCAAACAAATATACTTCGACAGGTGCGCCGGTTGTCACGGAACACTAAGAAAGGGAGCCACAGGACCTGAGATTACTCACACCAGGCTTAAAGAGAAGAACTATAACACCCAGATAATCAAGGTATTCGTCTCAGAGGGAACAGGGGCCGGCATGCCGGGATGGAAAGGGATACTTACTGATGAAGAAATAGACGAGGTGTCTGAATATCTCCAGATAGAACCACCTACCCCGCCCGAACTCTCACTCCCTGATATGGAGTTATCGTGGAAACTTATAGTCCCGACTGCGGATAGACCAATGAAGCCCCAGCATAATAGAGACTGGCAGAATTTCTTTGGTGTCATATTGAGAGATGCAGGAAAAGTTGCCATCATAGACGGTGATACAAAGGAACTCGTCTCTATTGTCAACACCGGCTTTGCAGTCCATATCCTCAGGTCGTCTGCATCAGGAAGATATTTCTACTCCATTGGAAGAGACGGCAGAGTTACGCTTATTGACTTGTGGATGAAAATCCCTGACAAGGTGGCTGAGGTTAAGACATGTGCTGACGCAAGGAGCGTAGACGGCAGCAAATACAAAGGCACTAAAGGGGACTTCCTCGACAGATACGCTATTGTCGGTTGCTACTGGCCTCCTCACTTTGCAATACTCGACGGTGAGACACTTAAACCATTAAAGGTTGTCAGCACGAGATCATATACTTACGACACAAATGAATACCATCCTGAACCAAGAGTTGCCGCGATTATCGCATCCCACCATGAACCGGAATGGGCCATCAATATCAAGGAGACCGGTTATATCTGGATCGTTGACTACTCAGATATAAAGAACCTCAATATCACTCAAATTGAAACTGAAAGATTCCTTCACGACGGAGGATGGGATGCAAGCAAAAGGTATATACAGATGGCGGCAAATATGAGAAACAAGATGGTTGTTGTTGATAGTAAGACGAAGAAGCTTGTCGCTTCAATCGAGACAGGAGTAAAACCACATCCCGGCAGGGGAGCAAACTGGACAGACCCGGTATACGGCCCGGTTGCTGCAACGGCACACCTTGGAGAGGGTACAATCTCTGTATGGGGTACAGACCCTGATGGTCATCCTGAAAATGCATGGAAGGTGGTCCGCAGGATAGAAACACTCGGAGGCGGCGAGCTTTTTATCAAGACACATCCGAATTCAAAGCGTGTATGGGCAGACCATCCTCTTCATTCGGATGAAAAGATACGAACCAGCATCTGCACCTTTGAGAAAGATAAGCCCGAGAAAAAACCGGATTGTTTCCAGGTAGCAGACCGCGGCCGGGTCGTCCACTTTGAATATAATAAAGCTGGTGACGAGGTATGGATTTCAGTTTGGGATAAGGCCGGTGAGATCGTCATACTGGATGACAAGACTATGAAAGAAAAGAAGAGGATAAAGGGTGACTGGCTTGTGACGCCAACAGGACACTTTAACGTTTATAACACTATGAAGGATATCTATTGAGCATCTGAACAGGGAGACTTATTATGCTCGGTGTTACAAAACTTCTCTGTGAAGCGGATGAAATAGTACAGTCTCTCAGCAGTAGAGAAGGTTCAAACAATGTATATGCACCAAAAAACCCAAGACTCCTTCAGTTCGCCGCAGATAAACGTCCGGTAGTTGTATGGAATATCACTAAGCGGTGTAATCTCCTTTGCTCTCACTGTTATTCTGACTCTCTTAACAGAAGCTACAGAGACGAACTGACAACTGACGAAGCATTGCAGGTTATTGACGACCTGTCTGATTTCATGGTTCCGGTAATAATATTTTCAGGAGGTGAACCTCTCTTGCGTGAAGATATATTCAGTCTCGCCGGATATGCAAGAGAAAAAGGGATCAGATGTGTGC
>Ga0209521_10004295_pt1 | contig 11376 bp, 12 predicted proteins | sample Rifsed19ft4_FD_184016 | JGI IMG/M metagenome (GOLD analysis project Ga0209521, IMG submission 184016) | Soil microbial communities from Rifle, Colorado, USA - sediment 19ft 4 (version 2) | ecosystem: Environmental > Terrestrial > Deep subsurface > Rock core/Sediment | place: Rifle, Colorado... | reverse complement strand
TCCCTGATATTCCCTTGCTTGGCATGGTCTCACGAATGGACCCGCAAAAGGGAGTGGATATTGCGCTCAAAGGCTTGAGGATGCTGGACAAACAGAACTGGCAATTCGTGCTGCTGGGTGCCGGTGATGCAAAGCTTGAATCGATGGCCAGGAGATTACAGGAGGTTATGCCTGAGCGCGTCCGTGTGGAGACGCGTTACGATGCGAAACTGGCACGCCAAATCTATGGCGGCGCGGACATTTTCCTGATGCCTTCGCGTTACGAACCCTGCGGGACCTCTCAGATGATTGCGATGCGCTACGGCTGTGTACCGCTTGTGCGCGCGGTTGGCGGGCTGCATGATACTGTCACAGACAGCGAAACAGGTTTTGTCTTCGTGGATACAAAAGTGAAATCCTTCAACGATGCGCTGCGCCGTGCCTTGAAATTGCTTCCGTATCATTCGCGCTGGGCAAATTTACAAAAAGCAGGCATGGCGCTGGATTTCTCCTGGCCAAAATCCGCGAATAAATATTACGAATTGTATAAGAATCTGGCAGGGGAGACTCCTTCTATTCGTAGCGCAAATAATCTTGCACTTCGCGAAGGCTAAGGGTGATCAATGAAAACACGAGCAGTGATCCTTGCGGGTGGTGAAGGTTCCCGGCTGGGTGCGCTTACCGCAAAACGGACGAAGCCCGCTGTGCCCTTTGCCGGCAAATACCGCATTATAGATTTTGCGCTGTCCAATTGCGTCAACTCGGGCATCTTCGATCTCATGGTGCTGGCGCAATACCGTCCGCAGTCCCTGATCGAACACATCGGTTCCGGCGCACCCTGGGATTTGAATCGCGATTTCACCGGGGGGATCAAGATCCTCACGCCCTATAAGGCGCGCAATAGCTCGGACTGGTATGCAGGCACAGCAGATGCTGTCCAGCAGAATTTTAGCTTTATCAAACAGGGCGAACCCGATTTTGTGCTCATTCTATCCGGCGATCATATCTACACCATGGATTATGACGCCATGATCTCCTTCCATATTGATCATCACGCAGACCTGACGGTAGGAACGATCCGCGTCCCGATCGAGGAGGCCTCGCGTTTTGGAATCCTATCGGTGAACGACCAGTATGAGATCACATCATTCATCGAAAAGCCCCCGAATCCTCCGTCCAATCTCGTGAACATGGGCGTGTATCTGTTCAATCGGGAATTGCTTGACCATGTGCTCTGGGAAGATCGCCAGCGGAAAAAATCGACACATGATTTTGGCCGGGATATTATTCCGTATCTGGTCAAATCCAAGGCACGCGTATTTGGCTTTCCATACAGCGGCTATTGGATGGATGTGGGTACTGCGCTATCCTACTGGCAGGCACACATGGACTTGTTGTCCCCCTCGCCGCAGTTGAAACTATACGACCGCAGTTGGGTGATGCACACTCGCACCGAGGAACGGCCTCCAGCGCGGATCACCGCGGGCGCGACCGTTTTTGCAAGCATGATATCCGGTGGATGCTTTATAGAATCGGGAGCACGGGTTGAAAGCTGTGTTCTTTCGCCCGGTGTGGTGATCAAGCCAGGCGCGGTCGTGCGCGAATCAATTCTTATCACAGATTGTGTTGTTGAGAGTGGGGCAGTGATCGAACGCGCCATCCTCGATAAACACGTTCACATCGGAGAAAATGCTCGTGTGGGCGGCGGAATCCCGAATTCTGACATAAAGCTTGCGGTGCTGGGGAAAAATTCAATCCTGCCGGCGGGATACACCGTGGAACCCGGCGCTGAAATCAGCACCGACGTTATTCCATCCGATTACGATGATTCCGTCATTCGTGCCGGTCAGTTTATTCGTACGCGGAGAAGACCGAATGAAATTTAAACGTTCAGGCGGCATCCTGCTCCATCCAACCAGCCTGCCCGGGCCTTACGGTATCGGCGATCTCGGGCCGCACGCCTATCATTTTGTTGACTGGCTTGCATCCACCGGATGCAAACTCTGGCAGGTGCTTCCGCTTGGCCCCACAGGTTACGGTGATTCGCCTTATCAGTGTTTTTCTGCATTTGCAGGCAATCCATACCTTATCAGTTTTGATGCGCTGATCGAAGATGGGTTGTTGAGGAAGGATGACTTTGCGGATACGCCTGAGTTCAACGCGTCGCGCGTGGACTACGGGCTGCTCATCCCGTGGAAACTTGAACTTCTGCAAAAGGCCTTCTCCCGCTTTTCTCTCGCGCTCCCGAAAGGGCCGCGGGACGATGTGGGGGGAGCGACCGTAGGGCGCGAGGACGAAGCGCTTATCCATGAGTTCAACGGGTTCCGAGCTGATAACGCTTCCTGGCTCGATGATTATGCACTATTCATGTCGCTCAAAGAAGCCAATGGAGGCGGCGCATGGAGCGACTGGGATGAATCCATGCGTAAGCGAAAGAAATCTGCAATGAACGGCGCCCGCAAGTCGCAGGCGGAAAGCATCGACCGCTATTCCTTCTATCAATTTTTATTCTTCCGCCAATGGAATAAATTACGCGCCTATGCCAACGAACGCGATATTACGATCATCGGCGATATTCCCATCTTCATTGCTTATGACAGCGCGGATGCCTGGGCGAATCCCGATCTATTCTTTTTGGACAAAAATAGTTTACCAACCGTAGTGGCGGGAGTCCCGCCGGATTACTTCTCGGCAACAGGACAGTTATGGGGTAACCCGCTGTATCGCTGGAAGGTACACGAGAAAACTGGTTATGCCTGGTGGCTGGAGCGCTTTCGCTCCGTCCTGAAGTTTGTGGATGTGGTTCGTCTCGACCATTTCCGGGGCTTCGCCGGTTATTATGAAATCCCCTTCGGGCAGAAAACCGCCGAGCGAGGACGGTGGGTTAAAGCCCCCGGCAAAGACTTTTTCACGACGATTTCCTCCGCGCTGGGCGGAGGGTTGAGTAGCGAACAGAGTGAGCGTATCGAAACCCGATGTCGAAGCGTCGAGGATACATTGCCGATCATCGCCGAAGACCTGGGCGTCATTACCCCGGATGTTGTCGAACTGCGCGATTCATTCAACCTTCCGGGTATGAAGATTCTGCAGTTTGGTTTTACTGGTGCGGATAACCCTTTCCTGCCGCACCACTACCGCACCAATTGTGTCGCCTACACCGGCACGCATGACAACGATACCGCCTGCGGTTGGTTTGACTCAGCATCTGAACACGAAGGCGCCTTTGCATTGCGATATCTAAATACGGATGGCCAGGACTTCGCCTGGGATTTGATCCGTAGTGTATGGTCTTCCGTGGCGGTCTATGCTATTACTCCGATGCAGGATGCGTTAAGTTTAGGCACGGAGGCTCGTATGAACTTCCCATCCAAACTGGGCGGCAACTGGGAATGGCGCATGAGGCAGGAAGATATGAGTAATGAACTTGCGGGAAGATTGCACGACCTGAATAAGCTATACAGCCGATAAATAATCGTCCCGCAGGTTCTTGAAACCTGCGGGACGATTTACGACGATTGAGATTTATTCGGGCGGCCAGATATCGTAGGCCGTGAAGTCGACCCAGATCAAATCCCTCGTATTCGGGATGGCAACCAGAACCGCGTTCCCAATGGCTCTCGCATAAAAGGTTTCCCAGCTGACTGTTTTTGATTTTCAAATTTCAACTGAACAAGGATAGATACTGTCCGTAGCCTTCCTCCTCCAGGCGCTCGACCGGAATAAATCTCAGCGAAGCCGAGTTCATGCAGTAGCGTTGACCGGTCGGGGCGGGCCCATCGTCGAAGAGATGGCCGAGATGAGAATCGGCGTGTTTCGAGCGCACTTCGGTGCGGGCCATAAAGAGCTTGTGATCAGTGTGGGTAGCGATATTCTCTGGCTCCAAAGGCTGGGTAAAACTTGGCCAGCCGGTGCCTGAGTCATATTTATCAAGCGAGCTGAACAATGGCTCACCTGAGACCACGTCCACATAAACACCAGCTTTTTTGTTGTTCCAATATTCGTTCGAATAGGGTCGTTCAGTGCCCTCATGTTGTGTAACTTCATATTGAAGCGGGGACAACCGTTGCCGCAGTTCGGCATCTGATGGTTTGGTATAAGTTGTCATTGTGACCTCCTACAGATAAATGTTTGTCATTCAGTAAATGTTGATTGTCCCTGCATTTTATCTCCCCTATCTTAGAAATACATGAAAGATCAACCGTCTGCAGGTTTTGTTAAGATTTATGTAAGAAATGAGGAAGCTCAGGCAGGTCGAGTCGCAAGTAGAGGCGTTTGTTGTTTTTCCCCTTATCATCCGTTTTGGCTACCAGTGCCCGTAACAGATCGGAGCATTGCTGGAATTCTTGCTCGGTAATGTAATACGATTTCAAAGTGTGATTCTCATTCAGAACCTGGTCAACTTTCTTTTCCAGTTCAACGGTCACAACTGAAGAGAAATTTTCCAGCTTGAAGTCGATCCGTGAATCACCGGTGTTGATCTGCACGCTGGTGTTAGGCAGCCCTAAATACTATCCATGGATAATAGCTGTACTCGAGTGAAATCCATTTGAGAGTTACATCCGTTATTCGTATCCACACTATCCCTTGACGTAGGACAACTTTTCGCAGATGGAACCGTTCTTCACTTGGAATATATCGACTCCTCGGACATGTCCCTTTTTTCCTGCCACATCTACCCAGTCGTATCTCCAGCGCATAATGCACCGAATACCAAAGCCAAAAATCTCCTCGATTTCGATGTGGGCATTGGGCGACTCGCGGAAGAAGTCCTGCCAAAACTGAGTTACTACTTCCTTCCCCGAGTACACAGCGCCGTCGGGGGCTGGACCAGTGTTTTCGAAGACACAATCGTCGCTCATAAGCTGCATCATACCTGCGACATCATGACGGTTGAAGGCCTCATTGAACTCAAGGACGACGCGGATCGCTGACTCTAAGCGTGACATGCGGGTTGGACTCATATAGATAACACCTCCTTATCAAATCCTTATCAAAGGTCTTCTTTGGCTTAAGCCCAAATACAAGTTCTTCGCACATTTCCAAGATTTTTTCGCCATCAACTAATTCGATAGGTGGAACACCATCTCGGACAGCTTCTTTTCTCGCTTCTACCGTGAATGTGCCAGTTGTGAGAATGATGCCTTTATCGGCACGCCCCATCATAAACTGCCTTCTGCCTGATGCTCACTGATTGCCAATTACCGGTATTGCCCGATCCGTCAAATTGACAACAATCGCGTTACTGGCCTTGATCAAATTCCCGGGCGTGATCATGATCTCCTCACCCCATTGACCCGCGCCGGTGCCGAGGATGGGTTCGTTGACGAGACTCGCCTCGAGGAAGGATCGGAATCCAGGCGGCTGCCAGCCAAAGGCCGGGATGGAGCCGATGACATATCCCGTTGTCTCTTTTACAATTTCGGGCGCGGCCATTCGAATATTACGAGAGCCGATCGCTTTCTTGAGATGTCCCGAGATTGCATTTTGGTCACCTCCAAGCATCACGAGCACCCGCTCGCCTGTATCCACCTGAAAGATCAGTGTCTTGACTGCCTGCCTTTCGGAAAAGCCAAGCACGCGCGCGACATTCGCCGCACCTTTTTCGGTTTCGGGCGAGAAACTGCGCGCTTCGTAGGGAATGCCAGCTCCGTCAAGATAAAAATGGGATGGAAGTTTCATGTTTTTCTCAAGATTTTCTTCAGCTGCTTTGTGCGCGGGCTGAGCTGTGGCGTCATCTGGAGGCACTCTTATGTGTGAATCAACACTTCACCATCGTCGGTGATTATGATTTTATCGCCGGTTTGTATTCTCGCGAAATCATCTTCGGCGAGGGCGATCAATGGGAGAGACAATTGATAAAGCTCGTCGGCAACAACGGATGCGAGCGCAAAAAAGAAATCGGTATCGGTCGTAATGATCGCGGCAGGCGCAGTCTTCGCCCGGATCGCTTCAAGCAGGACGGCGGTCGTGGTGGATGAGCCGCGCGTGAACGGGATGGCAAGAATTTTGTCCTTCGCGATGAAGCCGGATAGCATGTGACGACGGTCAATGATCTCGCCGCTTTTCCAATCGTAGCCGCCCCAGAAGGACAGCGGTTCACTGCTGACCAAAGCCGTGCCATGCGCCTCGCCGTGAATGATGATCTTTCCCTGTAAAGTTATGTCAGCCATAATGATTCATCTCGGATGATACGACCTGTGACCGCGGAGTTGACACAATCTTCCAGACTGCCAAACGCGATTTTCTTACCCAACAAGCCTGGCGCGTAGTAGGCAAACTTTGCCGAGTTGGTCATCAGGTTCTGGATTTCCGCCGGCAACATGGGAGAAGTCAGGATGCAGGTATCGACGGTGATCTGGGCTCCAAATGCCTCCAGTGGCTCAAGGAAGCCTGCCTTGTGGGCAAGCAATGTCATGGCGCGGCTGGAAGTGACCAGAAATTTTACATCGGGATGCCTTCTTTTCCCCTTGAGCATGGGTGCGAGACTTTTAAACTCTGCCAGCGAAAAATGCGGACTGCCCAACACGACCATGTGCAATTGGTCGCTGTCTGTGTGCGTCAGCTGGCGGCGGGATTCTCTCAGTGAATCCATGGTGATAGGGATCGTTTCAATGGGTGCATTTCCATGAAACGCTTCCTCCAATGTGGGCGCCTCAGGTGTGATGCCGATCATGTGGAACATGGCAACGCTACCTGACGAAGCTGCTGCTGCGCCGAAGGCCTTGAGTCGATCTTCATCAGGTGGGATCACCATTCCATCAATGACGGGGATTTTGTCGAGTGATGCTTTTCCGATGAGATTACCAAGTACAGGATAGAAATCATCGCTTTGCTGTAGTTGTTTCGGAATATCCACCAAATGGAAGAGCAATTGCCCGGCGCGGTTTTCAGTAAGGTGCAAGCCAATGGCCGGCGCGCGGCCTGTAATGGCACAACAAATGTCGAAGAGGTCAGGGTATCTTTCCGTGCGCGCACCGAGCACAGAATTGGCGAAGACAATCGCATTCGATTCGCCCCAGGCGATTTGCTGGCCGAACGATGGGCGCGTTTCTGCTTGATAAGGCGCGCAAGTCCAGGTGGGGATGGTGCCCATGCTTTGATAGGCGAGCATCTGGCGATATGCCTGCCTTGCCCAGTCTGATGGCACAGCCCATTCCTGCCAGTGATGCTCATCGAGTCCGCTCACGTTCAATGTTGTTGGCACACGTACTTTCGCCCCGAGGCCTGCCAATCGCTCGGCAAATTCCAGGCCAGCCTCGCCGATGTACACCGTGCTGTCAATGTGCGCGCCGGTGATATCCAGCAGTTCCCATGCGCCAGAGACTTCTGCCATGCGCGCGACGATGGACATCGCCATTTTTGTCGCGGGCCCGAATTCACCGCGTAACATCTCGTGATCTTTTGCAGATAATATTAAAGTCATGAATAACCACTGATAAAAGGGATTTAGGGATTGTTTGGTCGCGAGGCGAGATAGATTCCGATCAGGATCAATACGCCGCCAAGCAGAACGCCGTTCGTCGGCGTTTCGCTCAAAATAAAATAGGCCAGTATTGCGGAGCCAATTGGCTCGACCAATGTTGTGAGGGCCACAAACGAAGCGGGGATATACCGCAATGCCCAATTGTAGGTTGAATGCCCGATCAGTTGTGGAAATGCAGCCAGCAGAAGAATCCATAGGTATGCTTGGATCGGAAGACCGAACGGCGTCTCTCCGGCGACGAACATCGCGACAAGGAGCCCAATGGCAGCCATTCCATAAACAATAAAGATATAGGGGATGAGCGACACGCCACGCGTCGCCCGCAGTTTCCGTCCGATGATGAGATAGCCTGAGACGGCCCACGCGCCGAGCAGTGCCAGGAAGTTTCCCCACATAGCGCGACCCTGCATGACCTGTTTTAGATCAGCGCATTGCAGTCCGCCGCTCCAGGTGCACGCATCAGACAAGCCGATCACTGTTCCCCCTAAAAGGGCCAGCGCCAACCCGATAATTGCCGCCCGCGTCAGCCGCTCATTGAGGAGCATTGGCGAGAGCAACGCCACCCAGAGCGGGCCGGTGGACACGAAAACCACCGAACTTGCCACCGTTGTGTATTCGAGTGACGAAATCCACGTCGCGAAGTGGACTGCAAGAAATAGACCCGATACGAGTCCCAGAGTCAGTTCGCGGCGCGTGAGGTTGGATATTTCTTCTCCATGACGCGTGATGGCAATGGGAGCAAGCAGGAGAGTGGCGAACGAGAGCCTCAAGGCGGCGATGACGAGAGAGGGCGCGCCGTCTGTTTGTGCGAAACGGATAAAGATCGAAGCGGTGGAGACGGCCAGGATAGCGATCAACAGCGCAAAGGGTAGGGTGAGGCGGGTGCGTTGTTCTGTCATGTTTATTGGCCGCTCTTGATCCATAAGCTGCGTTCTCTTATTCCAGGCTTCTGACTTCAAAATAATTGAACAGGGCGAGGATCACGTTTGAGCTGTTCCTGGGTGGGTGGGATCGCAGTTGCTTCCCTGGCAGATGGCGATGTATTTCACTTTCATCTTGTCACTCCTTTGGCATGGATCGATTATAAGTTATCTTCGTGTAGGTTTGCGATGGAGTGATGAGAGAAGAATGCCGGATATCAAAACCACAAAGTCATCCTCCGAAAGCCACACCTGTGCTGGCAGGCTCGCCTCAGGGTGACGAATCTGCATGTTTTTGAATCGAGAGGCTCCCTCTTATAAATTTCCCCCGGACTATAAGCGGCTGATTATATGTCAGTTGGCAACTGCAAGTTCCGTCAGATCGTGAATGAGCGTGCGCAGGGATCTGGGCATTAAGTTGTTGGTGACGCTGACCGTATGAATTGAGTTCCCGGATACCACGGTGATGGCATACGCAAATTCATCCGGCCCGGATGGTACCACGTCCACGACCGGATTCTCAAAGAAACTGGATTCATCGATCAGGTCCTGCAGGCACTGTGAATCACTGGCGGGCATGCTGTTCAGATCGAAATTGGCAGCGATTTCCTGACCCAATGTCCCGCCTGTTCGTCTAAAGCTAATCGTTGTCATACTTATCTACCTCCATGGTTCTTTCAACCGTAAATGCTGTGAAGAGTTTATGGGTATTCGTATAGGATGATTGTGGGGCGAACTTGCGCGCAACGCGACGATGTTTGGCAACTATTGGTCGTCCATCTTCGAGTTCCAATGCTACCATCCCAAGATTAAATATTTCTAAGTTAATGCCGTTCAGACACAAAAGACTCACCCCGATGGTTCTGTTTATGGTACTGCTGATGAATTCAGGTGGGCTCGTAAGCGAGTTCCCTTTTTACAGCAAACTCTGCAGCTGAAGAATCGTAGTCACAGGATATTTGCAGACGAAGCCTTCACATACATAAGCGGTCGCCTGACCATCTTTCAATGGGCGATCCAACAAAAGCAGCGGTGCGTCTTTTGATGGGGGATAAGCGGAAGCGGCAACAATCATATTTGGTCTATATTCCGATCGCGTGACTCGGATCAACTCTTGCGCGTTATCCTGGCTCGCATCATACAGCACCGCCACCTGCTTCACGTTTCCCAGGGCAAAATCTGCGGCTGACAGCCAGCGCGCGAATGCGGTTGCATATCGCAAAGCTGACTCGGTAACCTGGCCCAGTGATTTCTCTGCAAGATCGCGATAAGTTCCATCATCGGTGAATGCAGAGAGCTTAAGCAATGCTTCGGATGCCAGCGCGTTTCCGGATGGTGTGGCATTGTCCTGCAGGTCTTTCGGGCGGAGCAATAAGACTTCGCCATCTTTCGATGTGTCAAAGAACCCGCCATTTGGGTCTTCAAATAACTCGATCATTTCATCGGCAAGTTTTTTTGCGGATGCGAACCATTTGTTGTTGAAGTCAGTTTGGTAGAGCTCAAGCAGGCCGAGAATCAGTGCGGCATAATCTTCGAGAAAGACTTCGTCTGTTGTCTTTCCATCGCGCCAACTATGTTTGAGTTTGCCGGAGGGGCGTAGGACGCCCAATAAAAATTCAGCATTACGCGTAGCCAGTTTGTAATATTTGCTCTGGAGTCGACCAACTTGCTGGTCAGTCGGAAGCGAGCTTCCCAACTCCAGAGTTAAGACGCGCGCCGCCTCCGCCAGCACCGCGAGCATAAGACCGTTCCATGAGGTGAGTACCTTGTCATCTGTCCCAGGTCGAATACGCGCTGCACGAGTAGATAAAAGCCTGGAGTGGCAATCGGCTAATTTCGCAGGGACCACTTCCGGCTGAAACTTGAAGCGGGCGGCGAGGGAGGCGTCATCCAATGAGCGCTGGAGGATTATCTTGCCCTCCCAGTTCCCGCGGACAGTGATCCCGTAAGCCGCTTCGAAAAACTCAGAATCATCTTTGAGTACCTCGCGAATCTCTTCGAGAGTCCAGACATAGAACCTGCCTTCTTCGCCTTCCGAATCCGCATCGAGGCTCGAGTAAAACCCACCATCGGGATGTGTCATTTCGCGCGCGATGAAATCAAGTGTTTCAGTGACAACCTGTTTGAAGAACGGATCTTTTGTGATCTGCCATGCGTGGAGGTAAGCGCGGGCGAGTTGGGCGTTATCTTATAACATTTTTTCGTAATAGTGTACCCAATTGTACAAACGGAATTGTATTTTCAGCCCGTCTGATGCTGGGGACAACATAATGACAGTGTTCATCTGCCTGAATTGCCTGTGAGTTGGAATTCCATTTCAGAAGGTGAATTGACAGGTTGCAGACAAATGAAGCCCTGGCAGACATACGCTGTTGGTTGACCGTTGAGCAAAGGGCGGTCTTTGAGTAATGCTGACGTTCCCGGCTCCGGTGGGTAGGCGGAAATAGCCGTTACCTGTCGGGGCCGGAAGCTTCTCCATAGTGTCTTCAAAAACTCTTGTGTTTTGGGGTCATCATGATCGCCGATGATCGCCACCTCGTGAGTTGGTCCGACTGCAAAATCTGCGGTGCACAACCACTGTCCAAAGGCAGTTGGATAACGCAAAATAGCATTTTGTATCGAACCCAGCATGTCTTCAGCCACACTGCGCCAATCATTTCGATTCCCGTAGGCAGCCAGCTCAAGTAGAGCAGTTGCGGCGAGAGCATTCCCGGAAGGAGTAGCATTGTCCTGGATATCCTTGGGGCGGATGAGCAGCGTTTCATGATCGTCGCGTGTGTCGAAAAAACCGCCATTTGGGTCAGCAAAATGCGTGACCATTTCATCACCTAGCTTCAAAGCAGCAGCATACCATGCCGGGTTGGGATCGGATTGATAAAGAGCCAATAAGGCATGGATCAAGCCCGCATAATCTTCCAAATAGGCATTGTGTTTTGCCTGTCCTTCCCGCCAAGAGCGTAACAAGCGATCATGAATATACAAGTTGTCCATCAG
>Ga0209521_10004285_pt1 | contig 11393 bp, 10 predicted proteins | sample Rifsed19ft4_FD_184016 | JGI IMG/M metagenome (GOLD analysis project Ga0209521, IMG submission 184016) | Soil microbial communities from Rifle, Colorado, USA - sediment 19ft 4 (version 2) | ecosystem: Environmental > Terrestrial > Deep subsurface > Rock core/Sediment | place: Rifle, Colorado... | reverse complement strand
GGCTCAACCGCGATATGGCTCTGGCACTCCTGGGTTTTGTAGTTCTTTGCCAGAGCATGTTGCAATCCTTTGCACCGGATTGGTCATTACTTAAGCCCTCCATACAAGCACCTGAACCAACGCTTCTTGAAATTGAATTGACCAGAATATAAAAACATCTCATCATTCAGCGATTGGCAAAACGAATGTAAAAGCCGAACCTTTGCCGAGCTCCGATTCGAACCAGATTTTTCCGCCAGCTTTTTCAATAATTTGTTTAACGATCGCCAGACCCAACCCTGTACCAGAGATGCTTAACACTTTGGCATTTTTTGCGCGAAAAAATTCAGAAAAAAGATGTTCTTTTGCGTCATCCGGGATTCCTATTCCGGTGTCTTTTACCTGGCCCAGAACTTCGGAATCTTCTTGTTTCAAAAGGATATGAATCTCTCCACCTGGCTGAGTATATTTGATCGCATTGGAAATTAAATTCGTCCAGATACTTGCTACCTGATCAGCCGCCATACAGATAGGATCTAAACCAGACGAAATATCCGTCATAATAGGTATCTTTTTTTCAGATGCCTGTGGTTCTAGCTGTAAGATCACTTTTTTTAGTATGTCATCCACCTTGACCAAACCGGGTTTTTTGGTGGATTTTATTTCTTTTAGCCGACCAAACTCGAGTAAATCTGAGATCAGGTTGAGCTGTTCTTTAGCTCGATCTTGAGCTCGTTCCAGGTATTCTCGATATTGTTCGGGCGGGATATATTCATTTAACATGAGGTCCAGATAAGTCGTGATTGCAGAAATGGGTGCCTGGAGCTCATGGGTGACCAGCTGGATAAAAGCTACTTTAGCTCTATCGAGTTCCTCCAGCCTGGCTTTTTCTGCAGATAAACGCTGAGATTCCGCTTCAATAGCCTGTAAGCGTTTGGTCTCCAGCGATAAACGTCGCCGTTCCAAGCCCTGATCGACAACCAGAAAAAGTTCGTCTGTGGTAAAAGGCTTGGTCAGAAAATCGTAAGCGCCTTGTTTGATGGCACGCACGGCGAGCTCTACCGTTGCGTAGCCGGTGACAATTATGCAAACGATTTCAGGATCGTGTTGATGGATCAATGAGATCAGGTCGATACCACTGATCCCGGGCATCATGATGTCGATCAACACCAGGTCATAATTGTCGGAGTAGACCTTCTGTAAGCCTTGCTCTCCGTTTTCGGCGGTTTCAACCAGGTAGTCTTGTGTCTTTAGCGCCCTTTTACATCCTTCACGGATTCCGGTTTCGTCATCGATTACGAGGATACTGGTTTCATTCATTTCGAGAACAGGTTAAACGTTAGTTTTGATTTGTCGAACCTAATGTAAGCTGACTGGTGTTACTTATTCCCTGAAGTTTGATCGGCAGCTGGATGGTGAACGTGGTTCCTTTATTTACCTCACTACGCACAAAAATCTGGCCGCGATGCATTTTGATGATTCCATAGATGATTGACAGGCCTAATCCGGTGCCTATTCCAACCGGCTTTGTAGTGAAAAAGGGGGTGAACAATTTGCTGAGGTTCTCGCGTGGAATTCCGCGGCCTGTGTCTTCGATTTCAAATGTAACCATATCCTTGGGTTCATTGTGAGTCCGTAGAGTTAGTTTTCCACCTTGAGGCATCTCCTCCACAGCGTTTTCGATCAAATTTACTAGGACCTGCTGGATTTGATCAGGATCAGCCTGTATCTTTGGAAGGTTTGGATCTAGCTGGTGGATCATTTCAACAGCTGTATCTTCGTAACGCTTATTTTCCAGTTCGATCACGCTTAGGATCAGGGCGTTCAAATCAATCGTCTGGGCGATAACTTGGTTTTGCCGGGCAAACTCTAGCAGCGATCCGACGATGCCTTTACAGCGCGTGGTCTCGTTTACAATTACTTCCACATCTGCTTTATGGGGTGAATCAGGATCAATTTCCTTCAAGAGGATATCGGAATAAAGTAAGATGGTGCCGAGCGGGTTGTTAAGTTCGTGGGCTACCCCGGCTGCCAATTGACCAAGGGAGGCTAGCTTTTCAGATTGGATCAATTGATCCTGAGTTGTTTGAAGGGTATCCAACATCGAGTTGAATGAACTCTCCAATAATCCGATTTGTCCACCAGCCCGTACGGGAACTCTGACAGACATGTCCCCTCCTGCCACGCGACGGTTGGCCTCTACCAGGTCTTTCAGTTGATTTAACGGCCGGGTGATGGCCCGGGAGACTGGTGTGGTAAGGACGATCGTCAGGATTATCGTCCCGAGGGCGACCAGAATGATCCGTTGGTTGAATATATTCACCAGCCTGTAGAAGGAGGCCTGTTTTGCACCTGCATATAGAATGCCGATCTCCTCGCCATTATGATTTATTAAAGGCTCATAACGAGTAATATAATTCTCGTTCACTACAAAGGCCAGCCCAACATATTCTTTACCTTGATTTAGTACGACCTGGCTTACTTCTTGGGAAACCCTGGTACCGATGGCGCGGTCGCCCGAGAGCGTCATTACATTCGTCGAGACTCGCAAGTCGCCCAAAAATATAGTTGCGGTGTCAATGCCGGCAATATCCTTGATCTGGTCGACTAAAGTAAAGTCGTTATTAAATAAGTGGATTGCGATTACTGCGCCAATGACCTGACCCAGCTCATCCTTTATCGGAGAAACGCTGGTAAGAGCAAGGCCAGCGGTTCCTTCTCGGGGATCAAATAATTCCGGTGCGGCTCTAGGTGTATCGATTATCGCGATCCTGGCCTGATCGGCTAATCCTACCTGTGTTAGAAGGTCTGGTGGGATTACTTCTGTAGCAGCAATAGGTTTTTCAGTTAATAGTGATTGCTGGATAATACGCAGGCTTATCCAATTTCCAGAAGGGACGATTTTTGATTGCTGGCCCTCTACAGAAAGCAGACGTCCGGCTAGGAGATCTCCATTTTGATTTAGTACAGCAATTAAATGATTGCCTCCCATTGCCAGTCCTGAGAGGTTATTGGCTATCTGCTGGTCAATGACCGATTGAGCGTTTTCGTCCCCTTGAATAGTTTGGTTAATAATATATTTAATAACCAGTGCATCTTTTGATAATCGAAGTGTAATTCCCTCGATTTCACGCAGTTTTAGACTATAAAAAGCCTGGGCCAGCTGCATGTCGCGTGCAACTCGTTCATTCATTGCATCAGCCAGATAATCAATGATAGTGTGAGAAATCGTCCAGGTACCGATCGCGATCGTTAACGCGGCTACCAGGGAAAAGGAAACTACTAATACAAGTTGAAACGGAGCCGAAAATAGATCCTTAAGAAATTGTTTCATGGCAGTTCATAAATATATGCCCCCAATGACTACTCGAATTGAAATACGGACTCACGGATAGCATTCCAGGTTTCCCGTGGCTCAATATTTTGGGAGATATTTATTCACCTTTCGGATTAATTCATCGCTTGCAATGGGTTTACTCATGAATGCGTTAATATGGATATACTCATCTGTGGGGAACAGTTCAGCGTAGTCCGTATTCGCGATGGAGGTAACCATGATGATTGGGATTTTGCGCAGATCGAGATCATCGTGCATCCTCTGGCTGACAGAAAGGCCATCGAGCACTGTGTCCATCATAACATCCAAAATTACCAGGTCGGGTTCATCGTCTTTAGCGCGCTTATAACCCGCATCGCCGCCGTCGGCGGAAATGACCTCATGGTTATTTTTTTCCAATACGATTTTTGTTGCGCTGACAAAGTCCGGGTCATCATCTATAACGAGAATTTTTGCCATGGAATACTCCTCTTGCACGCCATCGATTCGAATACAAGAATTAGAAATTTAATTTGTGTTTGGCGCACATTTTTTCTCATGGATGTGGTATTCGTATTCCTCGCGGAACTTAAGGATCGTAGAGCGGGCCGGGTTTACCAACGCTGCACCCATTGGACAAAAAGTACGGCCATCGATGTTTTGGGATAAGTATAGGGCGCGCTCAATATCACCCGGGATTCCCATGCCTTGTTCTACTCGTTCCAGGATTTCAAAGAGTCGCAATGAACCAATTCGGCATGGCACACACCGTCCACAAGACTCGTGAACGAAGAACTTAGTTATGCGGCGGGCTGTTTCCACCATGCAGGTGGTTTCGTCCATCACGATAATGCCGCCTGTACCCAATTGGGAACCTGCTTTCTCGAGGGTCTCGAATGCCATAGGTGTCTCTACCTGATCGGCAGTCAAGACAGGTGTAGATGCCCCGCCTGGAATGATGGCTTTCAGCATTTTACTATCGCGGAGACCACCGGCATGTTCGAAAATAATATCACTTAACATCGTCCCCAAAGGCAGCTCATAATTCCCTGGCCGGTTTACATGGCCGCTGACCGAAAATATTTTCGGACCTTTACTCTCTGTCGTTCCAATGTTTGCGAACCACTCGGCCCCTCTTAAAACGATATGCGGGATACAAGCCAGAGTCTCAATATTGTGGACAAGGGTTGGCAATCCGAACAATCCGATTTGAGCCGGATAGGGAGGTTTCAAGCGCGGATTTCCCGGCTTGCCCTCCAGCGATTCGAGCATCGCAGTTTCTTCGCCACAGATATAGGCACCTGCCCCGCGGTGGACCGATATGTCCAAATCATAACCGGTTCCGAGGAGGTTCTTGCCTAAAAAGCCATGTTCGTACGCATCTGCAATAGCTTTTATCCAGCGTTTAACACCCAAGAAAAATTCCCCGCGGATATAAACATATGCGCGGCTTGCGCCAACAGCATAGCTGGCGATGATGACACCCTCGATCACTTGATGTGGGTCGCGTTCAACAATCTGGCGGTCTTTGAAGGTGCCAGGTTCGCCTTCATCGGTGTTAACCGCCACGATTTTTTGGATGCGCGCATCTTTGGGTATGAAACCCCATTTTATCCCGGCTGGAAATCCCGCCCCGCCCCTGCCGCGTAAACCGGACCGCTTGACCATTTCGATCAATTCTTCTGGAGAGTATTTGGTCAGCGCCAGGCGAGTAGCTTCATATCCACCGTTCGCAAGATAAGTGGATATTTTTTCCGAGTCTGGCCGGTTAATGTTTTGGGTTAAGATTGGTTCAAACATTATTATTTGCTAATCCAATGCTGACAGTTTCGATATAAATTCATCAAGTCTCTCAAGGGAAATATTCCCGTACAACTCATCATTAACCTTAATTGCCGGCGCCAGGTCGCAAGCCGCCAGGCATTGAACGATTTCCAGCGTGAATTTACCGTTAGGAGACGCATCTCCGTCGATGATATTCAATCGCTTTGTAATATATTCAATGATTGGTTCAGCGCCTCCGACCAGGTAACAGGAGAGACCCTCACAAATTTGAATCCGGTATTTCCCGTGTGGCTGTAATTTGAACATAGTATAAAAGCTGGCGGTCGAGTGAACCTGTCCAGGTGTGAGATTGAGCCGGTCTGCAACCCGCTGGATGGCTTCAGGGCTGAGCCAACCGTATTGTTCCTGGGCAATGTAAAGAGCTGCCAGTAACATGGCGCGTGATTTTGGATTCGCTATTCGTGATTTTGTTTGCGGAAGCATTTATCGCCTCAGATGGAAGAGCTAAAACACATTCCTTTTATACCACCTCGACTCTTACGGCGCAAACTTTATACTCCGGAATTTTTGAAACCGGATCGAGGGCTGCAATAGTCAGTTCATTCACGGAAGCTTCTGGGAAGTGGAAATTGGCATAGACCATTCCAGGTGGAACGCGGTCAGTTATCCAGGCTTCCAACTCGATACTGCCTCTTCTGGAGGTGACTCGCACGCGCGAATTGCCGTTGAGACCGAGGCGGAAAGCATCTTCTGCATTGATTTCTATAAGCGGTTTGTTGTAGATCTCCAATAGCCCCTGAGCACGTCGGGACATCTCGCCGCCATGCCAGTGATATAGCACTCGACCGGTGCTCAATACCAGCGGGTACTCATCATCCGGTAGTTCTGCCGGTGAAATATGTTCCACCGGGGTAAATTTGCCGAGGCCGCGCGGAAATTTACCCACGTGCAGGATTGTCGTTCCGGGATGGGTGGCGTCCTTAACCGGCCATTGGAACGTTTCCCCGCTTTGCAATCTGGCATGGCTTACTCCTGCATAACTGGGAGCCAGCGCTGCGATTTCCGTCATGATCTGCTCGGGGGCGGCATAATCCCAGGTAGACCAGTTACCTCCGTTTATCGATCTTTTTCCCTCAGAAAGGATTCGCTTAGCCAGGCTGGCAGTGATCTTCCAATCATCCCAGGCATCTCCTTCTGGTTCAAGGGCTTTCCGTACCAGTTGGATGCGCCTTTCAGTGTTGGTGAACGTGCCGCTTTTTTCTGCAAAGCTGACGCCTGGCAAAAGCACATCGGCGTAAGGAGCGGTTTCGGTGGGGAATATGTCTTGTAAAACGATGAAATCACATTCTTCCATGCAATGGCGGATATGGTTGGTATCGGGGTCGCTCATCAAGGGATCTTCACCCATGATGTAGAGGGCTTTGATTTTTCCGTCCAGGATGCCTGGAATCATTTCAGTAACCGTCATCCCGACTTTATTCGGCAGAGACGCCCCCCAGGCATCTTCAAACTTATGGCGAACTTCTTCACTGGTTACCGGCTGGTAGGCTGGATATACATTCGGCAACCCACCCATATCACATGCGCCTTGGACGTTATTCTGGCCCCTTAATGGATTTACCCCACCGCCTGGGATACCCATGTTCCCCAGGAGCATCTGCAGATTTGCCAGATTCAACACGTTGCGCACCCCGGTGATGTGCTGGGTGATACCCATGGCCCAGATAACAGCCAGCGGCTTGATGGTACCCATGATCTCGGCTGCCTGGTAAAGCTGCTCAACAGGCACCCCGGTTATCTCAGATATCTTGTCTGGGGTATATCCCTGGACAAGCGATCTAAGCTCCTCGAACCCTTCCGTGCGTTCGGCGATGAAGGTTTTATCTTCCCAACCTTTTTCGAGGATGATGTTCATCAAACCGTTGATCAGGGCATTATCACTACCCGGTTTGTGTTGGAGATGAATCACAGAAAACTCTGTCAGTGGGATGCGGCGCGGGTCGGCCACAATTAATTGCGCGCCGCGTTGTTTTACCGCCTGGCGAAGGCGCATTCCAATTACAGGGTGTTGTTCGGTTGTATTAGAACCGATTACCAAGTAAGCCTTTGCTTCGCTGGCGATATCCTCGATTGAATTGGACATTGCCCCAGACCCGAAGGAAGTGGCCAGACCGGCCACGGTGCTGCTGTGTCAGAGACGGGCGCAATGGTCAATATTATTGGTGCCGATCACCTGGCGAGCGAACTTATTCATCAGGTAATTTTCTTCATTCGTGCATTTGGCTGAGGTCAGGATGCCAACGGAGTCAGGTCCGTGGATGTCCCTGGCTTCGCGCAATTTGCGGGAAGTGATGTCCAATGCCGTTTCCCAGTCAACCTCTACCCATTCACCACGGTCACGCTCACGGGGAGTGCCATCGATCAGATATTTTCGGACTTTTGGTTGGGTCAGACGGTCTGGGTGGTGAACATAGTCATGACCAAACCGGCCTTTAACACAAGTCCAGCCATGGTTTGCGGGACCATCCCATGCCGATTCAACCTTGACGATCTTATTATCTTTTACCTCAAGCACGAGTTGGCAACCCACACCGCAATAGGAACATACCGTTTGCACCCGTTTGACTTGCCAGGGTCGTCCTTTCCCGAGAGACAATTTGGGATACAACGCTGCGGTTGGACATACAGCCACGCAGCTCCCGCAGAATTCACACGGGCTCTGCGCCATATATGAATCGGCGCCAAATGCGATCCGTGCGTTAAAGCCTCGATAGACAATGCTAATCGCCTCAACCCCGTTGATCGTACTACAAGCTCTGACACACCTTCGGCAGAGGATGCATTTATTGCGGTCGACCTGGATGAATGGATTCGGATCGTCGATCGGGTATTGGTGGTGGAGACCGGGAGAAACCTCTGTTTTTACGCCGTATTCATAGACCAGATCCTGTAAAAGGCAATTGCCAGTGGCATCGCAAGTCATGCAGTCGAATGGATGGTCTGATAAGAGCATCTCCAGAACGAACTTGCGCGCCTCAACCACCTTTGGTGAGCGTGTGTATACGACCAGGCCGTCTGTTGCCGGAAATGTGCACGCAGGTTGCAGGGTTCGTTGTCGTTCGATCTCAACCATGCATATCCGACAAGCTCCCTCAGGAGGTAGTGCAGGATGGTGGCACAAGATCGGGATATTGATCCCGCCCTCTTGTGCGACCTCGAGGATAGTTTTGCCAGCCTCAGCCTGAATTTTGCGACCGTCAATGGTAAGGTTTACCTTCATTGGGTGGCTAACTCCTTGTAGATGGATGGATTAATCAACCTTGACTGCATCGAATTTACATACAGTGGCACAAATACCACATCTTGAGCAACGCTCGATGTCAATTACATGGGGTTGCCTTTTTGAGCCGGTGATCGCATCGCTCGTGCAATTCCGTAAGCAAACCATGCACCCCTCGCATTTTTCCGCGATAATGGTAAAGGTAATCAGACCTTTACATACCTTGGCGGGACATTGGTTATCAAAAATATGGGCTCTAAATTCATCCTCAAAGAAACGCAGAGCGGCCATGACCGGCCCGGGAGTCAATTGGCCTAATGCACATAAAGAGCCTTCCTTCATATTTCGAGAGATGTAATTGATATCTTCCAGGTCTTGTGGTGTTCCTTTCCCTTCCGTAATACGAGTCAGGGCTTCCAATAATCGTTGCCCACCGATTCTGCAGGGTACACATTTGCCGCAGGATTCAGCTGAGGCAAAAGTAAGGAAATAGCGGGCAAATTCAACCATACAGGTGTCTTCATCGACCACGATCATCCCACCAGAGCCCATGGTTGCGCCAGCCTCAACTAATGAATCGAAGTCCACAGGAGTATCCAGAGCAGATGCGGGTAGACAACCTCCCAAAGGTCCTCCGGTCTGGACAGCTTTGAATTGCTTCCCACCCGGTATGGCTCCGCCTATGTCAAAGATAATTTCGCGAAGTTGAATACCCATGGGCACTTCGATCAGACCAGTATTGTTGATCTTCCCAGTAAGGGCGAAAATGGCTGTGCCGGGGGATTTTTGGGTCCCAATGCTATTGAACCAATCTGCCCCATTCAGGATTATCTGGGGCGCCAAAGCATAACTTTTGACATTATTTACATTGGATGGTTTTTGCCATAGGCCTGAAACTGCTGGGAAAGGTGGACGCGGCCGGGGTTCGCCTCGTCTACCTTCGATAGAGGCCATCAAAGCGGTTTCTTCGCCGCAGACAAATGCGCCAGCTCCCTCTTTGATAAATAAGTCGAAATTAAACTCTGTTCCTAATATGTTTTCACCAAGGAGACCGTAATCATGTGCCTGGGCGATCGCAGTCTTCAGGTGGGCTATAGCTAGCGGATACTCCGCTCGACAATAGATATAACCTTCGTGAGCTCCGATTGCATAGGCTGCTATCGCCATTCCTTCAATGACGCTGTGAGGATCTCCTTCCAGGATAGAGCGATCCATAAAAGCGCCGGGATCGCCCTCATCGGCGTTGCAAATAACGAATTTGGGGGTAGCACGGGAACGCCGGCAGAATTCCCATTTAATTCCGGTTGCGAATCCTGCTCCACCTCGACCTCGCAGGCTCGAATCCTTAATAATGGCGATCACATCATCAGGGGATAATTCTGTAAGCGCGTTCCCAAGAGCGCGGTAGCCATCCCGGGCGATGTATTCATCTATGTTTTTTGGATCGATGATGCCGCAATTCTTGAGCGCAATGCGGTTCTGTTTCCGATAAAAGGGTAGTTCAGTATAAGAGGATAAAATTTGAGAATTAGTTTCTGGATACCCTGCTGAGGTTTGGCTCATAATTCTGTCCATTGTGGGGTCGAATTCTTTCCAATCATACGTTTTTCAAACAAACCTATAGTTGGCCGTCACCATTCAGATGGCCGTCACCATTCAGGTGGGACGAAGCCAATTGCCCATTCGTAAACCACAAGCCCTTTCAGGATGTGTTCTTCGATTAAACGGGGTACGTGAGAAGGCACCACATTAGTGTAAGTGATGCGTGGCTGACCAGGGAGTTGGATATCTACCAATGGTTCTTTAACGCACATCCCTATGCACCCCACAGAACGGACAGTGGCAGTTATGTTGCGATTCGTTAATTCGTTTTGGATTTTGCGGAAAGTATCCCCAGCTCCAGCTGCAAGACCGCAAGTGCCCATACCGATGGTAATGATTATCTTATCCTCTTGTTCAGCCTGAATTTTTTCCTGCAGGTTTTCTCTCAGAAGAGAGAGATCATTCACATTGTTTAACCTGGACATTGCGGTTACTCCAACTTTTTTAAAATTCTTACAAATGGTTCTGGCTTTGTTTTTCCATAAACCTTATCGTTGACAACCGCTACAGGAGCAAGACCACAGGAGCCCACGCAATAAACGATTTCGAGGGTGTATTTGTAATCGGGAGAAGTGTTCCCGGCCAGTATGCTAAACGCATTTTCGATCGCTTGAATGGTCTTCGCAGCGCCACTTACGTGACAGGCAGTGCCATCGCAAATCCGAATAAGGTGACGACCGCGCCGGGTAAGATGGAATTGGGAGTAAAATGTGGCGACTCCGTATATCTGGCTGATGGGAATCCCGGTTTTTTTCGAGGTTATCGCCAGGATTTTTGGGGGTAAATACCCATATTTTTCTTGAATTTGCTGCAGGATTGGAATGACCGCGCCTTTTTGCCCCTTGTAGTCTTCTAATATTTTTTCAAGCGGTTGAAGGTCGAATGAACTATCGTCAACCTGCCGTTCGACGATGGTTTCTCCTTGGGCTGCGATTGAATCGACGATCACCAGTCTACCTCCTTCAATTATTAGTAAGTGAAAACCTCGAGACCATCCTCACGGGATTATCAGTTTAATTCTAGCAAACCCCGATCGTTTCAAGTAGCGTCTAATGTCACAAATACCAGATACAATTTATCCTGTTTATCCTGTCTTCAGGCTGGAGTTCGTCAGGTAAGGACGTTAAAAGAAATTGCGGTGTGGTAAAGCCACACCGCAACCATATATATATGGAGTGTCCCGCCCGAAGCGGGTGTTACTCAGCGGGTGAGGTGAGAGCGTATACTTCCTTGCTGTTCTTGTAGGCACGCTCCTCCAATTCCAGCGCCTGGACACGCACTTCCGCTAATTCTTCTGGGCTGAGCTGCACGACCTCGACCAGCTCCAGCTTCTCTCTGGTTGCATCTGCTCCCCTCCAGCCGACGAGCACATTGCCCACGCCCGGCGCGTAGTACTTCAGCTGGAAGGCGTCTATCTCCTCCTTGCTGAAC
>Ga0209521_10004281_pt1 | contig 11395 bp, 10 predicted proteins | sample Rifsed19ft4_FD_184016 | JGI IMG/M metagenome (GOLD analysis project Ga0209521, IMG submission 184016) | Soil microbial communities from Rifle, Colorado, USA - sediment 19ft 4 (version 2) | ecosystem: Environmental > Terrestrial > Deep subsurface > Rock core/Sediment | place: Rifle, Colorado... | reverse complement strand
CGCGCCCGGCAGCGGCGACAGGCTGCCCACTCGGAAGACCTCGACCACGTGCCGCAGCTCTATGGCGTAGCGCTCTCCGCCCAGTGAGACGCCCATCAGCTGGATCTCGTCCCGGGCGCGCCCGTCCTCGACCGGCCTTGCCAGCGCCCGGGCCCGGTTCTCCAGCAGCTGTCGGCTCCGATCCTCGCTCACGCCCGTCCTCTCAGGGTCCCGCCGGTTGGTCGAGCAGGGCGAGGTGAACCCGTGCCATCTCGGCCAGCCGTCCGGCTCGCTCGCCATCCCCGGCCGTAATGGGTTCCTCGGCCGGCGCCCGCGACAGCACGCGATCGGCGTTGCGCAGAGCGCGGCGCGCACCTTCGCGGTCCCCCAGCTGGCTGAGCACCCGGCCGAGGGTCAGATGGGCGACCGCCAGCGCGCGATCCAAGTACAACGCCCGACGAAACGCCACCGCCGCCTCTTTGAGACGACCGCCTTCCGCGAGCAGTAACCCGTGGAGATAGACCAGCTCGGCGCACGTGGGATGCTGTTCCAGCCCGGCCATGCATGCCCTGCCGGCGGTTTCCAGGTCGCCGCGGTTGGCCGCCGCGCGCACCAACAGCACCCAGACGTCCGGGGCCGCGCCCGGCTGCGCCACGATCTGGCGGGCGACGTCGCTGGCGCGATCGTAATCCAGACGAGCGTACGCCTGAAAAGCCTCTTCCACATCCACGGGCGTATCCGACGCCTCCGCTGGTGCCGGCTCCGGGGCCGGCGGCGGCGGCGCGCCGCTGTCCGGCTGGGCCACCGGGACGGAGACGGGGGTCCATTCCGCGACCTTGGGTCTCACCTCCGCGGCCGGGTACCAGTGGTGCGTGCGCCCGCCCCGAAGCCGCCGGTAGGCCAGCCCCGCGTCCGTGATCACCACTTCGCACGGCGCGTAGTCGGCCAGTGGTGGGTCGGACGCTCCCAGCACCAGCCAGCCGTCGTCCGCCAGGGTTGCCAGCAGCCGGTGCACGACCCCATCGATCGTCGCCCCGTCCAGGTAGATGAGCACGTTGCGACACACGATCAGGTCCATGCCCCAGATCCCGCTGCGCAACGAGGGGTACGCGTCCGTCGCCAGGTTGAGGTAGCCGAACTCCACCAGCTGGCGGATGCCGGGACGCAGAACCCAGCTATCTCCCGCTCCCGCGCGCTCGAAGTGCCGCTCCACGGTCCCCGCGGGGACGCCCCGCAGCGACCACGGGGTGTACCGTGCCTGCCGCGCCCGTCCCAGCGCGGCGCGGGAGAGATCGCTGCCGAGAATGCGCACCTGATCGCCGATGCCCAGCTCGTGGGCCAGAATCGCCATCGTGTACGGCTCCTCACCGCTGGCGCACCCCGCGCTCCAGACTCGCACCGGATGGGGTGGCGGGCGCCGCGTGAGGATGTCGGGGAGCAGATGATCGCGAATGACCTCGAATTGCTGGGGATCGCGAAAGAAGTACGTCTCGCCGATGGTGATCTCGCTGACGAGATCGTCGAGCAGCTCGTCGTCCGTTTCCAGGCGCGCCACATAGGCCTGTGAATCGGGGGTTCCCGCCCGCCTCATGGCCCGGACCAGGCCGGCCTCGAGTGCCCCCCGCCGAACCTCGTTGAAGGTGAGCCCGGTGCGCCGCCGGATGGTCTCGGCCGCCGTGGCGCAGAACGGCGGGCTGGGCTCGGTCTCCCTCATGGCGCGCCTCGTGCCGGAACCGGGCCCGCTCCCACGCGTTGTAGCGCGGCGTCCACTTCTAGGGCTTCGTCAATGGAGAGAAACCGCTCCAGATCGTGAATCACCAGCAGCCCGTCCGGCAGCCGCGCGACGCCCGCGACGTACGGGCCGGCGGGGACCACGTTGGCCACCCGTTCAATCGCCTGGGTCGCGACGCTGACAAGCTCCGTCGCCTGGTCCACCCGCACGGCTACCAATCGGGCTCCGGCGGCCGCCACGATGAAGTGCTGGTCCGAGTGCAGCGGCACCTCCGGCAGGTTGAAGCGCCGGCGGGGGTCCACCACCGGCACGATGCGCGCACGGAAATTGATGACGCCTTCGACGACCGCGGGTGCACCGGGCAGTGAGGAGATGGCGACCGCGCGAACCACCTCGCGGACCACGCCAGCGCGAACGGCGAAGCGCTCGGCTCCCAGCTCGAACACCAGGAGCGATTCATCCAGGAGCGGTTCCGTCTCGCCGCCCCCGTCGCTGACGGGGGCCATGACCTGGACCGCCGCGGTCCGGCCAGCGCGGACCCGGCGCTTACCGGCAGGAGCTGCCATGCTGGTTCCTGGGCGCAAGGCGCGGCATAAGCAGGATCCTGCGGGAGCAACTGCGAGGGGCACCCACCCGGCTGAGTGCCGGGCTGCCCCCCGGAAGCCCCCGTCATGGACATTATAGGTCGTGGCGGTCCCGAAGTTTAGGTCGTTTTTGGGACATCAAGGGGCGTTTTGGGGACATCTGATTCGGGTCCGCCGCTCAGAGGGACCTCCTACTTGGACGCTAAGTGACTTTCCTACTTGTACTTATGAGGAAACACCCTGAGATTGCCCTGGAACGAGCCTGGAACGGCAGAGGGGGCGCTGGTCTACCGGCCATGCGCGAGCTCACGACGTGTGCCGCGAGGCACCCGACCGGGGCAGGGTGGGGCGTTGTGCATGGAGCCACTCTGCGCAATGTTCCAGGCGCTCGGCAATACTGGCGTGAGCCTTCCCCACCTGGAGGCGGGATGCCCGCAGACTCCGTCCGGTTGTTTCGCTGGGATCAGATGCCCAAAGAGAAGGTCACCGACCTGCTCGATCGCCGGCTCATCACCGGCGAGCGCATGATGCTGGCGCACGTGTACTTGAAGAAGGGCTGCATAGTGCCCAAGCATCAGCACGAGAACGAGCAGCTGACCTACGTCCTGGAGGGGGCGCTGCGGTTCTGGATTGGGGAAGATGGCAAGCAGGAGCTCATCGTGCACGGCGGCGAGGTGCTCCACATCCCCTCCAACATCCCCCACAAGGCCGAGGCGCTGGAGGACACGCTGGACGTGGACGTCTTCAGCCCCCCCCGGTGGGACTGGTTGAACGGGACGGACACCTACCTACGCCAGAAAGCGAAATAGCCGGGACAAACACTGCGTGAGGGGTGAGAGGTGAGGGGTGAGGCGTGGTTCAGCGATTTCCCCCTCCCCCCTTACCCCTCACGCTCCTCCACGCGTTAGATTGGATAAACACCAACCCGCATCTCACCCCGGAGGCTCCCGTGGCGAAGCTGCTGCCCAAGGCTGACTGGATCTGGAAAGACGGAGAGTTCATCCCTTGGGACGAGGCCAAGGTGCACATCATGAGCCTCGCGGTACAGTTCGGCTCCTCCGTCTTTGAGGGCATACGCTGTTACCGCACGTCGCAGGGCCCAGCCATTTTCCGGTTGCGCGACCATCTGCGCCGGTTGCGCGACTCGTGCCGTATCTACCGGATGGACCTGGCCTACTCCCCCGACCAGCTGGCCGAAGCGTGCGTCGCCGTGGTGGAACGGAACGGCTTCGAGTCGTGCTACGTCCGGCCGCTCGTCCTCCGCAGTCTGGGCCAGGGCATGAATCCCATTGGCATCCCGATCGAGGTCTACATCCCCTGCTACCCCTGGGGGACCTACCTCGGCGAGGGTGCTCTGGAGAACGGCGTGGATGCCTGTGTCTCCAACTGGCAGCGGATGGAGCCCAACACCTTCCCGGCCATGGCCAAGAGCGCGGGCCATTACAACAACGCGCAGCTGATCAAGATGGACGCCGTCTTGAACGGCTACGCCGAGGCGATCGCGTTGGGGCCGGGCGGGCTGTTGAGCGAGGGCAGCGGCGAGAACGTCTTCCTGGTCAAGAACGGGATCCTCTTCACGCCCGTGCTGGACGGCACCGAGCTCTGGGGCATCACGCGGGATACCATCCTCACGCTGGCGCGCGAGATGGAGATCCCGGTCCGCGAGCAACCCATTCCGCGCGAGATGCTCTACACCGCGGACGAGGTGTTCGTGACCGGCACCGCGGCGGAGGTGACGCCCCTCCGCAGCGTGGACAAGCTCAAGATCGGCGAGGGTGGGCGCGGCCCCATCACCAGGAAGCTCCAGGAGCGCTACCTCGCCACCGTGCGCGGCCAAGTGCCCGATCGCCACGGGTGGCTGACGTTGGTGCCCCGTCCAGTCGCTGCGGCTCGATAGACCTAGCCCGGGTGGCGAAATTGGTAGACGCAAGGGACTTAAAATCCCTTGGGAGGCGACTCCCATGCAGGTTCGAATCCTGCCCCGGGCATTGCGAGATGGCAAGTTGCGCCCGCGTCCGTCAGTCCGCCGGACTCTCGCTGCTCCGAAGCAACCGGCGCGTCGCCTCGTGTTCGGGCTGATCGAGGACGGCGGCCGCAGAGCCAGATTCCACCACCACCCCGTCGGCCAACACCAGCGCCCGGTCGGCGTACGCCCGCGCGAAGGAGGCGTCGTGGGTGGCGATCAGCAGTCCTCGGCCCTCACCCGCCAGTCGCCGCAAGGTCTGCCCCAAGGCCCCCCGTCGCGCTGGGTCCAGCGCCGCGGTCGGCTCGTCCAGCAGCAGCAATTCTGGGTCGGACGCCAGCGCCCGGGCAATCGCCACCCGCTGCGCCTCACCGCCCGACAACTCGTTCGGATACGCGTTCTGTCGCCCTCCCACCTCCAGAGCATCCAGCACCGTCACACCGCGCTGCTTGGCCTCGGCTGGGCTCAGTCCCAACACATGCTCCAACGCCAGCGTCACGTTCTCCAGCGCCGTCAGATGCTCGAACAGGGCATGACCCTGAAACACCATGCCCACCTTGCGGCGCAAGGGCTTGAGACGTGACTCGGCAGGTAGCGGGCCGGGTCGGAGCCCGAAACCACTCACCGTGATCCAACCGGCTTCGAACCGTTGCAGGGCGGCCACCGAGCGGAGCACCGACGTTTTCCCCGCGCCCGACAGCCCCATGAGCGCACAGACCTCTCCCGGCCGCACCGCCAGTGCCACCCCGTTCAGCACCTCACGGCCCTGGTGGGCCAGGCGCAGTCCCTCCACCGCGAGCAGCTCGCTCATGCTGCTCGGCTCCAGCGCCGCTCCAACCGCCGCGCCAGCCGCGCGAGCGGCAGCGACATGGCGAGATACACCACTGCGCACAACCCACCCGGGAGCACCCAGCTCCCCACGTTGGTAGCATAAATCGCCGTCTGCTTGGTGAGCTCGACCACCGTGATCACCGACACCAGCGACGAGTCCTTGAGCAGCGCCACGAAGTCGTTGGTCATGGGCGCCAGGGCGTAGCGCAGCGCCTGGGGTCCCCGGATCAGCCGAAGGATCTGCAGCTCCGTGAATCCGAGCGTGCGGGCCGCTTCCAACTGGGAGCGCCGCACCGCCAGGAGGGAGCCGCGGTAGATCTCCGACTCGTAGGCTGCGTAGTTGAGCCCCAGGCCCAGCACCGCGGCCAGGAAGGCCGGAAGTCGCACCAGCGGCGCCAACCCGTAGTAGATCACGAAGAGCTGGAGCAGCACCGGCGTCCCCCGCATCACCTCCACGAACATGGTGAGCAGGGCGCGCACCGGGCTCGGGCCGTAGACCCGGCCCGACGCCACGGCGAGCCCGGCCGCGACCGCCAGCGCCATGGACAACACCGAGATCGCCAAGGTCACGGCCGCGGCGCGCCCCAGCGCCGGCGCGTAGGCCACCCATGCTCCTGCCCCAACCACGCCGCTCACGTCCGACGGAGCTACCGGCGCGCGCGAGGCGGCCGCCGTTGCTGGTATCCTGGCCGATCCCACGGTGATCGGCGTCGAAGCCGCCGCCAACTGGCGGCGGAAGTGCGCCCCTTGTCTCTCGTCCCAGACCTCCCAGGTCCGGAAGATCCGCTCCAGGGTCCCGTCATCCATGCGGGCGAGCAGTATCGCGTTCAGGGAGTCCCGGAGCGCGGTGTCCCGCCGGGCCAGGACTCCCACGTAGTGGCCCACGGCCACGGGCTCCGGCTGGAGGATGAAGCCCCCGGTCCGCCGGAGTGCCCGCTCGGCGATCACGTGGTCCAGCAGCACGGCGTCCACCCGGCCCGCCGCCAGGTCGGTGTACGGGTGCACGTCGTCGTCGTAGGACACCGGGAGCACGCCAATGCGGCCGCGCGCCGCGAGCAGGATGTCGTAGGCCACGGTGGCGCCAAGCGTGGCCACGCGCCGGCCCGCCAGGTCGGCCAGCCGGCGATAACGGGCAGAGTCGGCTGGGCGGACCGCCAGCACTTCGCGGAACTCGAAGTAGGGGATAGTCACCGCATGCTGGGCCTGTCGCGCCGGAGTGTCCTCGACGCCCGAGAGGCCAACGTCGAAGTCGCCCCGTTCGACGGAGGCGTCAATGGACGCCCAAGCCACCTGGACGAACCGTGGGCGGCGCGACAAACCCTGCGCGATGGTCTCGGCCACCTCGACGTCGAACCCCCGGACCACCGTCGGGTCGGCCGGGTCGGCTTCGACGAACGGCGCGCCACCCTCCGCATCGCCACCCCAGCGCAGGACCGGCAGCGAGGCCGGGCCAGCCTGGGGCTGGCGGGCACACCCGAGCCCGGCTGCGACCAACGCGGTCCACACCACGCGATGCGCGGTCATGAGGTGCTGTAAAGTACGACGGACGGAACGGATGGGGAGAGGAAACGCGGGTCATGCCGGGTCCAGGGCGCCGCCCGGCGTCGAGGCGCTCAGGATGCGAGTTGGGTCAGTAACGCATCCAGTCGCTGTACCTCCGCCGCGGCGCCGAGGCGCTCAAATCGCTCCCTGGCAGACCGGGCCAGCTCAGCCGCCTCATGATCACGCCGCTGGGCGCGCACGATCCGTGCCAGATCACGCTCGGCCTGTGCCGCGAGCAGCGGGCGATGCAGCGTCATGGCGCGCGAGATCACCTCTCGCAACATGGTCTCGGCCTGGGCGTGCTGGCCCAAGGCTGCCAAGATCCCGGCGAGCACCCGAGAGTCCTCCGCCTCACCCACCACGTTTCCCACTTCCCGGTGCGTGGCCAGGGCTCGCTGCACTTCGAGGCGGGCCACCTCGCTGTCACCCATGAGCAGCCGAATCTCCGCCCGCCCACCTTGAACCTGCGCCGCCAGCGCCACGTCTCCTACCGCCGTCGCTTCCTGGAGAGATCGCTCTTCGGCTTCCAGCGCCTTGGGCAGGTCCCCCTGATCGCGGTACGCGATCGCGAGGTTGTGGAGCGTCTCGGCCGCCCCGAGGCGGTGGCCCGCCTGCTGAAAGGCCGCCAGCGCCATCGTGTAGGAGCCGACGGCCTTGCCGTACTGGCCGCGCAAGTTGGCGATGGTGCCGAGGTTGTTGGAACAGCGCCCCACCGTGGCCCGGTCGCCCTCGCGTTCGGCTGCCGCCAGCGCGCGCGTGAAACAGCTGGCCGCCTCGTCAATCCAGCCTTCCTCAAAGGCGATATTCCCCGCCACGTTCAGCGCCCGAAGCTCGATCGCCGCATCTCCCCGCGCCTGAGCCAGCTCGCTGGCCCGTGCCACCCACTGCCGCCCGGAGGTGTATTGGCCCAGGCGGGCTTGGGCGATCCCGAACAGAAGCGCCAACGTAGGCGACTGCTCCAGCTCCTGGACCGGCAACGCGCCCAGCTGCTCGATCACCGCCGCGTGGCGGCCGCTCTCCGCCAACTTCTGCGCCGTGCTCAACATTTCAAGCGATGTCCGTCCGCCCATCATCACCACGACAGGGCGTATCCTGAGAAGTGGTTCAGACTGCCGGTGAACGTCTTGCTCGACACGGACTGGGTGGCCCCGAGCGCGCTCCACGGATTCCCAGCGTTCTGCTGGACCCACATCCGAAGCAAGCGTTGCTCGATGTACCGGTCCCTCTGGTCCACGGTGCCGCTCGCGTCGAAGTCCGGATCCGCGCCGGTATACCAGACGGTGAGCTGCGCCGGTGCCACCCAACTGAACGCCAGGCCCGCGGGTTCGAAGTGTACGATCAACGTGGTGGTGTCGATCGAGACCGTGATCGACACCGAATCACCTTTGGCAATGAGCTTTCCGTTGGGCCACCGCGAGAGGCTTTGCTTCGGCACGCTGAACCGGACATATGGCCGCCAGGTGCCATCCGAGGCCCGGTAGTTGATCTGGATCGACTGATCTCTGCTGGGGAAGGCCCAGAAGCTGACTTGGTGACGGTCCAGCACCGGGCCGGACTGGGCGCCCTGTGCCAACTGAGGCCGCCCCCTCTCGCCGTCTACGCGGAACTCGCGCCGCCCGGTCGTGGACTGCCACTTCAGGTGGTGCAGCTGGCCGTCGCTCCGGACCAGCGGGCTCTGGGGCACCGGAGGCCCGGTGCTTTCAGCGCATGCGGCCAGCCACGCCGCAATGCCCAGCGGGATGTAGCTTCTTGCTCGCATCATACCTGCCTCCCTCATCGTCGGGCCCCAGCGCCTGCGCTCGCCCACCTCGCCGGTGGTTCCAATCGCTGGCATGTGGCGTGCCCCGGTGACGCGGAGGGCTAACTCTCAGAGTCGAGTAGAGTTGTGCGGTCTCGTCCGGCCTTGCTACCTGGTACGCCGTGAGCCTGCTGGCTCAGTACGTACCAGCGATACCGCTCAGGTGGCTTGCAGGAGTCTGCGGAGGCGCCGCCTGGAAATCTTGAGGCGCCGAGATGCTTCGCTCACGTTGCCGCCGCAGAGATCGAGCGTCGCACGGGCGGCCGCATACGTGATCTCCTCCAGCCGCGCGGGAAACGGGAGAGATCCGCTGGGCTGCGGCACCGGTGACGCCCGAGGCGGCAGGAGCTCGGCCGCGTTCAGCTGGCCCGGAGGCGACAACAGCAGGGCCCGCTCCACGCCGTTCTTGAGCTCTCGCACGTTGCCGGGCCAGGAGTGGCTCATCAACGCCCGTTCGGCGTCGGTCGTGAGAGGCGGAACGGGGGTATCGTACTGCTGGGCCAGCGACGTGAGGAGCTGCCGAGCGATCAGCAAGACGTCGGACCCGCGGTCTCGCAAGGGCGGCAACAGGAGCGTGACCACGCCCAGCCGGAAATAGAGGTCCTGGCGGAAGGAACCGCTCCGGATCGCCTCATCGAGGTCCTGGTTGGTGGCGGCGATGATGCGAACGTCCACGCGGCGCGACTTGGTGGCGCCGACGCGCCGGATTTCTCGGTCTTCCAGGACCCGCAGCAGCTTGGCCTGGAGGTCCACCGGGAGGGTGCCGATCTCATCGAGGAACAGCGTTCCGCCGTCCGCCACCTCGAAGAGTCCTGGCTTGGCCGCGTGCGCATCCGTGAACGCGCCCCTCTCGTGGCCGAACAACTCCGACTCGATCAAGTGGCGCGGCAGCGCCGAGCAGTTTACCGGTACGAAGGGGGCGGTGCGACGCGGGCCTCCTTCGTGGATCGCGCGCGCCAGTAGCTCCTTGCCGGTGCCCGTCTCCCCCACCACCAGCGCGGTGGCGTGCGCGTGGCGCAGCAGGCGACCGGCACGCTGGAGCACCGCCTTGATCGCGGGACTCTCGCCCACGATGAGGCGAAACGCCAGGAGCTCGTCCGGCGTGGACTCTCCCGTGGAACGGCTGAGCGCTTCTCGCCGCCGCGCCAGCGCCGAGGAAACCGCGTTCCGGAGGATCTCGATGTCCTCTGGAAGGGCGAAGTAGTCGCTGGCGCCCTGCGAGACGACCCGCGCGGCGATGCGGCGCCCAGGGTCGGATCCCACGACGAACACCGGCGTCCCAGTCGGCACGTGGTGCCGCTCGAGCCACTCCGCTGCCTCCCGCTCGGCACCGCCAGCAGCCAGCAGCACTGCCGCCGTTGCCGGGGAGATGGTGCCAGCCTCGGCAGCGGAGACCACGCGGACTTCGGTGTCGAGTCCCGTACCCAACTGCCCCCAGACATCGGAAAACGATTCCGACAGGCTCGCCACTAGCACGATCGTCTCGGTCATCTCGACGCTGGCCCCCGCTGTTGGTCCTTCATGGACCAATCAGCACATATCGTACCAGGGCGATGTGCACTGGTACGTTCTGAACAAGTCGTTTTCGCACAACGGTTTACAGCGCCCAGGCTGGCTGGCCTGGCGGTTGCGTGGCTCTCAGATTGCAGGGCTTCGGTGCGGAGAGCGGCGCAGAACTGCTAGCTCGAGGTGGTGGATGGGCGCAACTCACACTGCCGCAATGGTTAAGAACGATCCCTCCCGGAATGCTCACGAGGGAAGGCGGCTGGGTGGAGTTCGCTCGCGCTGGTTCAGAATGAGCCATGGGAAGTACTCCCCCACGGGCGTCCAGCTCCACGGCGCACTCGCCAGTCTCGCCGAAGCGATTGAGGCCAAGGACCCCTACACCATGGGGCACTCCAGCCGGGTTCGCAGGCATGCCGAGGCGATCGCCCGTTGCCTGGGGTTGGCGGAGGCGGAAGTGGCTGAGATCGGGATCGCAGCGGCGCTGCACGACATCGGGAAGATCGGGGTTCCGGATGAGTTACTTCACCGGACGGGCCCCCTGACCGCCGAGGAGCGCCAGCGGATCCTCGAGCACACGGTGATCGGCGAGCGCATTCTCGCGCCGCTTCTGCAGGGGCACCCTGTGGGGCTGGCGGTCGCTCGGTGGCATCATGAGCGGGTGGACGGCGGGGGGTACCCGGACGGCTTGCGGGGAGATGAGATCCCGCTCGCGGCGCGGATTGTCGCGGTGGCCGACGCCTTCGACGCCATGATCAGCAACCGCCCGTATCGCGCAGCCCTGATGGTGGGCGCGGCGCTGCGTGAGCTGGTGAAGTGCAGAGGCACGCAGTTCGACATGCAGTGCGTCGCCGCACTGCTCTGGACTATTCGACGGCCCGACCGTGCGGTGTGCCCGCCGCCTCGTACGGGTCGGCAGGGGAGGGCAGTTTGCACGTCGGGACGCTCGCCCAACGATGCCCCTCCTCTGCCGCGCCCGGTTCACCCCGGTGCCGCTCGCGAACCTCGGGCACCGCCCGAGGGCGCGCCGGCTGTGGTGGGCTGGGGCCTTTGCCAGGCAAGGACCTGATGGTCAGGCACTCGGTGGTGGAGAAGGCTCGCCAGTTCCTCTTCGAACACTTCGAGAAGGTGCTCGTGGTGCTCTTGGTGGTGTCACTACTCGTGATTCACCGGGCGGTGGATTACAAGCTCGCGTTCCTGAGCTTCTACTACTTGCCGATCATCGTGGCTGGGTTCCTGGTGGGCCGGAAGACCGCCGTGTGGGCCGCGGTGCTCATCGTGAACCTGGTGCTGTTCTTCCAGCTGGTGCAGGGACTGCAAGGCGAGCCGGGCTTCAGCCTCTCTATCACGTTGACGCTGGTGCCCTGGGCTGGGTTCCTGATCCTCACCGCGTATGTGGTGGGGATGCTGGCGGAGCAGCGGCAGGCACGGCTGGAGGACGTCAAGGGCTCCTATGTCACCAT
>Ga0209521_10004280_pt1 | contig 11397 bp, 8 predicted proteins | sample Rifsed19ft4_FD_184016 | JGI IMG/M metagenome (GOLD analysis project Ga0209521, IMG submission 184016) | Soil microbial communities from Rifle, Colorado, USA - sediment 19ft 4 (version 2) | ecosystem: Environmental > Terrestrial > Deep subsurface > Rock core/Sediment | place: Rifle, Colorado... | reverse complement strand
CTTCCGTTGAAAAATTAGTTTTTACCTAAGCTGGCACGTTTAATATAAATGTTATCTATTAAATTATACGTCTTTGCTTCTTCAGCAGTAAGAAAATAATCGCGATCACAATCTTTAGTAATCTGTTCAATAGTTTTTCCCGAGTGATCAGCTAAAATATTGTAGAGAGTATCGCGCGTTTTAATCATTTCTTTCGCATGGATCTCGATATCAGAAGTTTGCCCTTGTAATCCGCCAACCCAGGGTTGATGAATCAATATTTTTGCATTAGGTAAGGAATTCCGTTTTCCTTTTGCTCCGCCAGCTAAAAGCACAGCACCCATACTTGCAGCCATTCCTACGCAAATTGTTGCAACATCCGGCTTGATGTATTTCATTGTATCATAAATTGCAAGGCCTGCAGTTACACTTCCGCCTGGAGAATTGATGTACAGATAAATATCTTTCTCAGGATCTTCCGCTTCTAAAAAAATTAATTGTGCAACTGTTAAGCTAGCCACATGATCGTCAATCGCTGTTCCAAGAAAGACTATTCTCTCGCGCAAAAGGCGTGAGAAAATGTCCATTCCTCTTTCACCGCGGCCTGTTTGTTCGATTACGTAAGGCACTAATTGGTTGAATATCTCAAATTTTTTGTTTGTCATTTACATTCCTTTTTATTTTTATGAAAGATTTTCCGGTGCAACTTTTACAATGTTATTTTTTTCTTTTAAAAAATCGAAAAGTTTTTTATCAACAAGCTTTTCAGTTATGTTGGACGACTTATAATAATTTATCAGCTTATCAATTGCTATACCAGTTTTCTCTGCATCCTTTTCAGCAAGTTCGTTTAGTTCATCAACTGAAAATTCCAGGTTTTCCTTTTTCTGAATTAAGTTTTTTATAAGATACCACTTAACTTCAAATTCGGCAGATGGTAAAAGTCTTTCCTTAAGAATATCTTTATCAACATTCTTCATTCCCATTCTTTTGCCATTTTCTTCTTCCTGTTTAATAAGTTCCTGGAGAACATTTTGAACTAAAGAGGGTGGAGGTGTGAATTCATTATTGCTTACAATTGAGCTCATTAATTTTCTGTGGGTGAATTCTTCGGTCCTCTGGTTATAATAATTTGTGAAGTCTTTTCTAATATCTTCTTTAAATTCTTCTGGAGAAGTTACTTTATCTTTAGTAATTTTTTTTACTAATTCTTCATTAAGCTCGGGCAGAACTATTTTCTTTATTTCTTTAAGCTCAACTTTATACAGAAATGATTCGGAAACTTTTTCTTCAGCACCTGCTTCGTTTTTCTTTGTATGCTCGTTATTAAAAGAAAATGTGAAGGTCTCGCCGACCTTTTTACCTTTGGCATTATCTCTAATTTCCCGCTGCACTCCATGATTAGATAGATCTATGTCCAATGTTTCAGGTTTACTTCCATCGTAAGGTTCACCTTTTTCCGTAATTCTTTGCAGATCAACTTTGATAATGAAGAACTCGTCATCTCCGACAGCATCAACATCTTCAGTTGTACTATTAGATTTTAGTATATGCTCCAACTCATGCTCAACTTCATGATCGGTAACAACATATTCGGGGATTTTTATTTCCAAACCGGTATAATCTTTCGGTTCAATCACCGGCATCATTTCAAACTTCACTTTGAAGTTTAAATCTTTACCAGGATTATATTGAATATCTGTGAGCACAGGTGTACCGATTGGCTTGAAGTCATTATCTTTAGCAACATTCCAAAATTGCTGTGTGGCTATTTTCTCTGATGCTTCATATTCCAAAGCATTGCCGAATCTGCTCTTTAAAAGATTAATAGGAACTTTTCCTTTTCTAAATCCCGGCAACTCAATTTTTTTTGCTTGCTTTTTTACTTCAGCGTCTAGCTCATCCTTGATTTCTTCATAAGAAAATTCAATGCTAATTTCTTTTTCTGATTGACTTAAGTCGTTTATAGTAAACTTCAAAACCACCTCAATGTTTGTAAAATTAATAGGACATAACGTGCGAGAACGGGGACTCGAACCCCGACACCGTGAGGTACTAGATCCTAAGTCTAGCGCGTCTGCCAATTCCGCCATTCTCGCAATACGGATTGATTTTTATTTGAGCAACAAATATAAAGGCGACGCTATTGTATCGCAAATTTTCGAAATATGAATCTTTTGGATATTGGAATAATCATGAATCCTAATTGGCACGAAATTAGTAATTATTTGAATCAATTGAGTTACAAGATTTAGTTTAAGCACTTAAATGCACGATAGTAAAATATTTCAATTCAAATCGGTAGAATTCTGCATGAACTATAGCTATTGTTCTGTATCTGAATACGGGAAAATTAGAAAACAAAATGAAGATTCCGTTGGAATTTTTCAGACACATTTTGGGCTTCTCATAATTATTTGCGATGGCTTAGGTGGCGGTTTGTCCGGTGAATTTGCTTCGAGATTAAGCGTGAATACAATTCACAGAACTTTTATAGAATCTGATGAATTAGATTTGCTCAAACGAATTCGAAAATCAATTGAGAAAGCCAATAAGTTTGTTTATGAAAAATCAAATGGCAACTTGAATTTTAAAGGAATGGCAACTACTTGCGAGGTTTTGCTGCTTAATGGTGTTAGTGCTTATTGGGGGCACATCGGTGATTCGAGAATTTATGCTCATAAGAACAGCAGAATTACCCAACTCACAAAAGATCACTCATTAATTCAAAAATTGATGGATGATGGAGAGTTGGCGGTAAAAGATTTTAAGAACCATCCTAAAAAAAGTGTGATTATAAAAGCAATTGGTGATGATAAGATCCCTGAAGTTGATACAAGTAAAATGCTTTTACCTCAGGATTCTCAATTAAAGTTTCTCATTTGTACCGATGGGGTTACTTGTGTAGTGAATGATAACGAATTAGAGAATCTGTTGGAGAATCAAGATTTAAATAAAATTTCCGATAAACTTAAGAAGCTAATCGAAAAGCGCGGCGCACCCGACAATTATTCCTATGTGATAGTTTCAAACTAATTTTAGTTCTTCCCTCGTTAAAATTGATTTTACCTGCTCTTATCTTTAATTTTCCCGCAGTTAAAAAACATTTCTTTTAGAATAAATCAATAAAATACTTTGGATAAATTCATAATAACCGGCGGGAAAAAATTAGCAGGAAAGATTCAAGTCAGCGGCGCAAAAAATGCTTCGCTCGCCTTGATGCCCGCAACGATTCTAGCCTATGGCAATTCAAAATTATTTAATACACCGGAGCTGAATGATGTTTTCACTATGATAAAATTACTCAAGCATCTTGGTGTTGAATCTACATTTTCCAATTCTGTTCTTGAATTGAACACAACCAACATCAACAATTACGTTGCGCCTTATGAACACGTTAAAAAAATGAGAGCTTCAGTTTATGTCCTTGGTCCTTTGTTGACAAGATTTGGCTATGCAAAAGTATCTCTACCCGGCGGCTGTGCTTGGGGACCTCGTCCAATTAATCTTCATCTTGAAGGATTAAAAAAAATGGGAGCCGATATTGAGCTTACTGAAGGATATATTATTGCAAAGGCAAAAAAACTAAAAGGGACAAAAATTAATTTTGATGTTTCATCAGTTGGGGCAACGGGAAATTTATTAATGGCTGCAGTTCTTGCTAAAGAAACTACTGTCATCAGTAATGCTGCATTGGAACCGGAAATTAACAACCTTGCGGAATTTCTTGTAAAAATGGGAGCGAAAATTGATGGCATTAACACTTCAACATTAACTATCGAAGGAGTTGATTCATTAAAAGCAGCGGATACAGAAACGATATCAGATAGAATAGAAGCCGGTACGATCTTAATTGCAGCAGCAATTACTAAAGGAAAAGTTACAATTGAAAAGATCAATCCAAAATATTTAAATGCTCTCATCTTAAAATTAGAAGACAGCGGATGCAAAGTAAAAATGTATAATCACTCAATTGAGGTTGATGCACAAAATATTGCGATCAATCCTACAAATGTTTCTACTGCACCATTTCCGGGATTTCCAACAGACATGCAAGCACAATGGACTGCTTATATGTCATTGGCAAATGGAGTCTCAACTGTTACCGATACAGTTTATCTTGATAGATTCATGCATGTGCCCGAGTTAGTTAGGTTAGGCGCAGACATAGTCGTTAAGGAGAATAATGCCGTGATTAAAGGTGTTGAAAAATTAAAGGGTGCAAAAGTTATGTCAACTGATTTGCGGGCGAGTGCCTGTCTCGTACTTGCCGGATTAGCAGCGCAAGGCAACACTGAAGTGTTGCGTGTTTACCATTTGGATCGCGGTTACCAGAGAATTGAGGAAAAACTTAAGAGCTTGGGTGCAAGCATTGAAAGAGTGGAGGGGAAAGAGTATTAGTATTTTCAAGAGATTTTTTTCGGCTTATAATTATTTATCAGTCTATCTTCTCGTCCTTATCATTTATAATGTAATATTATTAAATCTTCCCTTAACAAATTATCTGGGCTATGAGTTTTCGATCTTTAATTCAATCATAATAATTTTTCTCACCGGATTCTATTCCATCTTTTATCTAAAAAAAATTATTATCGGTGAAGAAGCGAAGAATAAAATATATAAAACCCTAGCATGTATATCCTTCATACTTCTACTCATACCATTTTTAATTTCGTTTTTCAGTTTATTTAAAGTGATAACATGTCCAATTAAAGATGGGATTTTATTTTATACTTTCTTAACAATTCCAGCACCCATAATTGGAATTGCTCTGGGCATTTTAAGTTTTAGTTTTTCGAAAAGATTCAGTTTAATACTTTTCATTCTATCAATTTTCATAATTGCACTCATTCCAGTTTTTGAAATTTATTTCAACCCACAAGTTTATTTTTACAATCCGATTGTTGGATTTTTTCCGGGAACTATTTATGATGAGGGTATCGAAGTTGATTTGAAATTAATGATCTACAGAATACTTGACCTTTTATTTTTTACCTCAATAATTTTTTTGGTACTGCGAGCATTGCTCTCTGCTTCGCGATATTCACTTAAAATTGCATGGATGTATTCAATCATAGTTCCGTTAGCTTTCATTATTTTATCCTCAGATTTCGGTTATTCAACTACGCCGTCACGTATTAAATCTGAATTGGATAAGACAATATCATCAGAACATTATGAAATACACTATTCATCTGCGATAAATGATACATTGATCAACGTAATTACACTGCATCACGAATTTTATTATTCGGAGCTGGAAAGGTTTTTTAATATAAAACCGAAGAAAAAAATTATTTCTCTGATTTTTAATAACAGGGAACAGAAAAAAAGGTTATTCGGAACTGCTAATGCCGATGTGGCTAAACCATGGATTCCGGAAATTTATATTTCGGTAGACAATTATGACAAAACTTTAAAACATGAAATAGCTCATTGCTTTGCCGGGGAATTTGGTTCACAAATTTTTAAGGTGGCTGACAATTTTAATCCTGCATTAATTGAAGGAGCAGCAATGGCGGCTGATCCCATTTATGATGAATTTGATCTTGATTACATGGCGGCTTTGGCTTTTAATAATGAATTTAAAATAGATGTAAACACGCTTTTCCAATTTTTTAATTTCTTTAAGCAGCCATCGGCTCTGGGATATATTGTTGCGGGTTCATTCATCAAATATTTAATTGACAACTATGGAATAGATCGGTTTAAAAATTTGTATACGGATTTAGATTTTCAAAAATATTATGGTAAGGAATTACCAGAGCTCGCATATGATTATGGAATTTATTTGAAAAATAAAATGTCTATTCCTTCAGATGTAATTAATCGAGCTAAATACTATTATGGGCGTAAATCAATATTTTATAAATTTTGTCCTCGTTATGTTGCAAAGAAAATAAATGAAGCCTGGAAATTGTATAATCAGAAAAAAATTGAGGATGCAAAAAAAATATTTGAGGAGCTGCTCAGCATAAGTGATAATTATTCACCATTCATCGGATTAGCTTACTGCTATGAAGAAATGGGTGAGAGGCAAAAAGCAATTGATTTATTGAAGGTTGGCTCCGCTAAATTTGAAAACACTTCGTATTGGTATGAAATGCAATTTATTCGTACTGATTTGCTTGCAAAGAATTTAAAGATTTCCGAAGCCGATTCGATTTACAAAATTCTGATTAAATTAAATCCTAATAGAACTTTGTACAGTCTTTCAAAATTGAGAACCGATTTGATTAATACAGATTCAATAGTGGTTAAATATCTCGATGGAGAAAATGAGGAAAAGTATCTAATTTTAAAGTCGCTTAATGAACCAAATTATAATTATAATGCTTTCCCATACTTATCTTCTTTAGCAAGATCGGCTAAGATTAATTATGGCGAATTCTTGACGAACTTTTCGAAACCACTTGCAGTAAACAATTATGAAGCTTGCTTCGGATTGTACAAGTTATCTTTGTTCATGTGCGAAAAGATGGATTTTGACAGAGCGAGAAAAATGGCTGCTCTTTCCTTAAGATATACTGGTGACATTAGTTTTAATTCTGTTTTGCAAAGTAATTTTGAGAAGATGGCTTGGTTTTATAAAAACAAAGAGATGATTTCTAATTTCTTTGTTTCGAAAAATTAGGAAAACAAAGCTTCAATTATTGCCACGAATTACACTAATTAAAAATATAAAAAGGTGATTTATTCGTGATTATTAGTGTAATTAGTGGCAATCTAAACAATGCTAATGGTAAGAAAAAATTATTGAATAACAGTCGTGAACTATAAAAATAAAATAGAACAATACTCATTTCTTAATTCTGCTTCCAAACTAGCTTCAATTATGAATGTTGAAGTTTATTTGGTTGGCGGCTTTGTTCGTGATTTAATTTTACAAAGGGAAAGTCATGAGATGGATTTTTTGGTTCTAGGCAATGGAATTGAGTTTGCAAATGAGTATGCTAAAGAGTTGGGAATCAAATCTGTTACTATTTATAAAACTTTTGGGACAGCTCACTTTAAATATGATGATTTCAGTTTAGAGTTTGTGGGTGCACGAAAAGAATCTTACAACAAAGACAGCCGCAAACCGGATGTGATTTCAGGTTCTTTTTTCGATGATATTAGCAGACGTGATTTTACGATCAACACGCTAGCAATTTCTTTGGATGAAAAAGATTTTGGGGAATTAATAGATCATTACGATGGAATGGGTGACATCAAAAATAAATTGATGAAGACCCCTGTTGATCCGCTTATCACTTTTGATGATGATCCCCTGAGAATTATGCGTGCATTTAGATTTGCTTCTCAATTAGATTTTAAAGTACACGATTCAATTTTAGCAGCCGCAAGTAAATTAAAGGAACGACTTAAAATTGTATCTCAAGAGAGAATTACCGATGAACTTTTAAAGATCATAGAGTCGCCAAAACCTTCCATCGGGCTTAAGCTTCTCCATAGTACTGAAGTTATGGAAATCATATTTCCCGAAATTTCAAATTTATCCGGAGTTGATCAACGAAAAGATTTTCATCACAAAGATGTTTTTCTCCACACATGCATTGTCGTGGATAATGTTGCTAAGGTCAGTAAAAATGTTTGGTTAAGATTAGCAGCTTTGCTTCATGACATTGCAAAACCTCAAACTAAAAAATTTGTGGAGGAGATTGGCTGGACTTTTCACGGTCATGATGAAATTGGTGCAAGAATGATGAAATATATTTTTAAGCGATTAAAATTGCCGTTGCATCATTTAGAGTATGTTGAAAATTTAGTACGTCTCCACCTAAGACCAATTGCACTTGCCAAAGAAGATGTTACAGACTCTGCAATCAGAAGATTGATCGTTGATGCAGCAGAAGATTTGGATGATCTAATTACTCTTTGCAGAGCGGATATTACGAGTAAAGATCCATATCGTGTTTCTAAGTACCTCGATAATTATGAGAGAGTAATGAAAAAAGTTTTTGAGGTAAAAGAAAAAGATAAACTTAGAGCATTTCAATCTCCTGTGCGGGGTGAAGAAATAATGAGAGTGTGCAATCTGCAGCCTTCTAAAAAAGTCGGTGAAATTAAGAAGGCAATTGAGGAAGCAATTCTTGATGGAAAGATTGGAAATAATTATGAGGAAGCATTGCAATATCTGCGTGACATTAAAGATAAATATCTTTCTGACGATCCATAACTATTAAAATTCCTAAATATTTAAAGGATCAAATAAATGTTTTGTCAGTTATTTATCGAATCCGTCTAACATTAACTACCAATCAAATAATTATATTACCACTCATAATTAAAAACTCTTTGTTTTAACCAAATCAGTTATTTTCACTTTGAAATTTTTTGAAAATAATTGTGGTTTTGGCAAAAGTGTCACATTTAGAAAACAATCTCTCACAAAATTTTAATTAACTGGAGCAATATATGCGAACTTTACTCTCATTGTTATTGATTCTTGGCAATACAATGTTTTTATCAGCACAAAAGCAATTGAGTCTGGATGAAGCAATTAAAATTGCACTTCAAAAAAATTCAACCTTGAAGAAAACAGAAAATAACCTGGCTACTTATCACTCAAATGTCAAAGCGGCTTATGGTGCTTTTCTACCTTCTCTCGGTGCTAGCGGTTCAGCGAGTTGGAACCGTAATGAAGCAGCAGGCGGAGAAACATTTGTTTATCAAGGTACAACTTTCACATCCGAACCCGTAACAACTGAAACTAGAAACTATTCTGTTGGAGCCGGAGCGAGCATAGATTTATTTGACGGACTCTCAAACTTTGCAAATTTATCTCAAACAAAAAACGATTTGGAATCTGCCGAACTTTTTTTTGAGAGAGTGAAGCAAGATATAGTTTTCAACACAATAAATCTTTATTACGCTGTTGTAAATAATCAGCAGCTATTAAAAGTAAAAGAAGAAGATGTGAAGTGGAACCAAAAAAATTTGGAAACCATAACTGAAAGAAATAAGCTTGGCGCTGTTACTCTTGCAGATGTCTATGCCCAGCAAGTAAGGTTTGGAAATGCTGAACTGGAAGTGGTTAGAACAAGCAATATTCTCGAAAGCTCAAAAGCGGATTTGCTTGACTATTTAGGTTTAGATGTGTTAGATCAATATCAATTTTCGGATTCTCTATCTACTCAAGAACTTTCAGTGTTAGAAAAAAACTTTTCTGAAGAATATGAAAATATTTCGAAGATTGTTGAAGAAGCTCTAGATAAAAGACCTGATTACAGAAGTGTTCTTTTAGATCTTGAAAGTGCTAATGATGGAATTACAAAAGCGTGGTCAGGTTATCTGCCAAGATTGACCGGCAGTGCTAATTTTAGCACTTTTGCTAATAAGGTGGATGAGTTATTTAAATCGCGAAGCTATTCTCTTGGCTTAACTTTAAGCATACCAATCTTTTCAAATTTTAATACAGAAAACCAGGTTGAGTTTGCAAAAGTTAATGAAATGAATAAAAAAATTGTGGTAAGTGACCTTGAAAGACAAATAAAAAAGAATTTGCGAAGTACTTTTCTTAATCTGCAGGCTGCAGAAAAAGCATTGGAAGTTGGTAAAAGAAATATAGTTGCTGCACAAGAAAATCTTAAAATTGAATCTGAAAAATACTCGCTTGGTGCCGGAACTTTATTAAATGTTCTCGTAGCCAATTCAGAATTCACAAATGCACAAACAAATTTTATTAATGCGCAATTTTCCTACATAACATTGAGTGAACAGCTCAAATATTATTTGGGAGTAATTGAGTATAAAAATTACGAATGAGAGATTCAGAAATTGAACAAGTAAATTATTTATTGATATTAAATCTTAGGAGTTAATTATAATGGCTAATGGAAAACAAAAAAAATCGAAGAAAAAACTATTCATCTTTGGAGGAATTGGAGTTCTTTTAGTTGCGCTGATTCTTTTCGCTTTGCTCGGCGGAAGTAAAGAAGAAATTATCCAGGTACAAACTGAAAAAGCAGAGAAAAGAGATATAACTCAAAAGGTTTCGACAACTGGAAAGATCGAACCTGAGTTTAAGGTCATAATCACTCCTGAAGTAACCGGCGAAATTGTTGCACTTCCTGTTAAAGAAGGTGATAAGGTAAAAAAAGGTGATCTGCTAATAAAGATTAATGCTAAGCAATATCTTGCAGATAGAGAGAGTGCAGACGCCACGTTGTTATCTTCAAAATCATCATTGGCTATGCGAAAAGCTGAGCTTGATAGAATAACATTGGAATATGAACGCACAAAAGGATTACATAAAAAGGGACTGGCAAGTGATGCCGAAATTGAAACAACCAAAAGTAATTTTGAATCTATAAAGGCGAGTTATGATGGAGCAAGTGCGGACGTTCTTAGAACTGAAGCGGCATTAAGAAGAGCTATCGAGCAGCTTTATAAAACATCCATCTATTCACCAATGGATGGTACAGTAAACGCATTAAATGTTGAACTTGGTGAAAGAGTTCTTGGAAGCGGATTCAGTCAGGGAACAAATATTATGACGGTTTCCGATTTAAATAATATGGAAGCAAGTGTGGAAGTGGATGAAAACGATGTGGTTCTTATAGCAATAGGAGATACAGCACGAATTAAAGTTGATGCTTTTGGTGATAAAGTTTTTAAAGGGGTTGTCTCTGAACTTGGAAATAGTGCAATAAGCAGCGGATTAGGAACTCAAGACCAAGTTGTTAATTTCAATGTGAAATTAAAACTGATTGACCTTGATAAAGGATTACGGCCTGGAATGTCCTGCAATGCTGATATAGAAACTGAAACAATTAAAAATGTAATAACCGTTCCTATACAAAGTGTTACAGCGCGCGGCAATGAAATGGTGAAAAAAGAGGGAGATGATGAAGAGAATAATCCCGCTCCAACAAAAAAAGTAAATGGTAACAACAAACCGAAAGAAATTGTTTTTATTGTTAAAGAGGGGAAAGCTAAATCCGTAGAAGTTGAAACGGGAATTAGCGATGATAACTACATTTTCATAAAATCCGGACTTTCGGGTGGAGAGCAAGTTGTTACCGGAAGCTATAAAGCAATCTCACGCGAACTAAATGATGGTTCAACTGTGAGAGTTGAAGAAAAGAAAAAATCCTTTAAAGATAAAAAATGAGAATTTGGATTTAGAATGAACATAATAAATATTGAACATATCTCGAAAGTTTACCAGGTTGGAACCGAAGAGGTTCACGCTTTAAGCGACATATCAATCAGTATTGATAAAAATGAATATGTTGCAATCATGGGTCCTTCTGGTTCCGGAAAATCTACTTTGATGAACGTACTTGGCTGTCTTGATACTCCGACTGCGGGTAAGTATGAGTTTAACAGGAATAACGTTAGTGAAATGAATGATAATCAATTGGCTAAAATTAGGAACAAAGAGATTGGTTTCGTCTTTCAAACTTTTAATTT
>Ga0209521_10004278_pt1 | contig 11398 bp, 10 predicted proteins | sample Rifsed19ft4_FD_184016 | JGI IMG/M metagenome (GOLD analysis project Ga0209521, IMG submission 184016) | Soil microbial communities from Rifle, Colorado, USA - sediment 19ft 4 (version 2) | ecosystem: Environmental > Terrestrial > Deep subsurface > Rock core/Sediment | place: Rifle, Colorado... | reverse complement strand
TTTCTGGAAACAAGCGAACCGACCTAACATTATGATCAAAGTGCCAGCCACACCGGAAGGAATTATCGCGGTTGAAGTTCTAACTGCTCAAGGTATAAACGTAAATATCACCGCTGTGTTTTCGCTCTCACACTATCAAAGAGCGTCAGATGCTTACCTCAAAGGGCTAGAAAAGTGCATTGATCCTTCACAAGTTTCCTCGGTCGCTTCTTTTCTGGTGAGTCCGGTTGACACTATAGTTGATCACTTGATTACTGAAAGTGATTCACCTGAAGTTTTAAATTTACAAGGGAAAATTGCCATCGCCAACTGTAAGCTGGCTTATAAAGCTTTTAAGAACACTTTTTCCGGTGAATGCTGGAATAGATTGAAGAATAAAGGAGCCAGAGTGCAGCGGTTGCTTTGGTCGAGCACTAGCACTAAAAATCCGGAATACTCCGACGTGTTTTATGTAAAAGAACTGATCGGTGAAAATACGATAATGGCCATGACCCCGCATACACTTAATAACTTTCGAGGGCACGGCAGGGTTCGATCTGCCCTGGAAGAAGAAATTAGCGAAAGTCGCGCTGAAGTCGAAAAACTCGAAAGACTGGGTATTATTCTCGGGGCAGTGGCGGAAAAACTTCAAGGAAACTACGTCAGTTCATTCTCTGCTACTTATGAAAGTCTTTTGTCTTCACTGGAAAGAAAGCGAAATACCATAATCCATGGGAACCCGGAAAAACAAGTTCTAAGCATCGGAAAATACCAGAATGCTTTGGAGACCCGGTTAAAATATTGGAAAAAGAGTGGTTTTAATCGCCGGCTATGGAGAAAAGATCCCACCATCTGGTTCCCGAAGGAAGTTCCGGAGATTACGGACCGGTTGGGCTGGCTTTATTTGCCCGAAATCGTTCATGAGCAACTTGGGAACCTCGTTTCTTTCGCGGAAGAAATTAGGAGCGAAAAAATAGCTCATGTGGTTTTACTTGGAATGGGAGGATCCAGTTTAGCGCCGCAAGTTTACCGGCAAATATTTGGTAACGCTCCTGGCTTTCCGGAACTTGTGGTTCTTGATAGCACCCATCCTGATACGATTAACGCCATTGAGCAAAATATTGACCTCAGTCGGACTTTGTTTATACTCGCCAGCAAATCCGGAACAACACTGGAACCTAACGCGCTTTTTGAGTATTTTTGGTCTAAGGTCGCCCAAATTACCGCTGACCCTGGCAGGCATTTTGTTGCAATTAGTGATCCAGGCACCACCCTGGTCCAACTGGCTAAAGAACAAGGTTTCCGACAAACATTTCTCGCTAATCCTGATCTTGGCGGAAGGTATTCGGCCATAACGGTATTTGGCCTTGTGCCCGCGGCCCTAATTGGAGTTGATGTCTCCAATCTTGTTGATCGCTCGGGGGTAGCCATGGAAACTTCGGCTTTTTGTGTTTCTGAACCAAAAATCCCTGCTTTAAATTTAGGGGCGGCTCTCGGAGAAATGGCATTAAGGGGTCGAGACAAGGTAACTTTTTTCACCACCTCTTCGCTCAAAAGCTTTCCCATTTGGCTAGAGCAACTTATCGCAGAGAGTACCGGAAAAGACGGCAAAGGAATTCTTCCGGTTGTTGACGAACCAATCAGCGACTCATACGCAAGCGACCGGGTATTTGTTCATTTTTCCCTCGCCGGCGAAGAAGGTCAAGATTTAAGGAACAAACTGGAATCCTTTCAGGCATTGGGACACCCAGTCATCTATATAGACCTTTCAGACAAGTACGATATCGGCCAGGAAATCTTTCACTGGGAAGTCGCGGTGGCATCGGCCAGCGCCGTTTTAGGGGTCCATCCCTTCAATCAACCTGACGTCGAATCAGCAAAAGAACTGGCTAGAGCTGCAATGACCGAAACTGTAAAATTTGCGGTCAGGGATGTGGAGGCTGTACCAGCGGACGACGCGAAACAACTGTTTGAGAGTTTTACAAATTGGCTTGGCGAAGCCCAAGAAAGAGGCTACATAGCTATTCAATCTTACCTTCAACCAACAGCCCAAATAGAAGAAAAGCTCACCGAAATCCGAGTTGGGCTTTTGAATCGGTTAAATTTGGCGACAACGATTGGGTACGGTCCCCGATTTTTACATTCAACCGGCCAATTCCACAAAGGGGGCCCCGATTGCGGTCTTTTTCTTCAATTAATCGACGAGCCCCGAGAAGACATACCGGTCCCTGGTACTAATTATACCTTTGGCGACATTATCCAGGCTCAGGCCCTTGGAGATTACCAGGTCCTAAGTAGACATGGCCGACGAGTACTTCGGGTTAATCTTAAAAAAATGGCGACGCAAGGACTTTCTTACATAACAGAGATACTAGGAAGGGAGGATTAAATGGATGTGGGTCTGATTGGGCTGGGGCGCATGGGCGGTAATATGGCTGAGCGCCTTATAAAAGCAGGTCACAAGATTATAGGCTACGCACGAACTAAAAAAACGGTAGATCGCTTTCGGGAAAAAGGGTTGATTGGAGCCTATTCCTTGGAGGACTTGGTTAAGAAGGTTAGCTTGCCTCGTCCTATTTTGATGATGATTCCCGCCGGTGAGTCCGTGGATAGAACCATTAATGCACTCATGCCCTATCTGAACGAAGGTGATGTTATGATTGATGGAGGAAATTCATATTATAAAGATACTTTACGCCGGGCTAAGGTGCTCAAGAACGAAGGAATCTCCTATGTCGATGTGGGAACTAGCGGCGGGGTATGGGGATTAAAGGAAGGATATAGCCTGATGGTTGGAGGCGAAGAAAAGGTGGTTGAGTCACTTCGGCCGATCTTTGAGTCGCTGGCGCCGGCCCCGGACAAGGGATGGGGACGAGTTGGACCCATTGGAGCCGGCCATTTTGTGAAAATGGTTCATAATGGGGTTGAGTATGGCCTGATGCAGGCTTATGCGGAAGGTTTTGCGATGATTAAAAAGAAAAAAGATTTTAACCTGGATCTTCATCAAATAGCCGAGATTTGGAGACACGGAAGCATAATTCGTTCTTGGCTTTTAGACCAAACCTCTGATCTCTTAGCGGAGAATTCCAGCATGAAAGGAATCCCCCCTTTTGTTGAGGACTCCGGAGAAGGCCGGTGGGCCGTGTTCGAGGCGATTGATTTGGATATAGCCGCTCCCGTAATAACTCTTTCGCTGATTAAACGGCTGCTTTCCCGAGATAAAACGGGTTATTCGGATCAGCTTCTAGCGGCGTTGAGGAATAAATTTGGCGGCCACCCCATAAAACCCCAAAAGTGACTGGAAGTGAATGATGAAAATAAGTCATGGTTAAGCGGATTAAGCCTAGGGTTAAAGTCTATCCTAATTTAGCTGATTTGAGTCGCGCCGCTGCGGAAAGCATTATTGATTTAGCAAACGACCGCGTTTCGCGTAGCGGACGTTTTACGCTTGTTTTATCAGGAGGAAGTACACCACGCGAGCTTTACCATTTGTTGGCACGTGAATACCGAGAGGAGATGCCCTGGTCCCAGACTCACCTTTTCTGGGGAGACGAGCGCTTTGTACCCCAAGATCATCTGGAAAATAACTTTGGAATGGCTTATCAAATACTGATATCTAGGATTCCCGTGCCTCCGGAAAACATTCACCCAATGCTCACCACTCTTAATAGCCCCGCACAAGCAGCGCTTCAATACGAAAAAATTCTAAAAGATTTTTTTGGCTGGGAACATAGAACGGAGAACTTTTCCACCTTTGATCTGGTAATTCTGGGAGTTGGTGAGGACGGCCATACCGCCTCTCTCTTTCCTCTAGACTTGGTTTTGAAAGAAAATGAGCGGTGGGTCGCGGCCGTTCAAGCTCCTTTCGACTACAGGATAGGGAATAGGATTACCCTGACTCTTCCGGTGCTTAATAGCGCAAAAAGGGTTTTTTTCTTAGCATCCGGAGAAAAAAAGCGAGAAATTATAAAAGCAGTTCTTCAAGAAGAGCCGGCACCCTCCAAATATCCGGCCGGGCTCGTGAATCCGTTAGAAGAAGTCATTTGGTTCGTGGACCGGAAAACCTTTGGTGAAGTTAATTAATAATAATATCCCAGATTTTAATTTTCTTCGATTGTTACTTTCTTAAGGGCTATCTCTTCAGTTGGCCTGTCGTTTTGATCTTTTTCCGCTTTCTCTATTTCTAGGACAACTTCAAGCCCTTTTGTTACTTCGCCAAAAACGGTGTGTTTTCCATCAAGCCAGGGAGTCTCTTGAGCCGTCACTATAAAAAACTGGCTTCCGTTTGTATTTGGGCCAGCGTTCGCCATCGCGAGCTTGCCTCGAACAAGTTTGATCGAATTGATTTCATCTTCAAACTTATAACCGGGGCCACCCATTCCGGTTCCTTGTGGGTCTCCGCCTTGAATCATAAAATCTTTAATAACGCGGTGAAAAATTGTTCCGTCATAGAAGCCTTTTTTAGCCAAATACACAAAGTTGTTAACGGTTTTTGGCGCCTCTTTGGGGAAAAGTTTAAGCTCAAAATCGCCTTTTGGGGTTTGGATTTTTGCGGTGTAGCTTTTATTTTTGTCAATTTGCATCTCAGGCGCTTTCGTCATAGGTTGCTCCTTTCCAGTCGTAGTTTGCTCCTCATTTTTAGTAGGTGCCTTGTCGCTGCCCACTTCGGCAGACTGTTGACACCCTAAAATTAGAATTGCAACTAATAATAAAATTCCAAAGCTAGCACTTTTTTTCATGAATGAAATTATAACAAAAAGTTTCGCAAGAAACGACCTCTATTCCAGCAATCGAAGGGAACTAACTGTGTCCGCTCGCGTTTCCCGCTAAAAGAAAAATTGACATCTAAACCACGATAAGCTAGTATATAGAAGCCCGAGCACTAGTAATCGTAACAATAGAAATACCTTAAAACTTAAACTAACGAAAGTAATGATGGAAGCCAGTCCTTGCGCAGGGTTGGTTTTTTTGTTTTGAAAATGTTCCAGATAAGAAAGGAGGCTAGATGCGTGCACTATTAGAGAACCTCAAAGCACAAATCATTGCGCTGGACGGATCAATTGTGGAAACAATTAAAGACTCTAGGGTCATTTACAGGATAGATGGCCTAACTTTCGCCCGCGCACTCCTCCCGATTTGGCCAAAACCGCATGTAAAAAGCGAGATTCGACTAAATCATGCTCCTAAGGATTCTGCTATCGCAGAGCAGAGAAAAACAATGAAAGAAGACACCTTTAAGGTTGTAATCCGGCTAAGTGAAGAAAAAGACATACCAGAGGCGGTAGAGTTAATTAGGCAAGCATATAAAGCCAGTTTGTGATAATTTCCAAATATCAACCGCTGAACAATCGAACCAACTCTTAAAAGTTATCAAGGGTTGGTTTTTGTTTTTTTTGTAAGGAGGGAATATAAGCGTGTTTTGCAAGAAAAGAGTAACGATTACCTGGTGGGCCCAGAGGGTCTCGAACCCCCGACAAACGGATTATGAGTCCGCTGCTCTACCAACTGAGCTATGGGCCCAATTTAGTTCATAGTAATTGGCTCATTAATTATTAGTTCGAGAAAGTTTAATAAGATAAGGCAAGAGCTTGGACCCTGGAATGCGCCCTAAGGAACCTTTGGCGCACTCATTCTCCCTAAAAGATGAGGAGCTATCCATGGCACCATCGGCCCCAACCACTAACAGTGGAACGGGATCTTCAGAGTGGGCCTTCAGGACGCATGGGGTCGAATGATCGGCGGTAACAGCAATGAGAACATCTTTTGATTTAACTTGAGGAATAAGAGCGCCAAAAAAGTATTCGTCAATGGCCTCGATAATATCTTTCTTGGTAAAGGGGTCGCCGTCGTGGCCGGGCTCATCAGGACCCTTGAGGTGAATATAAAGACCATCAAAGTCGGGAAGGGCTTCGGTAACTTTTTTGGCCCTAATAGAGTAATCAACACTTAGGTATTGGGTCGCTTCCGGCAGCTCCAGAACCTTCATCCCAGTTAGAAGGGCAATTCCTTTTTCGACCGGCATCTCAACAAAACATCCCCATTTCATGTTCTGAGCTTTGCCGATGGGAGAAAATTTAGGAAGCTTGTTACCGGCATCGCGGGTCAAAATGATATTAGCCGGCAGTTTACCGCCTTTTTTTCTTTCTTTGTTAACCGGATCTTCCTCTAGCGCTTGATGGCTTTTCTCCACAAATTCGTTGGTGAGGTCGGCTGAAATTTGAGCCTCTTTCTTGTTTTCAAAACCCGGAATTGGTTTACAATCAAGAACGATATTGTTGAATTCGCTTAAGGCTACTCCAAAAGACCCCTCTTTCCCATAGGCGGGATCGGTGTTGGTGACGGCCGCGGAGAGTTTTATTTCAGGTGAACGAATAACAAGGACTCCCCGGTGGCCGACGGTAGATTTAAACTCAAAAGAAGCAGGATAAGAAGTGAGCTTCACGCTTTCATTAATGGTCTTAGCAAGGTTTGCGGCTTCTTCGGTTGTCAAGTTTCGCCCTACCCTCCGATCCGTTATTTTTTTTCCATCAACGGTGGCGAAGTTGACGCGATAAGCTAAATCTCCGTCATTAACGGCCAGCCCCGCCGCGTAACACTCTAATGGTCCTCGGCCGGTATAGTGTTTGCGAGCGTCGTACCCTAGAAGGCTAATCACCGCCACATCCGATTCGGGAGCAATTTCTTTCCCAACTGGATACAAAAGACCGGTTTGTCCTTTACTCGCCAACTTATCCAGATGAGGAGTGTTGGCGGCGTCAAGCGGTGTTCGATCCCTCAGTTCGGCGCAGGGCAAATCTCCCAATCCGTCCAAAACAACGTATAAAATCTTCTTCATCGCGCGTCCCCGAACTGTCGGTCGCTCAATTTAGACACCCCCGTCCTAGACAAAAAGCCCTGTTCCTAAACCAATCTCAAGAATAATTGAAAGACCTAGCCCAATGCTTATAATCCCCGCCACGAAACTTAACGCCTTGTTAGCATGGCTAAAACGCGTAAGTATAAATGGTAAACCGATAAGACTGCTAAGAACAAGCATGCCTAAAATGGAGCCGACACCAAAAAGTAGAATATATAAAAGACCAACCAAAACCGAATCAACCGTGGCCAAAACGAGTAGCATCAGGGCAGCGCTCCCGGCTAAACCATGAACCATCCCCACCATTAAAGATTTATGGCTGTGTTTATGACCTTCGTGATCCCGCTTGTGGCTCTCATTAGTTCCGGTTTCTTCTTCGTGAAAATGGAAATGAAAATGCTTCGTGTTATCATGGCCGTGACTGTGAAAATGGATTTTCTTCAAGAAAGGGGCCCTTATTACCGAAAATCCTAGGATGATGAGGACAACGCCGACCAAAAATTCAAGGGATAACGCTATTTTAGCAGGAATTGTAAGCCGAAAGCTAAGAACAATGAGCCCCACCAGAAGCAAAGTAAGGGTGTGTCCGAGCCCCCAAAAAATACCGAGATAGGCAGATTCCGTGAGCTTCCGGCTGCGGCTTACAATAGTAGAAACGGCCACAATATGATCAGCGTCTAGGGCGTGTTTTATCCCTAATAAAAACCCAAATGTTAAGGCGGAAATTAATCCCATCTATAATCCCATTCGTTAGTCTGCAAAGCCTTCCGGGCCTAAAAGAAATCCGGATCGATCAAAAGACATCCTGCTAGTCAATTTTATCAAATTTGTCTTTGCGAGCGCCACAAACGGGACACTCGCCAGGGGGCTCATTCTCCACGGTAAAACCACAAACACTGCATACAAAGTAATCGACCGGTTCGTTTTGGCCTAAATTATCTAAAGCTTTCTTAAACAGGGCGTCGTGGACTTTTTCGGACTCGTTGGCGTGGTCGAAACTATTAGCCGCGGCCTTATTCCCCTCTTTTCTGGCTTCATTAATAAACTTGGGATACATCTCGGTGTGTTCGTAATTTTCTCCGGCGATAGCCGCTTTGAGGTTGTCCTCGGTACTTTTTAGCTCCCTTAGCACCTTTAAGTGCCTGATAGCATGCACGGTTTCGGACTGAGCCGCGGCCCGGAAAAGCTTAGCCACTTGGGGATAACCATCTCGTGCGGCTCGCGCGGCAAAGGCTACATATTTTCGGTTAGCCTGAGATTCACCGGCAAAAGCCTCCCTCAAATTATCCTCGGCTGACATCGTAAACCCCCTTATGTCTGTCTGAACTTGAATAAATAATAGTCATTTTGGGAATTGCCGTCAATTCTTGGGCAAAGAGAGGATTAATATTTAGATTGGCAAATTTAGCTTTCCGGTGGCGCCTCGGTTGGTCTTACTTTAATGTTCATTCGCCTCCCCGCTCTGAGAAGCGTTAGGGAAAGCTCCTTCCCGACCGGTTTTTCCGAGAGCAAGCGGTGAAGGTCATCCACACTTGATATCGGAGTATCGTCGGAAGAGACAATCACATCCCGGGGCCTGATACCACCATCTTGAGCCGGTGAATTCGGTACTATCTGAATAACAAGAACCCCACTCTCGGATTTGAGCGCGAGACGTCTGGCAATTGCCTTTTCAAAATTCCATTTCTGACCACCAATCCCAAGATATCCTCGGCTAACTTTGCCGTGGAGAATCAACTGCCCGATTACAAACCGAGCGGTGTTACTGGGAATTGCGAAACACAAACCCTGGGCGGGAAAAATAATGGCCGTGTTAATGCCCACAACCTCGCTTTGGGAGTTGACTAGGGGTCCGCCAGAGCTTCCAGGATTTAAAGCGGCGTCGGTTTGAATAATGTGTTCGATTAAACGTCCGCTCTGACTTCTTAGGGACCTTCCTAAGGCACTAACAACCCCGGTTGTTACGGTGGATTGAAAACCATAAGGATTACCAATGGCAATCACTAGCTGGCCGGCCTGAAGGGTATTGGAATCTCCAAATTCGGCCACCGGCAGAAGACCGGTAGCCTCCACTTTTAAAACCGCTAAGTCAGTGGGGGGATCCTCCCCTATTTTTTGGGCCGAGAGATGCCTTCCGTCAGAAAGAACAATCTCCAAATTTTTGGCCCGGTGTACAACATGGCTGTTGGTAACGACAAACCCGTCCGAGGAGATAATGAAACCGGAGCCGTTACCAGTAATGTCTTCGGGAGTAAAATCCCAAGGCGACCTCCTTGCCTCCTGGGTCACCCGAATATTCACCACCGCCGGGCCTACTTTTTTTGCCACCCCAATGACAGACTGAGAAAAACTGTCAAGAACTGCTCGCTCTTTATCACTCAAATGGTCCCTCACTTAGGCCTTGTTCAAACCAAATCCTTTCCTCTAGAGATTCTCACCCTATTTTATCACTTATTCGCTTTGGCCGCTCATCTACTTCGCTTTTTAAACTTCGAGGTTAAAAACTCTTTTAGTGCAAAAACTCGTAGTTCTCTTGCGTTACCACGCACCTCGCGTCCCCCCCCGGAAATCTAACTAATTTGCCTCATGAATGAGGCGACTACATTTTTTATGATAATCAGCGTAAAAGAACCAACGTCGGTTCTTAACGTTGGTTCTCTCAAGCGCCTCCCATAAGATTTGTTCAGGCGATGTTCTTTAACTTAAACTTTAACCCCCTTGGGCCGCTTTTCTTTTTACTAGATCATATTTTTTAACCTGGCTGTTTACATACTCCCAGTCGATGTTCTTTAAAAAAACTTCAATGTAGCTTTTACGCCCAGTGGCATAATCAAGGAAATAGGCGTGTTCGTAAACGTCCAATATTACAAGCGCAATTGAGTTCCAAACTCCCCCCTGATTATGAAGATCGCAAGAAATATTGTATAAACGGTCGTCATCTAAGTCATAAGCTAAAACAACCCAGCCCCTCGCCGCGATTCCAGCCGCGATAAGATCATTTTTCCAGTTGTTGAAAGAACCGAAGTCATCGTTAATCATGTCCAAAATGTCGCCGTAGGGTTCACCGTCGCCACCCAAGTTCTCAAAATAACCTTCGTGTAATTTTACACCGTTTGCGGCAAATGTTTGTTCGTGTTTTAGTTCCCTAATTAGACTATAGGTGGCATTTGCTTCACTTTTATCAGCGGTTTTTAGTTTTTCTTCGATCTCATTTATTTTTTTAACGTAACCGGCGTATAAAACATCGTGGTGCTCTTTGAGCTGCTTCTCGGAGAGTCCATCCAGGGAAGAATATTTTAAAGGCTTTACTTGTTTTTCAGCCACCTTTACCTCCTTATAGAGGGTTAACGGAATAAGATGAAAATAGCACTTCTGATTTTTTCTGTCAAAAGCGAAGGTAGACACCAAGACGCCAAACATTACCCATAACCGAGCAGCTTATTACTTTGAAAGCAGTCCTAAAAATTGAAGGATTCTCTTGAAGAACCAATAAAAAAGGCGTAACCTGTATAATCAAATTTGGTGATTTTTTTGAAATGAGGTGATTTTTGATGGACCTTGCAACAAAAAAATGCGTACCCTGTGAGGCTGGAACCCCTCCTTTATCCCCAGAGCAAATAAAAGAGTATCTGCCGCAAGCTCAAGGATGGGAGGTTCTGGATAACAAAAAAATCCGAAAAAAATTTCACTATAAAAATTTTGTAGAGGCAATGTCATTCGTAAACAAGCTCGCCGAAGTTGCCGAGGAAGAAGGCCACCACCCTGATATCCATATTATTTATAACAGAGTCACCATCGAGCTAACCACCCATGCTATCGGCGGTCTTTCCGAAAATGATTTCATTATGGCCGCGAAAATTAATCAGTTTTAGCTTTAAACAGACAGATATTTCACTATATTTGATTCAAATTCCGCTTGTCCAGCGTTGATACCCTAAAACGGGTTACTTGAGGGTTTGTAAAAGCGAGATTACTTCTTCGTCGGTTAAGTCTTTCCAGTGCTTATAAAAGCTAGCCACGGCAAAAAACGGGAGGTAATCCCGATGAAGAGCGATAAATTGATCGGCCTCTTTTTCCACTAGCCTTGCCGCTTGGTCAGAGGTAACGGGGACAGCCACCACAATTTTTTCAGGGTTCCTGGTCCTTAAAAACCTGATGGCAGCGATCATCGTATACCCGGAGGCTAATCCGTCGTCGATTAAAACTGCGTGCTTGCCACTTAAGTCAGGATATGGCCGGGTTTGTCGATAACTTGCATCGCGCCTCTTAATTTCGGTAGTAACCACACGGGCCAAATCATCTATTTCTTGGGCTGTAAGCTGTAGGCTTTTCACGAGAGCGTCATTCAGGACGATTGTCCCATCGGGGGCAGCCGCTCCAAGGCCCGCCTCTGTATTGGTGGGAATCGGAATTTTTCGAGGAATAACTAAATCAAAGGGAACCTTAAGACGCCTAAAAACAGGTAACGCTACGGCCACTCCACCATTCGGGATCGCAAAAAGCATTACTTCTGCGCCTTTTAGAAATTTTTCAATCTCTAAGGCCAATTTTTGACCAGCGTCT
>Ga0209521_10004271_pt1 | contig 11409 bp, 9 predicted proteins | sample Rifsed19ft4_FD_184016 | JGI IMG/M metagenome (GOLD analysis project Ga0209521, IMG submission 184016) | Soil microbial communities from Rifle, Colorado, USA - sediment 19ft 4 (version 2) | ecosystem: Environmental > Terrestrial > Deep subsurface > Rock core/Sediment | place: Rifle, Colorado... | reverse complement strand
CCCGTCCGTGAAGATATGCGCGGCGTTGGCGACAACGACTGACCACGCGCCAGCATAGGGAGCGTCAGCAACATCGGTGAACGTGACAATGCCCCCGGTGAGCGTGTTGTATCGTGCCGCCCAGATATTGCAGGTCGTTGCATGGGCCGCTGGTGAGGCAGATGCAGGCAGTATTCCTGCCGTATCCGCCGCCGTGCCTACGATCAGGTCGCCAGCGGCGTCGATGATCGTGTCAAGAATTGCTTCTGCGTTACTCGGCACGTCGAGCGCTGTTCGAGCAGCAGCCGCCGTGGTCGCCCCTGTTCCTCCCAGCGAAACCGGCAGCGGGCTCTGCAGCATCCCTACTATCTGCCAGACTGCTCCTACACGAGTAACCTGATAGACTCCTCCTGACCTGATCTCATTCCCCGCGAGAGCCGCGCCGTTCAGTTGAATCGCTGCAGCCGTAATCGTCACGCCCCCTACGACAGAGAAAGTAGCTGCCCCAGGATTGCTCTGATGCGCTGTGAAAATGAACGTGTCTCCTTCCGCTACTGCGGTGTAGAGGCTCGTTGCTGGCAGCGTTAGCACGTAGACGTTCGCTGCGCCCGTGGTCGTACCGAAGGTCGGTCTAGCTCCACGGTAAACCCAGTTATTAACTGCGTTCAGCCAGGCAGCCAGTATCTTAGTAGTTACCGCTACGAATGTAGTGTCAGCCACGCTTAGTCTCCGTTTGGATCGAAGGCAGGATCAATGAACTCAGCTATTGCACACTCGGCTATAGCGAAGTCGGTAATAGCTGTTCGTCCGTTAGGGGTACAGTACAGCACGAAGGTAGCTTCTGGCGGTGGCTGGGTCCAAGGGGGTGCTTGCTTATCCTGTACTCCCCGTACGAAGTCCTGTGGCTGCCGCTTACTGTTAACGTGCTCAGGGCAGACGTAGAATCCCTGCCAGTGCCGGACCATCTGGCCGGCCTTTCGCTTCCGTCCGCACTCGTAGCAAACTGCATTCCAATCACCGAGCTCGAGGTAATCCGCGCGGCCAGTTATCATTGTATCTCCCTTAGTTCTCGAGCGCGTCGGCGGCGCTCGCGCCTGTATTCTTTCGCCCGCTCGCTCAGCTCTACGTCCCGCCCCTCTCTCTTCGCCCGTGCGCCCTCAGCCAGCTCCGCCTTCTCCCGACCGCCGAGCTCCCAGTTGTAGTAGATCTGGCCAACAACAGGGATATACTGGACAGCCGCCGGGTCTGCGGTGATGATCTTGTCCATAATCATCCAAGGCGGCAGCAGTGCACCACCAACAGCCTCAAACGGCCCTTTACCTCCCTGAGTCATCTTGTTCAGTACATACCGCGACAGGCCGAAGGTCTTCAGCGCGTTCTCCAGCACATCCATCTTCCCCAGCTCGCCAACGTCGCGGCCGAGGATAAAATTTTGCAGCAGCTGACTAGTCGCCCCGCCGAGCCCCAGAACAGCCACAAATTCCATCAAGTTCCTCAGCCCCGCTGCAATCTTCCGCGGCTCGCCGGTCTTGATCTTATCGTAGGCTTCGCGGCGGATAAAGTCTGCTTGCTTGAGCATGAACCGTTTCAGCATCCAGGCTGGGCGGGCGTTGGGGTGCTGTAGCAAGAGCAGCGGCGCTTCAAGCTTGCTAATCGGCTGGGTCCGGGAGAGTTCTGCGAACAGAACTGAGCGGACGTTCGGGGTCATTCGGCTAGTTCTGAGATCAGCTGCTAGCTGCTGAAACTCCTCGCCGAAAGCCTCTCCGTATTCCTCCCGCAACCGCTTCATTCCTTTTTCCGTCTGCGCCCAGCGCGAGAGCTTATGGTGGGCGGCTCCGAGCTGAATATCCTTACCAAAGCGATCAATCGGTGTGAATACGCCTTGCTTGAGCACCTTGTTGAGCGCAGCTGCTGTTCCTACCACACTCGCGTAGCCGACGAAAGCGCCGGCGGCGGCTCCCGGTAGCGCGCCTTTGATGTCGTCCTGAAGCAGTGCTCCAGCTGTTGCACCAACAGCTGCTCCGCCTGCAGTCGCCAGTCGCTGTCTCGTTCGGCTCGCCCCGACCTGCGTTGAGCCGAACGCCAGATCTTCAGCGATATGATCCATAAGATACAGATCCTTAGCTGTGATCCGAGCGTTCCCAGACAGCTTCCTGCCCATAGCGATAATCGTAGAGCGTACTCCGTGAGCTGGAATGGACAGAAGTGTATCGCCGATTTGCACGAGCGCAGAGGGGATATCCCCGAGTAGCCCTGCATAGCCGAGATTCTGCAAGTCCTGCGTAATCTTCGCCGGCGATCGTTCGCCAGGCCCGAATCGAGAGAGGAGGATCTGTTGGACTTCAGTGAACTTCTCCGGCTTCAGCTGCCCGGCTGCTGGTTCGCGGCCAAGAATATTTCCAACGGAGGCCCCTACGTCAGTATAGGTCCGTCCCTCTTCTACTCTCTGCACAAGATCGCGGCCGAAGAGCTTAGCCATCTCTAGATCCTTCACGATCTCGCGGATGGTGATTACTAGAGCTTCTTGCGGCGTGTGGTAGAAGGGCCTGATCGTCTCTACCACCTGCTCAATGCTCCGTGGCTTGGCATAGCCAGGGCGGTACTGCGCAGGGCGGAACTGCGAACGCAGCTCCCTATTGATAATCGAGTCGCGCTCGACTTCTGACAGAGCTGCTCCGCGCGCCAGCGCCCTCTGCTCAGCCGCCTCGATCAGCTTTTCAATCCGCTCTCGTACTGGCTGGTCCAGTGCCTTCTTCAGCCCGCGAAAGTCCTTGACCCGCTGCGGGAAGTATTCGTCGAGCATTTCCTTGAATCGGCCGAGGGCTTGGGCCTTTTTGCCCAGCTCCACTAGCGTATTTCTAGTCTCGCGCCAGCCGTTTACTAGCGCGTGGTTGCCTTTATTGATCTCGGCAATCGCGCCAGAATCCTTCATGAAGATAGCAGTATCAAGAGCAGTGCGCGTAGCCTTCGGTAGGTTGGTCGCGGCCTCCATCCACTTGACTGTACGGTTGAGCTGAAGATGGGTTTGTTCGAGCACCTGCTGTTCATGAGTCAGCAAGCGCTGATGCAGAGCAGGCGAAGCGTTTTTGAGCCGTGTAGAGACCATGCCGAAAGCATTATCTAGTGTACCAACAGCATCTTTCAGGTAGCCGCGGGTACCGAAGCCAAGTGCTCCGCCAGCAAGTGTCCCGAGTACAGCCCCATTTACAGGATCGTCAGCCCAGAGAGAGCCGATTAGACCACCGAGGCCGATTGTGCTGAGGCCAACGACGAGGCGCTGGTCGATGAAGCCGGCTTCGCTGCGGGGACCACGTGGCCCTTGCTCGAACTCTTTATCAGCCGGAAGGTTAGCGCGAAGCCGTCGCTCCAGAGGAGCCGTAAGCCTCTCCACCGCCTCCGGGTGCCACATTCCTCCTGGTCCCTTTACCGCCCCGGCTTCCCTGAACGCGCGCGGTACTCCTCCCGCTCTCAGCCCGCTCATCATCGCTAGCGGAGCAGCCGCAGCCGCCCCTCCTAGCACCGCTCCTCGCAGCGCATCATCGTCCAGCAGCCCCCCCGCCGTCGCCCCTATCCCAGCCGCCCCGAGCAGCATCAGCGCCTCGGGCATGGCCTTGCCTTCCTGCCGCGCCGCGCGCAGGACGACCAGATCACCTGCCGTCCGTTCAAAGCCGGGCTTCTTCAGGACGCGGAGCACCTCGGCTTGGTCGATCCGCTTTGGCGGCCGGTAGCTACCTACTTCATACGCAGCGGCTTCCTCCCTTGGCAGCGAGCCCCTATAGCTCTCCTCCCTCGCCAGTCGCTCTTCAGCAGTGAAGAGCTGTTCCCCCGCCGTCTCGTAGGTACGAGTCCCTCTCGCCTCTGCCACGTCCAGCGCAGATTGCTCTTCTGGCAGCAGCTCTCGCGGCTTGCCTCGCTCTGCAAACGCGGCCTGGGCGTCCAGTCGGCGCTGGCGCGTAACCCTTGCCTGCTCCGTCGGCGGCCGAATGCCCAGCATCTCATTGATCTGCTGATGCACGGGCGTCTGCGCTGCCTGCTCCAGCGGCGTCGGCTCAGCAGCTAGCTCAGCCTCTGCCTCCGCGCGCATCTTCTCCTGCTGCTTCCGCATCGCCTTCTGCACGTGCTCAGGGATTGGCCCTGGCCTCTTCGCCCCAAGGCCAATAGTGCTAGCTAGCAGCGTCTCCGCAAACATCGGAACAGCATCGCGCGCAACACGACCGCCAGTTGCATTCTCCGCCCATCGCCCAGCGCGGTCTAGGAGCGACGTGAGTTTCTCTAGACCCTTAGTAGTCGCCGACTGTTCAATCGCATCTTCCGCCCCGACGAATTCCATCAGCTTCCGCAGCGGGTTGATTCTCGAGGTCGCCTGCATAGCGGTACCGCCAAACTCCTCCCCAGCCGCCCGGCCAACGCCGTAGGCGGTGAGAGAGTTCAGCTGGCGCGGATCAGCTATCAGAGGCACGCCTCGAGCAGCCGCCTGTACAGTCCCGCCCAGCTGCGCGCCGACGCCGGTCAGAAACCCCGGCAGGGCCAGCACGAGATCAGCCAGGGCTGCGGTCTCCCCACCCATAGCTTTGAGACCCTCTAACGCGAAGCCAAGCGGCGAGGGCTCCTTAAAGCCAGGGACCGGAGACTTCAGCGGAGGTATTCCCATCGCCTCTTCAAAGCTGATCGCCGTGGGTTGGAAGGCCCTTGAAGGAAGGGAGGAGGAGGAGACCTTCGCTGGCCCTCCGCCCACGGCTTCTTCGAAGCTGATTTCAGCCATCAGTCTTCCTCATCCTCATCTTCTTCGTCCTCATTCGGGCGCCCATTACCGCCGGATAACATGCGCCCGGAGACTTCAAATCCCTTTCCAGTCCAGCGCAGCCGGCCGCGCCCAGTGATATAGTACTTGTCCTTCTCAAGGTCCTCTGGCTTAGCCCCGTCAGGAATCGGCAGAGCGGTCGCTGCGGTCTTGCCGCGACCGACGTAGCGAGGAATAGACCCAAGAAAGCGCCTAGGAACTTCTCGCAGATCCCCTGCCTGTACAGCCGCTGAGTACGCTTGCTGAATTGCCATAGCCGGATTAAGCGCCGAGTTACTCCGCATCAGCGCGCGGGCCTCGGAAGCGACTGCGAAGGCCGCTTCTCCTAGCTCTGCAGCGCTGTCCTTAAACCCTGGAAAATCCTTCTTGATTAGTCGCTTCACCTGCTCTATATCAGCGTCTCGTGGTGAAGAGACTCCGCGCCCGCCTCCGCTCTTCTCCAAGCGCTTCTCGCGTCTCTCCGCAACGTCGGCTAGAAATCCCCTGATATCGTTTGACCGCCTGCGCTGGTCTAACAGGTCTCTGCGATAGTTCTGCGTCTCTCCCCGCGTTAGTCTCTTCTCCTCCGAATCTATCTCCTCCTTCGTGCTGAGCGCATCGCGCGCGATCCCTTTTACCAGCTGAGGGCTGTACGGTACGCCAGCGAACGGAGCGCCACCTCCCTGCATCGCATAACGCGCTTGTGCTTGCTGCCAGTCATCCTCGCTCTTTATGCGTGGGTCACCAAAGAACTGTCCAACGGTCACTGTCTGTTCCCTGATCGCTTTTAGCTGATTAAGACGCTGCGTTGCAGCTGCGGAGCGTGTAGTCGCCTCACGACTTCTGACTAGTGCAGCGTCTTTCGCAAGCGCTGTTCCTTTCGTGATCAGCCCTTCTCCCAGCGCCGCCTGTGATAGCGTATCCAGCTGATCAGCAACAGAGCCGCCCTGTGGAGTAGGGACGCCTGAGGCTAGAAGCGCAGCCATGCGCCGTTCTGCTTCTACCTCTTGAACCGCCTTATCAGCCTGCGCTCCGTACAGCCGCGTTTGCTGCTGTATCCTCTCGCTTTCCAGTGGCTGCATAGCGATCTCGCCGAGCGTCTTCCCAGCGCCTATCGCCGCCCGGTAGTCTTGCTCCCAGGCCCGCGTTCCGATCGGGCCGCCGAACATTTCGCTGGGCATTTCAGCGCGCCTCTAAGCCCCTGAATCCATAGCCAAGGGAAGCCAACGCACGGCTGGCTAGATCGTTAGCGGCGATCTGCCCGCTTAGCTGCGGCCCGGCTGTAGAAGGACCGAAGGACGGAGCGAACTGCGCTCCTGCTAACTGCGCCAGCCTATTTGACTCTTGATTGAAGAAGTCCCCGCCATACTTCTGCAGCGCAGCCATCATGTTGCCAGAACCAAGATAGCCCTGCGAGGCCATCTTGCGGGTTACAGCGTCTATGCCGGCCTGATACCCCGGATATCTTCCAATCGCCGCTGGGTTCGCCATTAGTGCGGCTAGCTGCGTCGCATACTGGCTGCGCTGTGGTCCATAGCCGAAGGGGTCCATGACGGGCGGTCGTTGATTAGCCAGCTGTCCTGCCAGCTTACTCATCTGGTCGGACTTCAGCAAACCGTAAAGGCCAGAGCCAAGGCTAAAGGCGTTAGACGACGGGCCGCCGCCAGGAATCAGGCCCATCTGCTTGAGCCGCTTAAGAATCTCTTCCATTCCAAGCGCGCTGCTGCTGCCTCCCGCGCCGCTTGTAATAGCCCCGAAGCTTCTTGGCGTTGCTGCTCCAAACTCACTGAAGCTTGGCGAAGACAGCGAGGTCGGGTCATTTGCGAGGGAGCTTAGGAAGTTAGTGTCCAGCGGAATGCCCGCGGCATCCAGACCGGCAAAGCCGGAAGGCGTGGCCGCTTCCATTCCAGGAGTAGCTCCTGGAAAGGAAAACACACTTCCTGCAGGAGCATTAGATAGCCAAGGAGTAGCTGCAGTCGAACCAGTAGCTACTTCACCGGCAAAGCCAGGCACGATACTAGACAGGCCGCCCTCTACTGGAACACCGGCTGCTGTCAGAGCGGCGGGCTGGGCAAATACACTTCCGGCTGGCGCGTTAGATAGCCAAGCAAGTTCTGGCCCAGCGGTAGCAGCCCCTCCTGCCCCTAACAGCGCGCCTCCTGCGAAAAAAGCAGGTAGCGCAAGCGCGGCTGTCTCTAAATACTTGTCATACCAAGGCACAGCGTCTGGGACACCTTGGTTCATTACCTGAAGTGCCTGGATAATCTTATTAGGATCGTACTTAGTCCCCTTGAACGCGGCTGGGTAGTCCTTGTACAGATTCCAGGAAGGGCTTTGCATAGCAGGACCAAAATCGAAGCCAGCACGGCCTAGTCCTGCTAAGTGCTCGTATACTGGCTCTACTCCGCGGTCCCCATACTGCGTGCCGTACGCAGTCTGGGCTTGCAAGAGGGGTTCAAGCTTGTCTACGTCAATAATCCCCTGTGGATTGAGGTAGCTTGAAAACTGTGGTCCCGTCCGCGGGGTAAAACCACTTTCTATAGATGGCATGTTAGATCACCTGGTAGAGTCCAGAAAAGTAAACCGCACGATTGGCAGTGTCTGTTGCTACCCACTGCATAGCCGCGCGATCGTTTGCTACGTCTGCGAGGAGCGCCGTGCCGAAGCCGGCGACAGCCGGGCTAAAGCCCGCCCCCGCCAGATCCTCCACTGCACCGAAGTTTGAGGCCACCGGCAGCGAGATACCCAGCGCGCAGGCTCCTACTCCTGTCGGGTCAACGTCTACGCGGCCAGAGAAGGCCACCGATGCGCCGAGGCGAATATACTGGCTCTGGTACGCTGTAGACGCAGCGATATTCGTCACGTTATTCAGCACTGGAGTCCAAGTGCCCACTGCTGAGGTCGTTAGCAGTGTATGCTGCGCTGTGGTCAGATGGAAGTACTGATTCGCTGTCCCCCCCTGCAAGCCGCCTGTGCTATTATGCTGAACAGCTCCAGCCCCACCACCAGAGGCATTGATAACAGCGACGAGATCGACAAACCACTTCAGCCAGACAGGGTTGAACTTAGACTCTCCAGTCTGCTTATCCACGATTACTGGATTGGCCCAGGTCGGCGGCGGCTGGAAGTCGGCCATCAGAGCGTTCCTAGATCGAGTTGAAGGTCCACCGCCTGAATCCGTGGCATACGCACAGGGAGTCGATGCCTGAAGTTATATGCCCTACACACAAATGTACCGCAGTCTGTCAGCGCTGGGTCGTTTCGGCTCAGGTCGATCTTGCGGAAGTTCGTCCACGCTGTCGCTTTGTAGTCATGGTCATTCACGCGAACTAACAGCTCGCTGCCAGCTTGTTGGTCGCAGATGATTTTCAGCACCTTCATCTGCTTCCGCCGGCGTGTCCCGCCGTCGAAGTCCGGCGTGTAGATGTCCACTGTAATTAGGTCTCCGTCATCATCAGCATAAACGGAGTCTGCAATGTAGATCCTTCCGTTCGTCTCATGCTGAAGAAGGTTCCGCAGCTGACCATCAGTACAGGAATCGACAATGGGCAAGTAATTCCCACTCGTATCAGTCCACTGACTCCACATTCGTTCATCCACGTCGAAGGCTAGAGTGAAGTTCGCTGTCTTGCAGGTGACTATATAGAATCTGTGCCCCGCGATCTTTAGCACCCAAGAGAACACTGTCTCTGTAGAGAAATTAGCGGTTGCAAGCAGCCGCTCTACGGCCTTGGTAGATACGGGCTCTGCTTTCAGGTTATCCAGCATAATAACCTCAGCTGGCCCATTCTTCGTCTTACCTAGCCACAGTAGTAGGCCGTCCAGCTCTCGCACGCTGTCGGTCGACACACTGCCCCAGTTGATCTTCGCGCCCTCTACGCGTCCTAGTGGGCTGCCTGTTGAATTCCCGGCGTCGTAGAAGATTTCAGTCGTCCACTCTTTCAGGGCGATTGTGTAGACGAGCTGCTTGTTCAGGGCGACTCCGCGATCAGGTTCGATCTGTGCGATAATGGTGTTTAGGGGATCCCAGTTCACAGGATCGTTGATGTCAGAGCCCTGAATGTTTGCAGATACCAGCATCACGTAGGTCGTGCCGTCTAAGAATGACCAGCCTTTGACGAACGCTGCTGGGAAGTCGGCGTCCGAGATATTCACCAGACCGCCTGCGGTGTCGTAGTTGTACGCCTTTACTCCATTACCTAGTTGCAACCTAGAAGTCGCACCTAGACAGGAATCAAAGCGATAAACGCCGTTGGTCGTATCCACTGTACCAGTGACTGCAACACCGTCTTTATACAGCGTATCTGCAAAGACCGAATAGATATTCCCCCGCCAGTTGAAGATCCCGCGGCCAGCCGCGTTAGCTGCCGGCGGTCGGCTGTGCTCGTCCAATCCCGGCCGCTCGTAGATCCAAGACTCAGCCCCCTCTTTCTGCTTCCGAGTCTCCATATAAGCGTTGACCAGCCGCGCGTCGAAAGAAGTCGAGCTGCCGCGGTTCTCTGGCTCGATCACCAGAGGTAGGCGCTTGGGGAGTTCTACAGTCTGCGCTTGTGGCATTAGGTGAAGCTGCTCTCCTGCCCACCGAGGGTAGTGTCTACAGCGAAACGGGTTGGGGCATCTTCAACGTCCCAACCCTCTAGCGCCAGCCGATATGCCTGCGCGCGCTGCTGGCAGCGGTCCATAATCGCCTGTGGTTGGCCTGTTGATAGCTCGTCGGCGACCCCCCAGTGCAGGGCCATACGCCACTCCTCCGGGAACTCTATTGTCTCTGTCAGGCTGATCGGGTTCGCAATCTGTGTCTGCATGAGCAGGTGGACAGAGCCGTTAGCGGTCTCTGTAGCGTCAGGGCATAGCCAGAACGTCACCGAGAGCTGGGCAGCCTGCTTGTCCACGAGATACTGCGTGATTGCGCCTCTGTTCGCCGCCAGCGTTCCAGCCTGCCCGAGCGTGAGATAGTCGCTCCAAGAGAGCGGGAGCAGAGGCCGGCGAATGTTCGTTGCGGTGTATAGGTAATATCCTTGCAGTACGCGCAGTGGCTTAGTCATGTCTACAGAGCCAGACGGCGCAAAGGTATACACGGCGGTCCCGGCTGTTAGAGGCACCGTGATATCTTCATTCACCCAGAGCTTCAGCCCCTGCGTCTGCCAGAGATTGATTAGGTCTCGCAAGCGGCGAAGGCCCTTTGCTAGCTGCTCAGGCGTGAGGTCATCTCCATCTTGCAGCAGCCCAGCGTCGCTGTAGGCATCAGTGATAATGCCGTAGGGCGTATTAATGGCTGGAGTCGTCACGACTGAATCTTCCCCGAAAGACCGAGCCAACCAAGGATGACAAGGAACACCGCCCCACAGACATATAGAAAGAGTCTAATAGTCGTGTGGCCGACTTGCAGTGTGAAGTTCTCCCAAACGAGTTCAGCAGCTCGCTTTGCGACCGCTTCAAGCTCCTCTTCACTAAGCCGGTGACTGCCTCGTCGATCTTCTTCATGAGGTTCTCCTGAGATCATGAGACTGCCGCTTTCAGTCTGGAGACCTTCGCCGCGAGAGCCTTCTCGCCGGCTCGCAGCTCCGCTTCCCGTTCTTCAAATGCAGCTTCTTTCCGCGCGGCGGCGGCGACTCGGGCAGTCATGGCTACTTCTCCGGCGACCAAGGCGTCCCGGCGGCGAGCCAGGTCTGTCTCTAGCTCCGACAGTTGCTTGCCTTTCTCCGTCGAGGCCTTCGCTGCTTCTGCTTGCGCTGCAGCAAAGCGCTCTTCCTTAGCACGAAGAACAGCTCTCTCCTTCTCTACTCCCTCCATCAAGGCCTTCTCCCGCGCCTCTGCGTCGTAGAGTTTTCTTGCCGCTCGTGCCTCGACTTGCTTGGCATCAGCGAGGGTCCGAGTGATTCCGTGCTGCTCAGAGAGAACCTTAGAGGCGGCGAGAAGTCGCTTGATCTCCTCGTCCCATTTTCCGGTCTCCAGCAGCCGGGCGGTAACGACGAGCTGGATTACTTCAGCCATTTCTGCTTGGTTTAACATCAGAGTCCGGCTCCTGTCAGAGTGCGTTGAAAGAGAGAAGATATCGGTGGCTGCGATGCCGCCGGCCCGAAGTAGCCAGACCCTAAGTAGCCAGCACTAAAGTAGCCATGTCCGAACATGTTACGTGAGGTCCAGTGTTACGGCTGTGCGGTTGCCGTCTGTGTCGGTAGTCGCGTCGATGACGTTCTTCGTATCCGCAATGTTGCGATACTTCGGCGCGGTTGGAAGGCCGCTTGCCTTGCCGAGCAACGCCGCCATGAATCCGCGCATCGCCTGCACAGCGGTACGAGTCCCGTCCATCAGTTCTGCCCATATAGCCGTCACGCTGGCGGCCGAGAGCGCATAGCCGGTCTTGTCGTTGTTCGTCGTCAGGTTCGTCGCAGTCGTAGTCGTCGTCACGGTCGCAACGGTCGTTGCCGAGAGCGCGACTGTCGAACCAGGAGTTCCGACGTTCGCCCAGTCCACGCCGGCCTCTCCAGCAGCAGACACGTCCAGCGCGCGCCCTGCCACAGTCGGCACGAGCGGCAACGCGACGGTCGCGAGGCTGTTCCAGGCCATTGTGTTCACCTTCGCGCCGACCTGGAACGTATGATGCGACGCCCCAGCTACCAAATTGACCGTGGCTGCGATGTAGATCG
>Ga0209521_10004270_pt1 | contig 11410 bp, 8 predicted proteins | sample Rifsed19ft4_FD_184016 | JGI IMG/M metagenome (GOLD analysis project Ga0209521, IMG submission 184016) | Soil microbial communities from Rifle, Colorado, USA - sediment 19ft 4 (version 2) | ecosystem: Environmental > Terrestrial > Deep subsurface > Rock core/Sediment | place: Rifle, Colorado... | reverse complement strand
CCTCGTCGTCGTGGCCGAGCTCCGGGACAAGTACGTCCGTGAGCGGGTGCCGAACTGGCCCCGCGACCTCGCGTTCATCAAGGAGATGACGACCCTCCTTCCGGAAGACGAGAGAATCGCGGTCCGCGCGGGGGAGACGAAGAACCGGATGCGGGCCGAAGGCCGGCGCGACTTCGGGCTCATCGACGGGATCATCTACGAAACGGCGCGTGCGGTTGACGCGGTCCTCGTCACCGGCGACCCCCACTTCCGCGGCGCCCGAGGCGTCCGGTTCCTCGAGTGAGCGCCGGGGGACGCCTTCCTTGCGGGTTCCGCCCTCACGAGGGCCCTTCACGGAATCGATCCCATCGCGGTGCGAGACGCACGGCGAGGACCTCGCCCTCGGTCGCGAGGGAAGTTCGTGGACCCGCCGAAGCTCCGGACTTTGTCGAAATCTGCGTCGAGCGACGCGATGTGTGGGCTCGACGGATCCTATGGCCGCGTCTCCCGGAGGCTCTCCTAGGCCCCGGGATGGGCCCGCCTCTGCCCCGAGTACGATCTGGCTGATGCCCTTCATCGCCCCGCGCTGCAAAATCCGGCGGCCATCGACACCGAATTCTCGACTCATGCTGGAGAAAATCGGCCGCCGTCCAATCGCGCCACTGGGGCCAGTCGTTGTGCACAATCCAGTTATCGGCATGAGCGAGAGCGCTCAGCGCCCCCCCGACACCGTCCGGACGATTAGGCCCGGAGGTCGAGAGTCCTGCGGACCCACTCGAGGAACCGAGCGGCGATCCGGACCACCCGCTCGGTCCGCGCGCGAGAGGCGACGATGCCGAGGTATCCGAAGGCCGAGCGCTCGTCGAGGGCCCGTTTGAGCCCCTCCATCTGGGAGGAGTCGCCGAGGAGCCGGACCACGTCCGCATGCAACCTCATGGCCTCCCGGTGGTCCAAGGACGGCACGGCCCCGAGGAAGTGGGCGGTGAGGGCGTCGTTCGCGTTGATGAGGGACTGGACCGCGTCGAAGCCTGCGGCGTTGTACCGCCCCTCTTCGAAGTTCCTCCGCGCCGACTCCAGGAATTCCTTCGCCTGGCGGACGAAGCCGGCGGCCGCCTCGCGCCTCACCGTCCGAGCCATTTCGCCTTGCCCCGGAGGAGCTTGCCCTCCGCCGCGATCGTCGCCAGGAGAGGGTCGAAGCTCGCGAGCCGTCGTGCCACCTCCCTTGACGTGAGAACCAAGGCAGACACGTTGGCATCAAACCGGTCCACCATGGAGGCCGCTGCCTTCCGGACGGCACCGACACCCCGAGGGTCATCCACGACGACGAGGACGTCAACGTCGCTCCGTGCCGACGGCTGGCCCCGAGCGATCGATCCGAAGAGGACCACGGCCTGGACTCCATGGCGGGGCAGGGCGTCTGCGAAGGCCTGGGCCACGCGGACGAATGCCGACCCCTCTTGCCGGAACAGCGGAACTAGGGCGCCGTACAGCGGATGAGCGGGGTTGATGCGCACGGTCCGCGAACGGCCAACGCGCCGGGTGAGGACCATGCGCGTGCCCAGGAGCTGCTGAAGGGCTGGATAGACCGAGCCGAGGGACTGGCCCACGGCCATGGAGAGCTCCCGCAGGGAGAACTCCCGCCCGGGGTGCGCACAGAGGAGCCGGAGGATTCTCACCTTGGTCTTGGAGCCCAGAAGATCCTCGAACACGTATCGGACACGGTGCCGGGACTATATCGATTTTCCGATTGAATGTACGATTTTTCGAAAGATAACCATGGCCGGCGAGGCGTCCGTCCCGGCGCCAAGCCACCGATTCGGATCACCCGCCAACCGCGGGCAGCTCGACACCCTCCAAGCCTTCTGGTTCAAGTTGCGTCGGCCGTCGACGACTTTTCGGCGTATCCTCGAGAAGTCGGCCCCCGTCCGATCACACCACTGGGGCGAGTCGTTGTGCACGACACACATATCGGCATGAGCGAGAGCGCTGTCGAGGGACGACGCCGAACGCCCTCATCCCTTCAGGCGGCCATTCCGGCGGTCCCGCCGAGTTCTGAACAGCCGGCGGCCTCGGCCGTTCCGCATCCCACGAACCCAGGCGGCGAATCCTCGCGTCTTCGTGGACGCCTGTTTTCCCACCCATCGCGTCGTCGTGGACGCCTGCTGTCCCACCCACCGGCCCGCGGGCTTCAGGTCCAGCTCCCCGATCCGCCACCGCCGCACGAGCCAGAGCGTGATGACGGACGCGATCGCGATCCCGATCCCGATGTTCGCGATCTGCGGCCAATCGACGAGCGTGATCCCCTTCGACGCGGTCACGCAATGGCCCTCCGCATCGCACACCGTGAGCTCGACGCTGTAGCTCAACGTGAGGCCCGAGTCACCGTAGAGATGGGACGGCCGCTCCTCGGTCGAGCTCGACCCGTCCCCGAACGTCCACGTGTACGTGAACGGCGGGACGCCTCCCGAGACGGTCGGGAGGAAGGTGATCGGTCGGCCCGTAATCGGCAGCCCCGGGTCGAACGCGAAGTCGACCCTCAGGTTCGTCGTCGTGAGGACGACGAGGCGGAGGACGACGAAGCGACCCACGGAATCCGTGATGTTCACGGACACGTTGTACGACGTCACGTTGATGTAGAAGTGCGTCACCATCGGCCCGGAGCCGACGCCCCCGTCGCCGAACGTCCAGCTGTATCGGTATGGCGGGGTCCCGCCCGTCGCATTCGCGGTGAACGTGATCGTGTCTCCGACGGCAGGACGTGGGGGCGAGAAGATCGCTGACGCAGAGAGGGGAGACGCGACGAGAACGGACTTCGACCGGCTCGCCGTGTGGTTCGCGGAGTCGGTGACCGTCACGGTGACATTGAACGTCCCCGGAACCGCGTAGGAATGGTTCACGTCGAATCCCATGCCCGTGCCTCCGTCCCCGAACGTCCACGTGACGAGGTACGGTTCCGTCCCGCCTTCAACGTCCGCGCTGAGGATGATTCGGTCCCCGACCGCCGCCGTGAGCGGGGGCGTGAAGTTCGCGGAGAGCGCGGGAGTCACGGGGAGCTCCATCCGTGCGACGCCCCGCCGCCCGGACGCATCCGTCGCCGTCGCCGTCGCTTCATACGTCCCGTCCGTGAGGTACGCGTGGAGGACGGAGGGACCTGACGCGTTCGTCTCGTCCCCGAAGTTCCACACGAACGTGTACGGCGGGCTTCCGCCCGTCGCGTTCGCGGTGAATCGGATCACCTCCCCGGCCATCGGGCGCCCCTGTGAGAGAGTGATGTTCGTCTCGAGTGCGGGGCTGACGGGGACGACCTTGCTCACGACGATCCCATGGCCCACGGAATCGGACACCGTGAGGTTCACGCGGAAGGACCTCGCGGACATGTACACGTGGGCGGGCTCGCCGCCGATCCCCGTCGACCCATCTCCCCAGGTCCATGTGTAGGCGTACGGACCCGTGCCCCCCGTCGCCGTGGCGATGAAATACACGTCCTCGAGGACGACGGGATCCACGGGCGTGAACGTGAAGTCCGCGGCGAGGCGTGGGGTGATGACGAGCTGTTGGGATACGAGGAGGCTGTGCCCGACGGCATCGTTCACCCTGAGTGTCACCGTGAACGCAGCGGCGGTCGCGTACGTGTGAATCGGGGTTGCCCCTGAGCCCGTTCCGCCATCCCCGAACGTCCAGCCGAGCGTGAGGGGCGGCGTCCCGCCGGAGGCCGTCGCAGAGAAGTTGACCAGTTCGCCGACGACGGGGTTCGCCGGGACGTACGTGAAGCTCGCGGCGAGGGCGGCCGTCACGACGATCGATTTCGAGACCGTTGCGGACCCTTGCGCGATGTCCGTGACGGTCAGGATCACGGTGAACGTCCCCGCGGACGCGTACGGGCGGCTCACGACCTGCCCCTGGCCCGCCCCGCCGTCGCCGAACGTCCAGCTGTACGTATACGGCGGCGTGCCTCCCGACACGGTCGCCGTGAACGTGACAAGCTCTCCCGTGGACGGGGCCGCCGGGGCGTACGTGAAGCTCGCGGTGATCGCGGAGGCAATCGTGAGCGGCTTCGTCACTTGGACACTCCGCGCGAGGGAGTCCGTCAGCGTGAGCCTCACGGAGAACGATCCACCCGTGGTGTACGTGTGGCTTATCGTCTGGCCCGAGCCCGATCCTCCATCCCCGAACGTCCAGGCGTACGTGTACGGCGGAGTTCCGCCCGTCGCAGTTGCCGTGAACGAAACGGACTGCCCCACGGCCGGGTTCGTCGGGGCGAACGTGAAGTCCGCGGTGAGGGCCGCCGTGACGGAAACCACCTTCGTGACCGTCGTCACGTGCGACGCGGTATCCGACACCGTGAGGGTCACCGTGAAGTCCGCCGCGGAGAGGTACGTGTGGCTCACACTCTGCCCGGAGCCCGTGGCGCCGTCGCCGAACGCCCAGTTGAACGTGTACGGGGGCGTCCCACCGGTGGCCGTCGCGGAGAACGAGACGGACTGGCTGATCACGGGGCTCGGCGGCGAGAACGTGAAGCCCGCGGCGACGACGCCGCTCACCGTGATAAACTTCGAGACCGCGACGATCCGGCTTGCGGCATCCGTGACCGTGAGGGTCACCGTGAACGTCCCGGCCGTGGAATACGCATGGTTCCGGTTCTGGCCGCTCGCCGTTCCAGCGTCTCCGAAGTTCCAGCTGAACGTGTACGGCGTCGACCCGCCCGACGCGGTCGCAGAGAACGAGACGGTCTGATCGACGACGGGATTCGACGGGGAGTACGAGAAGTCCGCCGTGAGCGCCGGGATCACCGTGACGGACCTCGATCTCTGGTCGGTGTGCACCGGAGGGCCCCCGGAATCCGTGACCGTGAGGGTCACCGTGAACGTGCTCGCCGACGGGAAGGCATGGCCCACGCTCTGCCCGCTCCCCGTCGTGCCGTCCCCGAAGGTCCAGCTGAACGTGTACGGCGTGAAGCCGCCGCTCGCGGTCCCGGAGAACGTGACCGTCTGACCGACGACCGGGTTCGACGGGGTGAACGTGAAGTCCGCGTTCACAGGGGAAGCAACGACGATCGACTTCGAGGTCGTCGCGGTCTGCCCAGGGGGCGGATCTGGGTCCGTGACGGTAAGAGTCACCGTACGCGTTCCCGCGCTAGAATACGTTTTGCTCACGGGAGATCCGGATCCCGACGAACTGTCACCGAACGTCCAGCCGTACGTGAACGGTGGTGTGCCGTTTCCGGACACCGTTGCCGTGAATGTGACGGACTCCCCCGTCACGGGCTTTGCGGGGGAAAACGAGAAATCGATCGTGAGGGCAGTCGGACTCGGAAGATTGTCTCCAGCGGTCGCAAACGGTGACCACATCGCCCCGCCCGCGGAGAGGAGAAGCGACTGCAGCACGATTGCCGCGATGATTGCGGCTGCGAAAATCCCCGATGAGCGGGCCAGAGTCCCCTCCTCCGGGATTGCACAGTTGTCCCATCCGTAATAAACCTGCTGTCGGACATTCCTCGAACTCAATATTCGTTCTCAAAATCGAGAGCACACCTCGCAATGTCCGCGGAGACCGCGGAGGCCAATCATTATCGGTCTTGATTCCGGAAATGACGTGCGGAAACGACTGTGAGATGGGCGTTCGCATCCCCGCGAGCCTCTCGTTTCGCGGTTCCTCTCGCTCGTTGCGCCTATCCGCCCAAGACCAAGAGCGTGACGCCCTTCATCGCGCTCCGATTCAGGATCCGGCGGCCGTCGACGACGACCTTTCGTTTCATTCCCGAGAAATCCGCCGCCTTCAACCCGCGCCAGTGGGGCCAGTCGTTGTGGACGATGCACACATCCGCGCGGGCGAGCGCGCTCTTCACGTCTGGCGCGGTCTCGGCCGCGGGGACCTCCGCGCGAAACGCCCCGTTCGCCTCGGGGTCATGACCCACGACGGTCGCCCCCCGCTCGAGAAGCGCCTTTGCGAGGGGGATCGCCCGCGACTCGCGGACGTCATCGCTCCCGCCCTTGAAGGACAGTCCGAGGATTGCGACCCGCTTCCCCGCCAACGACCCGACGGCTTGCTCCGCGAGCTCCACGGCGCGCATCGGCTGGCGGTCGTTCAGCTCGAGGATCGCACGGAGGACCCGGGGCTCATAGCCCCGCGCACGGCCTGCGGCCGCGAGGGCCCGGACGTCCTTCGGGAAGCAGGAGCCGCCGAACCCGAGGCCCGCTTTCAGGAACCTCGGATTGATCCGCGGGTCGAGGGCCATGCCTTCGACGACCCGGTCCACATCGATCCCGCCGAGCGCGTCGCAGAGGTTCGCGAGCTCGTTTGCGAACGACACCTTCGTCGCGAGGAACGCGTTCGTCGCGTACTTGACCATCTCCGCGGTCCGCAGGTCCGTCGTGAGGCGCTTGCACCGGAGGCCTCGGTACGCCGCGCCGAGGGAGGTCCCGGACCGCCGATCGAAGGCGCCGATCACAATTCGGTCCGGCTTCGTCGCGTCCGCGAGGGCAGACCCCTCCCGGAGAAACTCCGGGTTCACGCAAAGCCCGAAATCTCGGCCCGCCGTCTTGCCCGATGCGGCCTCAAGGGTCGGACGGACGATCTCCTCCGTCGTCCCCGGGACGACCGTCGACTTCACTGCGACGACCTGATAGCGGGTACCGGACCGCATCCCGTCCCCGACGGTCGTCGCGGCGTCCTTCAGGTACGTCGTGTCGATCGATCCGTCCGCGCGCGAGGGAGTTCCGACGCACAGGAAGACGATCGCGGCGTCCCGTACCCCGCCCCGGACGTCCCCGGAGAACGTGATCTTCTTCGACTTCACGGCGCGCTTCAGCGCGGCCTCGAGGCCGGGCTCGAAGAACGTGGGCTTCCCATTTTGAAGGGAGCGAATCGCACTCGCGTTCACGTCAACGCCGACGACGGAATGCCCCGCGAGGGCGAACGCGACCCCATACACAAGTCCGACGTGGCCGGTCCCGACGACGCAGAGACGAGTCATCCCGAACCCCATGGAGACCGGCAACTTTAAGGCTCTTTCCCCACCGAGGGCGCCGTATTATCACCGATGATTTTAACAGGGGAGGGCGATACCCCCGCGGGTCACGCGGCGGGTCCACCGGACCGGCGCGTGGCAGGGGAGGAAGAGGGGGCGTGTTTCCCGAAGTTCAGGCCCCGCGAGGAACCGCGGAGGCGAACGCCCTGATTCTTGTCCCGGTCCCGGTCGTTGTCCACCACACAATTCTCCCCGAGATCAGCCGAGCGGCATGGTGGCGGTCCCTTCCCGAGTTCCTCTTCGTCATCGCGATGACCGTCAGCCAGTACCGACGGAAGCGGGCCTACCTGGGACGACTCGGGCACCGCCGGAAGCACGCCGTGCGAAAGGCGCGGTGGCACATTCGGTGATGTATCGGGTCCCCCGCGCTCACCTCCCCAATCGAGGCATACCCGTGGATCCACCCATGGCATGGGTCTCGCCTGGAACCAAATCAGGCGTGATTTTCACGCCAGAACGGTTATCAACTCACCGGATCGCTTGGCGGATCGATGGCGACCCGGCACGTGCCCGCCCGCCGCGGGGCCGTGTTCGACGACTTCGCGGTCGGTCGGCCTACGGCCACGGACGCCCTTCTGCGCCGACCCGACGGAACCCGGGAGGCGTTCGCCGATGAGGCGATCTCAGCGACTCGGGCGCGAAGGTCTGTTCACACTGTCCTCTCCGCCATGGCGATGACCCTTGCCCAGTACGCGAGCAAGCGTGGGTACCTTCGGAGCATCGGGTATTCCCGGAGCGCCGCCCGCCGAAAGGCCCTGTGGCACCTCCGATAAGGCCGCAAGCGGGCCGCGTCGTCCCCGTGTTTTGTCGATGCCAGTCCGTCAGCGCTTGCGCCGTCCGGGCAGGAACGCCACGATGCTGAGGATCGCCGCCGCGAAGTACGCCGCGAGCCCCGCCCACCCGTACGCGAATCCGAGGATCAGGGTCGTATTCAGTTGATGGAAGCTCTGGAGCATCGCTTCCGTGCCTGGGAGCATCACCGCGGAGATCCCGAAGATCCCGACCGCGACAACCATCGGGCCTTTGAGGAACGACGTGAGGTACGCGGCCCGTGCCTTCAATCGCTCCCGCCGGCGCACGAGCGTGGGCTGCGCGACGGTGACGAGGGAGATCTCCACGGGGGCGTCCTCTTCCGCGGCCTCGATCGAGGAGTTCATGAGGACCTCCTGCACCTCCTCCGTCTGCGCCTCGCCGACCGTCACGAGCATCTCATCGAGATCGTGGTCGTCGGACTCCGGGGACGAGGACACGACGGCTTCCTCGGACGTCTCGTTCGGCGCCCAGTCCCAGTACAGGCTCCCGAGCTGTCGGTTCAGTTCGCGAATTCGCTTGCCGAGGTGGTTCTGGATCTGGAACGCGAGAATTCCCATCCCCGCGAGGAAGACGGCGGAGGCGAGGAGGTACGCGGTGTAGACCCAGCGGGAGAACTCCGTCCCAAACCAAGGGGTTGCGAGACCCGCGGAGAACGTCCACGCGATGAACATGACGAAGAGGAGGTACAGGCCGAAGATCGCCGCCTGAATCTGAGGAAGACGGGTTCGGCGAGAGGTTCGCATCGGAAGGAACCGCGACCCCAGGATTGAGTCATATACCTCATCCTACGATTCTCCTTTTTGAAAATTGGGACACCCGAGGGAATCCAATGGAGGGCGGGCGTTCCGCCGGGCCTCCGGAGATCCGTGAACCGCGGTGTTGGTCCCGCGTCCGTCTCGCGTGTCGTCTCCACAGGGAGTGGGGCTCTCGGACGACCGATCCTGGTCGTGTCTCAACGTCGTGGGTCCGAAGCTTGTTCCAAATCGGTTATATAACGTTGCGAGGAATCGCGGGTCGCCTCCCCCAGGCACGCGGGGCGGCGAGCGTTCCAAGGGATCATGACGATGAATTGTGGACGACCGGCCGATTCGTCCGAATTCACGGGAGATGTGATGGAGAACGCGCGTGTCCCGGGACGCCTGACCGCACACGCACGTCTCGTGAACGCCAGCGCGCTCCTTGTCACCCTTGGTTTCCTCACACATCAGAACCATGTTGCACCTCACAATCACAACGGGCGTTATCACTTCCAACACTCACAATCACAATCGCGAGAAGCAATCACGACCGATAGGCGAATCCGAGGGGGCATATAGCTCACTCGAGGTGTACGGCGCCTCGGACAACGCGCGTCGACTCCCACGCGAATCCGGGGCAGAGTCCGTCCATCTACATCCGAATTCGACCTTGAATCGAAGTAAAGAATTGCACGATTGGCTGGTGCTGCATTGCGGACGCGAACGAGAGATCGAAGAGACGCGAACAGAGAGGTGAACCACACATGATTGCCGCATGGGAACTCGTCGTCATCCTCGTTGCCATCGGGCTTCTCTTGCTCTTCGGCCCCCAGAAGATCCCTGAGATCGCTCGGGGAATCGGGCGGGCCTGGGGCGAGTTCCGCAAGGCCCGAACGGAAATCAACCAGGAGATGAACGACGCGAGCCCTGAGTCCCGATAGTCGAGCCCAACTGTCCCGCGAGAACCCACATGACGCTCCCCGCAGAATCCGCATCCGAGGCCGAGTCAGTGGAATCCCGCCGACGGAGGCGCAGGACCTCCTCGGCCGACTCCGCGGACAAGGTTTCCGGGTGGAACGCTCGCAACAAAGAGCGAGAGCGTCGCGATCGTCCGGGCGATGAGCTGGAGGAGCGATCGCAATCAGCGCACCCGTCGCGAGCGCGACGCCTGAGACATGCCGTGCGATCGGAGGAAAATGCGGACGACACCGCGGCGCGACGCGTTGACGTCGAGGCTCGACGGGAACTCGCCGCACTACAGACCGACCGCAGAGATTTCCTTCGCAAGTCCGCAATCGGGGTAGGTATCCTTGCCCTCGGCGCGGGCCTCGGATATGGCGGGGCGTCGGCCCGAGCGGCGGGAATCACGGGAGGCACGCGAACCGTCATCACGGATACGGAAATCGCCGCCCGAGTGATCGGCGGGGTCCGGATTGCGACAGAGTTCATCCCCGACCCCGTCCCCGCGGGAACGGACGCGGACCCGTATCCGGGTAGCGCGATTCAGGCGGCGGTCAATGATGGGCTCGCCGTCTACATCCCCTCGGGGAGCTGGAGGCTCACGGCCCCGATCTCACGACCCGTGGACAACGTGACGATCATCGGAGCGGGGAGGTCCACGAAGCTCGTCCGGGGTGGAGGCCCATGCGTCTCGGCCGGCTCCCAGGGCGGGTGGCTGATCTCGAACCTTGCGACGGACGCAGGAGGGGTCGACATCTCCTCGGCGTCGGAGACGCGGATCTCGGAAGTGTGGGTCAATGGAGTCCTGACGGACAACCGCCCTCGGGCCGCGGCGGCGGCGACCGGTGCGGGCTACTACGGTGTCCGGGCCACCGATTTCGTGACCTCCGGAGACGGTACTCGATCCAGTCCATACAATGCGAGTGCGATCGAGAGCGCCATCAACGCCCTTCCGGCACACGGCGGAATCGTATTTGTGAAGGCGGGGTGGTATCGGGGCCCGAGAATCAACCTCGGGCGTACGGGAGAAGGGGGGCGCGCGAAGTCCATCACCATCCAGGGTGAGTCGGCGGACTTATCCGGCCTGAACACCGAAAACTACGATGCCGTCGGAGGCGATGACCTGTTTGGAACCGCCCTCGAATGTGGGTTTCGCATTAATACATACGGTTGTCAAATCGCGTTCCAGAATCTCGTCCTTCTTCCACCGGCGACCGGCGGTGAAACGTTGAAATTCGAAGGGAAGCTTGATGACGAGGCCATTACGAGCAACAACGCCCTACCGATCGGTGGCTTCCGCATCCAAGACTGCAAGTTCATGGGTGGCGACCCAGCAATATGGATTACGGGTCTCAATACCGGCGATTGGGGTCATCAGAACTGGAATGTCCTCATCGAACGAATCCACATCCGAGAAGCGGAGCGCGCGATTCGCATCGATGATGATGGCGGGAACCTATACGATAGCATCTTCCGAGGGAACCTCCGCCACATCATAATCCAAGCAAGTGCCGGTGACGGAACGGCCCCCGCAGTCTTCGTGGACATCGCGAACCTAAAAGGAGACTGGACCGATTGGCTCATCGAGGACTCCGGGCAGACTGGACCGGGGGCGTATTGCCTTTACGTCCGGGCTGCGAGGACGGAGGGATTCCAACTGTCGAACGTGGACTTCGGCGACGCCATTCGGTCGCCAAAGACCGCCTATTTTGAGAACTATTTGTCTGGTCAGATGACAATTCGCGGTTTCGTGTTTCACAAAGACGTTGACCTGAACGGATTCATTGACTTCGAGGGCGGACTCAACGCTTTCTGGGGCGGTCCTGGGAGGGTCAACACGGCGAACGAAGGCTCTATCGTCATCCGAAAGATGCGTGGCCTCTCCCTCCCACTC